>Ga0306920_100007068_pt1 | contig 14739 bp, 11 predicted proteins | sample flu12Cox44000170_FD_204666 | JGI IMG/M metagenome (GOLD analysis project Ga0306920, IMG submission 204666) | Lab enrichment of tropical soil microbial communities from Luquillo Experimental Forest, Puerto Rico - flux4day.12C.oxic.44.000.170 (v2)... | ecosystem: Environmental > Terrestrial >... | reverse complement strand
CTCCTGTCGGCGTTACCCCAGTCGCCGACCAGCCAATCGAGCCGCTTCGCGGAGAGTTATAAGTGGTCACTTCCGCTGCCGCGGAAGTGACAAATTTAAATTAGGACTTGTCCCCTAAATCCGAGTTCTGAAGAAAACCTCGAATGAACACTAATGGACGGAAGCAGTTTTTTAAAAGCAACGTCTCCACCTAATCGGATAGTTTTGCCTTCCGCGTCCTCTGCTTCCTCCTGTTGCTAGGTTCACCTTCCGTTTGGGCTTACGATCTATCTTCGGGTTTCGGATTTGTCACCCTTGCTTTCTTAGGTCTGTTGGCGCATGCTGAGCTTCTCAGCCCAATTTCTATGAGCATCCTGTTTGGAGCGGTGATCGGTTTTGTCGCTTGGTTTCTGGTGCGGTACCTTGTGGCCGGGATTTATACGGTCGATCAGAACGAGCGTGCCGTAAAGACCAGCTTCGGTCGCGCCGAACGCATCGGGAGTTCCACCACGCTCCAGGATCCAATCGCCGAGTCTTTGCTGGCTGAGGAAAAGGAGCGGTATTCGTATCCCCAGGTCCGGGTCATCCCCCCTGGTGGCCCGTATTTCAAATGGCCGTGGGAAAAGGTGTACAAGGTTTCCGTCTCGACGCAGACGATGAACATGGCTTTCGATCCTGAAACGCCGTCGGCAAACCAGGGCGGGCGTGTGCTGGAAGCTGTCACGAAGGACCAACTCAACACGGGACTTACCGGTCAGATCCGGTATCGCGTTTCAGAAAAGAACCTTTATGCCTATCTCTTCGGAATAAAACGTCCGATCGTGCACGTAATGGGTTATTTCACTTCGGTGCTTCGCGAGCGAATCGCCAATTTTGAGGCTCCTGCGTCCAAAGCGGCCCCCACCGGTGCTGCTATCCCTACTCCGGAAGTAGCCACCGCCGCGATCGGAGTTTCCATCAATGACTTGCGGAAAAACCTGCGCGATATCAACGAGCACATGGACCGTGAGTGTAAGTCCTCCGAAGCGAGATACGGGATCGCGCTGGACGCGTCGCTTATTACGGGAATCGATCCGCCAGGGGAAGTCGAATCAGCTCTTGCGGCCATCAACACCGCTTATAACCAGGTCTCGTCGGATATCAGTTTAGCGCAGGCTTCGGCCGATCAGAAAATGGTCCAGTCGAAGACTGCTGTTGAAATCGAAACACTCAAAGCCCAGGCCGAGGTCGAGCCGCTCAAGGCCCTGGCTGATCAATTGCGAGAGCTTCGACAATCCGGCCCGGACGCCTTGCCGGCTTATGTCCGGAACGTGAGGCTAAAACTCTTTAGCGACGCTCGCCGCGCTATCCTGGAGGTCAACAATGGTTGACTTTTTCATCGCCGCTGCCGCGGCCTTTTTCGGGCCATTCATCCTCGGCCCCATATTCGCCGCATTTTGCCGCTCCTTTGGTTTTTACACCGTAGTTCAAGAGCGGCAGTGCAGGGTGTACATGCTCTTCGGAAAGGTCGCTTTGATTCTCAAGGAGCCTGGGTTGCATTTGCTGTGGCTGAAGCTGGGTTGGAAAGCGCCGCTGATAAATTGGCTTGGCCGATGTCATGTGCTGGACATGCGCCTGGACCAGGAATACCTGCGAAGCCAGCCCGTGAATTCCGAAGAAGGCGCGCCTATGGGAATTGGCATCTGGTACGAGATGTTCATCAGTGACCCTGTATCGTACTTGTTTAAGAATGCCGACCCGCGTGGTTCACTGGCGGCCAATGTCAGCAACTCAACCGTTCGTTGCCTGAGCAACATGAAGCTGTCGAACATGCTGGAAAATCGCCATGCAATGAGCCTGACCGTGCGCGAGGAAGTGTCGCCCAAATCGCACGAATGGGGGTATCAACTCGGATCGGTTTACATCCGCAAGGTTCACTTCCGCGACGCAAACATGATTAAGCAAATCGAGGAAAAAGTGGTCAACCGTTTAAGGCAGGTGACGTCTGCCATTAAGCAGGATGGTGCCAACCAGGTGAGCATCATCACCAGCACCGCCGAACGAAAGGCCGCCATTGAATTCGCGAAGGCTGCCGCCATGCGCCCGCGCATCGTCGGCGCGGGTCTTCAGGACATTGCTCGCGACCCGCAGATTGCCCGTGCCATGTTCGATATTCTTGAAGCTCAAAAACTGCTTGATGGCCAGGCTGATATTACTCTGGTGCCGCATGGCAATGATTTGCTGAAGCAATTGACAGCGGTCGAGCCCGGCAGGAAGATCCAGCCGCCCGCAAGCGTGTAAGCGTTTTAGCTCGTAGCGCCGGCCTCCTCACCGGCTGGTAACGCACCGTCGCGGTGCGTTTGGACGGGAAAAAGCCGTTCCATACTTTTCGTTGAGGCGGCGGGACGCCGCCGAACTCGCCGGTGAGGACACCGGCGCTACTCCTGCTATTTTCACCTTGCGAAAGCCCGATTTTTGATGAACTGTTCTTCCGCTCGCCGGAAGCATCCCGTCCGCGGAAATGGGCATAGCCCACCGGTTGTTAATTAAACAGTAATTAACCTGACTTCTTGCCCGACGCTGGCGGACACACGGGCGCAACACAGGAAGAAAGGTTATGACGACAGTTTCACGACAGCTGCCTTCCCGGCCTCACCTCGATATTCCCAAACGCGAAGCGCGCGAACTACTCTCCGCCTGGCGTGCGGCTCGACCTGAAGCACTCGAGCGAATTCGGAGACGGCATCCAAAATTCCGCGAGTTGGACGGATTGGCCGTAAAAGCCGCATCATTTCTCCTGAGCGACGCTCAACTCGTCGTTGCTCGCGAATACGGATTCACAAACTGGACGCAACTGAAGGAGAGAGTTCAATCCAATTCAGTCGCCGGACTGTTGGATGCTGCTATTCGCGCAGATAACCGTGAAGCAGTTGTGAAGCTGCTGCGCGAGCACCCACAGCTGTTGCATATCCCGGTTTGGAGCGGGAATTGGGGGCCGCCAATGAGTCACGCGGCTAACCTCGGTCGGTTGGAGATTATCAAAGTGGTTGCCGCACTTGGAGCGCGTGATTTCCAGCATGCGTTTGACCGAGCACTCCTCCAGGGACAGCTCGAATGCGCGCGTTGGCTCCACGAACACGGGGGCAAAATAACCCCGGGAATCGTGATGGGCGCCTGCGAAACCCTCAAACCTTCGGGGCTGCGGTTTCTTTGTGACTTTAATGCCCCTTTTACTGACGCACACGGCAATCGGCTCGCCCCGCTGGCGTTGGCTCTCGAGACGTACTGCCGCAATCCTGCTGGAAAACATGACCTGCTGAAAATCTTTGTTGAACGTGGATACGAATTCCCTGACACGCCGATGATGGCATTCCACCGTGGCAACGCCGACAAATTGAAAGACTACATTCAAAGTGATCCTGGGCTGATCCAACGGCGTTTCAGCTCCCGCGACATTTATCCACCGGAGCTGGGCTGCGCGGACGATGGACTTTCGGGCTTGCATGGAACCCCGCTCGACGGCACCACCTTGTTGCATATGGCCATCGATTTCGACGAACAGGAGATTTTCGACCTGCTCCTGGATTGCGGAGCCGACGTTAATGCGCGCGCCGAGGTCGACTCAGCGGGGTTTGGAGGGCACACGCCACTTTTCAATGCCATCGTGAGCCAGTCCTACGCATGCGGGCGGCAGCGTGATGCCCGTATGGTCAAAGCGCTGTTGGAGCGCGGCGCTCTGACAACCGTGCGAACGAGTCTGCGTAAGTTTCTCGACTGGCGTGAAACGCCTGGCTGGCACGAGACTCACAATTTAACTCCTGCAGAATGGGCGCGTTCATTTCCAGAACAAAGCTGGGTAAATGGGCAGGGATTAAGACTGATCGGGGAATAATGCTCTCCTTTCAGTTTCGCTCGTAGTAGCGTGCGAAGCCGGGGGATTGCCGAATTTCAATTTTGCCATTGGGCTCTCGCGCGATTCGGGCATCGACGCCGGGAATTCTCTCAATGAATTGAAGGCCCTTTTCGGGTCCCAGAACGCTGAGGACTTTGGTCAGGCTGTCGGCGGTGATGCTCTCGGGAGCGATCACATTCACCAGACTGTGATCCGTAAGCCCAATTCCGGTATGAGGATCGACGATATGAGAATAGCGTTTACCATCGATTTCGAGGCGCTGATAGAGGTCGCCGGAAGTGGAGATCGCCGCATTCTTAAGCGAGAGGAATTGCGCCGGAGGAGCGTTGGACACATCGAGGAAGGACAGTTCAAAGCGCCAGCCCTCTTTTCCGGGCGGCGGGCCGCTCACTGCGACATCTCCGCCACCTTCCACCAATGCTCGTTCGATTCCGAGGCGTTTCAAGGTCCGGAGCGCTTCACCGATCGCGTAGCCTTTGGCAATCCCGCCAAGGTCGAGTTTCATGTTCGGAACCAAGAGCTCAACGGTATGGTCCGCTGGAATGAGTCGAACATGGCGATAACCCACAGCCTGACGGGCCTGGGCAAGCCGGTCAGGGTCTGGCAATTGATGCAAACGACGGGCGCGTCGCCAGAGTTGGACGAAGGGACCTACGGTGACGTCAAAGGCTCCATCGCTGCGTTCGGCCAAGTCTTGAGCCCGGTTTAAAACAAGCCACAAGTCGGGGCTCACGGGTACAGCGTGGGCACTTCCCGATGAGCGCGAAAGCTTGCTCAATTCACTCTCCTCATCGTAATCGCTCATGATGTCATTTAGATCCTTGATTCGCTGGAAAGCCGCTTCACAAGCTCTTTTGGCATCATCCTCATTTGTCGCATATAGCACGATCCGAAAGGCCATTCCCATTTCCGGCCGTTGAAATTCGAAACGAGTGAGGTCTGCGGGCGCGCTCGACTGGCTGCGGGCCAAAAGCGCTAAAAATAAAAACAGAACAAGGGCCGGAGCGCGGCGTTCACTCCCCTTCATGCCCAACGTTTCAAGCCGGCCTGCGAATTCTACCGCATTGAGAGTTTCGAGCGTTGAAGCGGCCTGAACGCGGCGCTCCGGGAGGCGCCGGGGGAGCTGAAACAGAAAGGCCAATTTCTTGCAGAATGCTGACGAAAACACCTCAGCAGAGAAGCGCAAACCGAGGAGCGGGGAAAGCGCAAATACTTACGTGGAATAGCCCAGGAGGTGTTGCTTGCGTTGCGTCGTGGATCCCCGCCAATGCCACACAGCGCCTTCCAACGCCAAGTAAAATCATAGTTGAGGTTGATTTTGGATTATGCTAACTGCCTTTCAGGTGTGACCCAGCTCGCTAAAAGCCCGATTTGGCAATGGGCTTGGTCCTGAACGAAGGAAACCGGAGACATGAACTTACAAACAAAAAACTCCCTTGGTAGTAATTTCGGAAAGTCTTACCAACCAGAAATCCTCCTGTTCTTGGCACGTTGGCTTTGCTTGCTCTTGGGAGTTGTATCGATACCTAACGCTTTGGCCTCGGATAATGTGCCAATGCGCCCATTCGCGATGTGGGCTGACGTCCCGCTGGCTGGCCAGTTTATCATTGGTGGTGTGTACGAAGAATCTGAGGCCTATCACATCTGGGCGCATGGTCAGTACCACAACGTCACATTTCATGCCAACGGTGAAAGCTATGGCAATGACATCAACCAGGGTTTTTTATCGGTGCAGTATGGGATTACGGAGCGTTGGGCCGCTGATCTGAATGTCGGATATACTTCCACGGGGTGGCGCTTTTACGACAATGGGCCAATCCAAAGCACGGACGGGCTTATGGACTCCTCTTTTGGCGTTCGTTACCAGTTGTTTAATGAAGCCCAGGCGGAATCACCGTGGGTCCCAACTTTAACTTTTCGCGCTGGGGCTGTTTTGCCCGGAAGCTTCTCGCAAGAATTTATCTTTGCGCCAGGACTTCGTTCCGAAGCCATCGTTCCTGAATTGTTGGTTCGAAAACACTTTGGCTGGCCGGGCCTGGGCGCCTATGGCGATGCGCTCTTCCGCTGGAACCACACGACTGGTAACAACGAATACATTGTAGCGGTAGGCGCGTTTCAACAGATCAAGGGCTGGGAACTGGATTTTGGATATCGTCATCTTCAGTTTATTTCGGGTACCGACATCATTTACCCGGTCAACCCGGCAAGCAACAACGGCTTCAACATCATTTATCCCCGGGACCCCAGGGAAATATACGACGCGATCGAGGCCGGCTTCAGTTACACGACTTCCAAGCTCCACTGGCGCTATGGATTTCATTTGCTTTCGGTACTGGATGGCAACAATACCGACGCCAAACTTTGGGTCGGAGCGTCGATGGATGTGCCGATTGGCGGCAAGAAGAAGACCGAGGAGAAATAGCCGCGAAAAGGGTCCGCAGTCGGAATTCCAAAGGGACCAACCACGAATGCACACGAATGGACCCCATACTCTGTTCGTTTGCCCTTGGTCACTACGCCGTGCTGGATTGCTTATTGCTTGGCCTTGGCGTAAGCTCGCTTCATTGAAGGTATTAGCAGATCCAAAGCCTGGCCCTTCAATAAAATGCTAGAGCTAGAACACATTCGTCGTGGTTAGCTCAAATTAGCCGCTAACAATCCAAAGGAATGAGACTATGAAAAATCTGTTGATTGCCTTGATCGGAATGCCCCTGGTTTTCTGCTCCAATATTCGCGCTCTCGCCGCTGAAAGCTCTGGCGCCACGCAAGCCGTGGCCGTGCTCCACCCAACGGCAGGCCAGCAGTGTCATGGCGTGGTTCGCTTCACTCAGGACGGGGACTCGGTCAAAGTCGTGGCAGAGCTGGAAGGGCTAAACCCCAATCAGAAACATGCCTTTCACATCCATCAATTCGGGGATTGCTCCTCCCCTGATGGCATGAGCGCTGGCGGCCACTACAACCCTGAAGGCCATCAACATGGCCTGCCGAGTACCGAGAGCAGGCATGCTGGTGATTTGGGCAATGTAGAGGCAGACGGACAGGGCAAAGCGCACTACGAGATCACCGTGAACAACATTTCCGTCTCAGGACAAAAGAATCCAATTATCGGGAGGGGTGTCATAGTCCACGCCAAGGTTGACGACGGCGGCCAGCCGGTTGGCAATGCGGGCGCACGAATTGCCTGCGGGGTAATAGGCTTTGCCAATCCTAGCCCCGCGAAGTAAGAGCAACGCCGCGAATGCTGTTGACCGGCAGTAGACTTTAGCACGAGACAACTCCAGAGTCGTCGCCGAACCGAGCGGAGCGCATCGAGTGTGCGGAGCTCGCTGCGCTTTTTTTGTGCCCCCTCAAGGACGGACAGGGTTCCATGATGAACCTCGCCAGGCCAACTTTTGCGCCTCCATAAAGAGTTCATCAATTTGTGCCAATTCCCGCGTGAATGATCATGGCCTTTTTTCGCATAACCGACCCCAGTTATGCGTTGAAATGATCGTCGTGGCAAAATGCCAACAGAACAGAAGTGAACAGCGCATAAACGGAGGTGAAATGCGTGTAAATAAAAAATAAACAATCCGGTCCATATAAATTTACAACATGTTAATCATAAACAGCATATAAAGTTGGAAATCAAGCATGGCATCATGGGTGCTAAATCATCCCAGTTCCGCGCCCAACTAATGAACGCGACTGAAACCACAATTAAGCCAACAACTTCGGAAACATCTTGGGTAAGCAGTTGCGACTTGGAGGATCGGTTCGTTGCAAGGAGGAACGAGCTGAGATTAAGCAGACGGGCCTCGCCGGGACTGATCAAACAAACCGATTCAGAAGAAAAGTCCATAACAGAGAACCACCGAGCAGCAGACTCATATGCCAAACGTTCAAACATCACCAACCAATAAAACATCCGGAACCGGAGGATCCTCCTCCACGAGTAGAGCAACGCTGGGATTAACCGGCTTAACCGTCAACGCGATGGCGCTGATCGCACCTGGGGCCTTCTTGTGGCTGACCTTTCAGATCCAAGCACTTTACGGAGCGCCCATGGCCGGGTCCGCCATGTGGTTTGGGATCCTTGCCGCGTTGTTGCTATGTTTCGCGACTGCCGTCAGCTACGCCGAGCTTTCAAAGCTCTTTCCTGGCGCCGGTTCGTCGTACTTGTACGCCGAGCAGGCTTTTCTATCCAAAACGGGAGCGTACAGGTTCGCAAGGGTGGCGAAGTTTTTCACGGGGTGGGCGAGCCATCTTTATTATTGGGTGTACCCAGGGTGCATGGTGGGAGTAACCGCGATCCTGGGTGGTTATCTTGCGGGCCAGTTGTGGCCAAACACCTTTAGCACCACGTATAATAGCCCACTGTTCATGTACCTATTCTGTATCGCGTTCGCTCTCGGAGTAGGGTACATCGCCTATCGTGGTGTCAATGGCTCAACAGCAGTCAACGTGGCCATTAACATCCTCCAGATTAGTGCGCTGATTGTTTTCTCAATAATTGCGATCGCCTATCGCACCTCCCACCCACAAGGGTCCGTAGGCTACCACCTCTCAGGCGGCGCTCCGGTCAATTACAACGTTGACCAGGTCAACGTGACTGACGACAAAGGCAAGCCAGTGCAGGACACCTGGGCCGATGCCTCCCTCAAAACCGACGACAAAGGTCAGCCCGTTTACAAACAACAGGACAGGACCGTTGCCAAGGATGACTTGGATAAGGCCAAGAACACCGACGCGGCAATTTTGGGTGCGTTGACGGGGATGGGTTTGGGTGAAGGTGATCCCTACCCGGTCTGGCAGAAGGATGACGGTGGCAAGTTGAAGTTGGACAAGGATGGCCACGCTATTGCCGATCCTTTCACGGTGAGCTACAAACCCGAAGAGGCGGTTACTGGCAAGCCAGGAGATCCAAAAGATCCACAGACGTTCAACTTCCATCCGAACGCCACATCAGTGGTCGCGCCGCACGGCTTAAGTTACTTTTTCATCCAGGCCTGCGTCGCAATCTTGATCCTTGTCGGTTTCGAATCATGCACTTCGCTTGGGGAAGAGGCCAAGAATGCCAAGCGTGATATTCCCCGCGCCGTGCTGCTCTCGCTGGTGATACAGGGCGCCATTTGCTATCTATTCGAATATTTCGCGGCAAACTATTTGCTCCATAACGGCTACACTATTCCTAATGCCGGTGCCTCGGGCGCGCCTTTGGGAGACCTGATGGTAATCACTGGCACGTGGTTGTTCGGAAGCGCGGCGGCGGGCAAAGCCTTTATGCTCATTCAGGCGTTTACGGTTTTCCTGGCGCTAATCGGAACTACTTTGTCGTGCATCAACACGGGCGCACGCGTGACTTATGCGATGGGCAGGGATGAAGAGGTTCCTTCGCATTTCGGCCTGCTGCACGGCACGACCTTGTCTCCGCATCGGGCGATCTGGGCGCTGGTCTTCATTTCGATTATTATTGGTCTCATTTCGGTGACTATTTACCTCGGTGAGCAAAGTGCTCCCCTGGCGGCGTTGGACAAGCATAACCTTTGGTACAGTTTTGGCATTTTCTCGCCTGAGGCCTACACGAAACTGCCTAATACGCTGGTGATTATCACCCTGATCAGTAACTTCGGGACCTTCCTGCTCTACATGACAACGTGCCTCATCGCCATGGTCGCCTTCCGTGAACACCACATGTTCAATGGTTTCAAGCACGTCTTTATTCCCATCTTCGGACTGGTGGCCAACTTCATCTGCATGTTGTTCTACTTGATCGGGCCATTCATGGTCAGCGGCATGAGCTGGAAGGAACCTTACATCGCCTTGGGTGTGGCCGCTATTTGGGGCGTTTACGGATTCATCTACTTCAAGGGCCGCAGCGCCAAGCTCGGTAAATCGGTCTTGCTTACCAGTCGGCCCGCGTCTGCTTAGCAGGACCAATCACCTTAAGCTCGCCCGGTCACTCCACTCGTAGGAGTGGCTGGGCTTGCTATTTTTCGTGCAATCCTCTTAGAAAACCCCGATCCTTTGGATAAGTCCTTGTCGAATATTGCTTCGCGGACAGCGACCAGCATGAAACCATGAAAGTTAAATGTCACCAGCTTTCCAGTCCCGGGACGGTTCGCGAGCAAAACGAAGACTTCCTTCTTTTCTGGGAGCCGGAAGAGTTTGAGGCAAGGACGAAAATGGGCAGTCTGGCGATTCTTGCCGACGGAGTTGGCGGAGAAGGAAACGGCGACATTGCCAGCCGCTTGGCCGCTGAAACAGCCATGGGAGTCTTTAAGGAATCCAAGCCGGAAACATCCGCGTCTGCTACGGTTCGGGCTATGTTTGATGAGGCCGCGGCCCGGGTGTTCCAGGCGACCCGGCATAATGGTCGCATGGCCACCACCATGTTGGCTTCCATCTTTCGCCACGACCAGGTGATCATTGCTCATGTAGGCGATTCACGGGCCTATCTAGTCCGTTCGGGAAAACTCAGACGCTTGACCACCGACCACTCTTACACGGCGTTACAGGTCAAGTTGGGTTTGCTGTTGGAGCGCAACGCGATGACCAGCCCCCACCGTTCGACACTGACCCGCAGCATTGGCTACGAACCAATGTGCCATTACGATATTACCACCCAACCGCTCGAGCGCGGTGACATTATACTGCAATGCTCAGATGGCCTGTACGGTTTCCTGTTGGACGAGGAGATTTTGGACGCAGCGGTCAAGTACCACCCGGGCGAGGCCTGCAAGCGTCTGATTGCACTGGCCGAAAAAAGGCAGGTGAGCGACAATGTTTCGGTCCAGATCCTTCAAGTTTGGGACGTGGACCAGGCGCGCAAGACCAAGCTGGCAGTCGCCACCCCGCGAACAAATCCCGGTCACGAATTATCGGTTGGGTCGGTCCTGGATGACAGGTTTGTGATCACGGATGTCATCGCTAAAAGCGGCATGGCATCGCTTTTCAAGGCCGATGACCGCAAAACTGGCGGCGCGGTTGCCATTAAGGTCCCGTACCTCCAAATTGAAAGCGACCCGGCCGGGTTCGACCGCTTCAAGCGCGAAGAGGAAATCGGGCTCAAACTCAACCATCCATACATCCTAAAAATCATTCCTGTAGAAAAAAAGAGCCGTCCTTACCTGGTTATGGAATACCTGGAAGGCCAGACGCTCAGTGAGTTATTGAAAAATGTGCACCCTCTGCCGGAGCCGGATGCCGTGAGGATTGCGAGCCGGATTTGTGATGCGTTGGATTACATGCATAAAAACGGGGTGGTGCATCGCGATCTAAAGCCGCAAAACCTTATGCTCTGCAACGACGGAAGCATTCGTGTTATGGACTTCGGTATTGCGCGAGCTCAAGGCGCACGGCGTCTCACGTTTGTGGGGTTCACGCCGGCGATGGGAACGCCCGATTACATGGCGCCGGAACAGGTGCGGGGCAGTCGAGGTGACGAACGCACCGACATCTACAGTTTGGGCGCGATTCTGTACGAGATGGTTACGGGCGAGCCGCCATTCGGCGGAGACAGCGCCTACGTGATCATGAATGCGCGCGTCACAGGCGATCCGGTTGCTCCGCGCAAAGTGAACGACAAGATTACCCCGGTGCTGGAAGAGATCATTTTGCACGCAATGGAGCGCGATCCCAAGCGGCGTTATCAGTCTGCCGCGGAGATGAAACGAGAACTGGACGATTACGAAGTTGTACAGATGACAGATCGCTGTAGCCGCTTGCAGGCACCGCAGATTTGGAAATCACGGTTCCGCTTGGTCCCGATGGTGCTCGCGTTCGTTGTTCTGCAAGTCTTAGTGTTCCTGCTGCTCTTGCTCTATTTTCGAAAAAAATAACCTCACATTTGCGATTTACGATTTACGATTGGCGATTTTAAAGAAACTCGTAAATGGATTCACGCGGCTGGATCAGCCAGTCGATAACCCACGCCGGGCTCGGTAAAGAAAAGCGGTGGAGCAGCCGGGTCCAGTTCGAGCTTCTCACGGAGGCGCATGAGGTAAACCCGCAGGTACTGGGTGTCGTTCTGGTGGCTGGCTCCCCAGACTTCCTGCAGAATTTGGCGGTGAGTTAGCACCTTGCCCGCATGGAGAATGAACAGTCGCAGTAAGGCATATTCTTTGGCGGTCAGTTTTATGGGATTGCCCTGAACTGCCACCCGACGTGTCGCAAGATCGACCTTCAGGTCACCAAGACAAAAGACCGGTTCCCTGGATTGCCTCTGGTTAGCGCGGCGGATCGAGGCGCGCACACGTGCAAGAAGTTCTGCGGTATTAAAGGGTTTGGTAACGTAATCGTCTGCGCCTGCATCCAGAGCGCTGACTTTTTCGGCTTCCCCGTCCTGAACAGTGAGAACGATCACAGGAGTCTGCGTCCATTCTCGCAATTGTCGCAGCACGAGTTGGCCGTTCACATCAGGCAATCCGAGGTCAAGGATTACCACATCGTGCCTGTTACTAGCAATCATCGCTAAACCTTCCTGTCCGTTACTGGCTGTGGCCACTCGATAACCGGCAGCCTCCAGAGCGATGGTCAAGAGCCGCTGGATCTGGGTTTCGTCATCAATGACCAGCACCGACAATGGTGCGGGGGTAAACTCCGAGTTCATAGGGGTTCTTCTGCGAGTTGTGGTGCTTCGCTGACCGGCAATCGAATGCTGAAGATCGCGCCGCCACCCGGCCGATCTCCTGCAAGAACGCGACCGCCCTGCGCTTCGACAAACCCCTTCACGATAGCCAGCCCAAGACCGGTCCCACCCGGTTTGGCACCCGGTGCCCGGTGAAAGAGATCGAAAACGCGGTCGACCTGGCCGGACGGCAACCCCGGGCCATTATCTGCAATTTCAACGATGATTTCAGCGCCGTCGTGGTGAGCGCAGATCTGGATCTGGCTGCCCTGTGGTGTATGCGTGGCGGCATTGACAAGAAGATTGACCAGGGCCTGCTGGAGAAGAGCGAAATCGGCCCGGATCAACGGGAGATCAGGCTCAAGACGCTTTTCAACTCGGTGGTTGACGAGTTGACCACTCACCTCGCGCAAAGCCGCGCGCAAAACATCAGAAATATCGCACCAATCAAGATTGGGCCGGACCTGACCCGATTGAATGCGGGCGGCACTCAGCAGACTCTGCACAACACGGTTAAGCCGGGACGTTGCGGAGTCAATCTCAGCGGAGAGTTTTTCCTGAATTGGATTTAGACTTCCTGACGCACGCAACGTTGCAGCGGCCGTTGAGATTGCCGACAGTGGCGTACGCAATTCGTGCGAAACCGAGTTTAGAAGCGTTCGGCTGAAGCGCTCGGATTCAACGAGCAATCGAGTATTGATTTCCGCCTCACGAAGCCGTTGGCGCTCGAGAACCAAGGCTGTTTGGCGAGCGAAGTTCTCCAGCAGATTAGTCTGGTCCGAGGTCATTGCGACTTTGGATTTCAACCGAACTGCGAGGACGCCTTCTGGTGCGCCTCCCGCAGTTAAGGGCTGATAAAGCGCCGCGGTCTCTGACGGCGGCTCGCTCGGCCGGCCTACCGTTGCGTTCTGTTTGAACGCCATCGCGGCGAGATCGAGTTCCGGGCTGTGAGGATGCCAGGTGCTTTTGGGAAATACCGCGAGATCCAGCGGCGATCTGCCTTCTGGAACCAGCAGCGCAATTTCAGCGTTAAAAACCGCGCCTACCTGACCAACAACGCGCTCAAGGATGTCGGCTCGGTCAGCGGCCGTGGCTAATTCTCGCGTGAACAGATATAAAGCACGGGATCGTTCTTCGCGCCTTTGTTCGGCCAGACGTTCAGCACGTAAACCGGCCATCAGCTGAGCCACTGTCAGCGCGACAACGAAGTACATCGTGGTCATCATTTTGTCATAGAAACTGCCGATGTGGAACGAATAAGGAGGCGGAGCGAACAGGAAACTCCAACCGAAGGCAGTAAGGGCCGTCCCGAAAAGAATCGGCCCACGGCCGACAACGAGAGCCAGGAGAACGATTGCCAACAAGTAAACCAGGGCGATGGTCTGGTAGCCGAGCCATCGTTTGAGCAAGAGGTTGAGGAGAGAGACGAGCGCAAAGGTGGCGAACGCCAGCCCATATTCAATCCAACCGCTTTTGCGCTTCGGAACAATCATCTTATGGAAAGCGGAGCGGGCGGAGAGCCCGTACTCCGGCCAGCCAGTCAGGCACTATCTTAACGAGCCGAGGGCCTTGTTCAATAACTTGCTTTATGGCGGAACACTGTTACATCTTATAGGAACTCAATCTATGAACACACTCTTGGTGGTGGTGGCAGTCGCTGCTGGAGGCGCTATAGGATACTGCTTTGGACTTGTGCAAAACATGGCCTTGCGCCGGCGTGAGCGTCAGCAACAAAGCGGGGATTTTCACACTGCCTGGTCCGTTATGCCAGGCTCGATGAGCCGGGTGGCTTACCCGCTGATTGTGCTTCTGGCGATCCAGATTCTTTGTCCGTTGTTTTTTAAAGACGGAACGCAGTGGTGGGTATCAGCTGGTGTCGTATTAGGGTACGGGTACGTTTTGTTTCGCCGATTGGTGCAGCATCGAACAGGTTAGCTTAAGCCACTAACCGTTTCGGCTTCGTATCGTGCGTGAGCCGAACGTGAGCCCTTTCAGTAAAGCATTGAAGCCAGCGCCCTCTTCTTCGTACATTACGACCCAGCGAGCTACCGGAGACGTTCCTCGGGCCAGTGGCCAGGACGAGCACGGCGGCACTCCAGTCCCTATGCAATCTGGACCGGCTACAGGCCGACGTCTGGCATTATTGACCCTGGGCGCTCTGGGTGTGGTGTACGGCGATATCGGCACCAGCCCCTTGTATGCTTTGCGAGAGTGCTTCGCCGGGTCTCATCCGATGGCCCCGACACGGGAAAACGTCCTG
>Ga0306920_100007067_pt1 | contig 14740 bp, 13 predicted proteins | sample flu12Cox44000170_FD_204666 | JGI IMG/M metagenome (GOLD analysis project Ga0306920, IMG submission 204666) | Lab enrichment of tropical soil microbial communities from Luquillo Experimental Forest, Puerto Rico - flux4day.12C.oxic.44.000.170 (v2)... | ecosystem: Environmental > Terrestrial >... | reverse complement strand
CCAGGTCCTTGCCCGGCCAGTTGGCCAGGCCTACGATCATCCCTTCCAGATGCTCCTTGCCCGCCACCTTCATCAGCTCGGGCACCGTCCAGTGGCCGCCGCCGCCCACGAGGGGCACGGTGCTCGCGGTGATGCCGCGCTCCGCGAACTTGTCGAGGAGGAGCTTGTCGTCGCCCACGTTGGTGGACTGGCACACGATGAAGTCGGGACGGCCGGAGCGGATCTTCTGCACGAGGGTAGTGGCGTCGGCCAGGGGTGGCGTGTAGATCTCGTCGGCCACGATGGTCAGCCCAAGGTCCTTCGCCACGTGCGCGCGGATGGGCTTCATGAAGCTGACGGAGGCCGCTGAGTTGTCGCCCACGAAGGCAACCTTGGTGGGCTTCCCGCCGCCCGCCTTGCTCGCGAGGTCGACGACCCGCGGGAGGAGAGCAGTGGACTGGGCGTCGGCGGTGGGGGAGGACTGGAAGATGTACTTGTAACCGCGTCCCGTGATCAGGTCCGAGTAGGACAGGGTGAGCCACGGCAGCTCGGCGCGCTCGGTCACCTCGGTCACCGCCAGGGTGAAGCTCGACAGCCAGCATCCGATGCCGCCCACCACGTCGGGCTCCTGGGCGACCAGCCGCTGGGCGGCGTTCTTCGCCTTCTCCGCGGTGTCGCCGGTGTCGTAGAGGACGAGCTTCATCTTGGCGCCGCCGAGGGCCTTGATGCCGCCGCTGCTGTTCACGTCGTCGATAGCGAGCTCGGCGCCCATCTGCTCGAGAATGCCCTGCCGAGCCCAGGGCCCGGAGAGCGGGACGACCAGGGCGATCTTCACCTCGCGTGGGTTCTGCGCGCGGGCGCGGCGCGGGGCCAGCGCTGCGGCGGCGCCCGCGAGTCCCATCTTGATGGCGGTCCGGCGTCCGATCGACGAAGGTGTGGTCATGCGAGTGGTCTCCATATGGTTGTGGGTGCTACGCGTCGGTGAGCCCGAGGTACGAACGGCGGACCCGATCGTCGGCAAGCAAGGTCTCGTACGGCCCATCGAGCACGATGTGACCCGTCTCCAGCACATAGCCGTGGTCCGAGCGCTCGAGCGCTTCGGCCACACGCTGCTCCACGAGGAGGATGGTCAGCCCGTCCTCGCGGTGGATCTGTGAGATGCGCTCGAAGATCAGATCGGCCACGCTGGGGGCGAGGCCCATCGACGGCTCGTCCAGCATCAGGAGCCGGGGGGCGCACGCGAGCCCTCGGCCGATGGCTAGCATCTGCTGCTCGCCCCCCGACAGTGTGCCCGCGAGCTGGCTGGCGCGGTCGGCGAGGATGGGAAACAGGGTGTGGATGCGCTCGAGGGTGTGCGCCCACTGGGTGCGTCCGGCCTTCGGATACGCCCCCATCTCGAGATTCTCGCGCACGCTCAACGTTTTGAACACCTGACGGCCTTCCGGGACATGCGCGATGCCGAGGTGCGCGCGATCCGAGGGCCGATGCATGAGCAGGTTCTCGCCCGCGAAGGTGATCTTCCCGGACACGGGAGGCACCACGCCACTGATCGTCTTGAACAGGGTCGACTTGCCCGCCCCATTGGGCCCGACGATGGTGACGAATCGGCCTTCGGCCACGGACAGGGTCACGTCGGTGAGTGCGTGCAGGCCTCCATAGGCGACCGAGAGATTGCTTACCTCCAGCACGCCGTGCGTCCGACCTTACGCATTCTGGCGCGCCAGCCACTTCTTGCCGAGATACGCCTCGATCACCGAGGCATCCTCGACGATGGCGCGTGGAAGGCCGGTGGCGAGAACACGGCCGTGATCCAGCACTACGAAACGGTCGGCGAGGCGCATCATGGCGTGCATTGTATGCTCGATGATGCAGATCGTCATGCCCTCCCCACGCAACCGGGCGAGCACGGTGAGCACGTCGTCGCATTCCTCTCGGCCAAGCCCGGCCAGAGTCTCGTCCAGCAGGAGCAGCCGCGGCTGGCCCGCCAGTGCGCGGGCCAGCTCCATGAGACGAAGCTGCTTGTTGGTGAGCTGCCCCGCCGCCACCCCTGACTGATCGGCCAATCCCGCCTGACGCAGTGCCCACACCGCGGAGGAAGTCGCCTCATGGTCCGACAGACCGGCGCCGTAGGCGCCGACGATCACGTTGTCGAGGACGGGGAGACGGGGAAAGCTGCGCACGACCTGGAAGGTGCGCCCCACCCCCATGCGGCAGACCTCGAAGGTCTTGCGGCCCAGCATCGGCTCGCCGGCGAGCCGCGCGGAGCCTGCGTCCGCGGAGAGCACGCCGTTCAGCACGTTGAACAGCGTCGTCTTGCCCGCGCCATTCGGCCCGATGATTCCGAGGATCTCGCCCTCGGCGACCGCGAAGCTCACCTCGCTCACCGCCTTCAGGCCGCCGAAGGTCCGTGACACGTTCTCCACGAAGAGGAGCGGCGTGTCCGCGCGCACGGACGTGCGATGGGGTGGAGGCGGCGTGGCGACCACGTCGGGAATGGGAGTGGGCGTCTTCGCGGCAAACCGGCGATCGCGGATGGTCCAGTAGAGCCCGTCGGGCGAGAGCAGCATGATGGCGATGATGGCAATGCCGTAGATGACGCCCTGGATCCCGGGGAGATAGGTTCCCAGCTCGGCTTGCAGCGTCTCCGCGAGGGGCACGAGGATGGCCGCGCCGATGACAGGCCCCCACACCGAAGCGACCCCGCCGAACAGCGTCACCACCACGGCCTGAGCGGATACGAGCATGCCGAACACGGAATCCGGCGTTACCACCAGGAGCACGCGCGCGTAGAATCCGCCCGCGACGGCGGCCATCATGCCCGACACCACGAGGGAGCGCATTTTCCAGAGGCGCGCGTTGATGCCCGCTGCCTCCGCCGCGAGCTCGTTCTGCCGGATGGCGAGGAGGGCGAGGCCGAAACGCGAGCTCTCGATGACCAGCGAGATCACGACGCCTCCGACGAGCAGGCCCACGGCGATCAGCGTGTAGATGCGCGGCTGGCTGAATTCCATGAAGGCGACGGGATGGTCGCGGTGCATGGGCATCGAGACTTCCTGGAAGCCCAGGTATTGCAGAACGTAGAGGATGGCCAGGGGGTAGGCGAGCATGGACAGCGCGAAGTAGTGCCCGCGCAGCCGGAACGTCGGTGTGCCGATGGCGAGGGCGGCCAGCCCACCGATGACCATCCCGAGGGGAATGCCCAGCCACGGCGAGAGGCTCCAGTAGATCATGGCGAGGGTGACGGTGTACGCGCCGATGCCGAAGAATGCCGCATGACCGAAAGACAGCTGGCCCCCATAGCCGGAGAGGATGTTCCACGACACGCCGAAGAGCGCCCACACTGGCACGAGGGTGAGGATGAGCTGGTAGTAGCTGTTGGTCACCACCAGGGCGGCGAGCGAGTACCCCACGGCGAGCACGGCGAGGATGGTCAGGTTCCTTCGGAGCTGCCGCCCCGCGCCGAGCCTCATGCCCGCTCCGCCGACCGCCCGAAGAGGCCTTGCGGCCGCAGGAGGACGATCATGAGGAACACGACGAAGATCGCCGCGTTCTGCAGCTGGGGAGGCAGGATCAGCGCCGAGAACTGCTGGACGAAGCCCACGGTGAGGCCGCCCCAGAAGGCGCCGAGGATGCTGCCCATGCCGCCGAGCACGACGCCCGAGTACATGATGATCACGTAATCGAAGCCCACGAAGGGGCCGAAGGAGATGTAGGTCGCCATCAGGCCGCCCGCGATGGCCGTGATGCCGCTGCCCAGGCCGAAGGCGATGCGATAGGCGCGGTCGACGTCGATCCCCATGTAGGTGGCGGCGGTGGGATTGTCGGCGGCGGCGCGCAGGGCCTTGCCCAGCCGCGTGTACTCGAGCGTGAGATACAGCACGGTCGCCACCAGGATGGCCACGAAGAAGGCGACGAGCTTGGCCTTGTTGAGGAACACGGTGGCCGCGCCGTAGATGGGACCGATCAGAAACGCCTCCGCCGACAGCGGCGTGCGAACGGCGACGGGTGTCGAGCCGAACACGATCTGCCCGCCGTTCTGGAGAATCAGCGAGATGCCGAGAGTGACGATGAGCTGGCCGAAATGCCCCTCGTCGAGTGAGCCGGCGGTGCGCAGACCGGAGACACGGGAGATCAGGAACTTGTGCAGGAGGGCGCCCCCCGCGAAGAGCAGGGGCGCCGCGCAGATCGCGCCGATGAAGGGCCCCCAGTAGGGGCCGAGGAAGGACAGAATGTGCCCGCCGGTGACCAGATAGAGACTCGCGAACATTCCGAGCATGAGGAGCTCGCCCTGAGCGAAGTTGACGATGCGCATGATGCCGAAGATGAGTCCGAGGCCGATGCACATGAGACCGTAGATGCTGCCGATCGTGATGCCCGCGGTGACCGCGTTCAACACGTTCTCGATCAGGATTTCCAGGTCCACCGAGCGCCCGTTCCCTCCCATTGGCCGGCCCCGGGGAGGGGGAGTTCACTCCCGAACCGAGCGTGGCGACTCTAGCACGTCCGCGCGAGAACCCGCGCGCCCAATTGGCGCAAGGGCGGCGTCTGCGCGCGACCGCCTACGTTCGTGATCGACTCCGTCCGAGCCGCGCGACGACGGCGCCACCGGCGAGCAGAGCCGGGGATGAGAGCCATTGCAGCCCCTCGGCTTGACCATCCGGTCCGGGTGGGCGCAAAATCGCACTCCATGGAACGGGGCCGCCCGAGGCCCGTCACCGCTCAGGAGAGACCGGAGGCCACGATGCGCTACGAGCGAATTTCCGCGGACTGTCATATCGACCTCTGCCAGCTGCCACCCGACCTGTTCACCGCCAACGCGTCGGCGGCCCTGCGCGACCGGATGCCCTACGTCACGGACAGTCCCAAGGGCAAGGTCTGGGTGAGCAAGAGCGGCGCCTTCTTCGGACTGGCCGGCGGAATGGGCTCGGCCGGCCGCGAGTACGTCCCGGGCCAGATCCACCGCTCGGATCGCATGGCCTCCACCGGGCTCTACGAAGACGGCAAGAAAGGCATCTATCGCCTGAGCGACCCCGAGCTCCGCCTGAAGGACCAGGACCGCGACGGCGTGCAGGCCGAGGTGCTCTACGGGATCCTGGGCTCGACCACCCGGCTCAACGATCCCGAGGCCGCGGTGGAGATGATCCGCATCTACAACGAGTGGCTGGCCTGGTTCTGTGAGCGCCATCCCGATCGCTATGCCGGCCTCGCCTGCATTCCGAGTCAACCCATCGAGAGAGCGGTCGAGACGGTGAAGCAGGTCGTGAAGCGCGGCGGGGTCCGCGGCCTCGACGTGGCCAACACCTTCGATATGCCGCCCACCTACGATCCGTACTGGGAGCCCTTGTGGGAGGCCATCAACGACAGCGGGCTGCCCATGCACTTCCACACCGTGGGCACGCGCATCCCCGACGCGATCCGCAAGACGCTGTGGAGCTCGCCCAGCGCGGAGAAGGCCGAGCCCCTCATGGACTTCCGAGTCGCCCGCGCCGGCTTCGCCGTCCACATCACCTCCTTCCAGATGTTCATGTCCATGGTCCTCATGGGCATGATCTATGGCGGCGTGCTCGAGCGGCACCCGCGCATCACTCTCGTGCTTGGCGAAGGCGGGGTTGGCTGGATCCCCTACATCCTCGACCGCATGGACCTCGAGTGGGAGGACCAGTTCAAAGACCTCGGCCTCCGCATGGCGCCCAGGGAATACTGGCAGCGGCAGTGCAAGGCCACCTTCCAGTCCGACAAGGTGGGTATGAAGCTCCTGGACGAGCTCGGCGTGGACAACGTCATGTGGGCTTCGGACTTCCCGCATCCCGACGGCATCTGGCCGGACTCCACCGAGTACATCGAGCGCGAGCTCGGACACCTGTCCGCGGACGTCCGCCGCAAGATAATCTGCGAGAACGCGGGCAAGCTCTACGGCTTCATGAAGTAACCACGGTCTGCCGGGCACGCGAAACCCCCGAGAGAGCTCTCGGGGGTTTCGTCTTCTCGAGCGCTACTTGAGGGTGCCCGCGATCTTCCGGATCTCCGCGGGCGTGTGCTCGCCACCGAGCGGCGTTCCCGGAACGAGATGCTTGCCCATGGGCAGACCGCCCACGACCACCGGCTCGAATCCGATCTCCTTGATGAGAGATTCCGCGAGGGCGAGGGCCTTCGGGTCGTCCCCGGCGATGGGGACGCCCACGGGATCGGCGTGACGATGCGAGGTCTCGGCCAGTCGTGCGTAGTTGATGGCATTGAACGCGCGCACGATGGGCGCGCCGGGCAGCCACTTGGCGGTGACCACGCCGGCCCCGCCCTGCTCGTTCACCGACTTGACGAAATCCTCGCCGTCGCGCCGGGGTATCGGGTTGCTCACGTCCATGACCAGCGCTTTCTTGGCCAGGGCTCTCCCGTACGTCTTGCCGATCTCTTCCATGGCGGTATAGGGAACCGCGAGCACGATGACGTCACCGAACGCGACGGCCTGCTCCACGGTGCCCGCCTGCGCGAGCGGCCCCGCGCTCGCGACCAGATCCTTCAGATTCTCTGGGTGACGAGACGAGAACATGACGGGGTGGCCGGCTTTCGCGAAGAGCTTCCCCAGCGCGCCACCCTCGCGACCGGATCCGATCATGCCGATCTTGAGCGGCGAAGCGGGCGTCTGGGCGGCGGCGATGCCGGGCCGGGCCGCGATCGTGAGCACCGCCAGGCCGCTGCCCGCGATGCGTAGGAATTCCCGGCGTGCGTGATGAGTGATGCCATCCCTCGCCATGATCCTCTCCTTCGGTCGAGCCTGGTGAGCGTCCATGATGCGGTCACCCCGATGTCTCCGCCTGCACTGCGGAGGGTAGCAGAGGGAGGCCCGGACGTCCAAGACTCGGGCCGCCGCGTGCACGCGCGTCGATCGTGCGAATACGGTACGATCCGACCGGCCGACGGCCGTATCGGCACACGCTCGCGAGAGGGAGATCGGGCATGACGGGTACGCGCATCCGCGCCATCGTCTTCGACGCCGGCCATACCCTGCTCGAGATGGACTATCCGAGAGTGACCGAGTATCTGCGGGCGCGAGGTCACGAGGTCGACGAGGCATCTGTCGTGGCCGCGGAGCGCCACGCGCGCATGCGCCTGGACGTGGAGCAGGCGAACCAGCCGACTCGCGAGCGCACCGGACAAGGTCGCTACGTGCGCTTCCTCCTCGAGGCTCTCGGAATCGACGACGACGAGCGGCGCGCCCTCGCGGAATGGCGCCGTGGATTCAACGTCCCCATCGGGCTCTGCCACCGCGCCGACCCCGAGGCGGCCCGGGCGCTCCAGCGTGCGCGTGATGCGGGGCTGGCCGTAGGCGTCATTTCCAACTCCAACGGCTCGGTGCATCGCGCGCTCGAGGAGGCCGGGCTCGGAGGCCACCTGGACTTCGTGCTCGATTCGACGGTGGTTGGTGTCGCCAAGCCCAATCCGCGCATCTTCGCTATCGGGCTCGAGGCCGCGAAGACCCGGGCGGAGGAGACCGTGTACGTCGGCGATTCGTACTTCGTGGACGTGGTGGGCGCTCGTCGTGCGGGCTGGGGCGCCGTGCTCTTCGATCCGGGTCGAGTCTGGCCGGAGCGCGAATGCCCGGTAGCCGCCGGCCTCTGCACTGCCGTCGCCCTCGCCCTCGTCTAGTCCTACCTACTCCCGAGTTTTTCAGCGCGAGACGGCCGGGGCCCGTCGTCGGGGGGAGGGGTGCGCTCATGCTGCGTCACCCGCTCGCCTGAATCGCCGCCCTGCGGGCGGCGCACAGGACGAGGGGGTCCACTCCGCCTGAGCGCACCCCTCCCCCGTCGCCACCCGGCCGGTCGCACGCGCGGCACTCGTGAATAGGCCGAGCAAGCCGAACGGAGCATTAGGCCCCGGCGGCGTCCAGCACGGCGCGGGCGGCCCCGATGAGAGACGGCATACGGTCCGCGACGTGCGCCATGCGCGGATCCGTGCTCTCGCCGCGCACCCACCGGCGATGCAGCTGTTGCACCACCACCACCGTCTTCCACAACGCGAAGGCTTCCCACCACCACAGCGCGGTCGCCTCGACGCCCGCCTGTTGAGCGTAGCGTGCGGCGATCTCGGCTCGGCCCGGGAGACCCATGCGGGTCAGCCTGGGATGGCTGGCCCGCTGAGCGTCCGGCGGGTCCGCGGGGTCGGGCCAGTAGTTCAGGAGCGTGCCCGCGTCGATGAGCGGATCGCCGAGGGTCGTCATGTCCCAGTCGAAGATCGAGGCGACGCGGTCGGGATCGGCGGGATCGAACTGACAGTTGTCGAGCTTGAGATCGTTGTGGACGATCGAGATGCGGCTCATGCGGGGCACGCGCCGGGATAGACGCGCGTGCAACGTCTCGACCTCGATCGGCGAGTCGTCGAACCGCGCGAGCTGCCAGCGCTTCGCCCATCCGTCGATCTGTCGCTCGACGAAGCCGGCGGGACGGCCAAGGTCACTCAGCTCACACGTGGCGGGATCGATATGATGGAGGTCGGCCATCGCGTCGACGAGCGCGAAGGCGATCCGGCGGCCGATGTCCGCATGGGCCTGCATGCGCGAAGGAATGGCTGTGCGCACCACCTCGCCGCGCCGCCGCTCCATGACGAAGAAGTCCGCCCCGAGCACCGCGGGGTCGTCGCAGAACACGTAGGCGCGCGGCGCGCGATCGAATCGGCGCCACAGGCGGGAGAGTACCTTGTACTCGCGCCGCATGTCGTGGGCGCCGGGAGCGAGCTGGCCCATGGGCGGCCGACGCAGCACGAGCTCGTGGGAACCGAGGTGGATCAGGTAGGTCAGATTCGCCGAGCCGTTCGGAAATTGCAGGATGTCCAAGGGCTCATCGGTACCCTCGAGGATGTCGGCCAGCCGCGGGCGGAGCCAGCTCTCCAGGGTGGCGCGGTCCAGCTCCTCGCCCGGGCGCACGGCGGCCGTCTCGGGCAACTCAGGACTCGCGTCGATTTTCCCCACCGGATCCGCTTGCATCACGAGTCACAATCCATGCGCGCTGCTCTCACGATTTTCGCTCCCCACTCTCGACGTGGCCGGAGAAGGGCCGGCCGACGACAGGAAGACGGCTGCGGCTACTTCGTGCACGGGTCGGTGCTCGCGAGTCACGAGGGGCTTCCCGCACCTGTCGCCCGGTCTTTCTCGAGCCTGCTCCGGGCAAGGATGGCGCCCCTCGGCCTCAACTTCAAGGGTGGCAGCACATCCCCGACCGCTCCGGCCTCCGAGCGTCTATACTGGGGCCCGGCCGCGAAGAAACGGCATCGTCGGGAGAGTCGGAGCGCCGCGAGGGCGCGGGGGAGGCGGGGGATGATCCAGGCACGAAAGCTCGGCCACGTGGTCCTGAAGGTGCGGGACGTGGAGAAATCCAAGGAGTTCTACACCCGGGTACTGGGGCTCAAGGTCGCCTATGACCAGAAGGAGTGGGGCGCGGTGTTCCTGAGCGTGGGCGAGCAGCATCACGACCTGGCGCTCTTCCAGCTGGCCACGGGCGAGGCGCCCACGGAGAGCCAGCCCGGGCTTCACCACATGGCCTGGCAGCTCGGGAGCTTCGCGGAGCTGCAAGCGGCCTACCGCGAGCTGCGCGAGCTCGGGATCCCGGTCGACGCCACCATCGCGCACAACGTGACTCGGAGCATCTACTTCGCCGACCCGGACGGCAACCGAGTGGAACTCTACTGCGACATGGTCGAGCGCGGATTCGAGGCGATGCAGACCTTGGGTCCCCGGCGCGATCACATGGACATCGAGACGGGCGAAGTGGTGAGCCGCTGAGCCCAGGCGAGGAGGCATCGATGAGCGAGAGCAAGCAGAGCTTCAGCGTGAACCGGGCGCAGGACGCCGTGTACAAGACGGGGCTGCGCACCTTCATGGAGTACCGGGACCTCGGGATCTCGGACGCCACGGGCGGGCAGTTCCGCGCCCACGTGATCCGCATCAAGAAGGACGGACCGGGCGCCCACGATCTCCACACCACCGGCCTCCACCAGCACCTGTGCGACTTCCAGATGTTCTACGTCCTCAAGGGATGGATCCGCTTCGTCTACGAGGGGCAGGGCGAGCACACCTTCCGCGAGGGTGACTGCGTGCTACAACCGGCGGCCATCGTGCACAACGAGCTGGAGTGCTCGGACGACGTCGAGGTGCTCGAGATCTACTCGCCGGCCGTGCACGAGACGCGCGTGGTCGAGAAGATGCCGGAGGCGGCCGCCGCTCGCTGAGCTCGTGGGGCGGCGCGGAGATACGGAGAGTTGCGCCCCAACGGTTCCCGAGCTCGGCGTGGGTATGATGTCTTCCACTGCTCGATCCAAGGAGGCTGAGCGATGGCCGTGTACATGGTGGAGCGAAGCCTGAAGGGCATCACGATGGATCAGCTGGGCGCGGCGCAGAAGAGCGCCATCGAGACGGGCAAGAAGATGACGGCCGGGGGCAAGCAGGTCCGCTACATCCGGAGCACTTTCGTGCCCGACGAAGCGCGCTGCATGTGCCTGTTCGAGGCGACCAGCCCCGAGCTGGTCAAGGAGCTGAACGAGCAGGCGAAGATCCCCTACACGCGCATCGTGGAGGCCCTCGACCTCACGCCCTAACCTCGTGGAGGTCGCGGCGTCCAGTGATGGCCCAGACATCGGGGAGCGTCCCGGCGTGTGACCGAGCGCCCCGCGACCCGCGGGCGCGCCGGCCGCGCCCGCCCGGGCCGGGGCCGGATCGAGCGGCCAAAGGACGCCGATGACCGTCGTCAAGGCCGGTCTCAGCATCGATCAGGTCAACTACCTGAACATCGGCCTGATGATCGGCTCCGCCGCCGTCGCCGTACGCTGGCCGTTCGAGACCTTTCTCTTCGCCTACATCGTCCTGGGCCCGCTCCACTATCTGACGGAGATCTCCTGGCTCCCCGACCGCCACTATTTCACGAGGCGACGGTATGACTACCTCCTGCTGATCGTCGCGGCCTGCCTCGTCACCCTCGTGACCTTCCTGCCCATTCCGGATGCGCCGTCGGGAACGGTGGTCGCGCTCTCGTTCGCGGCCTTCGCGACCGCTCTCGTCACCGTGCTCTCGGACCGCATGTCCCTTCGCGTGCTGGTGGGGGTGGGGGGGCTCGTGGTCGGCGCTCAGCTCGCCACCCAGCCCGCCCTCGATCGTCTCATCGGGACTTTCTTGCTCACGATCATCCACGTGTTCGTGTTCACGGGGCTGTTCATCCTGGTGGGAGCGCTCCGCGCCCGGAGTCTGTCCGGCATTCTGTCCCTCGTAGTGTTCTTCGGGGTAGCCTCCATGTTCGCGGTGGCCCACCCCACGGCCTCCGGCTACCAGGCGAGCGGCGACGCGCGAGACGCCTACGGCACGGCGACGTACAGGGCGCCTTCATGCCCGGCTTCATGACCCTCAACTACCTCCTCCTCACCGGGCTAGGTCTCCACGACTTCGGGGTGCAGCAGACCACGAGAGAGCAGTTCATCGCTGGCATCAACGACTATCTCTACGCGCACCCCGTGGCCCTGTCGCTGATGCGCTTGATCGCCTTCGCATACCTCTATCACTACCTGAACTGGTTCTCGAAGACCTCGGTCATCCGCTGGAACGAGATCTCGCGCGCGCGACTCGCCGTGGTGGTGGCGGTGTGGATCGTCTCCGTCACTCTCTACGCCTACGACGGCCACGTGGGCTTCCGGTGGCTGTTCTTCCTGAGCTTCGTCCACGTGCTGCTCGAGTTTCCTCTCAATCACGTCACCGTCATGAGCATCGGTCGGGAGCTAGGAGGCCTGCTCCGCGTTCAGAAGGTCGGCCCGTCCCCGGGCTAGACGGGATATCCTCGTGCCGGTACATTCCTCGCCCCGGGAGGGCCCTTCATGACTGAGCCGCTCGTCACCTACGCCGTCGATGGACCGATCAGCATCGTGTGTCTCAACCGCGCCGACAAGCTCAACGCCATCAGCCCCGAGCTCAAGCGACTGCTCGTGGAGCGTCTCCACGAAGCCGACCGCGATCCCGCCACCCGCGTGGTGGTGCTCCGGGCCAACGGGCGGAGCTTCAGCGCCGGCTACGACATCGGGCCGAGCCCGGCCCGCGCTGCCCGGCGAGGAAACGCGCTGGCCTGGCACCAGTCGCTCACCGACGACGTGGCCCTCGAGATAACGCCCTGGGACATGGTGAAGCCCGTCATCGCCTCCGTGCAGGGGCACTGTCTGGGCGGCGGCTGCGAGCTGGTGATGATGTGCGATCTCACCATTGCCGCCGATGATGCCCTCTTCGGCGAGCCGGAGATCCGTTTCTCCAACGTGGGGCCCGCCCTCATCATGCCGTTCATCATCGGCCTCAAGCGCGCCCGGGAACTGCTCTATCTCGGCGATCCGATCGACGCCCAGACTGCGCTCCAATACGGGATGGTGAACCGCGTGGTACCGCGAGCGGAGCTGGAGGCCGCGACCATGAAGTTCGCCCGGCGCATGGCTCTCATCTCGCCGGAGGCGCTCGCCGCCACCAAGCTCGCCATCAGCCGAGGCGCCGACGCCGCGGGCTTCCGCAACGCCATCCGGGCCGGCCTCGACGTGCTCGCTCCGCTCTATGCCGCGCGCACCGAGGTGGGCATGAAGTTCGACGAGATCCGGGAGAAGGACGGCCTCGTGGCGGCTCTCCGCTGGCGCGCCGCCCAGTTCGCCGAGTAGCACGCGCGTGCCTTACGCTCCGTTCCCATGAAGCCCCCGGCGAGCCGGACCTTGCCCGATCTGCTGGACGAGCTCGCCGCACGTCAGGCAGACCACGAGTTCATCGTGGGCGGAGGGCAGCGGCTCAGCTATGCGGAGTCGCGCGCACGGGCGCGACAGCTTGCCCGCGGCCTCCGTGGGCTCGGAGTCGGACGCGGCGAGATGGTCGCCCTCCTGATGGACAACCGGCCGGAGTGGCTCGTGGTCGGCTTCGCGGTGACCATGCTCGGAGCGACCCTGGTGCCCATCAGCACCTGGTCACGGCCACGCGAGCTCGAGTACGTGCTGAATCACTGCCAGGCCGCGACTCTCGTGACCCTTCCCGGGTTCGGCAGCCAGGACTACCTACGTGCCCTCGACCAGTCGACGGGCCGGCTCCCGCATCTCCGAAGAATCATCGTCGCCGCGGACGCGCCACCGGGCGGCATGCTCGCCCTCGACGCGCTGGCCCGAGGAAGTGACGCCGTGGGCGACGCGGACATCGACGCCGCGCAGCGTGCCGTCACGCCCGAGGACGTGGCCTACATTCTCTACACCTCCGGCACTACCTCGGCGCCCAAGGGTGTGCAGCTCTGTCATGGCAAGCTCATCGACAACATGTGGAGCATCGGCGAACGCCAGCACCTGACACCGGCCGACCGCATGTGGATGGGCATTTCGCTCTTCTGGAGCTTCGGCTGCGCCAACGCGCTCCTCGCCGTCATGACCCACGGCGGCACCGTCGTCCTGCAGGAGCACCTGGAGCCGGGGGCAGCCCTCGCCCTCATCGAGCGCGAGCGTTGCACGGTCTACTACGGCACGCCCAACATCGCGCTGGCCCTCAGCGAGCATCCCGATCGAGCCAGGCGCGATCTCTCGTCGCTGCGCACGGGCGCGGCCATCGGCCTGCCCGCCGCCATGCAGATGGTGATGGACCTGGGCGTGAAGGAGATCTGCAATGTCTACGGCCTGACGGAATGCTATGGCAACTGCGCGGTGACCGACGCCCACGACCCGGCGGAGGTCCGCCTGACCACGGTGGGTTATCCCTTGCCCGGCATGGAGATCCGCGTAGTGGATCGAGACACGCGGCGGCCCCTCCCCCCTGGCGAGATCGGTGAGATCCTCGTGCGCGGGCTCCTCACTCCCGGCTACTACGGTGATCCTGAGCGCAACGCCGAGTCGTTCGACTCCGAAGGCTTTCTCCTGACCGGCGACCTCGGCTTCGTGGGCCCGGACGGGCGCCTGCGCTTCCGCGGGCGCATTAAGGAGATGGTCAAGACGGGCGGCATCAACGTGGCGCCGCTCGAGGTGGAGGAAGTGCTGCTGGGACACCCGACGGTGGAGCAGGCGTACGTGGTCGGCGTCCCCGACCCACGCAAGGAAGAGATTCTAATCGCGGTGGTCGTCGGCCGCCCTGGCCAGGTCGCCGATCCGGACGCCCTCCGTACCCTCTGCAAGGACGCCCTCGCCGCCTACAAGGTTCCCCAGGAGATCCACGTGATGACGCGCGAAGATCTGCCGCTCACCGCCACGGGCAAGGTGCAGAAGTTCCGCCTCGCCGAGAAGCTGGCTGGGGCTCGCGGCATATAGGGCCTTGCCACGGCCAGTCCCTAGGTACACCCCCCCACCTAGGCTTCCCAGGTCCTAGCCAATCTTGTATTCATAGGGGTAACGCGAAGCACGAACCTTCTTGAGCACTTACCCGTCATCCCGTGTGAATTCATAACGAATTCACGTCTTCTCCAAGTTGCTTGAGGTGCCAGTTCAATAACCGCTGCATCGTTCCGTCCGAAATCCCTTGGGGGCAGTCGACCTTGAGCCCAAGCCGTTCCCTGACACGTTGCGCTAGCTGCTCTTGGCCGTACGGATATAGCTGCCACTCGAATACCAAGGTGAACCCTCCAGCGGCTCGCACTAGCTCAATGTAGTTTGTCGGAGCCATTCGCATTATGAACAGTGGCCTCAAGCTCAAGAACTTGCGTAAGCTTCCCCCTTCGGTAGACATTTTGATCGTAGACTTTCCGGGGCCAAGGAGATGCCCATGCGAAAGTCGCGGTTCACGGAGAGCCAGATCGTC
>Ga0306920_100007065_pt1 | contig 14744 bp, 13 predicted proteins | sample flu12Cox44000170_FD_204666 | JGI IMG/M metagenome (GOLD analysis project Ga0306920, IMG submission 204666) | Lab enrichment of tropical soil microbial communities from Luquillo Experimental Forest, Puerto Rico - flux4day.12C.oxic.44.000.170 (v2)... | ecosystem: Environmental > Terrestrial >... | reverse complement strand
ACTTTACCGCTGACTATCTCCATCGCGCTGCGTTGATCGCGAACGAGCTAAACAGTTCTTCGTCGCAAACCACCCAGGAAACCACCATCGCTGACTTCAAAGCAAACCGGTATCACGCGACTCTCTTAGCGGACGCAAAGTGCCTGTAATAACTTCTCAAGGTGAGCAACCCGACGCGACCAGCCGCCTGAAGTCTGCACTCCCCGTTCTCGAGTGGCTGCGTGGATATCAGAACGACTGGCTACGGCCAGACGTAATCGCCGGCCTGACCGCTGCCGCAGTAGTTATTCCGAAAGCGATGGCTTACGCGACTATCGCAGGACTACCAGTGCAGGTGGGACTCTATACTGCATTCCTGCCGATGATCATTTATGCCGTGCTGGGGACCTCCCGGGCTCTCAGCGTCAGCACAACCACGACGCTTGCTATTCTCGTCGCATCCGAACTCGGCTTAGCCGTTCCCAACGGCGACAAGGTATCCCTGCTGAGTGCTTCGGCTATGTTGACCTTGTTGGTGGGAGCCATCCTCGTGCTGGCTTCGCTGCTGCGGCTGGGCTTCATCGCCAACTTCATCTCTGATCCAGTGCTGATCGGCTTCAAGGCTGGGATTGGGCTCGTTATCGTGGTTGACCAAATTCCAAAGTTGCTGGGCCTCCATTTGCCAAAAGGCTCCTTCGTCCACCATCTGGCCGGCATCTTTGGAAAGCTTTCTGAAACATCGGCTACTACATTGGTCGTCGGAATTGTGATGATCGCCCTCCTCGTGGCGATCGAGCGGTTTTTCCCGCGAACGCCTGCGCCCCTGATTGCTGTTGCTGTTGGGATTGCTGGCGCGGCCATTCTTGGGTTGCAGGCCCACGGCGTAGAGTTGATCGGGCATGTCCCCACGGGTCTTCCGACCTTTACTCGGCCAGATTTTTCCCTCGCTGCGCGACTCTGGCCCGGGGCCTTGGGAATCGCACTAATGAGCTTCACGGAGACAATCGCCGCCGGGCGCGCTTTCGCTAGGACTGACGAGCCGCCTCTGCGGCCCAATCAGGAGATGCTCGCAACGGGCCTCGCTAACGCGGGCGGCGCCTTACTGGGTGCCTTGGCCGTTGGGGGCGGCACTACTCAAACGGCCGTGAACCGCCTAGCTGGGGCGCGCACGCAATTGAGTGGGCTGATTACCGCGGGTGCTGCCCTGGTGACCATGCTGTTCTTTTCTCCCTTCATCGCGCTGATGCCGCAAGCCACGCTGGCCGCAGTTGTAATCGTGTACTCGATCGGGTTGATCAAGCCGAGGGAGTTCGGCGCCATCCTCAAGATTCGACGAACGGAGTTCTTCTGGGCCGTTGCCGCCCTCGCGGGAGTTGTGCTGCTCGGGACCCTGAAGGGGATTATCGTCGCCATCGTGGTGTCACTGGTGGCTCTTTTGCACCAGATGTCCAACCCTCCCGTATACGTGCTCGGGCGAAAGCCGGGAACCGATGCCTTCCGGCCGCGCTCGAAGGAGCATCCTGGGGACGAGACCTTTCCGGGCTTGCTGCTGCTGCGGCTAGAGGGGCGGGTTTTCTTTTTCAATGCCGAGCACATTGCACAGAAGATGCTTCGGTTGGTCGACGATGCGAAGCCGAACGTCGTAGCAATCGATCTTAGCGGCGTGTTCGATCTAGAGTACACCGCGCTTAAGATGTTGATCGAGGGCGAGAAGAGGCATCGCGAGAGTGGTGTTTGGCTGTGGCTGGTGGGACTTAACCCCGAAGTGCTGGCCATGGTCCAGCGGTCTCCGCTTGGCGAAACGCTGGGGCGTGAAAGGCTGCACTTCACTCTGGAAGTGGCTCTCGATAAGTACCTAGCATCCCTCGGGACCAAAAGGACCTTGTGACATCGGTGCGGGCCACGTGAATTCAGGGCGTGGACAAGTTCTTCAAAAGTGCGAAGGCTGGGGAGGATTTTTCAGCCAAGGACACCAATGGCTTTCTAGATCAAGGAGTGATTGTCGATGGCAAAGAAGAAGGATGGTAACGATAACGGGCGTCCAAAACGCAAGGAATACGAGAAGGAGATGGGCCGGCTCCACGCGGAGCTCTGCAAACTTCAGGACTGGGTCAAGTATAAGGGGCTTCGTGTGATTGTCATCTTCGAAGGACGCGACGCCGCAGGTAAAGGGGGCACAATTCGCGCAATTACCGAGCGGGTCAGCCCCCGCGTTTTCCGTGTCGTAGCGCTACCCGCCCCGTCCGATCGAGAGAAAAGTCAGGCATATGTTCAGCGTTATGTTCAGCACTTCCCGGCGGCTGGCGAGATCGTGATCTTCGACAGGAGCTGGTACAACCGCGCAGGCGTGGAACACGTTATGGGTTTTTGCACTCCGGAACAATATCGCAGGTTTTTGGAACACTGCTCCGCCATCGAAAAGTACTTCGTGGATGGTGGGATCATTTTCATCAAGTATTGGATGGAGGTTGGCAAAGCAGAGCAACAGCGCCGATTTGAGGCCCGCATTAATGATCCCCTTCGGCAGTGGAAGCTCAGCCCAATGGATTTGGAATCATTTCGCCGCTGGTATGAGTATTCCCGCGCCCGAGACAAAATGCTGGAGGCAACCGACAGCAAGGATGCACCTTGGTACATCGTTCGCTCGGACGATAAGAGGAAAGCCCGGCTAAATTGTATTTCGCATCTATTGAGCATGATTCCATACCGTAAAGTTCCGCGGGAAAAAACAAAGCTGCCCACACGCAAGGAGAAAGACAATTACGACGATCAAGCCTCACTGAAGGGTAGGCACTTCGTTCCGGAGAAATATTAGGTTCTGCCAAAACCTGTGCAGGCGTCCGGTAAACCAAAAATGGCTCGCAGGACGCGCGTGCCAATGTCGATTTCCGGGACGAGGATGCGGTGGACGGAGCAGCTTGGTTCGAACGGTTAGCACCTGGAAACGCTCCTTCTTCAGCCGCGTGCGGTATCAACAACTTGCAGGTGTTGTTTTCAGGAGATTCTGGGAGCCTTGCATCGTCCCTTTCTCCAATCCAGGAATCTGAAAGAGTCTTGGCCAGGCACTCGGAGCCTGACGGTTCACCCGGTTCACCTCCCCTCCTTTAGACTGACGAAGAAGCATGCTAGACTGGCGGTACCACGACGCGCTGCGTGGAACGGTCAGGGATGAGGTGGAGCAATGTCCCTTGAGAACCCGTCTCCTTCCAGTGCTGCTCTGGCGCTCGCGACAAAAGCCGTGATTGAGGATGCCCCGCCAGGAAGACGGACGGCACCACTCCTCGCCGTTTCTACCATTAGCTTTTCTAAACCATCCGTAGAGTAAGTCTTCGGCTGTTTTACACCTGCCGACGTGCGTCCGGCCGGAGACCAACAGCGCAGGAAGAAGTAAACACATGAAAGAATTTCTGGAAAAGTTGTTCTCGTCGGATTTCATGCCCCACGGCTACTGCTATTTATGGAAGCCGGGCTTGGTCTGGCTCCACGTGGTTTCGGATGTCCTCATTGCACTCGCCTACTTTTCCATTCCGGTGACCTTAATCTACTTCATACGCAAGAGGCGAGACCTGCCCTTCCACTGGATGTTTGTCAGCTTTGGGATGTTCATCCTGGCTTGTGGTACCACGCACACTATGGAAGTTTGGACACTTTGGCATGGGACCTACTGGCTCTCTGGGGCGATCAAAGTTGTCACGGCTATGGCCTCGGTCCCCACGGCGATACTGCTTGTTCAATTAGTTCCCCAGATGCTGGCACTTCCGAGCCCGGAAGCCATGAAGCTCGAGATTGTCGAGCGCAAACGCGCAGAGCAGGCGCTTCATCAAGCGAACAATGAACTCGAGCTTAAGGTTCTAGAGCGAACGGCGGAACTAAGGCAAAGCGAAAGCGAGCTTCGACAACTCGTCGATGCGATTCCCCAGCAGGTGCTTGTTTTCGACTCGGATTGGAGTCCTCTTTTTGCGAACCGCCGGGAACTGGAATTCACCGGCCTTACTCCGCACGACGTGCGGTCAAAGGACGCAGTTGCCAAAATCTTCCACGCTGAAGACCTGAAGAAGCTAGAGGTCCTTCGTGAGCAGATGGTTTCGGAGGGTGCCTCTTTTGAGTGTGAAGCACGAATACGGGCAAAAGACGGGCAATTTCGGTGGTTTTTGATCCGATACAATCCGCTGCGGGATGAGCAGGGGCGCGTCCTTCGGTGGTACGGCACGCGTACCGACATCGAAGACCGCAAACGGGCCGAAGAAGAACTACGGAAAAGCGAGTTGGCGAAACGGACTGCTGATCTCGCGATTGCGGGCCAGCGCCTGCGAAGTGAGCAAATCAAGCGCGCAGGCGCAGAAGAAGCTGCTCGCGCAGGGGAAGAGCGTTTTCGAGCGGTCGCAGATTCGCTGCCTTTGCCTCTCACCGACATCGCTCCCGATCAGCGCTATCGATTCACCAATGTGGCCTTTGAGGAGTGGTTCGGCTTGACCTCGCAACAAGCCAAGACCTTCTCGGTTCGGGAAGTAATGGGCGAAGAAATCTACGGCACTATCCAGCCTCACATAGAGAGGGCACTTCGGGGCCAGAGCGCCAGCTTTGAGGGTCACCTCTTTTTCGAGAAGGCTGGACGACGATACATACGCATTGATTTTGTCCCTCACAGAGACCAAAGCAGCGAAGTTTATGGCTTCTATTCCGTCCTTAGGGATCTGACTCAGTTGAAGGAGGCTGAGGAGAAGTTCCGGAGAGTCGTGGAGACCTCACCTGATGCGATCGTGCTTGTTAACCCGGAAGGGCGAATCGTCATGACGAACCCCCGAGCTGAGCATGTGTTTAGGTGCGCACCACAGGAACTGATTGGCCAGCCGTTCGAAATCTTCGTGCCTGACCGATTTCGGAATGGCCACGCTGATAATCGCTCAGCCTATTTCAGGGAGCTAGCGCTCCGCTTCAACGGAGTGGGCCAGGAACTCTGTATGGCGCGCCGAGATGGTAGCGAATTGCCCGTCGAAATCAGCGTAAGCACCATCGAGACAGTAGATGGCACCCTTGTTTCATTTACCATTCGCGACATAAGCGAGCGCAAAGAGCTTGAGGAGCGAGCCCGACGGTCTACCATTCTGGAGGAGCGCAGTCGCATGGCTCGTGATGTCCATGACACTATCGCCCAGGGATTTACGGGCATCGTCTTGAACTTGGAAGCGGCTGAACAAGCCTCGGCAGACCTGCCGGAAGAAGTTCGCCATCGCATCACGCGTGCACGAGACGTGGCACGCCAGAATCTGGAAGAAATGCGCCGTTCGGTTCTGATGCTATCTACCTCACCTGCAGTGAGAGGAGATTTGGCTGGCGCGATTCGCGACTCAGTGGACGGTGTTCGTTTAAATACAGAGGTGCGATTGGGATTCTCCGTGCGCGGAACGCCGAAGCATCTAGATGCTAGATTCGAGGAAAATCTCATGCGCATCGCTCAGCAAGCGCTGGATAATGCACTGCAACATGCACAGGCCAGAGCAATTCGGATCGAGTTGGTCTTCGGTGAAAAAGCGGTTCGACTCCACATCGGAGACGACGGTCGGGGATTTGTGATGTCAAAGCCGCCCAGTCGCGGGATGGGTATCAACGGCATGCGCGAGCGTGCAGAGGAAATTGGCGGGCAGTGTGAGCTAAAAAGCCATCCGGGAAGGGGCACGCGCGTCACGGTCAAGGTTCCGCTTCCCACCGCGGGGCGCCCAAGGATTCGCCATGGGGAAGAAGTTCGAGACAGCGTTTAGTAAGCAGATTCGCACTGTCATCGCCGATGATCATCCCGTAGTGCGGGAGGGGCTACGAGCATTGGTCAACTCCCAGCAGGATATGGAGGTTGTCAGCGAAGCAGCGAATGGCAAGCAGGCCGTTCAACAGGTCCTTCAGCATCGCCCCGACGTCCTGTTGCTTGACCTCCGCATGCCAGAGATGAACGCAATTGAGGCTATCCACGCCATTCTCGAAAAGGTGCCCGAGGCCAGGATTATCGTGCTTAGTACCTACAACGGAGACGAAGATATCTACCAGGCATTGAAGGCTGGCGCGAAAGCATACCTCTTGAAGGATTCTCCCCGCGAACAATTGCTCGAATCCATTCGGTCCGTCCATGCCGGGCGTCTCAGCATATCGCCGTCAATCGGGGTACAGCTGGCTGCAAGGGTGCGCGGTCCTGACCTGACGGACCGGGAAGTCGACATAGCTAGATTAGTGGTGGCAGGCAAGACGAACAAAGAAATCGGGGCGTCGCTCAACATTACCGAGGGCACGGTGAAGGTCCATGTCGGTCACATACTCAAGAAGCTGGGTGCGGGCGGGCGCGCCGAGGCCATTCGGATTGCTCTGGAGCGTGGGATTGTGCACCTTACGTGATACTCGGACGGCGAGGCTCCATCGCTCAGCGAAATTAAAATTGCTCTCGCCTCATGCGCGTCCTTCAAATAGACATCTGTACCTCCTAAGTGATACAGCGGAATACCTCGCAAAGTGAATTGATCTTCACAGGCCTTCGGAATAGCTTCTCATCGATTCTTTCCTTTCCAGCTGGATGGACAAGTAGAGGCGTGCCATCAACCATGTGGAGACGGGACGTATCGATTCAAGTTGGGAAGCAGCTACGACGTGCCGTCTACCGTTAGAGGTTGGCGGAGTGCCGCCAGACACAACGCCCGCGACGGCTACAGTGGAAGGGATGAGAACCAAGAAAAAAGAGCCGAAGCGAAAGTGCACCGGAAGTTGCGACTGCATGGGGATATGTTTAAGGGTGGGCCAAGGGTCTCTGGCCCGGCTCTCCTGCCGGCTAAGTTCGGCGGCACAGTCCGGTAGACAAAACCCCTAATCCTGGCGATGCCGAAAGACGTTGTTGGGTAAAAGAAGACGAAGTAGTCGCCGATTCAAACTCACGCGTATCCATGCCGATGATCGATATGTCCAACCTAGGGCTCGCACCCTCTCTAGCCGCAAAGAGGGCCGGGATTGTCCTCAAACTGAAAACCAAATTGGGACTGGTGTTTTTTGTCTCGTTTGTGTGCCTTAGCGCCGACTTGACGTTTGCGGCGGGCGCCCTAGGGGGAGTTGCTTCAGTAACGTCGGGCAGGGCTGTGGCGAGCCGGAGCGTTCCCGAACCCGGGGCCTTGCCTTCTGCGACCCCAGAACAGGAGGAACACGGCCTCGCGCCGAAGGCCGTCGAGGTAACCCGCCTCTTCGGCTTACCCATCACCAATTCAATGATCGTTAGCTGGATTGTGGCCTTGGGCCTGATCGTGTTTGCCCAGGTCGCTACACGGAACATGAAGCAAGTACCTGAGGGAGCCCAGAATTTCCTGGAATGGCTGGTTGAGGGCTTATACAAATTTCTGGAAGAGGTCATTGGCTCGCATCTGGTCGAAAAGACGTTTTGGCTTTTTGCGACCATTTTCATTTTCATTCTCTCGGCGAATTGGATGGGCCTGATTCCCGGTGTTGGGTCGGTCGGGTGGGGGCATCAGACCTCTCACGGTTTCCAGATCGACCAACCCTGGTTGCGCGGCGCCAACGCCGACGTCAACATGACATTCGCCATGGCCCTGGTCTTTTTCGCCTGCTGGATCGTCTGGGCCCTTCGGGAAGTCGGCCCGCTCGGATTTCTAAAGGAGCTTTTTGCGCCCAAGGGTGAAACTACCGGTCTGTTAAAGCTGCTTATGGTGTTCGTATTTTTCGCTGCCGGCTGTTTGGAGATTGTCTCGATCTTGTTCCGGCCAATCTCTTTGAGTTTTCGTCTCTATGGCAATATCTTTGCCGGTGAAAACATGATGGAAGCCATGGCCAAGCTGGTCCCCGGCTTTGGTTGGTTGGTGCCGATTCCGTTTTATTTCCTGGAACTGTTGATGGGGCTGGTCCAAGCAATGGTCTTTATGTTGTTAACCGCTGTCTTCACGCTGCTGATTTGTCAGCATGAAGAAGGGCCCACACCCGCGCACGATTGAATGACAGGTATCGACGGCTTAGGGGTGTTCAATGGCCAAGAAAGGGACAATCGAATTATGACGGGAAACTTGACCGTTGGTCTGGCAGCGCTTGGTGCGGCTATTGGCGTGGGTTTGATCGGCATGAAAGCTTCGGAAGCGGTGGGACGCAATCCCGAGGCCTCCACGAAGATTCTGGTCCAGTCGATCCTGGCCATCGCCTTCGCGGAAGCGATCGTGTTCTACGCCCTGTTCCTTGCGAAATAGGGAGAAAGCTCGGGCGCAGAGCCAAGCGCGGCCCGCGCCCGCACGAGGTTGGGTCCCATTATGAATATTCTAGTTTTGATGGTGCAAGTGGAACCTGGCGGGCAGATTGAGAAGATCGCCAGGACGTTCGGTGTGGACTGGCCTCATCTGATCGCGCAGATTATCAGCTTTTCTATCGTTTGTGCTCTCCTCTACCGGTTTGCCTATCGACCGATTCTCAAGATGTTGGAAGAGCGGCGTCGACAAATCGCGCAAGGACTGGCTAACGCCGAGAAAATAAAGGCCGAGCTGGCCCGGACCGAGGCCCAGCGCCAGGAAGTGATGATGCAGGCTAATGCCCAGGCGACGCGACTCATCAAGGAAGGTCAGGCTGCGGCCGCCCGGGTGCAGGAGCAGGAAACCCAAAAAGCCGTGGCCGCCGCCGAACAAATCATCGTCAAGACGCGCGAGGCCGCTGCGCAAGACTATGCACGCATGCTCGCCGAACTCAAGCGCGAGGTCGGCCGGTTGGTGGTGCAGACTACCGCTGCGGTCACGGGCAAGATTCTGACGGCAGAAGATCAGCGGCGCCTGGCCGAGGAAACAGCTAAGCAAGTCACGGCGTAGTGGCAGATCGGTACGAACGCGATGAAAACGAGTAAACAAACCATTCGTGAGGCCAAGCAATTGTTCCGCTTGTGTCTGCTCAATGGATCGTTGGATAAGGGCCGCGTTCGCCAAGTGGTGCTGGGAATCATCGAAGGCAAACGTCGTGGTTACCTGGTCCTCCTGTCGCGCTTTCAGCGTTTGGTGAAACTCGACCACGACCGGCACACGGCCGAAGTCGAGAGCGCCGTGCCGTTGCCTGCGGATTTGCGGGCCAGCGTCCAAGCTGGTCTGCGGAGTACGTACGGCCCGGGGATAGATATCCTGTTCGTACACCGCCCGGCGCTGATCGGGGGGATGCGCGTGAAAGTGGGCAGCGATGTCTATGACGGTAGCGTGCAGTCCGGGTTGGCAGCACTTGAGAGAGGCTTCTGAATCACCGGCGCAAGGGGAAGGAACGCAGAGTCCTAGTCCCTGGCGGGATTTAATCTTCGTAACGGATAAATTGGGGTGAAAGATTTATGGCCGACTTACTACAGGAAATTGAAGCTCAAATCGCGGGAGCGAAGGCCACGACTGCGAAGCAGAATGTGGGTGTCATCCGTGAGATCGGTGACGGCGTCGCGAGAGTTGAAGGTCTTGCCGATGCGATGCTCAACGAGATGCTCGACCTCGGCCACGGCATTACGGGGCTTGCCTTAGACCTCGACGAGACTGACGTCGGAGTGATCATTCTAGGTGACTATACGCAACTTCAGGAGGGGAACGAGGTCCGTGCTACGGGCAAGCTGTTGCAGGTTCCCGTCGGCAAGGGGTTGTTGGGGCGGGTCTTGAATACGCTCGGGGAGCCGCTGGATGGCAAAGGGCCCGTGAAGAGTGACGTCGCCTATCCGGTCGAGAAAATCGCTCCCGGCATCATCCGGCGTCGTCCGGTCAGCCAGCCCGTACAAACGGGCGTCATGGCCATTGACGCCATGATTCCGATTGGCCGCGGCCAGCGCGAATTGATTATCGGTGATCGTTCGACGGGCAAGACGACCCTCTGCATCGACACGATCATTAGCCAAGCCCGTCTCAACAGAGCGGCTGAAGCTGTGGGCGACAAAGACTATCGCCCGCTGTACAGCATCTACGTTGCAATTGGTCAGAAACAGTCCACGATCGCGCGAATCATTACCATTCTCGAAGAGACCGGGGCAATGCCCTACACCATCATCGTCGCCTCCCCTGCTTCCGATTCGGCGACCAGTCAGTATCTAGCACCATTCGCGGGGGCGGCGATGGGCGAGTGGTTCATGGATAATGGAATGGACGCGTTGATTGTCTTTGACGATTTGTCCAAGCACGCAGTGGCCTACAGGCAGGTCTCCCTGGTGTTGAAGCGGCCCTCGGGTCGTGAAGCGTATCCCGGCGACGTGTTTTACCTCCATAGCCGATTGCTCGAACGGGCGGCGCGCGTCGGGGAAAAGTATGGCAACGGTTCGCTAACGGCCCTGCCCATCATCGAAACACAGGCCGGTGACGTTTCCGCTTACATCCCCACCAACGTTATCTCGATCACGGACGGGCAGATTTTCTTGGAAACCGACCTGTTCTACCAGGGGGTCCGCCCGGCCATTTCGGTCGGCATCTCGGTCTCCCGCGTCGGCTCAGCGGCACAGCTCAAAGCCATGAAACAAGTTGCCGGGCAGCTCAAGGGGGACCTAGCGCAATTTCGGGAACTCGCGGCATTCGCGCAATTCGGCTCGGAACTGGACGCCAAGACTCAGGCCCAGATCGACCGTGGCAAGCGCATCATGGAGGTCTTCAAGCAGCCCCAATACAACCCCATTCCCGTCGAGGTGCAGGTGGCGGTGATCTGGGCGGTCCAAAATGCGTACGCGGATGGTGTGCCGGTGGACCGGATCAAGGAGTACCAGGCCAGCCTAACGGAGTTCCTGACGACGCGCAAGGCCGAGCTGCTCCGGAAAATCGCCAAAGAGAAGGCGCTCAGCGCTGCCTTGACGACCGATTTGAAGGCCGCAGCCGATCAGTTCAAAGAAACCTGGAGATGAACATTTAATAGTCATGCACAGCCTACACGACTTACGCCGACGGATCAGGTCAATCAGCAGCACCGCGCAGATCACGAAGGCCATGCAAATGGTGGCGGCGTCCAAGATGCGCAAAGCCCAAGAAACTGCTCTCGCCGGACGCCCCTTCGCGCGCCTTTTGTACCGGATTCAGCGCGAAGCGACGACCCGTATGGGCGACTTCAGCCACCCGCTGCTCAAAGTACGCGAAGTTCGCAAACGGGCCGTCATCCTGATCGGCGCGGACAAGGGGTTATGCGGGGCGCTCAACAGCAACCTGTTCCGCTTGGCCGCCCAGTTCGACCCCCTGTCTACAGTTTTCATCACGGCCGGGCGAAAAGCCGCGCAGTTCGTCGCCCGCACCCGGAGGCAGCTTGTCGCCGAGTTTGCCTATGGGGACGAGCCCCAATTCCCGGAAGCTGGGGCGATTGCGGCCTTTGCCCGCGACCTCTTCTTGAAAGGGGAGGTGGACCAGGTGCGGATTGTCGCTACCGTATTTGTCAACACGCTCACCCAGCGTCCGGTCAGCATGGAATTTCTTCCGGTGGGCGAAATCAAAGCGTTGAAGATCCCGGGGGCGGAATCTGAAGAGAAGCTGGCAGCCGACAGGAGGGAGTCCCTGTTTGAGCCCAGCCCGGAGGCGGTCCTGGCCTATCTCCTTTCGCATTATCTCAACATTTACATTTATCAGGTCTTGCTAAACGCCAAAGCCAGTGAACAAAGCGCACGCATGGTATCGATGAAGAACGCCACGGACAATGCCGACGGGCTTATCAAGCACCTGACCCTCGAATACAACAATCTGCGTCAGGGCAACATCACGAGGGAATTGCTCGAGATCGCCGGCGGCCAGTCCGGTTGAGGCAGAATCATGTTGGTAGCAAACCTATTGAGGCGGGGTATGAAATATGAACAAAGGCAAAATTGTTAAAGTCTCGGGCCCGGTTGTGGACGTCGAATTTTCGGAAGCACTTCCCGGGATCTATAACGCCTTGACCGTCGAATGCAAAGTTCAAGAACAGCCCACTAAATTGACGCTCGAAGTGCAGCAACACCTCGGGGACAAGTCGGTCAGGGCCATCTCAATGTCCGGAACCGAAGGGCTGAAGCGTGGCTTCGAGGTGACGGATAGCGGCGGGCCTATATCCATGCCGGTGGGCGAAGGTGTTATGGGCCGCGTCTTCGATGTGACCGGAAACCCTGTGGATGAGCGCGGACCAGTTCAGGCGGAAAAGTATTATCCGATCCATCGCCCGCCTCCGTCGCTCGCGGACCAATCGACTTCTCCGCAGTTGCTCCCCACCGGCATCAAGGTCATTGATTTGATCTGCCCTTTTTTGAAAGGTGGCAAAGTGGGGGCGTTCGGCGGCGCCGGGGTGGGCAAGACAGTCGTCATCATGGAACTGATCAACAATATCGCCAAACTTCATGGCGGCGTGTCGGTCTTCGCGGGTGTCGGCGAGCGCACTCGGGAAGGGAACGATCTCTATCACGAAATGTCCGAAGCGGGGGTCATCAAGCAGGACAATCTGGGTGAGTCTAAAATCGCTCTGGTGTACGGCCAGATGAACGAACCGCCGGGCGCCCGCCTGCGCGTGGCCCTGTCAGGCCTCGCTATCACCGAGTACTTCCGCGACGAGAAAAACCAGGATGTGCTGCTCTTCATTGACAATATCTTCCGTTTTTCTCAGGCGGGATCCGAAGTGTCGGCCTTGCTCGGCCGCACCGCCAGCGCCGTCGGATACCAGCCCACGCTCGCCGCTGAAATGGGGGCCCTTCAGGAACGCATTACGTCCACTAAAAAAGGCTCGATCACTTCCTTTCAAGCTGTGTATGTTCCGGCTGACGACCTGACGGACCCGGCGCCGGCTACCACCTTCGCGCACTTAGACGCCACGATCGTATTGGACCGTGCGATTGCTGAGCTGGGAATCTATCCGGCGGTAGATCCCCTGGCCTCGACCTCCCGTGCCCTCGCGCCGGAAATCGTCGGCAAGGAGCACTACGACGTAGCGCGTGGGGCGCAGAAGGTGCTTCAGCGCTACAAAGATCTGCAGGACATCATTGCGATTCTGGGCATGGATGAGCTATCGCCAGAGGACAAGCTAACGGTATTACGAGCGCGCAAGATTCAGCGCTTTCTGAGCCAGCCGTTCAGCGTGGCGCAAGTGTTTACCGGTCACGAGGGCAAGCAGGTTTCCGTGGCTGACACGGTTCGCGGCTTCAAGGAAATCCTGGAAGGCAAGCACGATGACGTACCGGAAGGCAACTTCTACATGAAGGGCCCAATCGAGGAAATCAAATAGGGCTGAGTGTTGAGGGCCGGAGGGCCCTCACGCGACACATACTCAAACATGGCCAATACCATAAAATTGGAAATTGTCACGCCGCAAGCCACGGTTTACTCCGAAGACGTGGACATGGTCACGCTGCCGGGTGTAGAGGGCCAGATGGGGATTCTTCCTCACCACGTCCGGTTGATGACACAATTGGTGCCGGGCGAAATGATTGTACGCAAAAACGGGCAAGCCCGCTTTCTGGCAGTGGGCGAGGGGCTCATCGAAGTCACAGGCGACCGCGTGGCCGTCGTGACCGATATGGCGGTTGCTACTGAGAACATCGACGAAGCAAGAGCCGAAGAAGCGCGCCAACGCGCTGCGGCCCGCCTCCGAGAAAAGATCTCTTCCGCAGAAGTCGCTTCCGTCAACGCCGCTTTAGCTCGCTCGCTGGCACAATTGCGCGTGAAGCGTCGTCATCATAAGTGATTCGAGTCCGATGCTTGGCGGACCGTCGGCGGTGAAGGGATCGCAGGCTGGTAGCAATTGGAAGAGCTTTCTAAAGGCTGCCGCGCGGGCAGCACGCCGCAAAGGCTTGTTGTTGATGGTTACGAGGAGACGAAGCAACTGGCTGGCGCTCGACGGAAGACATGCTGTCCGATAGAGATTTCGAATGGCTGCGCGATCTGACGCGCGGATTTCGCCGTGTGGGGCAGCGGGCGGCCCGCATCCACGTGCACGTGATGGATGGACATGCTTAGGGACAACGCAAGAATAACTCTACAGTTGTGGCTTGATGGTGTAATTCCATTGGGGCAAAGTTTCGCGGCGCTGTAATCGAAGGGAAGCGATCTGATCGGCGGTGGGCTTAAGACCACAAGGGTAATGTCGGCGATCGAGATAAGCGGTTACCTGAAGCCCGGTTTGGGTTTGGGTGGCGTTGAGGATTTTCTAGTAAGAATCCAGTGGTTCTCCGGCCCAGTTTTTGGAGACTTCAGAGAAGAGACAGCGGCAACTGTTGCTGCCGCCGGTCGGATTCCACTTAGAGGCACCAGTGGGAGCAATTGGTGGGATCTGCGATAGCGGGAGGAACCTTGCTGGTGCCACCAATGAGCGATGGCATGAGCGGCAAAGGGGGGAGTATCGTGAGAGACGCCAATCACCAGAGCCCCACGATTTTCCGTAACATCGTAAATTCCATAGGGAATGGCGACACCGATAGAGTCAGCGCGAAAGTCGTGATCATAGACACGACGCGGGGCAGGCTCCCCACGCCGACCGGGATTTTTGAAATTGCCGACGAGCTCGCGTTTTTTCGTCCACGCTGACGATTGGCAGATGGCGACGCTGGAAGCGGTAGCGCAGCTCGGACAGATACTCGAACTGAAGATTGCGGTTGGGACTCGAGCTCGTCGAGATCTGCTTCTGATTGACGCGCAAGGAATAACCCATGTCATAAAGCAGGCGGGCGACGGTATTGGAAGAGATGGCGATGCCAAGTTCGACCAGCTCCCCGGCGATGGTGGTAGTGGTGCGGCGAGACCAGCGTAAGCCGGTCATGGGATCGCCCGCGGTATCGTGTTCGAGTAGGCCACGAAGGACCGCGATTATGT
>Ga0306920_100007064_pt1 | contig 14749 bp, 16 predicted proteins | sample flu12Cox44000170_FD_204666 | JGI IMG/M metagenome (GOLD analysis project Ga0306920, IMG submission 204666) | Lab enrichment of tropical soil microbial communities from Luquillo Experimental Forest, Puerto Rico - flux4day.12C.oxic.44.000.170 (v2)... | ecosystem: Environmental > Terrestrial >... | reverse complement strand
TCCGTGCCGAGCTCGGGGCGACAGGTAAACAGGCTCAAATCCGTATAGAGGAGCGCAGTCTTTTCGTTGTAGTTGCCCGTGCCGAAGTGCATGTAGCGCCGAAGCCCGTCATCGTCCTCACGCACGACCAAGATGCTCTTGGCGTGAACTTTTTGATTGGCAAAGCCGTAGACGACGTGCGCGCCGGCTCGCTCCAACCGTTTGGCCCATTCGATGTTGTTCTCTTCATCGAAGCGAGCTTTGAGCTCGATGATGACGGCGACTTGCTTTTCGTTCTCGGCGGCCGTCAGCAGCGCACGAACGATCGGCGAGTTCTTGCCGGAAGTTCGGTAGAGCGTCGCCTTGATGGCGAGTACTTTTTCGTCCTCGGCAGCCTGCTGCAAGAACTGAATAACCGGATCGAACGACTCGTACGGATGGTGCAGCAGGATGTCGCCTTCGCGAATTTGTGCGAAAATGTCGGTGACGCCGATCAAGCGCTTCGGAATCGCCGGTAGGAACGGCTTGTCACGGATGCTTTCGTAATCCGGAAGGTTGACGATCTGCCACAGGTCGCTCAACGCCATTAGGCCTTCGATCTCGTAACAATCCACCGCCTCGAGATCGAGCGAGCTGCAGAGAAAATCGCGTAAGTATTCGGGCATACCGCGTTCGATTTCGATTCGGACCGGCTCACCGAAACGGCGCCTTCGCAGCTCCGACTCGATCGCGCGCAAGAGGTCGTCGGCCTCGTCCTCCTGCAGGTCGAGATCGGCGTCGCGCGTCACCCGGAAAAGATACGAATCGCGCACGTGCAAGCCGGGGAAGAGTCCGTCGAGGTGGTGCGCGATCAAATCTTCGAGCAAAACGAAGCGGCGTTCGCCAGGCGGTCCACCCTCGACCGGGACGAACCGGGGAAGCGTCGGCGGGATCTTGACGCGCGCAAAGTGCAGGTCGACCCCCTCCGGCGTCGATTCTTCGAGTTCGACCGCCAGCGAGAGCGAGAGGTTCGAAATGTAGGGAAAGGGATGACCGCTGTCCACCGCGAGCGGTGTCAGCACGGGAAAGACGCTTTCGTCGAAAGTACGCTCCAGCGCGGCCTGCGTATCGTCGTCGAGCTCGGCGACACGCATCAGGCGAATCCTCTCGCGCTCAAACGCGGGCAGTAGCTCCTCATTGAGCAGCCGCATTTGCGTCGGAAGCGAAGCGCGCAACCTCTCCGAAATGGCTGCCAGATGCTCCGTTGGCGTTCGTCCGTCTTCCGAGCGACGCATCACCTGGGCTTCGATCTGCTGTTTGATCGCCGCAACGCGAATCATGAAAAACTCGTCGAGGTTCGTCCCGTAGATTGCGATGAATTTTAGGCGCTCGAGCAACGGATTGCGCGCGTCGAGACCCTCCTCCAATACGCGGTCATTGAACTCAAGCCACGAGAGCTCACGGCTAATGTAGAGCGCCGGATCGTCGAGGGCGACGGGAATCGTTGCTTGTGCCGGTTTGGGTTGCGTGATCATCGAGTTTGCAAAGCTTAGCGCTTGAGGCCGGGTTTCGCCTCCCAAGCGGCAAAAAACTTGCTCCATGGCCGAGTTGCCGGCGCACGTCGCCCAACATCTGACGCTTGCGGTAACGGCGCTCGCGCTTGCGTTGTTGAGCGGCGTGCCGCTCGGAATTCTCGCCGCCGAATCGCCGGCGCTGCGCAGCGGCGTGCTGGCGCTGGCCGGAATCGGCCGAACGCTTCCGAGCCTGGCGGTGCTGATGCTGCTCTTACCCTGGCTGGGCGTCGGAGCGGCGCCCGCGATAATCGCCCTAGCGCTGCTGGCAATTCCACCGATCGTCATTAGCGTCGACGTCGGGATCCGAGGTGTTCCAGTTGCCGCGCTCGATGCGGCGACCGGCATGGGTATGACGCCTGTGCAGCGCTTCGTACAGATCGTCGTCCCGCTCGCGTTGCCGGTCTCCTTTGCGGGATTGCGAACCGCAGCGACGGAGACGATTGCCAGCGCAACGCTCGCCACGTTCATCGGTGCGGGCGGTCTCGGCGACGAGATCGTCCGCGGTTTGCAAACCGACGATGCGCCGCTCCTCTTCGCGGCTGCCGCGGTCGTCGCCGCGCTGGCGCTCGGCGCAGATCTCGTCTTGAGCGCGGCCGGCCGGCTCGTTGCGGCGCGAGCGTGAAGCGCGCGCGCGCCCTTGCGCTCGTTGCCGCGACGCCGCTGCTCGCGCGTTGCGCGTTCGACGGATCGGCGGTTCGTGTCGGATCGAAGAACTTTACCGAATCCTTCATCATCGCGGAAATCTACGCACAAGCGCTGGAAGGTGCGGGACTCCGCGTGGAAAGGCTCTTCAATCTGGGCTCGACGCAGATCGCGATCGCCGCGATGCAACGCGGCAATATCGACTGCTATCCCGAATACACCGGCACTGCACTGATTGACGTCTTGCATCTTCCGCCGATTGCCGACCAGCGCAAGGCCTATGCCGTCGTTTCGCGTCTATTCGAGGAACGCTACGGAATCGTCTGGCTCGATCCGTCACCGATGAACGACTCGCAGGCGCTGGCCACCACCCGCGACATATCGGAAGGCCGACGCCTCGTTACGCTCTCAGACGTCGCGGCCGCCGCACCACAGCTGCGCTTGGCGACGATTCAGGAGTTTCTCGCGCGTCCCGACGGCCTGCCGGGGCTGCAGCGCCACTACGGCGGATTTCACTTTCGCGAAGTACGAACGTACGATATCGCGCTGAAATACCGCGCGTTGTTGGAAGGCAGAGCCGACATTGCCAGCGCGTTCTCGACCGACGGTGAGATCGCGACCAGCAAGCTCGTCGTGCTTCGCGACGATCGGCAGTTCTGGTCGGCGTATAATGTGGCGCCGGTCGTGCGAAAAGCTGCGCTAGCCAAATGGCCGCAGATCGCGCGAGTGCTCAACGCCGTCTCCCCGAGAATAACCAATCGCGCCGCGCAGCAGATGAACGCGGCGGTAGAAAACTTACAGAACGATCCCGCCGACGTTGCTGCTAGGTTTTTGCGGGGATGAATCCCGGGGCGATTCGGTTCGAGGGCGTGACGGTTCGCTATTGGGACTCGAACCGCGACGCGATTGAGGATATTTCGTTCGAGTGCGGCGGCGGCGAGCTCGTCGTGCTGCTCGGCCCGTCGGGATCCGGCAAGTCGACGCTCTTGCGAACCGTCAACCGGCTTGTGCCGCTCGACGCGGGGCGGATTTTTATCGACGGCACCGATATCGCTAGAATGGACGCCGTCGTGCTGCGGCGCGGCATCGGATACGTGATTCAGGCAATCGGACTCTTCACGCATATGACCGTGGCGCAAAACATCGCTGTCGTCCCGTCGCTGCTTAGCTGGGATCGCGCGACGATCGCGCAGCGAGTCGACGCGCTCTTGCGACTTGTTGGGCTCGACCCTGCGCTCTATCGCAGTCGCCGCCCCAACCAGCTCTCGGGCGGCGAAGCGCAGCGGATTGGCGTTGCGCGCGCGATCGCTGCCCGCCCTCGCGCCCTGCTGATGGACGAGCCGTTCGGTGCCGTCGACGCGATCGTTCGCACCGCGTTGCAGCGCGAACTCATCCGCATCGTCGGCGAGTTGAAAACGACGACCCTCTTCGTCACCCACGACGTTGACGAAGCATTTCGCTTGGCCGACCGGATCGTGGTCTTGCGCAGCGGTCACATCGAACAGGTCGCTGAGCCGCAAGAGCTTTTCGCGCAGCCCGCGACCGATTACGTGCGCGATCTCGTCCACGCCGGCGACGACGTTTACCAGCGCTACTTCATGCACGGTCGTGAGTTGCTGCGAGGCCGCCTGCAATGAGCTACCTCACCGCGCATCCGTTGCGCGTGGCGGCGCTGGCGGCCGGTCATTTAGAGTTGGTCGGGATCGCGTTGGTCGCTGCCCTCGTACTGGCGCTTCCGCTCGGGCTATTTGCTGCGCGGCACCCGCGCGTCACGCCCTGGGTGCTTGGAACGCTCGGCGCAATCTATACAATTCCGAGCCTGGCATTGCTTGCAGTACTGGTGCGCTGGTTAGGCCTGGGCTTTGCGCCGATCTTCGTCGCCCTGGTCGTCTACGCGCAGTTCATGCTGGCGCGCAACATCGTCGCCGGTATTGTGGGCGTCGATCCCGCGCAGGTTGACGCCGCGCGTGGCTTGGGCATGTCGCCGCTGCAAATCGTAGTGCGGGTGGAGTTTCCGCAAGCGCTGCCGGTCCTCATCGGCGGCGTGCGCATTGCGACGATTGCGATGATCGCGATTGCTACGCTCGGCGGATACGTCGGAGGTGTTGGGCTCGGCGTGCTGATCTTCAATGGGCTAACGCTGCACCAGCCGCAGATGATCGTGGCCGGAAGTGTAACGGCCTCGCTTATGGCAATTACGATTGACGGACTGCTGCGCTTAGCTGAGAGGCTTACCGCTTAAAACGAGCCTGATTTAGACTCGGGGTTGGGCCTCGCTCGCGGGATCGCTCCCTCCGCACGTCCTGTGCTCCGGTCGCTCGTACGAGATTTTCTCGAAAACGAAGTTTTGAAGAACACATCCTGTGTTGCTCGAAAATCTCTAAGTCCCGCGAGCGAGGCCCAACCCCGAGTCTAAATCTTACCTTTCATTCGTGGGCTAGCAGGTGCACGCTGAAGCGTTTGGCCCGGTCGTGCCAAACCGCTTCAGGACGAAAACCGGCATCCTGCGCTAGCGCGGCGATTTCCTCATCGGTGAACTTGTACGACGACTCGGTGTGAATGCACTCGCCTGCTCTGAACTTAACGCGCATGTCAAGAGCGCGGATCTGGACGCTGGTGCGCTCTCGCGCCTTCAAAAATGAATCGACCGAACCTCGCCGTTCGTCGTAGTGCGCGACGTGAGCGAATTCGCGCGGATCAAAATCGGCGTCGAGCTCGCGATTGATGCGCGCGAGCAGGTTGAGATCGAAAGCGGCCGTAACGCCGATGGAATCGTTGTAGGCCGACTCAAGGGTTGCACGGTCTTTCTTGAGATCGGCGCCGAGCAAGAGCCCGTCGCCCGGACGCAGCGCTTCACTCAGCAATGAGAGCAGCTGCTTCGCTACCTCCGGCTCGTAGTTGCCGATGTTCGAGCCCATGAACATAGCTAGCATCTTGCGATCCGAGAGGATCTCATGCGACGCAAGCACGTCGAAATAGTCGCCCGCGTAGGCACGCACCCGCAGCGCGGGATACGTCTCAATCAAGGCCATCGATGAGGCCCGGATCGCGTCGGTCGAAATATCGATCGGACTGTAGCGCAGCTGGGATTGAACACGCAGCGCTTCGCCGATCAATAGGCGCGTTTTGATTGCACTTCCGCTTCCAAGCTCTAGAAAATCGAGCGGTGCGTCAAGCACGCGCACGATCTGCCAGCCCCACTTGGAGAGAATCTCCGTCTCCGCCCGTGTAAGATAGTATTCAGGCAACCGCGTGATAGTTTCGAAGAGCGCGGATCCGACGTCGTCGTAGAAGTATTTCGACGGTAGGCGCTTTGGTCTCGAGCACAGTCCGCTCGAGACGTCCTGCGCAAATGACGGCTCGCCGTGCGACCGCGGCACCGTTATGAGTTCGAAGCGGTCGGAGACCGCGGTCCTGATGCTCACGTTGCGCTCCTCATGCCCAGTGGAAAACCCTCATAAACCCACCGGAGGCAAAAAGTTGCAAATCATGGCTCTACGAGCTCCATTTTGAGACGCGAGTTACGGAAACCGTAGAGCGCATAGACCACTATTCCAACGGCGAACCATATGCCGTAACGAACCCACGTCGCGACCTGAAGACCGGTGATTAGATAGAGGCACGCCGCCGCTCCCGCGAGAGAAAATAGCGGCATTAGCGGGGCGCGAAATGGACGCGTCGCCGTCGGATTGACGATGCGCAGCACCAACACGCCGGCACAGACGATTGCGAATGCTGCAAGCGTTCCGATGTTTACCAGCGTCAGCAGCTCTGTCAGCGGTAAAACCGCCGCGAAAATTGCCACGATGAAACCGGTGATCATCGTCATACGGGCCGGCGTGCGAAAGACGTGATGGATGCGCGCAACGCCCGGAGGCAGCATCCGATCGCGCGCCATGACGTAAAAAATTCGTACTTGACCGAGCAGCGAAGTCAGCATAACCGTCGTATTGCCGGCCAATCCGCCGAGCGCGACGATCCAGTAGAGCGTGTGACTCTCCGTGACCGAGCCGAGCGCGTCGAGCATCGCTGCGCCTTCGGAGAGCCGATCGAAACGCATAACGCCGACCGTACAGAGCGTCAGCGCGACGTAAAGAATTCCGCCCAATGTCAGCGCGAGAATAATACCGATCGGAACGTTACGTTCGGGTCGCTTCGCCTCTTCCGATGCCACGGTCACCGTGTCGAACCCGATGTACGCGAAGAAGACCAGCGCCGTGCTCATCAACACGCCGTGATAGCCGAACGGTGTGAACGGTTGAAGGTTCGAGGGATGAATCGCATGCGCGACGGCGACAATGAAGACGATCATAGAGATGATCTGCAGAATCACCAGCGCTCCGTTTACGCTCGCCGATTCCCGAATGCCGGCGGCTACCAGCAGCGTCACCGCGACCGTGACGATGCTGGCGAACACGTCGATCTGCGGATGCGGCGAGTGCAGATTCGCCGTTTGGGCCCAGGCGGGAAAGGCGATTCCAACGTTGGCCAGCATGTGCTGAAAATAGTCCGAGAGCGACGATGCCGTAGGCGCCAGTGACAGACCGTACTCCAAGATCAGATCCCAGCCGATTATCCACGCGACGAGCTCGCCCAATGTGGCGTAGGCGTACGTGTACGCGCTGCCGGCGACCGGCACCATCGAAGCAAACTCGGCGTAACACAACGCAACGCAGAGGCTGACTAAACCAGAGAGCACGTAGGCAGCGATCACGGCTGGGCCGGCAGCGTGTGCTCCCGCGCCGATTGTCGGAAAGATTCCGCCCAGCATCGTGCCCAATCCGATTGCCGTCAGCGAAGGCCATCCCAAGACGCGTCGCAGCGTCGGTCCAGACGACTCGGGTGGGCTCCACGCAAGCGGCTGACATGCGACGAGCTGCCTTAGGACATTGCGCAACCGCACACTATTTCGGGCAGAGTTCTCGCAGAGCTGCTTCAGCCATCGGGTTTGGCGGCGCCGCAATCGGACGCGCGTAGAGCGCGAAGTAGCTCGCGCCGTTTGTCGTAGTGATGACGAGGTCTAGAGTTTCATCGCCTCGCTTCGGCGAGTAGCCGCGGCCTTGCATGTAGGTCGCAGGTTGGTTGCCGCAGATCTGGATGGCATTTCGCTGAGTAATCGTCACGTCGCGCATCGTATCGCGCATGTTCGCAGGCGAGAACACATCGTTCGCGCTGACCGGCCTGGGCGATTTGAAAAGGAACAGTACTTCGCGATCGTTCGCCGGTGCTTGCCAAAATTGCATGAACCCCATAATACCGGGTGAAGCGCGCCAACCCGGCGGAGCTTGGAATCGCAAGTTATCGGCAGGGCTGGAGGAAAAGCCGCATGCCGCTAAGGCCAGGGCACCGATGCAGCACAACGCTGCGGGGCCGATTCGGAAGAGTCTCACCTAAGTTCCTTCTTCCGCTGCGCGCTGTTGTCATCCTGAGCGAACTCATAGGAAACGATGCGGGCCCACCGATCGAAAATCAGCGCGATGTACTGAAGCGTCTCAGCGTATGGCGGCACACCCTGATATTTCGCAACGGCCACCGGCCCGGCGTTGTACGCGGCGAGCGCGGTCGCATAGAAATCGGAGTAACGATCGCGATAAACGGTGATGTAACTTCCGATTAGTGCCGCGGCGCCTGCGATTGCATCCAGCGGATCGTATGGGTCGACGCCGACGGCGCTCGCGGTTTCGGGCATAAACTGCGCGATGCCGATTGCGCCCGCGGATGAGACCGCTTGCGCATCGTAGGCCGACTCCTGTAACAGGGTCGCACCGAGAAACTCGGCGGGCAGCGATTGCGCGTGCGCTGCTTGCACGGTTGCATCAGCGAGGAGCAACGCCTCGGCTGCCGCGATGCGCGGATTCGTGCGCAGAATCGCGCGCGCGATCGCGAGTTCGGATTGCGTCACTGGTGGACCATCGCGAATCAGCACCGCACCTTTAAGCGCATCGACGTCGCCGGGAGCCGGCCAGCTTAACACCATATTAAGGGTGCGTTTGAGTCGAACCTGCGTCACAACATGTTTATTCGCGTGGTATATGGTAGGGGTAGTAGTAGCAGTAGTACAGCCGCATATCGACGCAGCGATCATGGAGGCACTGATGCATTTTTTAGCGGCATTCATCATAACACTCGTCGCGGGCGACTTCGCCTCGACGTTCTTCTATCACGTTCCGCAGCACCTTTGGTTCACGCTTCATTTACGCACGCATCACGATCGGCGGCGTTCCTATTTTGATCACGCCGTGCTTTCGCGAGAGCCCGCCGTGCTGCTCGACGGATTTCTGGGCGCGGTACCTTATCTCGCTGTCGCAGTTCTAGCAACGCGTATCTCATTACCGGGAGCACTGGCCGCCCTCGCGGCCGGACAACTTCACGTCTGGTGGCGCCATACCACCGAGTTGGGATGGCGAACCCCGGGCTGGCTTGCTCGCATCGCGCACCCGCTGGGGCTCGTGCTCCCCGAGGACCACGACGGCCATCACCGAAACCCCGATATCGAGTTTGGCGACATTTTCCGTTTTTACGACGCCCCGGCTCGGGCGATCTTGGCCAGACTCGCCCCGACTAGCCGACGGGCGCGCAATGCCGGTCGGCGTTCCGCAAAGGCGGTGCCAGCCAGAGCTTAATCGGGAGAGTGCATGACCAAACGGGCGCTCCTATTGATCTCCGACACGGGCGGCGGCCATCGAAGCGCGGCCAACGCCATCGCGGCCGCATTGGATGAGATCGAGTCGCCCTACTCCTTCGAGCACCGCATCGAGGATGTCGCTGCCCACTGCGCCTTTCCTCTCACGCAGCTCGGCTTGGGCTACAGCATGGCGTTGCGCTACGCCCCGCCTGTTTACGGCGCCCTCTATTATGCGACGAACGGCCGCCGGCGCTACCGCGCTCTCGTGCGTTTTTGCGAGCCGCTCTATCGGGAACGCCTTCGTGACCTCTTCATCAGTTACCAGCCCGACGTCATCGTCTCGGTGCATCCGCTGCTCAACCATGCCGCGCTGCGCGCGCGCGACGACGCACGCATGCAGCACGTGCCGATCGTCACGGTGATTACCGACCTCGGCAAGGTGCACGAGTCGTGGCTCGTCCCCGATGCCGACGCGGTCGTCGTTCCGGCGCGCGAAGTCTATCAGCGCGCGCTCTCGCGCGGCGTCCCGCCGGCCCATCTTCATTTGCTCGGCCATCCGATCAGCCCGAAGTTCGACGACGTGACCGGAAGCAAAGCCGAGCTTCGCAGTCAACTCGGCCTTACCGACGACGGATTCATCGTCATGCTGATGGCCGGCGGCGAGGGCGGCGGCAAACTTCTCTCGACCGCGCTCGCACTCGCTCGCGCGCGCCTACCTATCGAGCTCGTCGTAGTATGCGGGCGTAACGAACACCTCCAGCAGAAGCTCCGCGAACTTGCACGGTCGCTGCCGACACCGATGCACGTGTTGGGGTTCACGAATAAAATTCCCGAGTATTTTCGCGCCGTCGACTTGCTGGTCACCAAGGCCGGCCCGGGAACGCTGGCCGAAGCGAATGCGGCACAGTTACCGGTCGTCGTCTACGATTACGTTCCGGGACAAGAGCGCGGCAATGTGGATTTCGTACGCCATAACGGGCTTGGCGCGATCGCCCTGAACGGCTCGGCCGCCGTCGTCTCCGCCGTGCGAAACCTACTACGCACGCCCGACCGCCTCGCGATGATTCGTTACAATCAAGAAATCGTCGCTCCGCGCCACAGTTCGCGCCGCATCGCCGCGCTCATCGCGGAGATCATTCAGAAGGGCCGCATCCCCACCGCCGCCGCAGTTTAGCTGCCACGAGGGAGAGCTACTGCGCGGAGATGCCGTTCCAGGTGGTGCCGCCGGGAAGGATTTCCGGCTCGCGAGGCTGTTGCGTAAAGTCGAAATCCTTGCGCAGATCGCCGAGAATTGGCTCGTTCTCACGAACGCTCGGGCGGCGATCGGGACGGCCGTTGGTGTTGGGATCGATACGGATTCCGCCGAGAAAATCGTCCTCGATGAATTTGAGATACGCATCGTGGCTGAGCGTTTGGTGATCGATAAAACCGCGGCGTGCATAGGGGCTGATGACGATGGCGGGAACGCGGATACCGTAGCCGTTCTCGTCGACGTGCGGCGGCGCGACGTGATCGTAGAATCCACCCCAATCGTCCCAGCTCAAGAAGATCGCGGTGCTCTTCCAATCCGGACTGCGCATAATCGCGTTGATGAGTCCGGTGACATAGGCTTGGCCCGCGCTCACAAGCCCTGGAGGATGTTCGCTGTAGCGTCCCGCCGGCGCAATCCACACGACGCTCGGCAGCGTTCCATTCCTAGCGGCAACGTAAAAGTCACGTAAATCGCGGACGTTGCCGAGTTCGCCGTTTCTTTTGACCGTGTCGAAGTAAGGCAGCGGGTTCCAGATGCCCGGTGTATGCGAACCCTGGCGGACTGCCGCGCACACCTCGAGGTCGTTGGCGCAATCGGGTTCCGTGCCCGCCATGACATAGTAGGCCCAGCTCACGTGATGCGCGTGAAGCAGAAACGTCAGGTCGGTCCAAGCATAGTCCGGCCGGCCAGGCTGGTGGAATCGCCGGTTACGCGATTCGAAGTCTCTTGGATAGTCCGGATGGCCGCGCTCGCTGACGCAGCTCATCGGATCGCCGATGGTCGAACAATACGCCGACCATGCCGAGACCATGAAGAGATGCTGCGGCAGGCTCCACGAGGTGACCGGTTCGAACAGGCGGTCTTGCAGCACGAAATCGTGTGCGTACCTCCAATAGTTCGCAAGCTCGCCGCCGTCATGATACCCCATGACGTCGATGTTGCCGAAACAGTTGGGAGAGTTCACCTCGACGCACCGGCGGCGCGAGTGTTGAGTAGCGGCGATGAATCCGTCCATCTTGCCGCCGTTGATGGCCATGTCAGCCGCCCACGCGCCGTGCGGGCCGCCGCGATTGAGATCGGCGGGATCGTGGAAGGGGCGCACGCAGTTTCTGCGCTCCGGATCGGGGATGCAGACCGTCGGAACGCCGTTGCTCATCGGAATGCCGTCCGCTCCCGGAAACGTTCCGAAATAAGAATCGAACGAGCGATTCTCTTGCATGATGATGACGACGTGCTGAATTCTGTGGATCGGATCCGAGGTGGGCGGCTTCAGCGGAGTTGCCGCCGCCAAAGCAAGCGCCAGAACCGTTCGCTTATACCGCAACCGCGTCGCCCACCGCCAAGCCGCCGCGAAGCGCCATAGTCGCCGCACCTACTTGTCCTGCATCGTTGCCCAGCGAGGCAACTTCGATCCGCGTCGTTCCCTTTGGAACCATCGTCGTCAACTCGTCCACGCGCGGACGAACCGCATCGAGCATGAAATCAGCGGCCGTCGAAACACCGCCGCCCAACGCGATCAGCTCCGGATTCACGAACGCGACGATGTTGGCCAAACCGATCGACAGATCGCTGGTAAAGTTCTTCCAGGCCGCCAGCGCGTGGCCGTCGCCCGCTTGCGCCGCGCGGCGAATCTTTTTCGAGCTAAGCTTGTCGCGCGCGACGTCGAGTAGAGTACTTCGCGGAAACGAAGGCGCGACCGCAAAGGCGTGCCGGATAAGTCCGGTTCCCGAGGCCTGCGCTTCAAAGCAGCCGATCTTGCCGCAGCCGCAGACGAAACCATCGGTGGGACGAATTTGGTGATGGCCGATCTCGCCTGCTCCCCAGCGATTGCCCAAGAGCAGCTCTCCGTGTGCGATGATCCCTCCGCCGATCCCCGTCCCCAGCGTCAAGAGCACGAAGTCTTTCGTCAGCTTGCCCGTGCCGAATGAGTATTCACCCAGCGTCGCACAGCGCGCATCGTTAGCGACGTAGACGGGTACCGAAAACTTGGTTCGCAGCGTCGGGCCGAGCGGAACGTTCTCCCACCCGAAGTTGGGACTATAGAGCACTGAGCCCGAGGCCGCGTCGATGTTGCCGGGCGAACCGATGCCTATTGCTACGACGTTCCCCGCGTCTTTGAGCGCCGCGCCGATCGTCATCTCGAGCGCGGCGATGACCGCCTCGAATCGGAGATCTTCCAGGTCCTCCTCCTGCTGGCGCAGGATATGGCCGTCCTCAGTAACGACCGCGGCGGTTACATGCGAACCGCCAAGATCGACGCCGATTGCCGTGCGCATGGCGACTACTTTTGCTCTCTGCAGAGGCGGCACCCGCAAGGCGCGGGAATCGAAGCTATGTTATGGAGACGATTGACCTCATCAGTTTACGAAACTATTCTCGCCGGACCGGGCAGTCGACGCATCCTGAACTCCTAGACGCGCGGCCCCTCGAGCACGTCAACAAAATCGAGATAGACGAAGAAAACATTACGATCGAGTTCGATGAGCAGACTACGCGCTATTACAATGCCAGCGAAGTTCGGCACCGCGAGTGGGTTTACAAATATAATGACGATGCCGAGTTCGTAAAGGCAGTCGGCCGGGTAATCGACCTTGCGCGGCGGCACCTCAAAGACATGCCCGAGAACATCGCGTGCCCTCCGGGATGCGCCGAGTGTTGCAGCGGTTACGAGCCGTTCGTGAGCAAAGCCGACGTACAGCGCATCGCCGATCATCTCGGCCTGACGTACGAGCGTGTGATGCACGACTACATCGTCGAACGGCCCTCAGCCGACGGGTATCACGTCGGCTGGCTGCGTAAGGTCAGCGACGACGTTGCCGACCAGTGCGTCTTTTTGATGGGCTCGCACAGCGGACGCCACTACTGCGGGATCTATCCCGCGCGCCCAAACGACTGCCGCGACTTCACACCGATCGGCTGCGAAGACGTCGACACAACGCTGCCGCGTAAGTCTGGGTTCAAAATCGGCGCCGCGTTCCAGCCCAAGCGACCCCGCGGACGGCGCAACGGTAAGCGGTTCCGTACGTAAAGGTGCGAGTGAGCCATGGACGTGATACTGAAGCGCTTTGAAACGCCGGATGAAACGCGAGCATTTCCGAAAGGAAAATTCGAGATCGTACGCATTGGAGGCATGACGCTCGGCCGCGCGACTTATGAGCCCGGTTGGCGCTGGTCGCAGCACATTGGCGCGCAAACCGGAGAGACGCGGTGTCAAGTGGAGCATGTCGGTCTCGTGCTGAGTGGATGCGCGACTGCCGCGCTAGACGACGGCTCCGTCATCGAAATGAAGCGGGGCGACGCGTTCTATATTCCACCTGGACCGCCCGGACACGACAGCTGGGTCGTCGGCGACGAGCCATACGTGTCGCTGCACCTTCTCGGTACGGACGCGTACGCTAAACGGTGACGAGTGCTGCGTCAGCAGGCGACGCAGCGAAGGTGCGTGGTAGAGATCGCATAACGTCGAATTCTTCGGTCGCGGGTCACAAAGCGCGCCCCGTATGCGCCGGCCGTCGCTATAAGGATCCGGTCGGCGGGATCTGCGGAGACGTCGTCCGGCAGCGCCGTCGCCGCTACTGCGATTGCCGGTGTCAGCGCCGCTAGAACAACGCCAGGGAGCGCGAAGAGCGCACGGACGAAGTCTTCGACGGCCATGGCGAGCGAGACGCGCTGCTTTCTGACGAGTATGCCGATCTCCCACGCGGTGATCGGTGAAACCAGGAGCTCGCCCCGCGAGGCAGCGCCTTCTACCAGCCGCGCTGTTTCCGGTTTGAGTTTTCCAGCGAACGTCCATATCGCCGCGTGCGTATCAAGTAATATTGGATTCATCTGCTTCCCACGGTTCGTCCAGTGGGCTCACGATGTCGCCTTCCCAAATTACCGCGCCTTTCAAGGCTCCGACGACGCCCGCAGCAGCCTGGGCTTGCACAGGGACGAGACGCGCGACTGGTTTGCGATGTCTCGTGATCACGATCTCGGTTCCCAATCTCTCGACCTCATTCATGAGCTCAAGACACCGCGCCTTGAATTCGGCTGCGCCAACTTCTCTCGGCTTGAGCATGAGAAGCGAAACGCGCGATTCTACTCGCGTATTAGCTCGTCTTTTTCTAGTCATATTTTGTGACCAATATATCATGCTGGATATGCGCTCGCAAGCTCCGGCTGACGGAGAATCAGGAAACCGCGTCGTAAGCCGCCCAGCGCTAGGAGGGAAGTCTCTTGTATCGCTGGTTTCTCGTCACCGTCGCCGCTGCGTTGTCTCTTTGCGCAAATCCGATTCGCGCAAGAGCAGAGACGGTATCGCCGTCGCTCTATCAGGCGTTGCACTGGCGGTACATCGGCCCCATGCGCGGAGGGCGCACTGTTGCGCTCGACGGCGTTCCGAATCAACCCAATCTCTTTTACATAGCGGCGGTCAACGGCGGCATCTGGAAGACGCAGGATGCCGGCCGAACGTGGGATCCGATTTTCGAGGGCCAGCCAACCGGATCGATTGGAGCGCTCGCCGTCGCGCCGAGCGATCCTCGGATCATCTACGCTGGAAGCGGCGAGGGTCTGCAGCGTCCCGATTTGTCAGTCGGCGACGGCATCTATAAGTCGATCGACGGCGGGGCGACGTGGACGCATCTTGGCCTCCGCGACGGACAACAGATCCCGGCGATCGCGGTCGATCCCACTAATCCGAACCGGCTCTTCGTC
>Ga0306920_100007063_pt1 | contig 14749 bp, 11 predicted proteins | sample flu12Cox44000170_FD_204666 | JGI IMG/M metagenome (GOLD analysis project Ga0306920, IMG submission 204666) | Lab enrichment of tropical soil microbial communities from Luquillo Experimental Forest, Puerto Rico - flux4day.12C.oxic.44.000.170 (v2)... | ecosystem: Environmental > Terrestrial >... | reverse complement strand
ATCCGGAAAACTTTGCGCCGCCTGAGGATCGATTTTGTCACTGGTACTGCGTTAAAACGCGGAACTAAAATGCTTCATCCGCCACCCCGAATCCGGCCTGAATTTACCGAGGTTTTTGCGCAAAAGCCATCGTGTGGCTGAGGGGCTCGCGTGATTTTTAAGGAAGTTTAGCGGCTCTTTACGTTTTTTGTCTTTTTCCAGTTGACAATTTGGACACCTTTTGACAAAAATCTGGACGATTCGGGTGGCGGATCGTTTTCTTCAGCGGGATCCCCCATCCCCACCTCCTTGGCGAACCGTTGCCCGAATCGCTCTCTTTTCCTTCTCGCAATACTCAGACCGCTTGATAGTTCTCAATCCTGTTTCCGAGGTCTTGCGAAGTATAATTTTCGTATTGCCGCCGCCTTGAATCTATCGGAACTCCACCTCAGAAACTAAAGTCAGGGCAATCACTCAGGCCATGTTCGCCTCGGCGATGCGGACCGAAAGGAAAACATTTTTGATCGATTCACGAAGATGTCTCGCCAGAGTTTTCCAACCGGTTGAAGTGAAGAAACGTGTGCGAGCAGCCATAAACTCGCGCTCAAGCATGATCCTGGCGGTCTCACGCTCGGGTTTGATTTCGCCACCGCATCCTCCGAGGCCGTTGAAAGAAATGTTACACAAAGCGGCCAAAAACGCCGCTTCATAAAGAAGATTCAATTCGGTTGCGTTTAAAAACTGGCCCAGCCCCAGCCGCAGAGACACCCGGGAGAATCGGGATTGGAACCGGTTAGAGCAAGAGAGCGCCAAGTGTTCCAGGAAAGCGTTTCCGTCGGTTTCCATTCTTCGTTTCCGGTTTTTCAGGCTATCAGCCGTACGATCGACCGGCGCCACGCGAGCGGTTCTCCGGACCCGTGCGCTGGTTGCGTAAGATGTTGTATGTTAAGCAGCTCAAACGCGACTAGGAAATTCCTAGTCTTGGCTGACACAGCATTGAGGTGAGTTGCAGGGGACTGGATCGTTGGTTCTATTTGCGAAACACAAACCCCGGGTTAGATGTGGAATAGTGAACGATAAAACGCATGTGGATGAGCCGATGCCGAGAACGACTAGTCCTGTGATTCCCGCGAATGATTCGCCGGGAGTAATCGCTTTTCCACCGCTGTTGTACGTGGGGACCCTCCTGCTGGGTCTGCTAGTCCATTGGTTTCGTCCCCTGCACCTTTCGACTACTTTCTGGATTCGGATCGCCGGGGCGTTCATTCTGGTGTTGGGAGCCGCGCTAGCTAGGTGGGGTCGTAATACCATGGTTCGTGCGGGGACCAATGTGATCCCAAATCAGCCTACCCTTGCTATCGTTACGGACGGACCGTTTCGCTACACACGTAACCCGCTCTATATAGGCGCGACTTTGGCATATACTGGCCTGACGCTCATCTTCAATTCGTTTTGGCCGCTCTTGGTTCTGCCTCCCCTGCTGCTGGTCATCCATTGGGGAGTTGTTCGACGAGAGGAACGCTACCTGGAGGCAAAGTTCGGCACACTATACCTGGCTTACAAGCAAAGTGTGCCCCGCTGGCTCTGAACTGGGCTCTTGGAACACCGGTAAGCGTACACTAAAACGCGTGCCCTGGCCGATGGAACTCTCCACGCTTACCCTCCCACGATGCAGGTCAACGCACCGTTTCACAATGACCAGGCCAAGCCCGGTTCCAGGACGGCTTCCGACATTACGCCCTCGATGAAAAGCATTGAAAAGCCACTCCCGATCACTTTCCGGAATGCCAATGCCACGGTCCGAAATCACGCCGACCATGTCGGGTCCATCGCGCGAAATTTCGAAATGAACGGATTGGCCGGCCTCCGAGTACTTCACCGCGTTGGTTAAGAGATTTGAGAAGATGTGCCGCAGGAGCCGCTCATCGGCATGAATGCGCATGGAATTGGACCCCACTGTCAATTCCACCGGGCAGCGGGACTCAGTAGCAGAGCGCACTTCTTCGATCAATCTCGCCGCCAACGCTCGAAAATCCACAGGTGCCGGCCGGAACTGCATTTTCCCGGCGTCAAAGCCACCGAGCAGCAGCACTTCCTCCATTAATGCCGCCATACGACGAGTGTTCGCCTGAATGGATTTGAGGTGCTCCGTTCGCTCTTGCGAACTCAGCCGCTCCAGGTAATCGTCGAGAATCTCCGCGGAGGACTGTATGATACCTAACGGGGTGCGAAACTCGTGTGACACCATCGAAACAAAGCTAGTACGTAATTGCCCCAGTTCCTTTTCCCGAACCAGAGTTTTGCGTAACTCTGCCTCAGCTCGCTTGCGTTCAGTAATATCGAGCCCGACAGTTAAGAGGTGAGGCAGGCCGTTGATCTCGATGATGTCGGCTGAGAGCAGCATCGTGATAATTTGACCGCGGCGGTTTCGCACCCGGCACTCGCGCTCCCGGATCGAGCGCGAGCGGCGCAGGTCATCCCAAAATGTGACCCGGTCGGCTGGGTCTGCCCACAAATCCAACTCCAGGGAATTTTTTCCCAGAACTTCCTCCAGTCTGTATTCCGTCCAATAGAGGAAAGCCTCATTGGCCAGGATGTAACGCCCATCGCTGAACCGGGCAATGGTCATGAATACGGGGCTGGCTTGAAAGGCGGCGCTGAAACGCCCCTCGGACTCGCGGAGCAGTCGTTCAGCTCGTGCTCGTTGAGACTCCTCAAGGGCCAACGATACCATCACCCCTAGCGCTGAAGCGAAATCCACCTCTTCGGCAGTCCACTCGCGCTCAGGTCCAATGTGCTCATGACAAAGCACTCCGACTAATTCCCCGCGCACCCAGACCGGCGCATCCAGCATGGATGAAATGCCCAGCGGCTTAAGGTAGTTCGCCGACAGTCCACGCGTGGCCGGATGCTCGTGGGCGCGGGTGGCGACAATGGGACGTTTTGCCGTCAATGCCTGGAAGTATTCCGGGCAATCGTTCTTCCCCAGCCTTAGGCCCCGGGCGGTTTCGTCGTTGGTTCGGCTGTCCAGGAGGTAAAGGTTCTCGCAGCTAATGGCCGAATTCTCTTCGGACAACGACCAGTAACCTACACGAGCAACTTCCAATGAACTCGCCGCCAGCGCACAGATTTGCTCCAAAGCCCGGCGCCAATCCGACTTGTTCATTTGCGCGAGCTCCAGCAACGCATCTCGGTGCTTTTCGACTTGTTTGACCCGCTTGCTCGACTGCTGTTCGGCACGGGTCAGGCGGTGGTTAGCTTGCAGCAATTGGCCTGTTCGCTGCGCAACCCGCTGCTCCAGAGATGTGTTCAGCTGAAGGATTTCCCCTTCTGCTCGTTTGCGGTCGGAGATGTCGCGAGAGACGGCGAAGAGCAGCGGCCGGTCGCCAAAGGGAATGGCGGTGAGGACGATCTCGACAGGCAGTTCACCACCATCGTAACGGCGCGACATCCATTCGAAGCGATGGCTGCCCCGCGCCAGGGCCAGTTGGATCATTTCCGCCGCCTTTTCACTCGAGAGCCGCCCGTCTGGTTGGCGTTCAGGAGAAATTTCAGCTGGCGATGCCTGCCCCAAAGCTTCTCCGCTCGGCGCGCCAGTCTGCCGGGCGGTTGCATCGTTCGACTTAATGAATCGACCCAGTTGGGGATCAAACAGAGCCATAGCATCTGCGCTGCGCTCAAACAGAAGGCGGAAGCGGGCTTCGCTCTCGCGTAGCGCCGCCTCAGCGGCTTTACGCTCGCTGATGTCCCGGCAAACAGTGGCCATCAAGGGATTATCACCGGCCTGAATCGCTGTGACTAACACCTCTATAGGAAAGACAGTCCCATCAAACCTTCGTGCCAGCCACTCGAACCGGTGACTGCCTTTTGCCAGGGAGATGGCCGTCATCTCTAAAGCCTTTTCCTGGGACGTCCGGCCGTCGGGCTGGAATTCCGGCGATAAGTCAGCCGGATGCATCATCGTGAGCTGCTCCTTGCTGGGAGCGCCCATCATCGTGACTGCGGCCTGATTGCAGTCGACGAACACCTGCTGGCGCGGATCAAATAGAAAAATAGCGTCCGCGCTGCGTTCGAACAGCAGCTGAAACATGGACGAAGTCTTCCCGAAGGCATCTACTTTGGCACTGGACCTTTCGGTCCATTGTGGGTTCCTGGGATCCCGCTGCCTTAGGGCGACCACCGAGCCAGGAACGTTCCAAAGCCTGTGGAGCAGACAATCATGTTTGCGTCTTTAAAGTCCTGTATCGACGAATCAAATGATTTGTCGATGAATCGTGGCTGAGCTTCGGCTGGGAACCGCTCTCAAGCTCAGGAACGATTCGTTGAGCCAGGACCTTACCGAGCTCCACCCCCCACTGATCGAAGGGATTAATGTTCCAAATCACGCCTTGGGTGAACACGCTGTGTTCGTACAACGCTACAAGAGCCCCCAGAACCTCCGGCGTGAGGCGTTCCGCCAAAATAGTGTTCGATGGCCTGTTTCCTTCAAAAACACGGTGCGGCACAAGCCAGTCGACTGTTCCTTCGTCTCGAACTTGTTTTTCTGTCTTACCAAAGGCCAAGGCTTCGGTTTGGGCAAAAACATTGGCGAGCAGTAAGTCATGATGCCGCCCCAGCGGCGTCAGGGCATGCGCAAAGGCGATGAAATCGCAAGGGATGAGGCGGGTTCCCTGGTGAATCAGTTGGTAAAAGGAGTGTTGCCCATTCGTACCGGGTTCCCCCCAAAATATAGGGGCGGTATCGCAAGGAACTGGTTTGCCCTCCAGAGTGACGCCTTTGCCGTTGCTCTCCATAGTCAGCTGCTGCAAGTACGCCGGAAAGCGCTTCAGGTACTGTTCGTAAGGCAGGACAGCAATCGTTTGTGCGTCAAAAAAGTCCGTGTACCAGATAACCAGCAACCCCATCAACACGGGGAGATTTTGCTCAAAAGGTGCAGTTCGGAAATGCTCGTCCATCTCATGGAACCCGTTCAGCAGCGCTCGAAAATTGGCTGGACCAATAGCCAGCATGGTCGAAAGTCCTATGGCCGAATCCATTGAGTAACGCCCACCGACCCAATCCCAAAAGCCGAACATGTTCTCAGTATCGATGCCAAAGGTGGAAACCTTCTCGTCATTCGTTGAGACCGCTACAAAGTGCTTGGCCACTGCAGCCTTATCCCCTCCCAGGCCATTGAGGAGCCATCCCCGCGCGGTTTCTGCATTTGTCATTGTCTCCAGCGTGGTGAAGGTCTTGGAGGAAACAATGAATAGTGTTTCGGCGGGATCCAGGTCACGGGTCGCTTCATAAAAGTCGGCTCCATCAACGTTGGAAACAAATCTGAATGTCAGGTTGCGCTGGCTGTAATGCTTTAGAGCTTCATACGCCATCACCGGCCCCAGGTCGGACCCGCCAATCCCTATATTTACTACGTTCCCGATGGGCTGCCCAGTATGCCCTTTCCAATCGCCGGACCGGATGCGCTCCGAAAAACTTGCCATCCTATCAAGCACTTCGTGCACGTCTGGTACTACGTTTTTTCCATCAACGATCACAATGGCGTCTTTGGGTGCGCGCAACGCGACATGAAGAACCGCCCGATTTTCTGTTATGTTGATCTTCTCGCCTTTGAACATGGCTGCGATCCGCTCTCGCAGCCCGGACTGGTTGGCCAATTGGACCAATAGCTTTAGCGTCTGGTCCGTGACACGGTTCTTCGAGTAATCGAGAAAAAGTCCAATGGCTTCGAGCGTCATTTTCTCGCCACGCTTGGGATTTTTTGCAAATAACTCGCGGAGGTGCACCTCTCGCATTTTTCGATGATGAACGGTTAACGCCTTCCAGGCGGGCCTTTGCTTCAATGGTTTAGGTTTAGTGGACTTGCTCATGCAATCAGGTGGGTTGTGCCGCCGACGCACCTCAAATCATGCGCCGCTAGCCAGTGCGTTGTTTACGATTTGTTGCGCCTCCGCCACAATGCTTTGAAGGTGCTTTTCATCGCGGAAGCTCTCTGCGTAAATCTTGTAAATATTTTCGGTCCCTGACGGCCTCGCTGCAAACCAGCCATTCGCCGACTGGACCTTTAATCCGCCAATCGGCGCATTGTTGCCGGGCGCGCGCGTCAGTTTGCCGGTGATTGGCTCGCCCGCCAACTGTGATTCCCTAACCGCCTCGGGGGAAAGTTGCTGGAGCCGCGATTTCTGTTCAGGTGTCGCCGCTGCATCGATACGCGTATAGTAGGGCGTTCCGAACTCCGCCCTCAATTCCGCGAAGTGCTCGCCAGGTTCCTTGCCCGTGCGGGCCGTGATTTCCGCAGCGAGCAATCCCATAATTAGACCATCCTTATCGGTTGTCCAAACAGTGCCATTACGCCGCAAGAAACTTGCCCCTGCGCTCTCTTCTCCACCAAAACAGAATGAGCCATCAAACAACCCTGGAGCAAACCATTTGAATCCGACCGGTACTTCGCATAAACGGCGCGAGAGCTTTTGAACTACGCGATCAATCATGCTGCTGCTGACCAGTGTTTTACCGACAGCGGAGCCAGCCAGCCAATCGCGCCGTTCTAAGAGCAAATAACGAATCGCTACCGCAAGAAAATGATTGGGGTTCAGCAACCCGGCGGAGGGCGTCACAATTCCATGGCGGTCGGCGTCCGGGTCGTTGGCGAAAGCGACACGATAGCGATCTTTGAGGTGGACCAGACTGGCCATGGCATAAGGGCTGGAACAATCCATGCGGATCTTCCCGTCATGATCAACGGTCATGAACGAGAAAGTCGGATCAAGTTTTGGGTTCACCACCTGGATGCTAAGTTTGTAGACCGAATTGATCGGTTCCCAATAGGGCAAAGACGCGCCGCCCAAAGGATCTACTCCCAGCTTAAGCCCGGCAGCCGCAATGACCTCCATGTCGACCACATTTCGCAAGTCCTCAACATAGGGCATCACCAAATCGCTCTGGTGCGTCGTTGGGGCCGGAAGGGCCTTATCGGTGGGCATCCGAACAATGTCGGCGTTTCTATTTCGAAGCAACTCATTGGCCCGGTTCTGCACCCAACGGGTCACCTCCGTGTCTGCCGGTCCGCCGTTCGGTGGATTGTACTTAAACCCGCCGTCTTCTGGTGGGTTGTGCGAAGGCGTTATCACGATACCATCCGCGAGACCCTTTTTTCGGTCGCGATTATAAATAAGGATAGAATGAGAAATTACCGGCGTGGGCGTTACGCCGTCGTCCCGCTGAATGAATACTTCAACCCCGTTGCCTGCCAACACCTCCAGGGCTGTGCCCTGAGCCGGACCCGACAAGGCGTGTGTGTCCTTGCCCATGTACAGCGGGCCATCCGTGCCATGTCTTCGTCGGTAATCGCAGATGGCCTGAGTAATAGCCAGGATATGTGCTTCGGTGAACGTGCCATTCAACGAGGAACCGCGATGTCCACTGGTGCCAAAGCTTACCAGTTGACCCGGATCGTTCACATCCAACTGAGATTCGTAATACTTTTTCTCGAGCCGCGGTAAATCGACCAACAGGTTCCTGGGCGCGGGCTGGCCGGCAAGTCGTGAAAGTGGCATGATCGAATCAGCAGGTTTTGTCGAAACGACTTTGTTGAATCAGATGGGACATCCTGGCCGTCACTATAACGCGCTTCTTCACGAGTGGCTACGGCGATCGTGCGGGACCTTGAATTGTCGCTCAAGGACCCGCATGCTCTGAACTCGTCCGGGCCCTGCCTGCAAAGCCGGGAATGACAATAGAAATAAAACTGACAAAAGCATGAAGATTGATTTTGCGAATGTGGCACTCCTGAACCTGTGCCTAATCGCAACACCTGCCACGGTGGCTTCAGAGCCTCCGCTGGCGCCCAAATTACGCCTGGGAGGCCAGGTGCGCCCCCTTAGCTATTCGGCTGAATTAGTGGTGATTCCAGAGCAGACCAATTTTACAGGGAAGATTATTATCGAACTGACGCTCGCCAACCGCACACCCGTAGTTTGGCTTAATGGCCACGGATTGTCCGTGAGCCAGGCACATCTGGAGCAGGCCGGCCAGGAGATCCCGGCCCGAACCATTGTCGGCGGAGAAGAGTTCCTCGGCTTCGAACTTGAGCGGCCTGCCAATTCCGGTAAGGCAACCCTGACGATCAATTATTCGGGTCTCATCTCAGATAAAGAGTTTTCGGGCTTGTTCCGGCGCAATGAGGACGGAAGGTGGTATCTTGCCACGCAAATGGAGGCCACCTGGGCAAGGCGCGTTTTCCCGTGCTTCGACGAACCGGAATTCAAGGTGCCCTGGAAACTCACGCTTCATGTGAAACGCCAGCAAGTAGTCGTCGCCAATGCGCCTATTGTTTCCGAAACCGAGGAAGCAGACGGAATGAAGTGTGTCCGGTTTGCCCAGACCCGCCCCCTGCCGTCCTATCTGGTGGCATTTGCGATTGGCCCATTCGATTCGGTCGATCTGGGAAAAGTGGGGCGGAACCACGTCCCTGTTCGTCTCTTCACTCCCAAAGGCAAAAGTAACGAAACCGCCTTTGCCGCCCGAGCCATTCCCGAACTGCTGCGCAGATTGGAAGACTATTATGATCTGCCTTATCCTTATCCAAAGCTCGACCATCTGGTCGTTCCACAGTTCGAAGGAGCAATGGAGAATGCGGGACTGATTATTCACGAGGAAGCTTTCCTCTTATCACCACCGCAACAAGAGACCATTAATTTCAAACGAGAGTGTGCCAACGTTTCAACACACGAAATGGCACACCAATGGTTTGGGGACCTGGTGACGATGAAGTGGTGGGACGACATTTGGCTTAACGAAGCATTCGCAACCTGGATTAGCCCGAAGATCGTGGATAGCTGGCAGCCCCAATGGCGCACCGGCCTGGATCAACTCCTGAGCACCTTTGGCGCGGTCAGTGCCGACAGCCTGGTCACTGCCCGAAAAATCCGCCAGCCTATCGAATCCGAGGCGGACATCGACAACGCCTTTGATGGCATTACCTACAGCAAAGGGGCGGCTGTGTTAAGGATGTTCGAATCCGGGATGGGCCAGGAACTGTTTCGGAAAGCCATTCGCTCCTACCTAAGGGAACACGAATGGCAATCTGCCACGACTGCCGATTTTGTCACTTCATTGAATAAGGCGGCTGGACAAGATGTGGGCCTGGCCTTTTCTACTTTCCTGGACCAATCAGGCGTTCCGTTGGTTTCAGCCGAGCTGGATGGATCCGCTGCCCGCTCGGCGACACTCAAACTATCGCAACGGCGCTACTTACCCGTTGGGTCGTCGGGGGAAATTCGCCGAACGTGGGGGATTCCGCTCCGAATGCGCTATCAAAGTGGTGAGGAGTCAACGCGCTTTGCTCTCTCATTCAGCAACCAACAACAAGCCGTCACTCTCAAGACTGAGCCTGCAGGGCTGAAATGGCTGCTGCTTAACGGGGACGCGGCCGGATATTACGTGTCTGCGTATCACGGCGATTTGCTCAACCAACTGCTCCATGCCGGCGCGAGGAAACTCTCGCCGGCCGAACGGATGAGCATTACCCACAGCATCTCGGCCGCCGTCCGCAGCGCAGATCTGCCTCTCGGACAGGCCCTGTCATTGGAACCGGCGCTCCTTTTTGATCCCGAACGGCGCGTGGTCACGATGGCTGCCCGATTCATGGATGTGCGCGAAAGGGTGCCGGCCGAACTTACGACAAACTACCAACGCTATATTCGCAAGCATCTCGAGCCACTACTTCGCGACTCTTCTTGGCAATCAAAGAAAAATGAATCGGACGACGAACATTTGCAGAGATTAACTTTGCTCTCGCTCGCCGCCGACGCGGGCGAGGAAAGCCGGCTGATTGATGATGCTAAACGATTGGCACTGGCCTGGCTGGAAAATCACAACTCCGTGCCACCCGACGAGGCAGACGTGGTGCTGACGGTGGCCGGACGTTACGCTGATGCGTCCCTGCTGGAAAAACTCGTGGCGCAAATCAAGAAAACAAAGGAGGCTTCGGATAAGCAAGAGCTCATCTCAGCACTGGGTGCTTGCAAAGATACCGAGCTCGCAAAGCGACTGCTGGACGCCGTGGCGGCCCACGAGTTTAAACCCGTTGATTCCACAAGACTTCTACAACGTCTTTCTAGCCACATCGAAACCCGTGCGTTGACTTATGATTACCTGAAGGACCATTACGCCGCCATCACGGCCGCGATTCCTAGTGATTCCGCTTTTTCCTACCTCCCCAATCTGGCGCGAGGATTTGACACACCTGAACGCTGTAGCGACGTTGAGGCGTTTTTTAAAGACAAGGATGACAAACTCACCGGCGGTCCTCGGATCATTGCGCAAGTATGCGAATCCATTCACCTCAACCAGGCATTTAGGGAAGCCCAACTCCCCAGTCTCATTGAGTTTCTCATGACTCAATAACACGATACTGGTGCCTGGTCGCACTTTTGAAGACACATAATGTCTGATATCACCCAAATTCTTAAGCAAATCGAAGGTGGCGACGCTCGAGCCGCCGAGGATTTGTTGCCCGCGGTTTACGAAGAATTGCGGAAGATGGCCACTTACAAAATGGCAAACGAGCCTCTCAACCAAACATTGCAACCCACCGCCCTGGTTCACGAAGCCTGGTTGCGGTTGGGCGGCGATGCCCAACCAATGTGGAAAAACCGTGGACATTTCTTTTCTGCAGCCGCCGAAGCGATGCGCCGTATTCTCGTAGAGCGAGCCCGGCGCCGCCTGGCGGCCAAACGAGGAGGAGGAATTTCTGCCGTGGATATTGATGACGTGGCAATCGCCTCGCCCATTCAAGACGATGACCGCTTGCTTCAAGTCAATGAGGCCCTGGAAAAACTCGCGCGGACCCACCCTCAAAAGGCTGAGTTGGTCAAATTGCGCTATTTTGTTGGGCTAAGTTTCGAGGAAGCAGCGGCCGCTCTCGCTATTGCCGTTCCCACTGCTAAACAATGGTGGACCTATTCGCGGGCCTGGCTCAGCGTGGAAATAGGACGCAAGTAACCACAAAAGGTTTACCGGGTGTCGGGCTTGGAACGCCGCTGTCGTAATGTCGCGTTTTTTCGCGCGGGTGGGCGCAACGCGCCGGCCAGGCGGCCCAGGTATTCCATCAACGTTTCCAGTTCCTTTTCCTGAAACAAACCGACTAAGTCCGCACGGAGGTCGGCGCTGCTCCGTCTCATCTCTTGCGCCAGACGACGGCCCGCGCGAGTAAGCCCAACGCTTAGCGCACGACGATCTCGTGGGTGCGGCGTCCGTGTCACCAATCCTTTCGATTCCAGCAGAGTAAGCATCGTTCCGATAGTTGCCGTATCCGAAAAACATGCTGCTACCAGTTCCTGCTGAGTCGCCTGGCGGCGTTCCGCCAAAACGGTCAATAGAACGTATTGATCCGTCGTCATGCCGAACAGCGCAAAGGCCAGGTTGCTGCGCCGGCGCAAATGAGCAGAAGCCGCGCGCAAACGCATGGCCAATTCATGCCCAATTTGATCCGTCGAAGGCTTAGATGTCACGTATACGTTACACTTGACACTCTTGCGAGGAGAGTCAAGGGAGAAGTAACGCGGACCTGATTATTGAAAATTGTAAATCGAAATTGTAATTGATTATTAAAGAGAGCCAAGCGGCGGGGGGATTGTTCTATACTCAATTTGCCATATCCTCCTGCCAAAAATGCGCACGGGGCGTCAGGTGGTTGCCCGGCGCCTCGTTGAGTTTTTGTTCTGTTTTTTCCGGGCTTCGAAACGGATACCCTGTTTTTAGGCGGCGTTTCTTAGATTTTGCCGATCTTCATACTCCCACGCCCGCCGGATTGAATCGCGGGAACCCGCCCACTCACGGCCTCTATACGTTTCATTCCAGTCCTGTTTCAGTTGTGCTTCCAACTGATCATCCCACCTATTGAACCGTTTCCCATATTCAAAGCGCGCCCCGTAACCAAATCGATAAGCGTCTTCAGTATCCTCATAAGTTGGCATTCCGCGCGGAGGAATAGGTTCCTTGCCTGCGGCCTGTTTCACTGTGTCACCCACGTTCTGGTCAGTATCAGGGCGATGGGCACCGAAGTCGTGTTTGGTCTGATCCCAATCGCGTTTGAACGCAGCCTTGACCCGATTCCACGCTGACTCATGTTGAGTGTTCCACCAATTTGGATTTCGTGTTTCTCGCATATGAATAAATCTCCGAGTTAAAACTCCGTCCCACAAATGGGGCGAAACACCCAGTCGGGCTTTCCTGATCTGGACCGGCCCCGATTCAAGGGGGACTTCAAGAAGTGCCGCAGGCTTTAGGGCTTTAGAAAACCCCAAGGAAATGCACCCGTATTCTGAGATGCTGAAAAAAAGCATTCTGCGCCCTAAAACTTCCGCTAAAAACTGCTTTGGCGCTTGACTTCAAGTCCAAGGTTTACTAAACAACTCTATAAGCCCGACTCCTGATGTGCCGACCATCATCTGGTCGCAGCCCACCAGGGCCTCTACGGCGCATGTCGCGCCGTGGCTGACTGTGAAAATCAAAAGAACTATGAACACATTACCTCATGCCTGTTCACAGCACCGGTTCAGTATCAAGGGCCCCCGACGCACCTCGCCAGGAGGCTTCACTCTCATCGAACTACTGGTCGTCATCGCGATCATCGCGATTCTCGCGGCGATGCTTCTGCCTGCATTAAGCAAAGCGAAGACCAAAGCCCAGGGAATAATGTGCCTGGACAACACCAAACAACTGACCCTGGCCTGGAGGCTGTACAGCGATGATAGTTCGGATAAGCTGGTTGGGTGCCAGGACGGCATGCTCAACGGGATGCGGCCCAACTGGATAAGCGGCTGGCTTACCTTTACTTCAGACCCAGTGAATTGGGACGTTAATCACGATATCACCAAAAGCCCGCTATGGGTCTATTGCGGAAAAAGTCCCTCGATCTTCAAATGCCCCGCAGATCTGGCGATGGTGCAGGTTGGCCAAAAGAAAATGCCACGTGTGCGCAGCAACTCCATGAGCCAGGTCTTCGGCAACGGGGATTGGCTTCCCTCAAGCAACTGGCGAACTTACGACAAAGCCTCCACCATTGTACTGCCGGTGAAAACGTTCCTCCTGGTTGACGAACATCCCGACAGCATCAATGACGCCGCCTTTGCCACGGAGTCCGACGGCGCGGACAAAAAGGGCCAAGCCATGATCATCGATTTTCCGGCCAGCTATCACAATGGCGCTTGCGGGTTTTCATTCTGCGACGGTCACTCCGAGATCCACAAATGGACCGGCTCAAAAATCAAAGCGCCCGTCCATTATAACGATAATCTCCAGCTCAACGTCCCCGCGGGAGATTCGTGGCTGGACGTGTGGTGGATGGCCCAAAACGCCACAGTTCATCGCTGAATGACTTTCTGAATACGTTGGGGACCCGCGGCGCGAGGTCCCCAACAACCGCTGCGAACTCAATCAGCCAAGCGGCTTCGCCGGCACCAGGCCAAAACGCACATTGCTGCGCCCAGCAGCCCTGCAGTGGAAGCTGCGTCAGGCACCATTCCACTTAGAGAAAAGGAGGCATTGAAAGTAGGCGGCGTTGTCCCCCCGACAATATCCGTCCCGATGCGCAGCCAGTCAGGATCCAAACTGCCATTGCGGATCCAGCTCTGGAGGTCCGGATTAAACGGAGTTCCTGGTGCAACAATCGGCTTCGGCGCGGACAACCAGAAGAAATCTCCGGTGTTTAACTCCACCTGCGGAATAAAAAAATAATGGTCAATCGGCAGGTCAATCGGAGTGGTGAACTTGATATCAAAGCGTACTTCCTGTCCGGTTACTGAGCCCTCCCCTAGCGTATTCTGGTTAGGCTTTGGGAAGATCCCGTTCAGGACCGAGTTTTGTGCCGTAAAACTCTGATTCAGTAAGGCCGTGCTGAAACTTAACGTCGCGGCAGCACTATCCCGGCTCAGGAATGCTACATCCGACGGTGAATTGTTTCGCGTTGGCACATTCCCCGAGGGAGGCTGGGTCGAATCATTTGGAAATACCCGGTAGATTTCGACCACCACTTCCTTCACATCGCTCAACTGCGCGCCCGTAGGCAGCAAACCGGTAAAACTTGCGTTGTTGATCGTCACTGGCGCGCTAAGATTGAAATCATCTGCTGATTCGATTTCGATCTTTCCAGCTGATTCAGGCCTTGAAGCCGTCGCCATCTTTCCATCAGGATCTCCGGTGCTGAAGGAAAAACTTTGCGCCATGGCATTGGCCGAGGTGGCCACCAACGCCGCTGCTACGACTCGACCTCCCCACCGTATGAAACGGACATTCCGTACTCTGGCGGCACCTCCGAATAAGGCACCTTCCAGCACCCGCTGAATTGAATAATGATTAGGCATAAGTATGTTGCTATTTTTGTCTTCCTAAGAAGGAATACTGTTCAGTTTGGTTCCCAAGCAGACGCCTCAATAACGATCACAAGCGACCAACCCAAGTCGCCCACGACCCTGCTTTAAACTCCTTAAGGTTGCCTCCGAGTACAGCAAACCGTTCTCCGTAATCCTGGAGTTCAGTTTGCTTGTCCCTAAATAAAAAGCATAACTGATGCCGAATCTTAGCGCAGATGATAAGCTAATACATGACAAGGCTTTATCGAAATCGGTTCAAACATCTCCCTGTGGCAAAGTGTAAGAGATGCCGACGCGTCAGGTGCGTTTCAAAAACCGGCGCCGATTGTATATTCGCAGAATCCTCTTTCGTCCAGCGACTTATCCGGAATCAGCAAGTTGTTCGGTTGGGTGTAAAA
>Ga0306920_100007062_pt1 | contig 14749 bp, 13 predicted proteins | sample flu12Cox44000170_FD_204666 | JGI IMG/M metagenome (GOLD analysis project Ga0306920, IMG submission 204666) | Lab enrichment of tropical soil microbial communities from Luquillo Experimental Forest, Puerto Rico - flux4day.12C.oxic.44.000.170 (v2)... | ecosystem: Environmental > Terrestrial >... | reverse complement strand
TCCGGCCGTACCTCGCTCACCGCGATCCCGGGCCGCAGCGCCTCCTCCGGCACCGCAGCGCGCAACACCGCCAGCAGATCAGCGCGGTGAATCATCGCGACCGGCCCGTAGCGCCGCTCCAGCTCAGCGGTGTCGGTGCGAGAAAGCCACCGGCCCGCGGCGTCCCGGATACCGGCCTGTCCCTCCAGTACGGCCCGGCCGCGGACACCCTCACCCACCCCCAGGGCGTCCAGCGCGCGCAGCGCGTTCGGCCACAGGCTCAGCCCGGCGCCCACCTCGGTGAACTCCGGCGCGCGCTCGAACACCTCCACCTGCCAGCCGCGCCGGGTTAGCGCCAGCGCGGACGCCAGCCCGGCGATCCCGCCGCCAATGATGATCGCTCTCATGATGGTTTCCTCTCCAGGCTCTACACTTGTAGAGTACTCTACATTTGTAGAGGCCGGATCTGTCAACTAGGGGAGACGTATGTCACGCCGGGCCGCGATCGCCGACGCAGCCATCACCACACTTGCCCGTGATGGGATGCGCGGCCTGACCCACCGCGCCGTCGACCGGGCCGCGGGGCTGCCCGAGGGGTCGGCCTCCTATTACTTCCGGACCCGCCAGGCGCTCTTGAAGGCCACGGTCGAGCGGCTGGCCGAGCTCGACAGCACCGAGATGGTGCCCAGCATCAGCCTCCCCGTGCAGTCCGGTCACGAATTGGACGCCTTCGCGACCGCTGCCGCCGCGATCATCGAGAGCTGGCTGACCAACGGGCGGGAACGTCAGGTGGCCCGCTACGAGCTGGCCCTGGAGGCGACCCGCCGTCCCGAACTCCGCGACGCCCTGGTCGCCTCCGGGGCCGTGATCCGGGCGATGGTCGCCAGTCAGTTCGCAGCCGCAGGCATCCGCCAGCCCGGCCAGCGGGCAGCCGACTTCGTGGCCTTTGTCGATGGCCTGGTGTTCGACCAGATCGCCGGCGCCGGCTCTCGTAACCTGACCAGCGCCGACCTGGTCGCTGCCATCCGCACACTTCTCGCCGCAGTTACCGGCACGGAGTCCTAATCGGCCCTCGTCGGATCAGGTGGCCACTGATGTCTGGCCGCGGTGCCCCTGACAAGGGGTTGCCGGCCCCTGGCCTGCAGGGGAGTATGCGTCCAGAGGCTGTCAGGAGGCACGGTGTCGGGAAAGACGTGGCGCGGCCGGTTTCTTGCCGGTTCGCCGTGGCCGGCGGCGGCCGCGCTGCCGCCCGCGCCGGCCCGGGATCGGTGGCGCCGACGGCCGGCCGCGCGGTGACCGATGACGGGGCAGTCGCTCGCTGTTGCACTGGCACTGGCCGCCAGCGTCTGCTTCGCCGTCGCCGCGGTGACCCAGCAGCGGGCCGCCGCGCGGCTGCCCTCGCAGCGGGCGTTCGATCCGGGGGTGCTGCTGCGGCTGATTCGCCGGCCCGCCTGGCTGGCTGGCCTGGCCGCGGTCATCGCGGGCTTCGTGCTCCAGGCGGCGGCGCTGGGCCTGGGCCGGCTTGTGGTGATCGAGCCGGTGCTGGCCACCAGCCTGCTGTTCGCGCTGGCTCTGGCCGCCCGGCGGGACCGGCGCCGGCTACGCCGCGCCGAATGGGCCGCCACGCTGGCCGTGGTCGCCGGGCTGGCGGTCTTCTTGGTGGTCGGCCAGCCCTCGGGCGGCCAGCGCACCGCGGGGGCGGCGGCGCTAGGACTGGCCGTAGTGGCTGCGGCCGTCCTGGTTGGCGCCTGCACGGCGCTGGCCGGCCGATTTCCTGGCCCGCGCCGGGCCCTGCTGTTCGGCATCGGCGGCGGTGTGGCCGCCGGGGTGACCGACGCGCTGGTCAAGTCGGTGGCGGTGGTCGCTGCCGGTCATGTGCTGTCACTGGCCACGGATGTCCGGTTCTACCTGCTGATCGCCGTCGGCCTGCTGACGTTCACGATTCAGCAGAACGGCTACCGCGCCGCCGGGCTCGCGGCGTTCCTTCCCGCGTTCGCGGTCATGGAGCCGGTGTGCGGGGCGCTGCTCGGCCTGATCATCTATGACGAGCGGCTGAGCAGCCGGCCGGGCCAGATCGCCGTGGAACTGGTCGCGTGCGCGGCGGCCGCGTGGGGTATCGCCCGGCTCGGCGGGTCGGGGATGGCCAGCGGCGCCCAGCCGGCCGGGCCCATCCCGCCGGTCGGCCAGACCAAGCCGACGTAGCGGCCCAATGACTCGTCCGGCCGGAAGCTGATTTGTTGCGCACGCGCATTCATCCTGGGCACGCGTGCCTAACGCCGGATATTTGGGCAAGCGACGGCGCAGATCGTCCGGTTTCCCTGCGTGCACGTTGTTTCTGGCGCACCGTCGTTGGGCTGGCGGGCCTGCGCACCGTTCCGGGAGTGGCAGGCCGCTCATCGTCTCAGCTGGGCTGAAGGCCCAAGAGCCGGGCTCTCCACTTTGTGGGTCCGTTTCTAGGGGTGCGGAGTCAGCAGCTGGATCTGGCCGGGGTAATCGCCGCGGCCGTTGAGGACGAGGAAGTCGGTGAGGCCGTCGTGGTTGTAGTCGAGCGGGTAGGCGCGGTCGCCTTGGCCGGCGGCTGCTTGCGGGATTGGCTGAGCGGTGAAGCCGCCTGAGGCGTTGCCGAGCAGCAGGCGGTCCGGTGCGTTGGCGGTCCCGGTCCGTCCGCAGACGACGTAGATGTCCGGGTTGTGGTCGCCGTTGACGTCCCCGACCGCGAGAGACCGGCCGGCACCTACCGTGGTGATGGTTTTGGGTGGGGCGAATGTCCCGTCTGCGCGCTGGAGGCGCTCGGCGAGCGTGGCGGTGGTGAGCGTGATCAGGTCGGGGCGGCTGTCGTGATTGACGTCGGCCATGACGGCGTCTTCGGCGGCCACGGTATCGCCGAGGATCGGGGACACGTCCGTAAACCCGTGGCCCTGATCATTCCGGTAGAGGTGGAGGCCGAGAGCGTTGGTGTCGTACCGGGCGTTGATGAGGAGGTCCGGCCAGCCGTCGCTGTTGTAGTCGACGATGCGCGCGGAGCCTGATCCGATGTCCAGATCCAGCCCCATGGCCGGGGAGTCGAGCATCGAGCCGTGCCCGGTGTTGAGGTAGAGCCGGTTGGGGGCGGGCAGGGCGTCTGGGCGGAATGAGACTGAGCCGGAGAAGACATCTGGATAACCGTCGTTGTTTGCGTCCAGGACGGCGCTGTTCCGGCCGCGCCCCAACGGGTCAGTCACATACCACTGATACGCCCGATCGGCGAACGTGTGGTCAGGCTGCTGGATGTAGAGCTCGTTTGATTTCACCGCGGTGCCGCGATCTGCTCCGACGCTGCAGAATATGTCTTGTCGGCCGTCCGCATTGAAATCACCGGCCTGGCAGTCGTGCCTGTCAATGCCCGCGGAAAAGCCCGCGTTGGCTTCGCTGAACGTGCCGTTGTGATTGTTGAGCCACAGGTGGGCGTTGCGGCCATGTTGCGAGACAAACAGATCCGGCCAGCCATCTGCGTTGAAATCTGCTGCAGCCGCGCCCCAGGTCTTGTTCGGTGCGCTGGTGATGCCCGCTGCTGCTGCCTGATCGGTCACCGTCACCGGGATCGTGGCCGTCGCCGGGGGCGTCTTCGGTGGCGGGCTCGGCGCGGGACCGATGGCCGGGGCGGCTGGCGCAGCAGGGGCCGGCGGGGCGGTGCGGCTAGGCAGCGACACCGGCCCCGTGGGGCAAGTCGCCTGTTCGATCAGGGGATAAATGCCATGAGAGCCCACCGCGGTGAGCGCCGACCCCGCCGTATTGGCCGCAAGGCCGATGAGCTCGTTATCTTCGGATGAGGCAGAGTCGGCCGACCGCACCGTAGCCCACCTCGTCCCATCGAAATGGGCCACCAGCGTCATGGTGCGGCGCTCGGCGGTGTTGTAGTAGGCGCCAGCCGCCCACACATTGCCGGACGTCACTGCCTTGACCTGGCGCAGCATACCGGTGCCGGAAATGGGTGAGTTGGCCCAGCTGGTGCCGTCCCAGTGCAGGGCGAGCGGCCGCTTCACGCTGCCATTGTCGTAGTAACCCACCGCCCACACGTCGCTGGCCGTGCGCACGTCAACCCCGGTCAGGACCGTCTCGATCTTGCCCGGCGAGGGCACGCCGCCCGCGCGGCTCACCGAGACCCACGACGGCGACGGACGGGTTGTGTCGTAGCGGAGCACGAGCGGCTTCAGCCCGGTGGGGCTCTGCCGGTAGCCGACGGCCCACAATCCGGTCACCTGGGTCCCGCCGACAGCCGTCAGCGTGTTCGCAGTCGCGGTTGTCCCATCGTTCGGGCTCGTCACCGGTGCCCACGTCCCGCCCGGGGCGTGCTCCACCAGCGTGCGCCGTGTCCCGTTAGCCGTTGTCTGGAAACCTACCGCCCACGCGTTTCCTGCCGAAACGGTGTCGACACCGGTCAAGACGGTGTCTCCGGTGAAGTTCGCAGGTGAGGCCAGCGACCATTGCGCTCCGTTCCAGCGCAACGCCAGCGGCTGATACTTCGGTCCAGCGCTGCCGTCCTTGACCGCGTATCCGACCGCCCATCCCCCGCCAGAGGCCATGGACACACCGTTGAGGCCGTTATTCATCGTGCTCTGGTTCGGAGAAGGGATGACCGACCATTTTGGCCCGTCAAACCGCTCGATCAGCGTCTGATGCGCGTGCAGCGCCGGGACATACACATCGCCCACGGCCCATGACTTGCCTGCAGGCACGAAGGTGACATCCATAAGACCGCTGCCGCTGACCCCCCCGATCGGCGGCCCGGCCACAATCTCCAACGAACTGTTCGGCGCGACGTCCGCGCGGCTAACACCGGCGCCGGACGCTGCCCCGGCAAACGTCAACAGCACCGCAACCAGGCCAAAGGCCAATCGACTGTTCCTCACTGTCAGTCACCCCCAGATGCCACCAGGATGCCCCCCACAGCCCTCCGGCCGGCAGAGCAAGAAGTCCGCCGGCAACAGGACCAACGGTCATCGGTCACCAAGCAAAAAGGGGGATCGTGCCGGATACACACGGTTGAAGTTGCCGTGTCCGCACCCCGGCGCGAAGGTTTGTACAGCCACAACTTGCGGCCGCCGAGAATCAGGCCCGAACAACCAATTCTGTGCGAGGTGAATGGGCCCATCAGCTAGGCGAGATCGCGGCCGTATCGGCGGAGTCGTTCTGTTGAATGGTGCCGCCCTGGGCTTCGCCGTACTCGCCCAGGTGCACGCCTGATCAGCCTGGCGCAGCGGCCCTGGAATGCCACTCAAAAGGAGAAGCCACGGCGGCAGGCGACCGCGATGCGGCGTGCCTGTTCTCAGGCGACCACGATGACCTTGACGCCGACCGCGTCGTAAGTGCCTTGTGCCCGCGCGTCCCTGGTCGCAAGAGGCACCTCATGCCCCTGGGCGGCAAGTGCTACGAGCGCGTCATAGACGGCACCACCTGCGATACCCAGACGGCTGAGCGTGTCCGGCAGTTTCCGGGTCCGCGGGCCGCTCAGCAGCAGCGGCGCAGCGAAGCGGGCTTTCAGCAGCCGGGCCGCGTCGGCCGGCGCCAGTCGCGCATCGCCGGGCAGCCTGGTGAGGACGGAATAGGCCTCGGCGAGGGAGTGGCCGGTCAGCGCGACCTCCTGCCCGTTCCACCAGCGCGCCACCGCCGCGTGATCGTGGTGGGAACGGACGACCAACGGGATGGCGACGCTGGTGTCGACCGCGATCGTCACTTGCGGCCAGCGTCAATGAGGGCGAAGACGACACCATCATCAACCGGGGTGTCGCCGGCCGAGACAAGCACGCCGTCCTCCTCGACCAGCCGCGCCGTCCGGCCCGCAGGCACTACTTGCGCGCCGGCGCCATACGGTGAAATGTCGACCTTGGTGCCGGGCAGCAAGCCCAGCGCGTCACGAATGGGCTTGGGCAAGACGATCCGGCCCGCCTGATCGATGACAGTCTCCATGGGAAAACGATACCATCCAAATCCCAACGACCGGCCGCCGCTCGTCATTGCAGCGGACGGACATGACAGTAACGATCCGCTGGGGCTAATGAGCCTGACGTGACTGATCTCCACAGGCCTGACAGCACCGGGGCGGTCCTGGGACCTTCGCCTCTACCTGGTGTGCCCACCGCCGGGGCGGCATCTGTATCACCAGAATCTGGGTATCGAGATCGCGAGAAGTACCGCGGTGCAGGAGCGGCAGGAGCCAGTCATGAGGTCATTCGATTCGGAAGTCGCCGGGAAGCCAGCCATGAACTCGTTCGAGTGGGAGATCGGCGAGACCGCGACATGGTTTGCCAGTCCTCGGTTCGAAGCCCTCACGCGTTTGTATTCTGCGCGCCAGGTGGCAGAGCAACGGGGCACCATCCCTGCCGACTTCACCGTGGCGAGGTTGGCGGCCGAGCAGTTCTATGATCGGCTCCGGCAGCTGTTCGCCGAGCGCAAGCAGATTACTACCTTCGGTCCGTATTCACCCGGTCAGGCGGTGGCCATAAAGCGGATGGGTATCGAGGGCATCTACCTTGGCGGCTGGGCCACGTCGGCCCGGGGATCGGTGACGGAGGACCCAGGACCCGATCTGGCCAGCTATCCGCTCTCCCAGGTGCCCGACGAGGCTGCACCGATCGTGCGTGCCCTGCTGACGGCGGACCGCAACCAGGGCTTCGCTCGATCGCGCATGAGTGCGGCGCAACGGGCCGCCTCCCCCGAGGTCGACTATCGGCCGTTCATCATCGCCGATGCCGACACCGGTCACGGCGGCGATGCGCACGTCCGGAATTTGATCCGTCGTTTTGTCGAGGTCGGGGTACCGGGCTACCACATCGAGGACCAGAAGCCCGGTGCCAAGAAGTGCGGGCACCAAGGAGGAAAGGTGCTCGTCGGTGTGGACGAGCAGATCAAGCGGCTGAGCGCCGCACGGTTCCAGCTCGACGTCATGAAGGTTCCCGGTGTCATCGTGGCCCGGACCGATGCCGAAGCGGCCACGTTCTTGGAGGGGCGCGGGGACGAGCGCGATCATCCGTTCATCCTGGGCGCCACCAACATTGAACTGCCGAGCTACAAGATCGGCTACCTCGCCATCTTGAGGAAGCTCCACCAGCTGGGCATCGACGACGCCCGCGGCTACCTGCTGTACCAGATTTCGGACGCCGAGTATGACGAAGCCTGCGCCTGGCTTGACCGGACTGGCGTGATGCGAGTGCTAGAAGAGAGCGCGCAGGCATTCCAGCAAGGCGACGGGTCGTCGGTCGATGCGCTGCTGGACAGTATCGGGACCTCGTACCTGGAGGCGTGGCAGGCAGAGGCAGACCTGACCAGCTATCCCCAAGCGGTGGCGGAAGTAATCGAGCTCCGCACCGGCGACGGCGAGCGTTTCGACATGAATGCCGGCGAGTGGCTGGCCTTCGCGAACCAGGCATCGTTCCACGCCGCCCGGGCCAGGGCCAAGTCGATGGGCATCGACATCACCTGGGACTGCGAGGCACCCAAGACCCCCGAGGGTTACTACCAGATCCAGAGCGGAATCGAGTACGCGATCACCAGATCGCTGGCTGTCGCCCCGTTCGCTGATCTGCTATGGATGGAGACCAAGACCGCGGATCTGGCGGACGCACGGCAATTCGCCGAGGCCATCCACGCGAAGTTCCCCACCAAGATGCTCGCCTACAACCTGTCACCATCGTTCAACTGGGATACGACCGGGATGAGCGAGGAAGAAATGCGGCGATTCCCCGAGGAGCTCGGCAACCTGGGGTTCGTCTTCAACTTCATCACCTACGGCGGACACCAGATCGACGGCCTCGCGGCAGAGGAGTTCGCCACCGCCCTCAAGCAAGACGGCATGCTGTCCCTAGCCCGGTTGCAGCGAAAGATCCGCCTCGTCGAATCGCCCTACCGGACGCCCCAAACACTTGTCGGCGGGCCGCGTCTGGACGCAGCGCTCATGGCCACCTCGGGCGGCACCGCGGCCACCAAAGCAATGGGCAAGGGCTCGACGCAGCACCAGCACCTGGTCCAGACCGAGGTGCCGACCAAGCTGCTCGAGGAATGGCTCGCCATGTGGATGGACCACCATCAGATCCAGGGCTCACTGCATGTCGCACTCCGGCCTCACACGGCGGGCTCGGAGTTGCTGGAACTCACCCTGTCAAACACCAGCGGAGAGAACGTCGCCAACATCATCTTCGCCGTGATCGCAGATCGCCGGGGCCGCAACATCCTCTCCGTCCGGGACCAGAACACCTTCGACAGTGCCCTGCGCCAGAAGCGCCTGATGACGCTGAACCACCTCTTCCTGGTCCACCGCTACAAGATCTGGGCAGTCCACTACGTGAGCCCAACCGACGACAACCGGTACCAGGCCCAGAAGATGAATACCCACGGCCTCTTCAGCGACGTCCACGACGAAGTTGGCCACATCATCGTCGCGGACGTAAGCGCAGAAGGCGTTAAGGCCCTACTCGCCCCCGACCGGGATCGTTTGAACGCCCTGATCCAGCGGAAGCACCCATATGCGCCGGTCGAGGTCCCCGAGCAACTCCCGGCAGCCCTCCATCGGCAATGAGGCAGGTTAGCTGGGCAGGAACGGGCTCGGCTGGCTCATGTAGGAGACACACCCGACGAGAACCATTCATGTCTCATGCCAGGGTGGCCTCGACGAAGGCGCGGGTGAGCTTCTCGAGGTGATGGCGGGTGGCGTCGGGGATGTCGCGCAGGGGCCCTTGACCGGTGAGCACTGCCAGCCCGTGCACCGTGGACCAGATGGGGTACTCGAGGCCGGGGCGGCGCTGCCGGCTGAGCACGCCGGCGTCGGCCAGTTCGTCGAGTACGGCGCGGAGCTGATCCAGGGGCAGGGGGTCCGGCCCGGTTCCGCCGTCGGGAGCGTCGTAGGGGTGCTGCCGGGGCACGGCGAACGCGGTGGCGAACAGCCCTGGCTCCTCGCGGGCGAACTCCAGGTACGCCCGCCCGATCGCGCGCAGTCGGCGGCGGGCCGCGGCGGGATCGCCGTGCTTGCCGCGGACGCGGGCGACGCCGGCGGCCATGCGGGCGGCGAACTCGCGCATCGCCGCCGCGGCGACCGCGGCGAGGAGCTCGTCCCGGCCGGCGAAGTGCCGGTAGGCGGCGTTGGGCACCACGCCCACCATCTGTGTTGCCTCACGGAGCACGACGGCATCCGGGCCGCCGGTTCGTGCCAGCTCGAACCCGGCGGCGACCAGGCCGTCGCGAACGGCGCCTCGCGGCCGCCGCCGCGCCTCGGTGATCCCACCCGCTGACTGGTCGGCTGTCACGGCGACAGGTTAGTGGACAACGTCCACAAACTCCACTACGGTGGACGCTGTCCACTAATTAGTGGACAGCGTCCACTAACGACCAGAGAGGTCCCGGCCATGACCAAGATGAGCCCCCTGCTCGAGCGCAACAAGCAGTTTGCCGCTGACTACACCCCCACGCCGCTCGGCCCGCCCGCCACACAGGTGGTCATCGTCACCTGCCTCGACCACCGGGTCGACCCGGCGATCGTCCTCGGGCTCGGCCTCGGCGACGCGGTCGTCATCCGCAACACGGGCGGGCGCGTCACCCCGGCCGTCATCGACGACATCGCCTACCTCGCCTTCCTCGCCGGGCAGCTGTTCAGCGGGGTAGTCGCCGCCGAGGGGCTGTTCGAGGTCGCCGTGGTCCACCACACCCAATGCGGCACCGGCTTCCTCGCCGATCCCGGCTTCCGGAAGCAGGCCGCCCAGGCGACCGGCCGCCCCGAGACGGCGCTGGAAGCCTCCGCCGTCACCGACCCGCACACCACCGTCATGGCCGACGTCGAGCACTTGCTGACCGCACCGCAGCTGTCACCGCAGGTGAGTGTCTCCGGCCACGTGTACGACATCGCCACCGGGCGCGTCACCACCGTTCTCGACGCCCGGCACCCTCAGCTCGCCGGTACCAACTAGCTCACGGAGATCTCAGCCATGCGATCCAAACCTATGATCCTTGTCGCGCTGCTGCTGGCGGCGTTCCTGGTCAACCTGGATACGACCCTGGTGAACGTGGCGCTGCCGGCGATGGTGCGCGAGCTGCACGCCACCACCACTCAGCTGCAGTGGGTCGTCGACGCCTACAACCTCGTGTTCGCCGCGCTGCTGCTGACCTTCGGCAGCCTGTCCGACCGGTTCGGCCGCAAAGGCATGCTGCTGGCCGGGTTGGCCGTGGTCGGGACCGCCAGCCTGGCCGGCGGGTTCACCACCACTGCGGGCCAGCTGATCGCGGCCCGGGCGGTGATGGGGCTGGGCGCAGCCATGACGTTCCCGGCGACGCTGTCGCTGATCTCCAACGTGTTCACCGAACGCAAGGAACGCGCGCGTGCTATCGGGTTGTGGGGCGCGGTCGCGGGCGTGGCCATCGCCATGGGTCCGATCGTCGGGGGCTGGCTGCTGGAGCGCTACTCCTGGGCGGCCATCTTCATCGCCATGGCACCGGTCGCGGCCGTGGCCGCGGTCGCGGTGGCGCTGGCCGTTCCTGCGTCGAAGGACCCGGCCGCGCCAGCTGTAGACATCCCCGGCCTGGTGCTGTCGTCGGCGACGATGGCCCTGCTGGTGTTCACCATCATCGAGGCGCCGACCTACGGGTGGACCGCCGCGCGCAGCGTGGCCGGGTTTGTCGGCTCGGCGGTCCTGCTCGCCGCGTTCATCGCGTGGGAGCGGCGTGCCGCGCACCCGATGCTCGACGTGCGGCTGTTCCGCAACATGCGGTTCAGCGCGGCCAGCGGCGCGGTCACGGTGTCGTTCTTCACCCTGTTCGGCTTCATCTTCCTGATCACCCAGTACTTCCAGTTCGTCCGCGGCTACGGCCCGCTGTCCACCGGGGTCCGTTTGCTTCCCGTGGCGCTGTCGGTCGGCATCGGCTCGGTCGCCGGCACCCAGCTGGCCGTGCGGGCCGGGACCAAGCTGATCGTCACCACTGGGCTGATCTTGATGGCCGGGTTCTACGGCTGGGTCGCGGCGACCACCACCGCCACGCTCAGCTATGGCGTCATCGCGGTCCAGATGGTGGTCTACGGGCTCGGCATGGGCCTGACCTCGGCGCCGGCCACCGAATCGATCATGGGCGCCATCTCGCGGGCCAAGGCCGGCGTCGGCTCGGCCGTAAACGACTCCACCCGGCTCATCGGCGGCACCCTCGGCGTGGCCGTGCTCGGCAGCGTCTACGCCTCGGTCTACGGATCACGCCTCACCGCCACCATGCCCGCGGCCGTGCCAGGCCGCATCGCGGCGATTGCGCACCAGTCCGTCGGCGCCGCGTACCTGGCCGCCGGCAAGATCGCCGCCCTCGGCCACCCGGCCCTGGGACTGGCGCTGCACCACGCCTCCACCAACGCCTTCCTGCGCGGCCTCACCATTGGCGCCCTCGTGGCAGGCGGCGTCGCCGCTGTGGGCGCCGTCCTGGCCGTCCGGTTCCTGCCCGCCCAGCCCGCTCCACCCGTCAGCCCAACGGCCAAAGAAACCGAAACGACTGAAGGCACGCACGAACTCCCCGCCCAAACGCGACCCGCCGCAGCCCACTAGTGTCGTGAGTCGTTAATACGCGTGCAGTATCTGGCGATGGATTCGAGGATCTGGTCGGCGGTCTTGGTCCAGACGTAGGGCCGGGGGTTGTCGTTCCAGGTGCTGATCCAGTTCCGGATGTCGGTGTTGAGCTCGCGGACGGTGCGGTGGGTGCCGCGGCGCAGGTTCTTGGTGGTGAGCTCGGCGAACCAGCGCTCGACCAGGTTGAGCCATGAGGAGCTGGTCGGGGTGAAGTGCAGGTGGAAGCGCGGGTGGGCGGCGAGCCACCGGTGGATCGCCGGGGTCTTGTGGGTGGAGGAGTTGTCCAGGACGACGTGGATGTCCAGGCCGGCGGGGACCTCGCGGTCGATGGTGGCCAGGAACTTGCGGAACTCGATGGCCCGGTGCCGGGCGTGCAGCGCGCCGATCACCTTGCCGGTGGCCAGGTCCAGGGCCGCGTACAGGTTCGAGGTGCCTGCCCGCTTGTAGTCGTGACTGGCGCGGGCGGGCACGCCGGGCATCATCGGGAAGATGGGCGCGGTGCAGTCCAGCGCCTGGATCTGGCTCTTCTCATCCACGCACAGCACCACGGCCCGCTCCGGCGGATCGAGGTACAGGCCGACGACATCGCGGACCTTGTCGATGAATAACGGGTCCCGGCTGAGCTTCCAGGAGTCCTGCCGGTGCGGCTGCAGGCCGAACGCCCGCCAGATCCGCGACACCGCCGACTGCGACAGGCCCAGCTCAGCGGCCAGCGACCGGGTCGACCAGTGCGTCGCGTTCGCCGGGGCGCTCTCCAGGGTCCGGGTGATCACCGCCTCGACCTGCTCATCGGTCACCGTCCGCGGCCGCCCCGGCCGCGGCTCATCCACCAGCCCATCCAGCCGCAGCGCCAAAAAACGCGACCGCCACTTGCGCGCACTGCTCAGCGCGATACCCAGCTTCGCCGCGATCGCCGTGTTCCCCAGCCCATCCGCAGCCGCCAGCACGATCCGCGCCCGCATCGCGAGGAACTGCGCGGTCCTGGGCCGCCGCGCCCACGCCTCCAGCTGGGCTCGCTCCCCATCGGTCAACACCACCGGAGCGGCAACAGGGCTCGGCATCTGCCAAGCCTACCAAGCTAGATGCAAATTATTGACTCACGACACTAGCCCCGGTCGAGCGGGGCTGAGCGGGGCGACGGAGCGAGGCGCCCGCGCGGAGTGGGTCCGCGCGGGCGCCTCACCCGGTACTCGGCAACGGGATACCTGCACATTGGTCAGGTCCCGATGCGCGTCACGATCGTGCTGGCGAGCCGGGCACAGCCCATAACGGCCCATAATGTTGGGCTGGCCTCAGTATCCGCAAACTGAAGAAAGGTCTTCAAATAGTGGATAGAGCCACGGACAACCTTGCGCACCGGCAGGTCAGATAGCGCCGGGCTCATGCCGCAGGCAGCCTGAACGTGGTAATCAGAGGCGTAGCAGCGACGGCGGCCCGCCGGGGCCGTGATAGCCCTATCCGTCGTCCTGGCCAGCGCGGCGCGCGGATTGGTGCCGGTAGAGCGCCGGCAGTACCCGCAGATCTTTCGGGCGGCCGGCCGACTCCTTAGACCGGATCACGTCGGCGAGGTCAGCGACCACGACTTCCACCTCGCCCACGCGAAGGCGGTGCGCGTTGACCACAAGCTGGGCGTAGCCGCCGTCGAAGCCTGACGGATGGAAGGAGATGACGAACTCGCCATCAGCGCAGATCAGATTCCATACCTCGGCTGCCGCCAGAGACATGGCATCGTGGCTGAACGACAGCCCGCCCGGCGGACTCAGCGGAACGGATTGATGACCCGGATTCCGGCGTAGTCCTGGCCGTCGCCCAGGTCTTCGGACAGGACTTCTGCGCAGCCCATCGCGCGGGATGCCTCGATGATCGCGGAGTCCCAGTAGGAGAGCCGGAACCGCCGACGCGTGTTCAGGGCCGCCATCAGGATCGCGCTCGTAATGTCCTGGACGGGGAAGCGGTGGAATGACGCGATGAGCCGGACGGCCTGCTGGTGGGTGATGGGGTCTGGCCGGCTGGCGCGGGTCGCCTGCACATAGAACTCCTGCAGCACCTGGACCGACAGCGCCAGGTCATGGTCGGCCAGGATGTCGTTGGCGCGCTTGGCCTTGTCCTGCTCCGCGGGGTCACGTGAGATCGCGTAGAGCAAGACGTTGGTGTCAACGAACCGCACGGTCGTGGACCTCGTCACGGCCAAGCTGGTCGGCCGCGCGGAACTGGCCGATCTCGGCCTGCACCTCGTGCTGCAGTGCCTCCAGCCTCGCGAACTCGTCCATCCGCCCGGACAGCCGTTCGAGATACGCGACGACCAGTGCGCTCAGCGAGCTATCGCGCTGCGCTGCGGCGACCCGGGCGTTGCGGTACACGTCGTCAGGCACGGAGACCGTAATATTCTTCACAGTTTCACAGTAACACAGTTTATGTGGCCTCGCGGGGTAGCTGTCGTAGTGAACAGAGGGCATCAGAGTGAGTCTTTCAGGGCGCCGAATTCGGCGGTCAGCCCGATGAGGGCCTGACGCAGGTCCGCGATCGCGGCCTCACGACTATCACCTTCGCCGTGGGCGCCGACGCCGGGCCGCAGTTGGGCGTGAGCACACCAAACATCGTCTTCATCCTGCTCGACGGTGTAGGGGGATGTGTACTGCCCTGCTCATCGTGGCTGACCTCCCAATTGATCCCTCACATCGTGACGTCAGGTGCCGCCGCTCCTTGGCAGCCTGCCGTTACGGGGCAGCCCAGACCGCCCAGTGCCACCAGGTGACGGCCAGTTCCCGCTGTCAACTGACGGTCAAACGATCAAGGGCCCGGTTACGGATCTTCGTAACCGGGCTCTGACCTGGGATTTCTGGTGGGCGACACTGGGATTGAACCAGTGACCTCTACCGTGTCAAGGTAGCGCTCTCCCACTGAGCTAGCCGCCCTCGAGGCGGAGGCGGGAATCGAACCCGCGTACAGGGCTTTGCAGGCCCTTGCCTAGGCCACTCGGCCACTCCGCCGTGCCCGGACCCTGGGAACCCAGACCAAGGATCACCGGGAGCCGTGCTGGCCATCGGCACCGCGATACGGCGCTCGACGCCTCCGAGCGGACGACGGGATTCGAACCCGCGACCCTCACCTTGGCAAGGTGATGCTCTACCAACTGAGCCACGTCCGCATGTCCCCGTCGGCACCGGCGAACCCCCGCCAACCAGGATGACGTGCGTTCAGAAACT
>Ga0306920_100007060_pt1 | contig 14750 bp, 15 predicted proteins | sample flu12Cox44000170_FD_204666 | JGI IMG/M metagenome (GOLD analysis project Ga0306920, IMG submission 204666) | Lab enrichment of tropical soil microbial communities from Luquillo Experimental Forest, Puerto Rico - flux4day.12C.oxic.44.000.170 (v2)... | ecosystem: Environmental > Terrestrial >... | reverse complement strand
CTGCTGAGAACGCCGCGATCGCTGCTCCCGCGCTCAGACCGGCGCAACGCAAACCGAAACGGCATAACGCAAAGCACTGTCCTCTGGCGATCCGAGAGCGCATCGTCAACGCTCTCGCTGCCGGTGATAGCCAACGCGCAATAGCACGTCACCTTCGGGTCTCCCCCAACACCGTGAGAGCCGTTGCCGAAGAAGAGTGGAGGCAAGTGGACGCACGTAAAGCCCGTATCGCAGCGCAAGCTGAACGTGCTGCGACTAAAGCATTCGATTTACTCAACCAGAAATTAGACTCCGATGGTCACAAGATCACAGTTAACCAGCTGGTGCCAATCGCGGGAGTTTCTGTGGATAAACTACTCGCCCTTCGCGGCGATCCTCAATTGCGCATCGTCCTCGATCACGCTCACCAGCATATCCACGCCCATATCAACGAAGCCACCACAGCCGAACTACTCGCCCACTTGCCACGTCGAAACCACGCGCCGGAAGATACACCCGCGAATGATTCGACTGGTGCGTGAAATCCATTGACGCTGGCTGCCCCGGAAAAATTCAAAAAAGCGGGAAACGCCGTTGTGAGTCTGTTGGCGAATACTTGACGAATAGATGGTGTTTTCGTGCGTTTTGATGCGGCTCGTTGCGCGTTCAATAAATTACCTATTTTCATAGTCAAATCGGCGTGTGAGAGGGTTTGGGTCGGCCGGGACTCGAACCCGGAACCAACGCCTTAAAAGGGCGCTGCTCTACCGATTGAGCTACCGACCCGCGACGTTCCAGTTTCCAGTAGCCAAAGAATTTTTCAATCCAGAACCAACCTCGAAAGCTTTCAGGCCTGCTCTACCCATTGAGCTATCCACCCGGGCGAAAACCTTCTTAATCCGGATCGTTTGCTGCCGCAAGGTTGTAGGGCAGGCGCTTCGCCTGCCAATTGCGCTCCAAAAGTCATCGCATCACTCGCGGTTTCAGTGTTTCATCGTCCACATGAACCGACTTTTGATCCTGCATGTATTATGCGCGTTAATCGCTGCGATGGCGCACGCCGCGACAAACTTTGATGTGGCGGCAAAGGCGACAAACGAACTCGCTGTCGACCTCCATCGCCAGCTAGCCACCGGCGACGAGAATTTGTGTCTCTCTCCTTATTCAATCGAAAGCGCACTCGCGATGACCTACGCCGGCGCGGACGGTGAGACGCGCACGGAGATGGCGCGCGTTCTGCATTTTCCGACAAACGATGGCGGCGTGTTCGCCTCGTTCTTCACGCTCCAGCGTTCGCTGCATGAGATGAGCGCGAAGACGACCGAGCTCGTAAAACAATCTAAGAAATTCGGTGGACCGAGTGAACCGATCACATTGCACATCGCCAACAGGCTTTTCGCGCAAAAGCGCTATCAGTTTCGTGAGGCTTTCTTGTCATTAGTGAAACAGAATTTTGGCGGAGCCTTTGAGCCGGTCGATTTCATTGCTGATCCCGCGACAGCCACACAGGGCATCAACAAGTGGGTCGCAGATCGGACGCATGAGCGGATTCGCGATTTGATTCCGCCGAAGGCATTGGATAAGACAACGCGACTCGTGCTGGCGAACGCACTTTACCTAAAAGCGCCATGGGCGAGTGAGTTTTCCCAGAATGCCACGCAACCAGAGCCGTTCTTCGTTCACGGAGGCGCGCCTGTCGATGTCCCGATGATGCGGAAAAGAGATGAGCATTTCGGTTACACGAGGAGCGAAGGATTCACGGTAGTGAGCCTCCCCTACGCAGGCAACGATCTACAATTCCTTGTTCTTCTTTCTGATGAGGTAAACGGTCTACGCGCGCTTGAATCCAAACTGAGCGCCGATATGCTTGCGAGCTGCGCAAAACTCCAAAAGCGCGACGTAGATCTTCATCTCCCAAAGTTTAAGCTCGAGCCGCCTACGATGACTTTGGCCGACAAGTTCGAAGCTCTCGGGATGAAGACTGCTTTCGACAAGCCGCAGGGCAGCGCGAATTTCGATAAGATGGCGCCACGAAAACCGAATGATTACCTCTACATCTCGGAGATCTTTCACAAGACATTTATCGCGGTGGACGAAAAAGGAACCGAAGCGGCGGCCGCAACCGCCGTCGCGATGATGGCAGGGGCAGCCTTGAGATCACCTCCCCCGCCGCCGATCGAAGTCAAAGTCGATCGCCCATTCGTTTACGCGATCCAGCATGTTCCCAGCGGCGTCTGCCTGTTTCTCGGTCGCGTAACCGATCCCCGTTGATCAAGGAAAGGCGGATTTCCTAATCGCCCCGGCGGGTGCCCAAGCCGCCGCTCTTTGACTTGGCTTCGTAACTTAATTCACCGTTCACAATGCGCGCCGCAGAGGTGAACGGGTGCGGCTCGACCTTGTTAGCGTCGAGGATATGCATCACGTCGATCCCGCGCGCTTTTAGATAATCGGAAATCAACGAGCGGTGACAGCGCCACCAGACTGCTTCCGCGCACATGATCGCAGCGGGCCCCGCTTCGCCCGCCAGAGCGAGCAGACGTTCCACGCCTTTGTGAAACTCCTCCGTTTCCATGTAATCGGCGTAACCGCGAAACGAAGCATTGCGCCAGGCCGTGTTGCGCGAGTCGGGCTCGGATTTTCGTCGTCCGCCCAATTCAGGGAAATGTTCGTATCGAATTCCGTGCGCATTCAGCGATTCTGCCAGCGTTTCCTTGTTGAACTGCGGATAACGCTTCGACCCGGGCAATGATCGTACATCGGCAAGCAACTTGATTCCGTTCTCTTCGAGCAACGAAATGAAGGCGTCGATGTTGCGCGTCGAATGCCCAATCGTCCAGATTCGCGAGATCATCTTCTTTGATTGCAATTGGATCATTGATAACTTGTCAAAAATCGGGAGATGCAAAAATGAACAAAATATTCTTATCGACAGTTATTGGCCTGACTACATTGGCATTCGTGGACGCAGCGGAGACGCAAAAGCAGCCTGAGATTGGAAAACCTGCGCCGGATTTTAACCTAACGACCGGGGACGGCTCGCAGGTCAGTCTCAAAGATTTCAAGGGCAAATGGGTGGTGCTCTATTTTTATCCGAAGGATTTCACCAGCGGTTGCACGATGGAGGCACGCAATTTCCAGCGCGATCTCGCGAAATACAACGACGCCGATGCAGTGATCCTCGGTGTGAGCGTCGATACCGCTCAATCGCACAAAGATTTTTGTGCGAAAGAAGGGCTTAACTTCAAATTGCTGGCCGATCCGGATGGGAAAGTCTCGACCGAATACGGATCGGTCATGGATTACAAAGGCAGCAAATTGGCGGCGCGGAACACGTTCATCATTAATCCCAAAGGCGAGATCGCGAAGGTGTACACCGGCGTCAAACCCGCTGAGCACAGCGAGCAAGTTCTCAAAGACTTGGCTGATCTGAAGAAGAGCTAACCACGAATCGACACGAATTTTGTCGCGGCGAAGCCGCTTTGGAGTGCGGCGGCTTGACGCCGCTTTTGAACACAACCGCAACTAACCGGATCCCGAATATGGCGAATAGGAAATCCATCGATTGCAGAGATTATCCGAGCGAGAAAAACTGCTCGCTGAAAATTTCCGGCACAGAAAAAGAAGTGCTCGACGCAGCGGTGCAGCATGCGGTCTCGGCCCATGGGCATGAGAACACGCGGGAGTTGCACAAGCAGATCAAATCGATGCTCAAAGACGAGAGCGATTGACCACTTCGTTGACGAAGACCTGGCCACCGCTAGGCGAGGTGCCCAGGATTATCCGGCTTGTAATTGCGCTCGCAATTTTGTTGTTCGCACTGGTCATGTTCGCACACCTGCCGGACCAACTCATTCTCTTTCCGAGCACTCAGCCGCTGAATGCAGGCGGCGCAGTCCGCAAAACAATTCCGTTTCAGAAGGGCGAGTTGGAAATCTGGACCGCTCAATCGCGTCGCGCTCAGCAACAGGGAGGCGCTGATGTTTTCATTTTGCGTTTCTACGGCAATGCAGATCGCGCGGACCGGTGGGCAGCAGCAGAGGCGGAGATGTGGAACGAGAGCGCGGTTGAAATCTGGGGAATGAATTATCCCGGATTCGGCGGGAGCACCGGACCGGCGCGGCTTTCGAAGATCGGGCCCGCGGCGCTTGCAGCATTCGACGAATTAAAACTTCATGCAGGCGACCGCCCGATCGTGCCTTATGGCGCAAGCATTGGTGCCACCGCGGCGCTTCACGTCGCGGCGCAGCGCCCAGTGGCTGGATTGATTCTGCATAATCCTGTGCCGCTGCGTGAAATAATTCTCCACCGATTCGGCTGGTGGAACCTGTGGCTGCTCGCTGATCCAATCGCATTGCAGATCCCCCGAGATCTCGATAGCATTGCAAACGCGAGAGTGAGTCATGCTCCCGCGGTCTTCTTAACGGCGGAAAAGGACGAAGTTGTTCCGCCTCGGTATCACATGCTCGTGGCCAACGCCTACGCCGGAGAAAAGCGTGTCATCACATTGCGTGGCGCCTATCACAATGATCCAATCGAAGGCGCGGCGTTGGCAGATTTTTACCAAGCGTTGGACTGGCTGCTGCCGAGACCAGGGCGATAATTGCCGCGCGTTTTTGCAAACCCCGAAAGCTTTCGGGGCTGACACTGAGGCCGTACAACAAATCAAAGCCTCAGCGTTTGATCGCTACCCATTCGTTGCGCGCACGAGAATCAGCGACAGCCTGTACGACGCGCATGTATCGAACGCCGTCCTCGAACGTCGGGGGTGGACGCACGCGGCCCTTGGACTTCACCGCTGCGAGAAAATCTTCTTCCACGCGCCATTCGCCTTCCAACTCCGGAGGTAATTCGACCACGTGCAGCGCGCGATCACCGACCTTTCCCGCTTGCACGACGTCTGAACCGAAATCGTAGGTCATGGTCCCGGCGCTCCCGTAAATCTCCAGCCGATCGCCCTGTGCCAGCGCATCGATACCGCTAAACCCCAAGACACCTTCCGCGCCACTTTCAAAACTGCACAGAACGGTGAGCAAATCGGGAATGATCACCTCGTAACCTTCGCGAACCGGATAAGTGATCTTCCCGCGCGCGAACACGCCGGTGATATCTCCCAGCCAGCGATGCAATACTTCCACGTAAATCCCGAGCGTCAGAGTATTGAGCCCGCTAATCTCGATCTTTTGCCGCCAGTGCGCCGGCGCGCTTGGATCCAGATAATTGCTGGTGAAACTCTGCAGCCGCACATGATGCGGTCGGCCAATGTAATTTTCGGCCAGAATCTTTTTCACCATTAAATCGCCTCGCAGTCCGAAGGGCGGCGGACAAAGCATGGTCACCAGCTCGGGATAGCGTTTCGATGCCGCCAGCATTTCCTCGGCCTCGGCCAAATCCATCGACATGCGCGCCTGGCAAAAAACGTGTTTGCCAGCTTCAAGCGCCGAGATTGTCACCGCCGAATGCATGTAAGGCGGCGTGCCGATCCAAACAATATCGACGTCCGGCAGCGCCACCAGCTCCGCCCAATCTTTTATCGGCGTAGCTTTCGGCACATTTTCGCTGCAAAATTTCTCGGAGCTTTCGTATGTAGAATTGGAAACCGCTACGATCTCGACATCGGAGTGCTTCTTCAGGCCAGGCAAATGGCGAGTGCGAACAATATTGCCCGCGCCGACGATCCCGATCCGCAGTGTTTGATTGTTTTTGTGCATTGGTTTACGTGGAATATGAATCTTGCAGACTCGACTGGCGTTGGTGCGAGCTAAATTTGACCGCGAGGAGCAATGAAGCGTTCAACCAACGGCTTCGCCGCGTTAAATCGCTAAACCGTTGAACCGATGCAACAATTCAACGAATCACGAAAGGGAATCCGAATTTCTTCAGCTACATCCGCTTGACGCGCGCACCGGCGCACGGCAGTTTAGGCCGCTTTTTCTGAAGAAATGAAGGTTTGCCACATCACAGGATCGAGAGGAGCGCGCGGCAGCGTTATTCACCGGCGCGGTCTGGCCAAGAAAAAAGGCGGCGTAGGCCGGCATATCACGAAAATGGTGCCACGCACCTTCGCGCCGAACTTGCGTCGCCAGCGGATTTGGGTGCCTGAGCTAAAGAAGTTTGTGCGCATCCGCGTCACCGCGCGCGGACTTAAGACGATCAACAAACACGGTGCCTACAAGGCGCTTAAAAAAGCCGGCGCAATCTGAAAATTGTAGGGCGTCTCGCTATTGTTCGCGCCAGGTAAGCTGTAAAGGCCAAGACCTTGTAGGCGCGGTTGTATCAACCGCCCAGGCGCTCGCCGCGGGGAGCGCCTCTACACGTTTCTGCCGCTTGCTTTTTACTCGCGGCAGATCAAGTGAGCCATCATTGAACTCGATCACGTAACCTTCATTGATCAGCCAACGCAGGTCGGACGCCAGCGCCAGGCTGCGGGTCTCTGCATGTTCGCTCGCGCTATCGCCAATCAACTTTTCGAAGAGTTGTTTGCGACTGATTGCCGCCTTCCCTGAGAACGCTTCGAGAATCGCATTCACAGACGGAGACACACCGGCTTGTTCGTAAACAAATGCGCGTCCACGGATTGGCGAGACAAACAACATACCGCGGCGATGGCGGAAAACGTGCAGACCGTTTTGTCGGAATCGACTGGCCAGCTCCTGCATCATGTTCGAAGGCGAGCGGGTCTCGCGCGCCCACGCCTGCTCGATTGCGTGGTTGAGTATCCGATGCGCCAAAGTCCGGCTGACGGTTCCGCCGATGGTCACCTCCTCCACGCTGTGGATCAACCCCGGCAAATAATGCGACCGAAAATGGCGTTCCGCTTCCGTCGCAGAAGAAAACGTCGCAGAATTTTCTTCGCGTAGCGTTGTATAGGTAGTGACCTTACGTGCTTCTTCTTTCCAACGCTCGACTAGCGCGGCATCGCTCACGATCTCGATTTGCCGCTGATAATCGGCAAAACTCATCCGCCGGCTGAAACGTTGCTCATAAAGGCTGCGTAGGTGCGGTTGATAGCTGTGATGGTTAGTCGGCCCAAGAAGCGTCCCGCTCGATCGGCATCGCGCCACATTGGAAAAGTTTCCCTTGATAGGATCGGTCTCCGAAACATCGATCTTGTAGAAATCGCGATGGGCGAACCGGAACGCGTTTCGCTCGAGGAATTCCCGATCCGCAGATACCATGCCGTTGTCGCCAAGCTGAAACAGCGGGGATTCCTGCCTGGCCGTGAGGCAGACCACGTACCCCACCGGTTTTTCAAGGAACAAACGTGCCAGCGCAAATAGCGAATACGAAACCGAACCAGACTTGATCTGTACTACTACGTTTTCAAATGCGGGCGAGTATGGAAAAAAGCGGATGGTGATCTCCGGCGGCGTTGGCGGGGCAGGCGAATGCCGATTTGGCGAGCGGCGATCTTTCGCCTTGTGCGGATAACGTTCACGGCCGCGCACGTTCCTTCGCAATCCATCGCGATGACGCCTGTCTGCCGTCGAAGTTGGATGTTGGATGCCTGCCCGCGATTTATCGAGGTTGGACGCCTGCTCGCGATTTATTGGAGTTCGGCGTTTTGGTTTACCGCGCGGTGCGTCCCGCCCCCCTCTTCGCGCACCGCTCTCTTCTTCCCCTGTGTAACGCTCATACTTCTTCGTCTCACCAGGTTCTTTTACCCAGGCTGGCAGCAGCCTTAGATCGAGCAGATCGGCAGGCTCAACAGGAGCAGAGCTCATCAGTTTCATCTACTCGAAGGGCAAACGGAAGCAAACGTGAATCAAGGGGCGACGGTTTGGGCAAGTGTCGATATCGGACTTCACGAACGGGAAGCCGTTTTTCCTCGTCGTGCAGACGCAAACCCGAAAATGATTGACATCCTCTTTAATTCATTTACTTGCGATGCTGTGTCAGGACTGCTTTAAAGCCTTCTGCATAAAACCCAACCGAAAAACCAACTTATGGCCGAGGAGAAATCAGTCGAACAGAAAGTCACGGACATCATCGTCGAGCAACTCGGCGTCAACCCGGAGCAGGTCACACCAAAAGCCTCATTTATTGAAGATCTAGGCGCCGATTCCCTCGATATCGTCGAACTCGTGATGGCGTTTGAAGAAGAGTTTGGAGTCGAAGTCCCCGACGAAGAGGCCGAAAAATTGCAGACGGTCCAGGACGTGATCGATTACATCAAGGATAAAGCAAAGCAGCAGGGCGGTACCAGCGGGAGCTAGCAGCGGGTTCTCGCCGAGATTAATTGTTGCTTCAAAAGCACGGCTCACGCCGTGTTTTTTGCTTGTCGGTTGCGCAACCAAGACGCGAGGCTCAGACTAGGTTTCGATGAGTTTCTCGCTGCTGGAAAAACCGTTGTTCGAGGCAGGCGGACATTACGTCACGCTTTTGGGCCTGATTGCGTTCGCAGGCTTCTTCGCAGCGGGACTCGTCATCGCGCGATTCTTACAAAGTCATATCGTCCGGCGTTTTTTCGGTCATTTCAAGATCGACGCAAATTTCATCGCGATCGTCACGACGATCCTAAGTCTGGCGGCGATCGTCTTCTTCACCGTCAACGCCGTCAATGCTGCTGGAATTCCACTGGCTTGGAACGCCGCGCTTCCCGCGATCAAGTTGAGTTTGGTTCAAATTTCTCTGCTGGTCGCACTGCTGATCGCGGTCTTTTGGTTTTCCTCCGGGACGAAACGTTTTCTTCTCAACCGGGTGCTTCCGCAAAGTGGACTGGATCGTTCTTTGCAGTACGCCATTGCTCAAGTCGTCAGCAACATCGTGTTGGTAGTCGGCATCGTCATTGTTCTCGAGAACACCGGAATTCATCTGGCCGCATTGGCGGTCTTTGCCGGCGCCGTGGGTGTGGGCATCGGCTTCGGCCTGCAAAACATTGCAAGTAATTTCATCAGCGGCCTAGTGATTCTCGCCGAGAGACCAATTACCATCGGAGACCGCGTCGAAGTGGCGGGGATCGCCGGTCAGGTGGAGCACATCCGGGCGCGCAGCACGGTCATTCGAACCAACGACAACATCATGATGATTGTGCCAAACACCAAATTCATCGATTCGCCGGTCACCAACTGGACGTATGGCGACCGCCGGGTGCGATTTCGCATCCCGGTAGGTGTTGCCTACGGAACCGACGTAAGAAAGGTGCGCGAATCACTGCTGGCTGTTGCGCATGAGAATCCTCACACCTTGAAGGAGCCGGGGCCGGGCGTTTATCTCGAGCAATTCGGGGAGAATTCGATCGATTTTAAACTGGTGGTCTGGAGCAGCGAAATGAGCGCCCGCCCGAGCCGTTACCGGAGCGATTTGAACTTTGCTATCGCTGAGAAGTTTCGTGAAACCGGAATCGAGTTTCCGTTTCCACAGCGCGACGTGCATATTCGCGACGGCACGCTCAAAGTGGAAAACGTGACAAAGAGCGAAACAACGTCACGATTAGAAGCCAAACTGTAGGGCGTCTGTGTCAGACGCCATGAGTCGAACCGCTGCCCTTCCGATGCCGTCTGGCGACGCGATCCCCTTCCCGCAAGGCGTGGCGAAAGTGGTCGGGCTGGCTGAGCTAAAGAACTGCGACGCATGGAAACGGGCGTTTCAGAATAAATGTCAGGATCACCGCTACTACGAAATCGTTGAAGAAACGCTGCTGGAGAACGATTTCGAACACCACTACCTGCGGCTCGAGGATAATTCCGGTAACGTGCGCGCCATCCAGCCGGTGTTCTTTGTCCGGCAAAATCTTGTCGAAGGTTTGCCTGGAAAAGTTCGCTCCGTCGTCGATGGAATTCGCAAAATCTTCCCGCGTTTTCTCACGATGCGCGTTTTAATGGTGGGCTGTGGAGCCGGCACGGGCGACCTGGGCTTATGCGATGAAGACGATCAAGCATGGGGCGCAGACGCCTTGCGGGCGAGTCTTCAGACTTATGCCAGGCAAAATAAAGCTTCCCTGGTCGTTTTGAAGGATTTTCCTGAAAGCTATCGCTCGGCGCTGGAAACGCTTCGCCTAAATGATTATGCGCGGATTCCGAGTATGCCGATGACGCGGCTGACGCTGACTTATGAGAACTGGGATGAATATTTTCGGACCCTCAGCAAAGCGACCCGGAAAGATTTGCGCCGGAAATTCCGCAAAGCCGAGAGCGTGCCGAAGATCGAGATGGAGGTCGTGAGCAAGATCGCGTCCTTCATCGACGAAATCTATCCGCTGTATCTGGCCGTTCATGAGCGGTCGCCATTAAAGTTTGAAACACTCACCAAGGATTATTTCCTGGGCGTCGCGGAGCGAATGCCGGAACGCGCGCGTTTCTTCATCTGGCGACAAAGTGGAAAAATCGTCGCGTTCAGCTTTTGCCTCGTCTGTGGTGACGCGATTTATGATGAATGCATTGGGCTCGATTACAGCGTCGCGCTCGACCTGCATCTGTATTTTTACACTCTGCGCGACATCATCTCATGGGCGCTGCAACAGCGATTGAAATATTACTACAGCAATCCGCTCAACTACGAGCCGAAGCTGCATCTGGATTGCGAACTGGTGCCGCTCGATCTGTATGTGCGGCACACCAGCGCCCTCCTCAATCCAATATTTCGGCGCGTAATTAAATATCTCGGGCCGACGCGGCACGAACCGGTTTTACAACGATTTCCCAACGCCGATCAGCTTTGACAGCGGCGTTGTTTCTTCGTTGTCATTCCGAGCGAAGTCGAGGAATCTCTGGACTTGTTTCGATTCCTTGCTTCGCCTGCCGAGAATTAGAGATGTCTCGACTCCGCTCGACATGACAAATGACGTGAAAACTAAAGACGAGAATCGTCCAACCGGTTTTGGCAATCCGTGGCTGCAACTCGGATTGAGTGTGCTGTGTGTGTTCGTGTCCGAGCTTCTTTTGAAGCGCGGCGCGACAGACGTGGCCGAGCCTGACAGCGCTTTTTCCTGGACGGGAATCAACAGCCTTGAATCGCCGCTGGTCTGGTCGGCGATTCTTCTCATCATCGCCAGCTTTATCAGTTGGCTTTACGTGCTTCGCTACGTCCCACTCACCGTCGCTTATCCCCTTTCGCGAGTGGTCGATATCCTTGTTCCGCTGGGTTGTTGGATTTTTCTGGGTGAGTTGATCTCCACAACGCGCTGGTGTGGGATCGCGCTGGTCGTGATCGGCCTGGCGCTGGTTGCCAAACCAGTCGCCCGAATAGAGGAGCGGTTATGAGGCTGTTGAAATACTGGAGTGGGCCGCGTTGCTGTTCCTTTTAATATGAGTGGTCTCGCCTTCTTCTTTATCGTGATTTCTTTGCTGAGCTTTGTGGTAGCTCAGCTCATTCTCAAGAGAGCGATGGAATTCTCAAGGACCAATGGCCTGCGCAACGCCCGTTTCGTTTCTCTCGCTGCCATCGGCATCGCACTGATGACCGTCTCCTTTTTCCTGACACTCGGGCTGCTCCAGCGCTTCGACCTAAGCTATCTGTATCCCTTTCAAGGTTTGAGTGTGATTTTCATCACCCTGCTTGCGGCAGTAGCGTTAAAGGAGAAGCTCAGCGCGCGACTCACGCTCGGCGCGCTCCTAATCACCGCCGGGATCGTCCTCGTCTCCATTAGCTAGCAACGCGGAGCCGAACAAGTTATTTGCGCATTCGTCAAAATGCGCGAAGCACTTCATGGCACGCCTGAGCTCGCGCGGAAACGTACTCTCCTGGATTCCTGATTAGCTTTTCTTACTTGCTCGGGGCCAGCACGATCTTCCCGTACGCCCCCGGTTCCATCACCGCACGATGCGCCTGTGCGGCTTCGGCCAGCGGAAATTCTTTGCCGATCACTGGACGCAGCGTCCCATTTTCCAATCCGGCCACCAGAGCGGCGTGAATGCTCGCCAACTCTGCCGGCGGCGTGTTCGGCATGCCCATTCCCCGAATATCGGCATCGCGCTCCATCGTGTCGCGCGGGTCAATCTCCACTCTGCCGCGGCTGCCGATGACCACAACGCGCCCGCCTTTCGCGAGAATGGTCAGATCTTTCCCGAGATTCACGTTCGCCAGCAATTCCACGATCACGTCAACGCCGCGCCCGCCGGTCGCCTTCATGATCTGCTCGAAATGGTCAGGCGCGAGATGATCGAACACTTCTTGCGCGCCTTGTTCGCGCGCGAGCTTGCGTCCCTTGTCACTGCCCGCGGTGCCGAACACGCGCAGGCCCCGAGCGCGCGCCAGTTGCACAGCAGCCGTCCCGACTCCGCCGCTAGCCCCGTGCACTAGAACCGTCTCGCCCGGCTTCGCGTCCGCGCGCTGCAACAACCCGCGATACGCCGTCGCGTACGCCGTGCCCATGGCCGCGCCTTGCGCGAAAGAAACATTTGCCGGCAACGGATGCACCTGCTCTGTCGTGCACAGCGCAAACTCGGCGTACGTACCGCTCACTGATCTCGCGGTGTAAACCCGATCACCCGGCTTAACTTCATTTACATCCGATCCAATTTCCTCGACTACGCCCGCTCCCTCGTTACCCGGTGTGTAAGGCAACGTCGGCTTGTACGCATAAGTTCCGGTACGAATATAAGTCTCGACGGGGTTAACGCCGATCGCGTGCATTCTAACGAGCACCTGACCGCGACCAGGTCGCGGCGTCGGAACTTCTTCGAGCCGCAAAACTTCCGGACCGCCAAACTCATGCACGCGAATCGCTTTCATTGATTGCTTCTGAGCGGGATACGTCTTCGTCTCTTTCGCCGGCACTGTCGCCTGCGTTTCTTTCGTCTGCTCCTGCGTGGTCTGTTGTGGCTCCGTCTGGCTTAACGCGATGAGCGACAACTCTGTTATCCCTATCATCATCGCTATCCTCATAATTCCTGTTTTGAAACTCGCTCCTCTCCCGAATCGCTCGGCGCTGTCCCTTGCGCCTTTGCCTTCTATCTCGGAAACCCCTTTCCTCGGTTCCTGGTTTGAAAGCCTGGCCCTTGCTTCGCATCCGTTGCCGCCTGATTCGCCCTGATAACAAAAAAAGCGCCCCGCATTTCGGCGGAGCGCTTTTGTTAACCCACAGGATAGCGTTACTCGATTTCAACAAAGTCCACATCGCCCGGGCAAATCACCCGTTGCGTAAAGACAAAGCCATCCACGTCAACTGCGACCCAGCAGCCGTCCACGAACGCGAAGTATGTGTTCCCGATCAAGCGGAAATGGCTCGCCCCGAATCGTTGGACGAAGAACTCTTTCGGATGCCGTCCAAGATGGAGCACTTCGCTGTGACGCGACATGAACTCTTGCTTGTTCACTGTCGTCGTCTGACTCGTGCCCTTCATGTTCGACTCGTTCGTACTCGAACGGACACCAGCTTCATTCTTGGTTGCGCCAGGTTGATTCTTGTTCATCTCCTGCGTGCGGCCCTGAACGTTCGTCTTTCCACGGACGGAAGTGCCCGTCTCAGACTTAATTTCTGGTTTATTCGGCTCCGCCTGCTCAGGACGCATCTTCTTCGTTTTCGCCGGCGCAGTAGTTTGCGTGTCTTTCGTCTGCTCCTGCGACTGTTGCGGCTCCGTTGTCTGGCCTAACGCCAGGAACGGTAACCCCAATATCACTGTCAATGTTAGTATCCTCATTATTTCCCTTTCTCCCTATTAGTTCGTATCTCCCAAAAATTTTGGCCCCTTCCGACACTCAATATCGTGCCGAAGATTATCAATTGGGTTGAAGCGTTGAAGGGCTCGTGCGGATCGTTCCGTACAAAAAAAGAGCCGCATGATGGAATACATCACGCGGCTCTTGAATGACTTTATTGCTTACGCTATTCCGAGTGCGTCAAGTGTCGGCTCATCAATTACCGATGTAGCGGACAACCCGTTATCAGCCTGGAAAGCTGCGATGGCCTCCCGGGTCATCGGCCCAAGGACGCCATCGATCGGCCCATCATAATAACCGTCGGCCTGCAGCTGTTGCTGAACATCAACCGTTATCTGATCGGGTGACATTCCGTTGTAGCCATAGATTGGTCCGTCGTATGGGTAATAGGCATCCGCGGCATAACCCCATGCCGGGAACCAGTAACCGGCGTTCCAATACCACCAGCCGCCGCTCACAAAGATGATTCGGTTGAAATGGCTTCTCCACCAACCGCGATCGTGCCATCGTCTCTGGTAATTGCGGAAGACTGTATACCGTGGACCGCGGAACGCGGCACTGCGGAAGTTATTATTAATTGCCACATTACGTCCACGGTAAAAGGCGGCGTTCGTCGTCCGGTTCACCGCGACGTTCCTATTCCGAACTGTAGCTGACGGCGCCAACATCGGTCTTCGCCCGCGAAACTCATTCGCGTTTCGATTACGATTAATCTGAGCGTTTCTCATCTGGCTCGCTGCGAGGTTTCTCTCGCGATTAACCGCAACATTATTTCGCGCGCGAACTGTAGCTGGCGTCGTCGACGCCGGCCGCATTGCCAAGTTTCTCTCCCGAACTGTGGCTGACGGCGCCGACGTCGGTCTTCGCGCACGAAACTCTTGATTCCGGTTTCGTTGCTGAGACACGCGCATCTGGTTTTGATTAACGACTGCGTTTGACCTTGCGCGCGGCGCGGTCATTTGCGGCCGCTGCCGAAATTGCGCAGTCGAATTGTAATGGCGCGCGCCCATCGCCGCACCGGAGTTCGCCGGTCTTGCCGCGTGAACGTTCGCTGCTCGCTGCTGCGGCTTCGCTCGAGCAGGCCGTCTATTATCGTTGGCTTGCTGACCCCACGCTGTGACGGCCAGCGCAAGAGTTCCAATGCATACTGAATATATAATTTTTCTCATATTTTT
>Ga0306920_100007058_pt1 | contig 14752 bp, 12 predicted proteins | sample flu12Cox44000170_FD_204666 | JGI IMG/M metagenome (GOLD analysis project Ga0306920, IMG submission 204666) | Lab enrichment of tropical soil microbial communities from Luquillo Experimental Forest, Puerto Rico - flux4day.12C.oxic.44.000.170 (v2)... | ecosystem: Environmental > Terrestrial >... | reverse complement strand
AACAATCGCCTGGCCGATCCCACTGTTGCCACCGGTGACGATGGCGACTTTACCCTTTAACGGCATCGCTGACTCCCTAGGTTCCGGCGCTCTGCAAATTCCGATATTCATCAGAGCTCAAAGGCGGCCTCCCGCCCGTGTTCGAGAAAGGTGCGGGCGTCGAGGTGCCCAAAAATTTCGATCAGTGCCGCCACCACCCCGGTCCACCCAGTTTGGTGGCTGGCGCCGATGCCAGCGCCGTTGTCGCCATGAAAATACTCGTAGAACAATAAATGATCCCGCCAATAGGGATCATTCTGGAACTTCGGGGCGCCGCCGAACACCGGCCGGCGGCCCGCCTGATCGCGAAGGAAAATACTGGTCAACCGGTTGGCAATCTCGCGGGCCACCTCAAACAAGTTCATCGCGTTCCCCGAGCCAGTGGGGCACTCGATCTTGAAGTTGTCACCGTAATACAAATAGTATTGCATCAGCGCGCGAATCAACAAAGCGTTAACCGGCATCCAGATTGGTCCGCGCCAGTTCGAGTTTCCGCCGAACATCCCGGTGTCCGACTCCGCCGGGAGATAATTTACCCGGTACTCCTGGCCGTGCACCGAAAAGACATAGGGATGATCGGCGTGATAGCGGGACAGTGCCCGGATCCCGTAGGGGCTCAGGAACTCGTTCTCGTCGAGCATTCGGGACAGTATCCGGCGCAGCCGATCCTCGCTCACCAGGGCCAGAATGCCGCGCTCGGCAAAGCCATAGTGGTCGGGGCCCGTCGCATGGACCGACTCCGCCAACTCCGGCATCCGTCGCAGGCGCTGAAACAGATGCTCTGTCATTTTTGAAACCCGTTCCCGCTGCCACTTCTCCACGACCGTCACCGCGCAGAGCGGCAACAGACCCACCATGGAGTGGAGCTTCAGCCTGGTTGTTCTCCCGTCGGGAGTGCGAAGGATGTCGTAATAGAAACCGTCCTCCTCATCCCACATGCCGTCCGGTCCGACCTCGTTCATGGCATGGGCGATCAGTACAAAGTGGGCCACAAAATTTGCTGCCAAATCCTCGTATGCCGGGTCGCTTGACGCCAGCTCGACGGCAATCTCGAGCATGTTCTGCGAGTAGAGGGCCATCCATGCCGTGCCATCGGCCTGCTCCAGATATCCTCCGGTAGGCAGTGACGCGCTGCGGTCGAAAACGCCAATGTTGTCAAGTCCGAGAAACCCGCCTTCATAGAGGTTGTTGCCGGAGCTGTCCTTGCGGTTCGCCCACCATCCGAAGTTCCACGTCAGCTTACCAAAGACCCGCTTGAGAAACTGGAGGTCGCGCGTTCCGCGCAATGCCTGTTCCATGCGGTAGAGAAAAATCGTGGCCCAGCCATGCACCGGTGGATTGACGTCGCTGAAGTTCCACTCATAGGCCGGGATCTGGCCGGTCGGGTGCTGGTAGGCCCCGTCAAGCAGCAGGTTGAGCTGCTCCTTGGCAAAATCGATGTCGACGGTGGAGAGCGCGATCGTGTGAAAGGCGAGGTCCCAAGCGGCAAACCAGGGGTATTCCCACTTGTCGGGCATCGAAATGACATGGTCGCTGATCATGTGGAACCACTCGCGGTTCCGTGCCACCCCGGTTTCCGCCAGCAATGGGTCGGCGCGATGTTCGTCAAGCCATTTGTCGACGTCGTAAAAGAAATATTGCTTGCTCCACAGCATCCCAGCGAGTGCCTGCCGCATCACATTGGCCGCATCCTCACCGACCCCGGGAGGGGTTATCGCCCGATAGAACTCGTCAGCCTCGCCCCGCCGCGCGTCGACGATTTGCGCAAACAGCGCGCCGAACGGCTCGTCGGCAGCAGGAGCGACATTGTTCAGCCTCAATCGGATGACGGCGGTCGCCTTTGCGCCTACCCGCAGTTGGTAGTGTGCGGCGGCTTTGGTCCCGATAGTGCTCGGGTTGACGGCGTTCTGCCGGTCCGTCACCACGCAGTCGTTGATCCCGTCCTTGACATAAGGGGTCGGATTGGCGGTGCCGAAGAGGCGCTGGTTGTTGGTTTCGTTTTCGGTGAACAGCAGAAGTGGCTGTCCCTCGCAATAGAGGAAATAGTCACCGAGTGATGCATCTGCCGCAGCGATGGCGACGGCGTTTCTACGGGACGCCTCCCTCAGCGAGGGTTTCGGCTCTTCCGGCCACCATGTCCAGATGTTGCGGAACCAGAGGGTCGGCAACACGTGGATCACGCTTTCATCGGGACCCCGATTATATATGCTGATCTCTATCAGCAAATCCGTTGGTGCGGCCTTCGCGTATTCCACAAAGACATCGAAATACCGGTCTTCATTGAAGATGCCGGTGTCGAGCAGTTCGTATTCGGGATCTAAACGGGTGCGATGCCGGTTGGTATTTATCAGTTCCACATATGGGTAAGCACTCTGCGGGTACTTATAAAGGTACTTCATGTACGAGTGAGTGGGAGTGCTGTCCAAGTAGTAATAATATTCCTTGACGTCCTCCCCGTGATTGGCCTCGCTGTTGGTCAGTCCGAACGCTCGCTCCTTGAGGATCGGGTCCTTGCCGTTCCACAACGCCAGCGCAAAGCACAGCCGCTGGTGATCGTCACTGACACCGGCGAGGCCGTCTTCACCCCAGTGATAGGCGCGCGAGCGAGCTTGGTCGTGACTGAAATAGTCCCACGCATTTCCGTCGCTGCTGTAGTCCTCGCGGACGGTGCCCCACTGGCGCTCGCTGAGGTAGGGTCCCCATTGCCGCCACTGCACTCCTTGCTTCAGCGCTTCATCCAGCCGTTGCGCTTCGGCCGTCTTGGTTGGCGCGGTGGTGGGGGTCTTCGCCATCAGTTTCTCCCCTATTGGATCGACTAGTGTGAGGCTGTCGCGTCAAACACGATTTGATCGTACTCCCAGAGCTGCTGGAAGAACCTGCGGCCTCGCTCATGACCGCCTTTTCCGGCGGCGTCCCGCAGGATCTCATCGACAGAGCGCTTGCCGTCGATCGCATCGAAGACGTGCTGGTTTGCTGCATCGATAGGCAGGGCGAGGTCGGGATAGGTGTGGGACCGATTGATCAGCACGGCCGAGGCACCAGGAGGCGCCCGGTCTCGGATGCACAGAGTCCACGGCAAACGCAGCGGAACCCAGCCCCGCCAGGCGTCACCGTCAAATGTGATCGGCTGGCTGTCTCCAGGGTGATCGTCTCGATAAGCGATGAAATTGTGCTTGGTCATGGTTCCGCGCAGCAGTTCAACTGCGGTGTGCTGCAATGGCGGCGCAAGTGATTTGAGCTGCGCGGAGTGCGGCAGGCGCGCGATTGCCCCGCACTGCGGCAGATAAGGAGCCTGATCGAACCAGCGCCCGAACGATAGGCCGCAGCGCTTGAGCCAGGCATAGAGCTGCGGCACGGTGTAGGCGCGGTCCTGGGGGTGGAGCAGCGCATCGGCGAGCGCGTCGGGATATGTGAAATCCTTGGTCCTCCGCGACACGCCGGCGATCGGATGATCGGCAGACAGTGCACCGATTGTGGTCCCGAGGTCTCGCAACTCCTGGTCCGAGACGCCGACCTCGAGCAGGCGGCAATATTCCTGCATCATATAGATGCCGGTACGCCCATATGCAGCATAGACCATCAACTGCATCGCGCCGTCGCGCGCAAGAGCATTGCGCAGTGACCGAAGCCCGATATCCGGGTCCGGCAGATGGTGCAGCACACCGGTGCAGGCGATCTGATCAAAAGTCTGGCCGAGCTGGCCGACCTCCTCGATCGCCAACCGATGGAGATCGAGGTTTCGCAAGCCGTATTTTTGCTGAAGCTCGCGGGTATGACTGAGGCTGGTTTCGCTGATGTCGATGGCCGTGACGTGAGCGTCGGGCTCGCGCAGCGCATAGACGGCAGCCTGGGAGGTTCCGCAGCCGGCGACCAGTATCTCTCGATCTGGCCGGTGCTCCTCCGTGGGCCACATCAGCAAGGACAATGCCCAACGCCGATCGGGGTTGTTATAGAGCTCGCGGTGCCGATCGAGGTCGCGAAGCGGCGCCGGATACGGGTGGCTCTCGTAGAAAGCGCGCACCGCGTTATCTCCCTCTCCCCGCTCGCGGGGAGAGGGCTGGGGTGAGGGGCAGTTCTCGAGTTCGGACAGGAGCATCTGGAGAACCCCATCCGCATTCTCGGTAATATCGTTGTTCCAGATGCGGATCACGCGATAGCCGAGCGCGGAAAGTTCGCTGTCGCGCAGTCGATCCTCGGGATTTTCCGAGTGTTGGCCGCCGTCGAGCTCGACAATTACACGCCGCTCACGACAGACAAAGTCGACGTAGTACCGACCGATAGGCTCCTGGCGCACAAATTTGAAGCCTCCCAGCTGGCGGCCTCGGATACGCATCCACAACGCGGATTCTGCTGGCGTCAGGTTGCGTCGCAACGATCGGGCTCGCTCGGCACGTTCGTCGGCCTTGCCCCTCAATGTAACGATCCTCCTGCCCCGGCTGACCCCTCACCCCGGTCCTCTCCCTGCAAGCGGGGCGAGGGAAGCCTCTCCGTCTGGAGCTCTGCCAGGTCACGCTCGAGGAAAAAGTTCAGAAAGGTTCGGATCACTGCGATAGCGCCGAGCTGCCCGACCTCCTGCCAGCTTGGCGCAATCGACGTCCCGATAATGTCGGCCGCGAGCTGGAAAGTCAGGCCAGCGACGAGCCAGCGCCCGTAGCGCACCAAGATCTCACGGAACCGGTTGTGTGCCGGTGCCGGAAAAGCCACCCACAGCCCGGTGAGAAATGCCTCGGCGGTGCCGATGGCGATAATGATCAGCGCCATCGCGTCGATGATGACGACAATGTCTTTGGTAATGAGATGCAGCCATTCCTCCATCGGCCGCTCCTCCGAACGCGCGCTGGGGGCGCCGGCCGGAGAACCCGGCCAGCGCCCGCCCATAAGGTTCGGCCGGTTCGGCCGAATTACGTGTGCTTGCTCTCCTGAAGCCGGCGGAGCACGTCGTCGAGGTTGAAGCTCGCCGCCTTCTGGCGCTGCGGGTACTCCCTGAAGGTCTGCAGGAATTCCCCGACATAGGCCTGCGCCGGCACCAGCAGGTAGACGTGGTTGATCAACCAATCCGCATAGACGATAGACGTGATGTCAGCGCGCTCGAACGGATCGGTGCGGAGATTGAACATCTTTGGCACGCGAAGCGTGACGAACGGCTCCGCCCAGACCTGGAAACCGCCGGGCGCTCGCTGCTCCTCGAACACGATCTTCCAATTGTCGTATCGCAGTGCGACAACCTGCTGGTCGTCGTTGCAGTAGATGAACGAGACACGTGGGCTCTTCTCGACTTGGCCGGTCAAGTACGGCACGAGATTATATCCGTCGAGGTGGACCTTGTAGGTCATGTCGCCGATCTTGTAGCCCTTCAAGAGCTTGTCCTTGACGTCCGGATCGCCGCCCATGGCCACGAATGTCGGCAGCCAGTCGTGATGGGCCACGATCTCGTTCGACACGGCGCCGGGCTTGATCTTGCCGGGCCAGCGCACCACGCACGGCACCCGATAGGCGCCCTCCCAGTTGGTGTTCTTTTCGTTCCGGAACGGCGTCATCGCCGCATCGGGCCACGAAAACATATTCGGACCGTTGTCGGTCGAGTACATGACGAAGGTGTTGTCGGCGATGCCGGCATCGTCGATCGCCTTCAGCACGGTCCCAACATTCTTGTCGTGATCGATCATCACGTCGTGGTATTCGCTCTGCCAGCGGCCCGACTGGCCCCGGCTCTCCGGCTTCACATGCGTGCGGAAATGCATGTGCGTGAAGTTCACCCAGACGAAGAAGGGTTGGCCGGCCTGGGCCTGCCGCTTGATGTAGTCGACGGCACGGTCGGCGATGTCGTCGTCGATCGTCTCCATGCGTTTCTTAGTCAGCGGCCCGGTATCTTTGATCGTCTGCTTGCCGACCCTGCCAAAGCGCGGGTCGACCGTCGCGTCGTCCCTGTCGGTGGCCTTGCAGTCCAACACGCCGCGCGGGCCGAACCTCTCGTGAAAGTGCGGAAAATCCGACCCCTTCGGGTAATCCGGCAGCTCCGGCTCTTCCTCCGCGTTCAGGTGATATAAATTGCCGTAGAACTCGTCGAAGCCGTGCACGGTCGGTAGATATTCGTTGCGGTCGCCGAGGTGGTTCTTGCCGAACTGCGCGGTCGCATAGCCCAATGGCTTGAGCAGCTCGGCGATAGTCGGGTCTTCCTTGTGCAGACCAACCGGGGCGGCCGGCAGGCCGACTTTGGTCAAGCCGGTGCGCAATCCGTGTTGGCCGGTGATGAACGACGACCGTCCGGCGGTGCAGCTCTGCTCGGCGTAGATATCGGTGAAACGCATGCCTTCTTGGGCGATGCGGTCGATATTGGGCGTGCTGTAGCCCATCAGCCCGTCGCTGTAGCAACTGATGTTGGTCAAGCCGACATCATCACCCCAAATCACGACGATGTTCGGCTTGTCTGCTCTAGCTCTAGATCTAGCCATCTCGATCTCCTTTCGTTGGTCGGGTGGTTTCGAACGTGCTTATTGGTCGCGCTTGCTCGGCAGTCCGGCTAGGTGAGGCGAAACAGCACGGCAAAGAAGGCGAACAGGCCGATCCCGGTCAGTACAATGGCGACCGCAATGACCGGCGTTTGCTTTCCCTCCTTGGTCACGCCGGCTATCAGCGAGTACGGTTCGCCCCAGAGATAACGAATACCCCACCAGTATTGCCAAATCGATATGACAAGCGCCAGAATGCCGCACAAAATCAGCGCGAGACCAAGATATCGCGGCGCGTGTGGAAGATAGGCGGCGCGTGTTCCGGGCGTCTCTTCCAAATGTTCGAGGTACTGGACGATAGCGAAGCCGAAGCCGATCAGTGCTACTGCGGTGCGCAGCCATGCCATTATCGTGCGTTCGAGAGCCAGGCGAGTGCGGAGCCAGGCGAAATGATCAGCCGCGGTTGCCCTCACTTCGAACCTGGCCGCGCTCGAGGCGGCATGTGAATCTGCCATCCGGCGCCTTTTCGATTACTGGCGGGCCATGGCGACGCGGACCGCCTCCTCCGGCGAGACGAGGTGATCGGAGCTCTCGGCCGCTTCACCGATGGCGAGCTGCACCCCCTTAACCGTTCCGTTGAACGCATTGCCGCGCGACCCGTAGTCCTGGGAGACCGGGGCGCCGCTGTCCTCGCCGACATCGCAGCCGTCGTCGGCCGAGAAGACCATCGCTTGCGTCATCGGGATGGTCCCTTCGCCGACTTTCTCGCCGTTGACATAGAGCGTCACTTGGCCGCCCTTGCCGAGGCCGCCGCCGGCATAGGCAAACTCCATGCGTACCTGGTGCTCGCCCGTCGGCAATACCCGCGTCGCCTCGACGTAATAGTAATTCACCCCCGCCACATTGTAGCAGTATTTGAGCTTGCCGTTCTTCGCATAGAGGCTCCAGCCGCCGATATTGGCGCCCTGGGAGATGATTACGCCCTCGGCGCCCGTCTCGGAGACCTCGATCTCGGCAGTGACGGAGTGGGATTTGTTCTTGATGTTCAGGACGCAGTTTTCCGACAAGCGCCCCATGCCGCCGAACAGCAGCTGGGTCTTGCCCTTGATCAGCACTGGCCGGCCGGCGGTGTCCGGGTTCATCTTCTCGACAACCCGGTCGTCGATCGGCAACACGTTGTAGCGGGTCGCTTCGATCAGCCACAGCCGCTGCAGCTCGTGCAGCTTTTCCGGCATTTGCTTGGCAAGGTCGTTGGCTTGGCTCCAGTCCTTATTGGTGTCGTAGAGCTCCCAGACGTCGTCGTCGAGAGCCACGGTCTTCCGGCCCACGAGCACCCAGGGTGTGCCGTGCTTGGTAACCGCGGTCCAGCCCTTGTGGTAGATGCCACGGTTGCCGAACATTTCGAAATACTGCGTCTCGCGCCGCTCGGCGGCGCTGGCGTCGTCGAACGAGTACAGCATGCTGACGCCCTCGATGGGCCGCTGCTGCACGCCGTTGACCGAAACCGGCTCGGGCAGTCCCGCCGCCTCGAGGATCGTCGGGGCGATGTCGATGACGTGGTGGAACTGCGAGCGGATTTCGCCTTTGACCTTGATGCCGTTCGGCCAGTGCACGATCGTGCCGTTGCGAGTTCCGCCCCAATGGGAGGCGACCTGCTTGGTCCACTGGTAAGGGGTGTTCATCGCGTGCGCCCAGCCGACGGCGTAGTGATTGTAAGATTCCGGCCCGCCGAGCTTGTAGTACCGCGCCATCAGGAATTCCGGGGTCTCGAGAGCCGCCAGCCCGTTGAAGTTGGCCATCTCGTTGTAGGCGCCGTTTATCGTGCCCTCGGCCGAGGCTCCGTTGTCGCCGATGATGTAGTAGACGAGCGTGTCGTCGAGGATGCTGAGCTTCGTCAAGCCGTCGAGCAGGCGTCCGATATGGTGGTCGGTGTATTCCAGGAACCCCGCATAGACCTCCATCTGGCGCCGCAAAATGGGCTTTAGCGCCTCCGGCATGTCGTCCCACGCCGGGATTTCCGAGTGTCGCGCAGTGAGCTGGCAATCCGCCGGGATAACACCGAGCGCCTTCTGCCGGGCGATGGTCTCTTCGCGCAGTTTGTCCCAGCCCTGGTCGAACTTGCCCTTGTATTTGTCGGCCCATTCCTTTGGCACGTGATGCGGTGCATGGGTCGCACCAGGCGCGAAATAGACAAAGAATGGTTTGTCGGGAGCCAGCGCCTTCTGCTGTGCGACCCAAGCCATCGCCTTATCGGTCATGTCCGCCATGAAGTGATAGCCCTCTTCGGGCGTCTTCTTCGGCTCGACCGGCGTGGTGCCCTCGTATAACGTGGGATACCACTGGTTCGCCTCACCGCCGATAAAGCCGTAAAAGTATTCGAACCCGCCGCCGCCGGTGGGCCATGCATCGAATGGTCCGACCGGGCTCGTCTCCCACACCGGCACTTCGTGGCACTTGCCGAACTGCGCGGTCGAGTAACCGTTAAGCTTGAGCGTCCGGGCAAGCGGCGAGATGGTGTTGGGCAGTACCGAACTGTAGCCTGGCGCACCGGTGGCGATCTCGGTGATGCCGCCCATGCCTACGGTGTGATGGTTGCGACCGGTCAGCAGCGCCGCCCGCGTCGGCGAGCACAGCGCGGTGGTGTGGAAGCGGTTGTATTTGAGCCCCCCCGTCGCCAGCTTTTCGGCGTTCGGCGTCTGGCACGGGCCGCCAAAGGCACTCGACGAGCCGAACCCGGCGTCGTCGATCAGAATGATCAGCACGTTGGGTGCGCCCTTGGGCGGGCGCAACTGTTCGATCGGCGGAAATTTGGTGTCCGGATCCCGCGCATCATAGGTGATCAGCCCGGTTCGCTCGGGCGTGGGCATCGGCAGGTGCGAACGATGCTTTCTGTCTTCGCTGCTCATGGTCTGATTGTCCCTCCTTCTCGTGGATCGGTTATCGCGACGCCGTCTCCTGACGGACGACGCGAGCCTATTGATCAGTGAACGGCCGCCAACGCGTTGGCCAATTGTTCGCGAAGCCGTTGCTGTTCTTCAGCGCTGAGTTTTGAGGGTTCGAGGACCGCGACAAATCGTTTGAGTGTGCCGGTAAAGCGGAACGGCATTTTGTCATCGTAGGCCTCCAGCACTGGGGTTCCGGTGTCCTCTCCGATGTCGAAGGTTTCATCGAGGGAAAAACGAATCCCGATCGTCTGCGGGATCTGCCCTTGCCCGACCTGTTTTTCGTCCACCAACAGTGTTGCGGCCGCTGCCCTGCCGAGGCCGCCGCCGGCGTATTCGAACTTGACGCGGATGATGTGATTGCCGGGTGCGAGAGGCTGATCGGAAACCACTCGATACTTGTGCTCCGGCTGGTTTGAATAGGCATAGGCGAATTCCGGCTTGCCATCCTGCATAAGCAGGGCCCAGCCCCCGTAGCGGCCGCCCATTGTCGCCAACACGCCATTGGCACCGCCCTGCGGGATCGTCACCTCTGCGGCGATCGTCCATGACTTGTTTTTGAAGTCCGGCGCGGAACCCTCCGGAATGCGGATCATCCCCGGGAAGTAAACGAACTCGTTGCGGCCTCGGGTCAGGCTCGGCCGAATTGCCGGATCGGCTCGTGACGCGAAGCTCGAGTCGAGGGGATAGACATTGTACTTCTTTGCCTCGACATCAAACGCGTCCTGGAGCTCCTTGAGCTTGTCGGGGTTCTTCTCGACCAGGTTGTTCGCCTGGCTGAAATCTTCGTTGATGTTGTACAGCTCCCATTTGAAGTCATCAGGGTTGGGTTCGGATCCGATCGTCACCCATGGCAAGCGAAGCGGCGTCGTGCTGGCCATCCAGCCGTCCTTGTAAATCGCCCGGTTCCCGAACATCTCGAAATATTGCGTCCCGTGCTGCGGCGGCGCCGCGGCGTTATCGAAGGTGTAGACAAGGCTAACGCCATCGAGCGGTTTCTGCTCAACTCCGTCCAACACTTTCGGCGGGGTGATTTTGGCAGCGTCGTAGATAGTCGGTACGATATCGATCACGTGACAAAACTGCGATCGCAGGCCGCCCCTGTCCTTATATTCGGGCCGGCCACGATATCACTAGGCCATTACGCGTACCGCCGAAGTGCGACGCAATCTGCTTTGTCCATTGCATCGGCGCGTCCATCGCGTGCGCCCAACCGACCGGATAATGGTTGTAGGTCTTGGGACCGCCGAGCTCGTCAATCATCGAGAGCAGAAACGGGATGCTTTCCTTGACGCCATTGGCAGCAGTGCCGACTTCATTTGTCGTGCCTTGCAAAGTCCCTTCGGCGCTCGCACCATTATCCCCCATCATGAAAATGACCAGTGTGTTGTCGAGTTGGCCCGACTGCTCTACCGCATCGAGCAGCCGCCCAATATGGTAGTCGGCGTGCGACAGAGCGCCCGCGTACACCTCCATCATCCGAGCATAGAGGCGCTTTTGGTCCGCCGATAAGGTATCCCACGCTGGAAGCTGATCGGGGCGCTTGGTCAACTGAGTGTTGGGCGGAACGATGCCGAGCTTGATCTGCCGAGCGAGCGTCTCTTCGCGGACCTTGTCCCAGCCCTGGTCGAATTGGCCCTTGTACTTCGCGATCCAATCCTTGGGCGCGTGATGCGGGGCGTGCGCGGTGCCGGTCGCATAGTAGAGCAGCCACGGCTTGTTGGGTGCCAGCGCGTGCTGCATCCGCATCCAGGCGATCGCCTTGTCGGCGAGATTGTGGTCCAGAATGTAGGTCGGGTCGCCGAGATACGGCTCGATGGGATTGGTGCCGTCGTACAGCGCCGGGTGCCATTGGTCGCTGTCGCCGCCCAGAAACCCGTAGAAGTACTCGAAGCCAAGGCCGGTCGGCCACAGGTCGAACGGGCCGGCCTGGCTCGACATCCAGTCCGGCACATTGTGCATCTTGCCGAACCATGAGGTGTTGTATCCGTTGTCCTTGAGGACGGACCCCACCGAGCCGGCGCTCTTCGGCACCAGCGAGTTGTAGCCGGGATAGCCGGTCGCGAATTCGGTGATGACGCCGCTGGCGACCGAATGGTGGTTTCGGCCGGTGATCAGCGCCGCGCGGGTCGGCGAGCAGAGCGCGGTGGTGTGGTACATGTTGTAGCGGAGCCCACTATCGGCGAGCCGCTGAAAGGTGGGTGTCTTGATCGGCCCGCCAAAACGTGCTGGTGGCGCCGAAGCCGACGTCATCCGTCAGGATCAACAGGACATTGGGCGCGCCGGCGGGTGCCTCGACGCCCTTCGGGAAGTCGGGCGTGGAGTCCTTCAGCGTACGGCCCATCTTGCCCCGGAACGGCGGCTCGGGCTTGGGCAGGATCTCCTGCGGCGGCTGCCCCTGCGCTGGCAGTGCGGTCGCCGTGACACCAGACAGCGCAACGAGCGAAGTGGTGCTGAGCAGCAGCGTGCGGCGCTTTATTCCCTCGGACCTGTTAGCCGACTTTGTATCCCGATCACTCTTGCCGTTCATGACCCCCTCCTTCACGTATGATACAGCGGAAGCCGACATGGCTCGTCGAGGTGTCGACCGGCTCCGGATGACGCGCGGCCGGGCGGTAACGGCGGCAGTAATTCGGCGCGCACAGGTGCGAGCCGCCCTTCAGCACCTTGCGAGGAATCCTGATTTCCGGCTGACAGGGGTCGTAGCTCGCATCCTGCGGACCGCCTCGGGGATTGGTGGGAATGCAGCAGGCCTTGTCGGCATCGGCCTCGTGTCCAGCCGAGTACCAATCGCTGGTCCACTCCCAGATGTTCCCGATCATGTCGTAGACGCCGTAACCGTTGGCCGGGAAGGCGATGACCGGCGAGGTGCGCTCGTACCCATCAAGCTTCAAATTCTCGCGCGGAAAGGCGCCCTGCCAGGTGTTCGCCATCTGTCTGCCGCTGGGCGTGAATTCACCGCCCCAGGCGAACTCGGCGGCGTCGAGCCCGCCGCGCGCGGCAAACTCCCATTCCGCTTCGGTCGGCAGGTCCTTGCCCGCCCATTTTGCGTAAGCCAAAGCGTCGCTGTAGGCGACGTGAACAACGGGGTGATCATTGAGCCCGCTGAGCGAGCTGCGCGGTCCGTAGGGCCGCCGCCAGTTGGCGCCGAATTTGAAGGTCCACCACTGGCTCCAGTCGCGCATGTCGTCGACCCGATGCTTTGGCGGACTGAAAACCAGCGAGCCTGCCTTAAGCATATTGGGCAGCGCGCCCGGATAGTCCTTCGGATCCGGCGCGATCTCGGCGAAGGTGACATGGCCCGTCGCCCTGACGAACTCGCGGAATTGGCGGTTTGTCACCGGGGTGCGATCAACCCAGACAGCGTCGACCGTCACCCGATGGACTGGCGCCTCTTCCGCATAATGCTCATCCGACCCCATGCGGAAGGTGCCGCCGGGGATCCACACCATATCGGGGTAGCGGGCGCTTGGGTGCTCGACACCCGGGTTCTCTGGAACCACTGTCGCAATATTGTTCATAGGAGAATCCCCACCAGGCCGAATGCGCCGATCATCAGCAGCAGGACCGCAACTGTCACTGCAATCGGCCGCATGGCATTGTCGGCGTAACCCGGAGCTTCCAACCGCTGTAGAATTCGGGTGTGCTGAATGACCGCAGCAACCAGGGCCAGCATGCCGAGGCCGATGAAGCTGCTGCCGAAGATCAAGGTGCTGCGGATCGGATCGACGGTATCGTGAATTCCGACCGACTTCAGATATTCATTAACCTTGCCGATGCCGAACCCGAACCCGATCAGCGACAGCGCTGTGCGGATCCACGCCATTAGGTTTCGGTCGGCCGCCAAACGATTGCGTTCCTTGGTGAGCTCGGTAGCGGTGTTGCGGCCCGCCGGGGCAACGCTCGTCGCCGATGCCGCAGCCCGCGCCAGCCGCTGATTTCTGCTCATCGTTTCCTGCCGCCGTCCGGCCTAGGGCGCAGGCCAGTTTAAAACCTCGAGAGCGCGCAGGCTAGCAATCACGATCTGTACGGCGAGCGAAGCCTGCAGCACGGCCAACACCCATCCGACGACCGGCAGCACCCCAGCCAAGCCGTGCCCGAGAATTGCTTCGCTGTTCCACAGTGTGAGCAGGTTCAGCACCATCACCCCGAGCAAGAGTGCAACAACGACTGCCTCGTGAGGCACATCATGGCTGTACAGCAGACTGACCGCCGCCAGAGCCGCGATCCCCGGCGCCGTCACGATTGCCGGCATCGCTATCGGAAAGACTGCGATCGCAGGAGAGGGTGCCGCCGGTGTAGCCTGCCGGCCGGCCAACCCCGGCATTGTCCCCGGCGTCTGCATGATAATCCGCAGCGCCTGGTAAAACAGGATGATACCGCAGGTGATGGCGATGGCCGGCGGAGAGACATGCCAGTTTGGCAGAATAAACGGCCCGAGCAAGGTTACGCCGAGAACGATGACGGTCGCGATCGCTACGGCCCGCCACGCCACAGCTCGTCGAAAAGCGGGCTCGGTTCCGCGGGTCGCCCTGGCAAATGGCAGGATCGCCTTGAGCGGACCAAGGGTCAGGAAGAACAGAATGAAGACATCCCCATAGCTCAACTCGAAGCGCATCCGCCCCTGCCTCCTGATGTTCCTCATCACAGTGGACATCGGAAAGGTCATTTGCGGGCGGGTGATGCCTGACCACGAGGACCTAGGCGTTCCGCCCCGCCCCGAAGCCTACTCGCGTGGTCCTAGAAGTGCAGTATCTCAGAAGTGCCAGCGCGATGAGAGGTGTCTCGAGCTATTGCCCAAAAGCGAAAATACGGCTCCACTCGTTTTTCATGCTGATCACGACCCGACCCTGCTTAATCGCCTCAACCGAGGGTTCCGCGTCAGGTGCGGGGGCCGGCCAGGGTGAGCTCGACGCGGCGGTTCTGCGCCCGCCCTTGCGACGTGTCGTCGGAGGCGACCGGGTAAAACCTCTGCGCGAACAGGCCGCGCGGCTTGATGCCGCGGACAGCGGGGCGGGAGGAACCTAAGACGCTGTCATTAGGAATTCCGATTGACGTACGGTGCGGGGGTGGGGCGAAATCGCCATACAATGGAACTGCGCAGCCTTCACTATTTCGTCCGCATCGCCGAGTTCGGCAGCATCACCCGCGCGGCGGCTCATCTTCACGTTGCTCAGCCCGCACTGACCCGGCATGTCCAACGGCTCGAGGACGAGCTCGACGTCACGTTGTTCACCCGCGCCAACCGCGGGGTGCGGCTGACCGAAGGCGGCCAGAAGCTGCTCGAGAGCGCGCAGCGCATCCTGCGCGACGTCGAGCGCG
>Ga0306920_100007057_pt1 | contig 14754 bp, 10 predicted proteins | sample flu12Cox44000170_FD_204666 | JGI IMG/M metagenome (GOLD analysis project Ga0306920, IMG submission 204666) | Lab enrichment of tropical soil microbial communities from Luquillo Experimental Forest, Puerto Rico - flux4day.12C.oxic.44.000.170 (v2)... | ecosystem: Environmental > Terrestrial >... | reverse complement strand
CTCCAGACGCCGCGATAGTCCCATCATTTCGCAGGCAGCGGTTTGGGAAAGAAGGCTCAGGCGATCAACATGCTGATAAGGCACCACCATGGCGTGACCCGATGTGTAGGGAAACGCATTCAGGATCACAAAATTTAGTTCCCCGCGGTATACGATGAGAGCCTTTTCGTCGTCACCCAGGTTAAGCAGCTGGCAGAACACGCAGCCCACTGCCTTATCAAATGATGAGACGTAGGTGTAGCGCCATGGTGACCATAGATAGTCCATTACTGGGCAGGGTATCAAAGCGGCGCAGGCTACCCAAGCGTGTTGTAAGCCCGTTCCACCAACGCGGAGGTCGGGCGGTTGCAGGCTGCATGAAAATTAGGGGAAAATCACACACTACTAGGACTTACGTGTTTGACACTGCTCAGAAGCGGTTGCTATAGTCAAAGAGTCCCGGGAAGTGGGGCCGCTCTTCGGGATCCGGCCGCTGGGTTGTCCAAAAATCCCCCGCCAACGGGGAAATTCTACCTGAAGACTGAAGCCAGCAGTCCGTCGACCAGGCTACCCGTCAATTTCCAAAATTGCCGGGCGTGAACTCAAACAATGTCTCTCGAAGAAACCCTCAACGATACTCCGACTTCATCAACTCAAACTTCCGGTCAGCCCCCAGAACGCGCGGCCGAGGCTTCGCCTGATACCAGCAATCATCCTGATCCCATCGCGCCGGCCGCCGCGCCGGCCCGGAGCGAAAAAGAACCCTCCATGGAAGATTTCGCCACCGCGCTCGAGACCTTCGAGCAGGAGCAAGCGCAGACCGAAGCCGCCTTGAACGACGAACAGATCGTACCCGGCACCGTGCTGAAAATTACCCCGCAGTATGTGGTGGTGGACATTGGGTATAAATCGGAAGGTGTGGTTCCGGTCGCCGAGTTCACCGACAGCGAAGGTAATGTGACGGTGCGTCCCGGCGAAGAGATACCCGTGGTCCGCGACCAGGGGCATACCGAAGAAGGCTACATCAATCTCTCCTATCACAAGGCGCAGCGTCTGCGTGCTTGGGACGATATTGAGAAGGCCTACAGCGACAAGGCGGCGATCAAGGCCCGCATTATCGATCGCATCAAGGGCGGCCTGACGGTGGACATTCTGGGCGCGCGCGCATTTCTGCCCGGCTCGCAGGTGGAACTGCGCCCGGTGCGCAACCTGGACGGTTTGAAGGGCACCGAGCTCGACGTCCGCATCATCAAGCTCAACAAAAAACGCGGCAACATCGTGGTTTCGCGCAAGCAGCTCCTCGAAGAAGAGCAGGGGGAGAAGCGTGCCAAGACCCTCGACCAGCTAAGCGAAGAAGCCATCCTCACCGGTACGGTCAAGAACCTGACCAACTACGGCGCGTTTGTGGATCTGGGAGGCATCGACGGCTTGTTGCACATCACCGATATGTCGTGGGGGCGCTTAACCCATCCCCGCGACCTGGTACAGGTAGGCGACCAGATCCAAGTGAAGGTCCTGAAGTTCGATCGTGAGAAGCAACGGGTGTCGCTGGGATTCAAGCAGCTCACACCTGATCCCTGGCTGGATGCGTCGGAACGCTATCCCATCGGCGCACATGTGCATGGCAGGGTGATCAGCGTAACCGACTACGGAGCATTCATCGAACTGGAACAGGGGATTGAAGGGCTGGTGCACGTCAGTGAAATGACGTGGTCGAAGCGGATGAAACATCCCTCCAAGATGGTCAACGTGGGCGACCAGGTGGAAGCGGTAGTGCTGAATGTAAATCCGACGGAGCGGCGCATCAGCCTTGGCCTGAAGCAGCTGGAATCGAACCCGTGGGAGACCCTGCACGAGAAATTCCCGATCGGCACGGTGGTAGAAGGCAAGGTCCGCAACCTGACTGACTTCGGGGCGTTCATCGAAATCGAAGACGGCATCGATGGCCTGGTTCACGTGAGCAATTTGAGTTGGACAAAGCGCGTTAAGCACCCCTCCGAAGTGCTGAAGAAGGGCGACAAGGTAAAGGCTATTGTGCTGGCCATCGAGCCGGAGCAGCGCCGGCTTTCGCTGGGGGTGAAGCAGTTGCAACCGGATGTCTGGGACACGTTCTTCGACCAGCATCGCGTGGGTGATGTCATCCACGGCAAGGTGCTGCGCCTGGCCAGCTTCGGCGCATTTGTGGAAATTGCCGATGGCGTCGAAGGGCTGTGCCACAACTCCGAGGCGGTGGACAAACTCGGCGCACAGATCAAACTGGAGCCCGGACAGGAATTCGACTTCAAGATCATCAAGATGAACCCGGCGGAGAAAAAAGTTGGACTCAGCATCCGCGCCGTGGGCGAAGAGGCCACGCGTGCGGATGTAGAAGCCTACAAGGCTCCGGCGGCGTCAACCTCGTCATCCGGCACCGGTTCAACGATTGGCGAATTCATGACATGGAAACGCGCCAGCAACGAAAACAATTGAGCGTTTTGTCGGGGAAATCACAGGGCTGCCGGTCACGGCGGCCTTGTTATTTGCTGAGATCAATTCGCAAGTTAATCGTGGGAGTGAAGCGGTCGTCGAACTGGCTGACCGTCTTGGTGTCGCTTCTCTTGCCGTCCTTCTCGGCGTAGACCTCGTAATCTGTGTTGAGGGCCAACTGCGGGAAACGGTAGCCGCCATCGGCTTGGGCGAAGTAACTCTTCACCGCCAGGCTCTTCATGTTCTTTAGGTAGACCACGGCGCCGGGAATCGGTTGGTCGCTTTTGTCAGTGACGATGCCGGTCAGCATCTTCGACGTGGGCTTGGTTTTCTTGGGGGTGGGCTCGCTGGATGACCCGCCCAAAGGAAGAGTCAGTTGCGCCGTCAGGCAAGTTGCCAGGGCCAGGGCAACGCTCAGGGCAATCAAAAACCGCTTCATGGAATCAGCCTACTTCTTCGCTGGCGCGGCGACGGTTAAATGCAGTCCAATATCTTTCCGTTCGTTGCCTTCGATCTGAACCGTAACTTCCGGCTGTGCCTCCCCTTTAGGAGTCTTGATGTCGGCTCGAACGATGTAGTCCTGTTTGCCGGGGGGTACCCGCTGGGCGAACTCACCTCGGCTGTCAGAAACCAGTTCCCACTTCGGCTTTTTGTCGGTAGCACGGCGAATCGTAACCGGAACGCCGGCGGCGGGGCGGTCATCTGCACCCCACACCGTGCCATAGATCAGGGCGTAATCCTTGACCGCAGAGTTCTTCGCCGAAGGTTCCTGGGCACAGCAGACGGCAATCGCGCCGGCGACGAGCCATGCCCAGGAAACGGCGAGCGCGAAGAGCGCGACAGGGGATTTGCCATGCGGTCGACTGCTCACCCTACTCCTCTTCCTCTTCGTCGCCCGTTTCCTCGTCTTCGTCGACTTCCTCCTCCTCCACCCGGCTCAACTCCAGGGGATCGACCGCAACGACCTCAAAGTCTGTGCCACACTCCGGGCAGGAGACGACTTCTCCCTCGTCTACCTCGTCTTCTTCGATGTCGAGATCGCTTTCGCACTCGGGACAAATCACCATGGCCAGTTCCTCCGATCTACATGCAGCACATTCGCCACCATGGATCACGGCGCAGCTGCCCCTTTATATTTAGAATCTCTTGTTACCAGCGTCAAGTAACAGACACTTGAGATGCGCTGAAGTCCTGAGGGTTTCAATGTCCAAAATGAAAGTGTTTGCTGCCGGACTGGCAATTTCGCTGTTGACATTTCCTCGGCTTGCAGAATCCGCTGGGCCATCGGCCGACAGCATCAACGATGCGCCAGCTGACCCGCAGATCGCGGCGGCGCTGGGGGAAGTTTCCCCGCGACGCATTCAGGAGACGATCGAAAAGCTGGTAAGTTTTCACAGCCGCCACACCCTGTCGTCGGATGTGCCGGCTTCGACCGGCAAGGGAGTCAACGCCGCCGCCGAGTGGATCAAGGGCGAGTTCGAGAGCTACTCCCGAGCCTGCGGCGGATGCCTGGAGGTCAAGACCGACGAATTTACCCAGGAGGTGTCGAACCGCGTACCGCAACCAACCAAGCTGACCAACGTCTATGCCGTGCTGCACGGAAGCAATGCCGCCAATGCCTCCCGCATCTTGTTGGTGACCGGCCATTATGACTCCCGCAATTCGGAAACCAATGACGCAAGCGGCGCTTCCCCGGGCGCCAATGATGACAGCAGCGGAACGGCGGTGAGCCTGGAATGTGCCCGGGTACTGAGCCAGCACAGGTTTCCGGCTACCATCATCTTCTTGACGGTCGCGGGCGAAGAGCAGGGACTTTACGGCAGCGCTCACTTTGCAAAAATGGCAAAGACGCAAGCCTGGAACATCGAAGCCGTGCTGAACAACGATATCGTAGGCGGAGATCGCACCCCAGGGGACAGCAAACAGGACCCCCACACGGTACGGGTCTTCTCGGAAGGAATCCCCGCCAGTGCCAGTGAGAATGAGTTGAAGCTGATCCGGGCACTGGGTGGTGAGAACGATGGAGGCTCGCGGCAACTGGCGCGGTATATTGCGTCGATATCACGACAGTACCTCCCCGGATTCCGCCCCTTGGTTGTGTTCAGACGCGACCGCTATTTGCGCGGCGGCGACCACACCTCGTTCAACGAGCAGGGCTTTGCCGCGGTTCGCTTTACGGAGTATCGTGAAAATTACAATCATCAGCATCAGAATGTGCGTACGGAAAACGGCATCGAATACGGTGATCTGCCCAAGTTCGTCAACTACGATTACGTGAGTAATGTGGCGCGCTTGAATGCCGCAACCTTGGCAGCGTTGGCCTCCGCCCCTGCGCCCCCCGTCAGGGTGCGCATGTTGACGAAGACCCTGCAGAACGATTCCACTATGGTGTGGGATTCATCGCCGGGCGGCTTGGCCACGGGATACCTGGTTTTGTGGCGTGACACCGGCGCTCCTGACTGGGAGCACGAACAGTTGTTTGCCCAGGTCACGCAGGCCACTCTGCCCATTTCGAAAGATAACGTGATTTTTGCAGTGCAGGCGACCGACCCGAAGGGGCACCGCAGTCTTCCCGTGGTTCCGGTGCCCGAGCGCTAAGCGCTTTAGAAAGTCCTAGCGGAGTTTTTTCATGCGACGCGGCTCGACCATGACTTTGAGCTTTCCGCCGTTCACCCCGGCGGTAAAGCAACTGCTGATCGCCAATGCAGGAGTGTTTCTGCTGGTGGCGATCCTGGGTGCATTTACGTCGCCGGGCGCCCAGGTTTGGATCAACTTTCATTTCGGATTGGTGCCGCAACTGGCGGTGGGCCATGGCTGGATATGGCAGTTTGTCACCTATGCCTTCGTGCATGTGGGCGTGCTGCACATTCTGTTCAACCTGCTGGCGCTGTGGATGTTTGGCGCACAGCTGGAGATGGACTGGGGATACAGCCTGTTCATGCAGTTTTATTTCTTCTGCGTCATCGGCGCCGCCATCACCACTTGCATTGTTGCTTTCACCGGTCTGCTGGGGGCTTCGCCCCTGGTTCCGACAGTCGGCGCTTCGGGCGGAATCTACGGCATCCTGATAGCCTTTGGCATGCTGCACGGCGATTCGGAGATCATGCTGTTTCCCATTCCGTTCTTGATCAAGGCGCGCTATTTCGTCATCGGGCTGATCCTGCTGGCGCTCTACGGAGCGCTGTCCTCCGCCCACACCCTGGGGCAATCGACCGCTTACATGGCGCACCTTGGGGGAGGATTATTCGGGTACTTGTTCCTGAAGTTTGTCCCGCGCCGCGGCTTGGGATTCCTAAGCTCGGAGAAGTTTTACGGTTTCCGGAACTCGTACTACCGCTGGAAGCGAAGGCGGGCAGCGCGCAAGTTCGAGGTTTACATGCGCAAGCATGACCGTGGCGACTTCCGCCACGAAGATTACTTTGACGAGGACGGCCGCCTGCGGGATCCCGGGGCCCGCGACCGGCCAAAGAAGAACGGCGACGCGCAGCCGCCCTGGGTCAACTGACAATCAGCGGCTCAGCACTGAACACCGTCTCCAGGTTCTCATACACCGTGGGGATGATACACAATCCGGGGAGCTGCAGCCAGTAGCGGTGCACGTCAGGATCGCTCTGGGCTTCGCTGCGTTGCTCGGTCGATTTCCAGCGCCGCACGTGAATGAAGCGGTCAGGACGATCGCGGTCGCGATAGAGCCAGTCAACCGCGTACCCTTTGTCCCGCATCATGGAATAAAGCTCGCGCAGCAGGCTTAGCAGCTCTTCCTCCTTGCCCGGAAAGGCCTCCAAAAACGCGATGGAAACTACTGCTTCTGTCATGTTGTCTTCTCCAGCCCATGGCGGGGTTTTGGAATCTTTACCACCAGCATCGGGCATGAAAGGTTATGGGGAGCTGTCCTTGACCTGAATCAGACGCATGAAATTGGTGGCCCCAGGTGAGTTCCGGGTACCAGCCACCAAGCCAAAAACATTCCCCGGTGACAGAACCTTTAACCGCCGCAGCTCGTCTTCGGCGAACTGCGCCATGCGCTCCACGGAGAGTGCCGGGGGACACATCAAGGGCGTCGTCCCCCACAGGGCGTTCATGCGGTTGCAAACCGTTTCCACGGAGGTGAACCCGTAGATGTCAGCGGCCGGACGATACTTCGACAGCATTCGCGCCGTCGTCGCCGTCTCCGTAAAAACCGCAATAGCCCTTACCTTCAAGTCCTGTGCGGCATGCGCCATGGACTCGCAGATGGTCTCGGCCACGGAAACGTGCACCGCCTCGCGATGCCCCGGCTTCAGCGAGTGCAGCGAATGCGATTCGGCCTCGGCAACGATACGCGCCATCATTTCAAGCGCTTCCCGCGGATATTTTCCGCTCGCCGTCTCCCCCGAAAGCATCACCGCATCGGTGCCATCCAAGATCGCGTTGGCCACGTCGCTGGCTTCGGCGCGGGTTGGGCGCGGGTTCTCGGTCATGGACTCGAGCATCTGGGTGGCGGTAATCACTGGCCGGCGGAAGTCGAGCGCGCGCCGAATCACGTATTTCTGGATCAGCGGGACTTTTTCCGGGGCGACCTCCACTCCTAGATCGCCCCGCGCCACCATGACCCCCACCGAAGCTTCAAGAATTCCGTCCAGGTTGTCGATGGCCTGCGGCTTCTCCAGCTTGGCGATGAGTCCCACGTCGCTGCGCAAAGACGCAAGGGCGCTCTTGGCCCGAACCACGTCGTGAACCGTGCGTACAAAGGAAATCGCAACTAGGTCGACGCCATGCAGCAGTCCAAATTCGAGGTCGCGCCGGTCCTTCTCCGTGAGCGAGGGAATGCTGACGTTGGTGCCGGGGAGGTTGATGCCCTGGTTTTCACCCAGCATGCCGCCGTTGAGGACTTCGGCTATCACCTCCCCGGGGCGAACGTCTTGAACCACCAGCTCAATGCGGCCGTCCGACAACAGGATGCGCTCGCCCGCCTTCACGTCGCGGTCCAGGTCCCCGTAGGTGGTGGAGATAACTTCGGCTGTTCCGGGCACATCCCGCGATGTGATGGTGACAGTCTGGCCCTTCTCGAGGGCGACGGGAGCGCCGGATTGCAGCCGCCCAGTGCGAATCTTGGGGCCCTGCAGGTCCTGCAAGATGCAGATGCTGCGGTCCAGTTCCCGCGCCACCTTGCGGAGCCGCTCGATGACCACCGCATGCTGTTCGTGGGTGCCGTGTGAGAAGTTGAGACGCGCTACATTCATGCCGTGCAGCAGGAGGTCGCGCACCATCTCCTCGGAGTTGCTGGCGGGACCGATCGTGCACACGATCTTTGCCCGCCGGCCGGGTGCCCCGGAACGCTGGGGGTCAATGCCCGGGGAATCGAAGATGTCCGGCTTGGTGATCAGCATGCAGGCATCGGTCAGGGTCAGAGCGCGGCGACACGTTTCTGCTCGGATTCCAACTTTGAATGGGCGCCGAACAGGAATCGTGGATAGCGCAAAGCGTTAAATTCAGCTCCAATCAGCACGACCATCGAGATCAAATACAGCCAGATCAGCAGCGCGATCGCAGTCCCAACCGATCCGTATATGAGGTCATAGTTGGAAAACCGCCGCAAATACCAGCCAAACAGCACCGTGACAAACACCCACAGCATGGTGGCCACCACCGATCCCGGCAGGACCCGATGCCAGGGCTGAGTTCTGGGGACGCCATGATGATAAACCAGCCCAATGACCGCAATGCTGGTGAGGGTGGCGATGATCCAGCGGACCGCTGTCCACAAGCCCAGGATGTAGGGAGTCAGCTCATAGCCGACGTGATACATGGTCCAGCGTTCGATGAGGTTGCCGGACACCACCAGGAAGGAAGCAAAGCCCATGGGAAATCCCGCCAGCACAACCAGTAAGAAGGCAATCAGCCGTTCCTTTACGATTCCCCAGATCTTGGGCATCTGGTAAGCCTTGCGGAAGCCCTCCATCCAGGAAATCATGACACCGGAGGCCGTCCACAGGGTCAGGATGCTGGTCGAGACCAGAAACTTGGTCTGTACCGGTTTGGCACCGGTAAGGAATTGCGCGATCGTGGCACTGGTCCCCTCGGGAAGAATGCGGCCCACGGCGCGGAAGATTTCGCGGACAAACAGCTCGCTCTGGCGTACGCGCGACAGCAGCGAGGCCAAGACCAGGATGGCGGGAAAGAACGTCAGGATGGCGGAAAACGCTGCTGCCTTGGCCACGCTGAAAGCGTCGTGCTCGAAGGCACGCCACAAGGCCAACCGCAGATGCCGAAAGAACCGCGCCATATTCTATGCGATCAACAGACGGGCGCCCTTTGAGTCTACACGTCCCCTGCGGGGATTGCGCGGTGAATTCGCCCCTGCCCATGTCGCGTTTCGCTTGCAATACGAACGCCGCCCGAGCAGCACACGAGCGGCGTGGTATAGCAACGACTACTCGGCGGCGAGTTCTTCTGCCTCGTTCTCGCCTTCGTGACGCAGCAGTTCCAGGGCGCGCTCGGCTTCCTCGTATGCCGCGGTGACCTCTTCCTGCACTTTGGCTGCGGCCTGTTCCATCTCCTCCGAGAGCCGGACATTGCGGTAGTACTCCATGCCGGTTCCTGCGGGGATGAGACGGCCTACGATGACGTTCTCCTTGAGTCCGCGCAGATGGTCGACCATGCCCTGAATGGAGGCTTCGGTCAGCACCCGCGTGGTCTCCTGGAAAGAGGCCGCCGAGATGAACGAATCGGTGGAAAGCGAGGCCTTGGTGATGCCCAGCAGCAGCGGACGGCCGGTGGCCGGCTTGCCGCCATTAGCGATCGTCTTCTCGTTCTCTTCGCGGAAGCGGAACTTGTCCACCTGCTGTTCCAGCAAGAACGAGGTGTCGCCCACGTCTTCCACCTTCACCCAGCGCATCATCTGGCGCACGATCACCTCGATGTGCTTGTCGCTGATGTTCACGCCCTGCAGGCGGTAGACTTCCTGGATTTCGTTCACCAGGTAAGCCTGCAGTTCCTTTTCACCCAGCACGGCGAGGATATCGTGGGGGTTGAGCGGACCATCCATCAGCGGCTCGCCGGCGCGGATGCGCTCACCCTCCTGGACGTTGATGTGAACACCGCGCGGCACCTGGTACTCCTTCTCGGTGCCGTTATCGGCCACGACGTAAATCTTGCGCTGGCCCTTACTGACGTCGCCGAACTTCACCACTCCATCGATTTCGCTGATAACAGCGGTTTCGCGCGGCTTGCGAGCTTCGAATAGTTCGACCACGCGCGGTAGTCCACCGGTGATGTCTTTCGTCTTGGTGGTTTCCCGCGGGATCTTGGCCAGCACTTCACCAGGCGTGACCTCGTCGCCGTCCTGGACCATGAGGTGAGCGCGCGAGGGCATGAGGTAGCGCTTATGGCCTTTGGCCCCCTTGATCATGATCGCCGGCTGGCGCTTCTCATCAGGTGAATCCATCACCACATGACGCGACAGGCCGGTGACCTCGTCGACTTCCTCGTGCAGCGTCAGACCTTCCTGCAGGTCCTTGAACTGCACCGTGCCGCCGATTTCGGTCAGGATGGCGAAGGTGTAGGGATCCCACTCAACCAGCACGTCACCCAGTGAAACCTGCTGCCCGTCTTCCACCTTCACCTTGGCGCCGTACACCACTGCGTACCGCTCCTTTTCGCGGCCCTTCTCGTCCACCACGGTGATCGAGCCATTGCGGTTCATCACCACCAGGTGGCCTTCCTTGGAGCGGACCGTGATGAGGTTGACGAAGCGCACCGTACCGTTGTTCTTGGCGTCGAGGCGCGACTGTTCGCTGACCCGCGAAGCCGTTCCCCCGATGTGGAAGGTACGCATGGTGAGCTGGGTTCCCGGCTCGCCAATGGACTGCGCCGCGATCACGCCGGTGGCTTCGCCGAGCTCGACCAGCCGGCCGGACGCCAGGTTGCGGCCGTAGCACATGACGCAAACACCGCGCTTCGACTCGCAGGTCAGCACGGAGCGGATCTTCACCCGCTCGATACCGGCAGCCTGTACCGCGCCCGCCAGTTCTTCCGTGATCTCCTGGTTTATGTCGACGATGATGTTCCCTTCGTAGTCCTTGATCTTCTCCAGCGAAACCCGGCCGACGATGCGATCGCGCAGCGGCTCGATGATCTCGCCCGACTCCACGATGGAGGTGACATAGATGCCGTCGACGGTTCCGCAATCGTACTCACTGATGATCACGTCCTGGGCCACGTCCACCAGGCGGCGGGTCAGGTAGCCGGAGTCCGCGGTCTTCAGCGCCGTATCCGCCAGCCCCTTGCGCGCGCCGTGGGTGGAAATGAAGTATTCCAGCACGGTGAGACCTTCGCGGAAGTTGGCCGTGATGGGCGTCTCGATGATCTCGCCCGAGGGTTTGGCCATCAGCCCGCGCATGCCGGAGAGCTGGCGAATCTGCTGTTTGGAACCGCGGGCGCCGGAGTCGGCCATGACGTAAATCGGGTTCATCTGGCCTTCCTTGTCCTGCGTCTGCATATTGCCGAACATTTCGTCGGCCACCTCTTCCGTGATCTTCGACCAGATTTCCACCACCTTGTTGTAGCGCTCGCCGTTGGTGATGGCGCCGTCAAGGTACTGCTGCTGCACCACGATGGCCTGCTTCTCGGCGTTGCGCACCAGGTCTTCCTTGCCGGGGGGAATGACCATGTCGTCGATGCCGATCGACAATCCGGCCCGTGTAGCGTACTGGAAACCGAGTTGCTTGATGCCATCGAGCATGCGCACGGTCGTTTCCAGGCCGAAGCGCAGGTAGCAGTAGTTCACCAACTGGCCGATGCCCTTTTTCTTGAGCAGGCCGTTGATGTACGGCATGCCCGGTGCGCCGCGCTTCAGATGATCGTTCATAATGGCGCGGCCTACCGTGGTCGAAATGTACTGCCTCTCGAAGTTGGTCGGCTCGGCGTGGATCATGTCCTGATCGTCGTAGGCGGTGGTAAGATCGAGCACTTCGCCGGTATAGCGGAGGCGGATCGGGGTAAGCGTCTCTACCGCGCCCGCTTCCTTTGCCAGCAATACTTCTTCAATATTGGCAAACGCCCGGCCCTCACCCTTGGCGCCTGCCTTGCCCTTGGTCAGGTAGTAGATACCCAGCACCATGTCCTGCGTCGGCACGGTGATCGGCTGGCCGGAGGCCGGCGACAGGATGTTGTGCGAGGACAACATCAGCACGCTGGCTTCGACCTGCGCTTCCGGCGACAGCGGAATATGCACCGCCATTTGGTCGCCATCGAAGTCGGCGTTGAACGCCGTACAGACCAGGGGGTGGATCTTAATCGCCTTGCCTTCCACCAGCACCGGCTCGAAGGCCTGAATGCCGAGGCGGTGCAGCGTGGGGGCGCGGTTCAGCAGGACGGGGTGGTCCTTGATGACTTCTTCCAGGATGTCCCACACGATCGGTTCCTGCTGCTCCACCATTTCCTTGGCCTGCTTGATGGTGGTGCAATGGCCGGTCTGCTCCAGGCGGTGATAGATGAAGGGCTTGAACAGCTCCAGCGCCATCTTCTTGGGCAAGCCGCACTGGTGCAGCTTGAGGTCCGGGCCAACCACGATAACCGAGCGCCCGGAGTAGTCCACGCGCTTGCCCAGCAGGTTCTGGCGGAAGCGTCCCTGCTTGCCCTTCAGCGTGTCAGACAGGGACTTCAGGGGGCGATTGTTGGCACCCCGCAGCACCCGGCCGCGGCGTCCGTTGTCGAACAACGCGTCGACTGCCTCCTGCAGCATGCGCTTTTCGTTGCGCACGATGACTTCAGGCGCGTGCAGATCCATCAGCTTCTTCAACCGGTTGTTGCGGTTGATGACGCGGCGATAAAGATCGTTCAAATCGGAGGTCGCAAACCGGCCCCCGTCCAGCGGAACCAGCGGACGCAGCTCCGGCGGAATCACCGGGATCACGTCGAGTATCATCCAGTTCGGCTTGTTGCCGCTCTTGCGAAACGCCTCAACCACTTTCAGGCGCTTGGCATACTTCAGGCGCTTCTGCACCGACGACTCGCTGCGCATCTTGTCGCGCAGCTCGGTCGCCAGCGCCTCGATTTCGACCCGCTTGAGCAACTCCTTGATGGCTTCGGCGCCCATCATGGCCTTGAAGCCGGCGGCGCGGTACTGCTGGTCCAGCTCGCGGAACTTGACTTCGTCCTTGATGACCTCGCGCTCCTTGACAGGAGCTTCGCCGGGCTCGACGACGACGTAGGCCTCGAAGTAGAGAACCGATTCCAGGTCGCGCAGCGAGATGTCGAGGATGTGCCCGATGCGGCTGGGCAGCCCCTTGAAGAACCACACGTGTGAGCACGGGGAGGCGAGCTCGATGTGGCCCAGGCGCTCGCGGCGCACCTTGGAGAGCGTCACTTCCACGCCGCACTTATCGCAGATCACGCCGCGGTGCTTCATGCGCTTGTACTTGCCGCACAGACACTCCCAGTCGGTGACCGGGCCAAAGATGCGGGCGCAGAACAGGCCGTCACGCTCCGGCTTGAAGGTGCGGTAGTTGATGGTCTCCGGCTTGGTTACTTCGCCGTGCGACCAGCTGCGGATCTTCTCCGGCGAAGCCAGGCTGATGCGGATTGCGTCGAAGTCGGCTATCGGGTTTCCGAGTTCAAATGGATTCGATCGGAACAAGTTGTCCTCCTGTCCGGCGAGACCCGCTATTGCGGGATGCAGGACTCCGCAGCCCTTACGCGGCTGCCCGCGGCTCCCGTTCCATCCATCCTGCGGGCGCTGCCTCTGCGGGAGCAGTGAAGGCAGCGGCCCGATCCCGAGAATCAGTCGGCGGCGATAGGGGTTTCGACCAAGGGCTTGTTCTTGTTCCCGTTCACCTTGATCAGCTCTACATCCAGGCACAGCGACTGCAATTCGCGAATCAGCACGTTGAACGACTCCGGCACACCCGGCTCGATCGCCGCTTCGCCCTTGACGATGGCCTCGTAAATCTTGGTGCGGCCATAAACGTCGTCGGACTTCGCGGTCAGCAATTCCTGCAGAATGTACGCTGCGCCGTACGCTTCCAGCGCCCAGACTTCCATTTCTCCGAAGCGCTGGCCCCCGAACTGCGCCTTGCCGCCCAGCGGTTGCTGGGTGATAAGCGAGTAGGGGCCGATCGAACGAGCGTGGATCTTGTCGTCCACCAGGTGGGAGAGTTTGAGCATGTAGATGTAGCCCACGGTGATGGGCTGCTCGAACTTCTCGCCGGTCAGCCCGTCGTGGAGATAGGTCTTGCCCGAGCTCGGCAATTCGCCCTCCCGAAGCAGCGACTTGATCTCGTGCTCTTTGGCGCCGTCGAACACCGGCGACCCGAAGTACACGGCATCCTTCATGCCCTCGGACACGCGCTCCAGGATCTCGTCGTCGAGCTCGACCAGGCTGTCCACGAAAGGCGTGTCCTTGAACAGCAGCTTCAGCTCCTTACGCAGCACCTCCGCCTTGGAGTTCTGCCGCAGCAGTTCGCCGATTTTCTGGCCCAGCTGGTGTCCCGCCCACCCGAGGTGGGTTTCCAGGATCTGGCCGACGTTCATACGGCTGGGCACGCCTAGCGGGTTGAGGACGATCTCGACCGGCGTCCCGTCCTCGAGATACGGCATGTCCTCTTCGGGCAGGATGCGGGCGATGACCCCCTTATTGCCGTGGCGGCCGGCCATCTTGTCGCCCACGCTCAGCTTGCGCTTCATGGCGATGTAGACCTTCACCAGGGTGATGACGCCTGGCGGCAGCTCATCGCCCTTCTGCAGCTTTTCTTCCTTCTCCTTGACGATCTTGCGCAGCACGTCGATCTGGCGCGAGGTCATCTCCTCGATTTCGTCGATTTGCTCGTTGACCCGCGGATCCTTGTCGGGGAACTTGATGCGCTTCAGATTGCGCGTCGAGATTCGCTCGATGGTATCGCGGTCAAGAATCACGCCCTTGGTCAGCAGGCGCTTGTTGGTCCGCTCGTCATGCAGGTCGGCGAGCACCTCCTTACCCCCGAGCAGGGCTTCCAGGCGCTTCAAACGCTCGTCGGTAAGGATTCGGATCTCGTCCGCCAGGTTCTTGTGCAGCCGCTCCACATGCTGGGCTTCGATAAACTTGGCACGCTCGTCCTTCTCTTGCCCCTTGCGGGAGAAAATCTTCACATCGACCACCGTGCCTTCGATGCCCGGAGGACAGGTGAGCGAGGCGTCGCGCACATCGCCGGCTTTTTCGCCGAAGATGGCGCGCAGCAGCTTTTCTTCCGGAGTGAGCTGGGTCTCGCCCTTGGGCGTGACCTTGCCCACCAGGATGTCGCCCGCCTTTACGGTCGCGCCGATGCGGATGATGCCGCTCTCGTCGAGATCGCG
>Ga0306920_100007056_pt1 | contig 14754 bp, 13 predicted proteins | sample flu12Cox44000170_FD_204666 | JGI IMG/M metagenome (GOLD analysis project Ga0306920, IMG submission 204666) | Lab enrichment of tropical soil microbial communities from Luquillo Experimental Forest, Puerto Rico - flux4day.12C.oxic.44.000.170 (v2)... | ecosystem: Environmental > Terrestrial >... | reverse complement strand
AGAAGCGCTTCGTACCAGAACTAGAGGAGGTCCTCGTTACCAATATTTCAAAGTCAGGCGGCAATTTCGAGGTCACCCTCTCTTCGGGAAGGCGTGTGAGCGCGCGATGCGTTGTGGTGTCCACAGGGCTCGCGCACTTGCAGAGCCACCCTGAAGTGCTGCGCGACCTGCCGCGAGGGCTAGCGCGCCATACTTGCTGCATTTCGCATTATTCCGAATTCCGCGGAAAGGCGGTAGCGATCATCGGCGGTGGCTCTTCCGCGATAGAGGCTGGGGCCCTTGTCAGCGAGGCGGGCGGTACAGCCGAGATAATCGTCCGCGGGCGGGAAGCGATCTTTCATGGTCGCACGAGACGAGAGCGTCCACTTTGGGAGCGGATCAGAGAGCCCATCACAGTGTTCGGAGCGGGGAAGAAGCATTGGATTTTGCAACAGTTTCCGCTGCTCGTGCACTTCCTGCCGGAGCAGCGCCGTGTTCGGCTAGTGAAGAATTATCTAGGTCCCGCAGCGCCATGGTGGATCAAGGATCGCGTGCTCGGCAAAGTGCCGATCCATGTACAAAGCGAGGTGACCGAGGCTCGAGCAATCGGTAACCGGGTGCGGCTGAAAGTGCGCGGCCCTTCGCAAACAGCGCGCGAGCTGGAAGTCGACCGCGTTATAGCAGGGACTGGCTATGAGTGGAACGTATCTCTACTACCCTTCCTAGCTCAGGACATTCAGCGGGGCATCCGTCGTACCGATCGTGCTCCTTGGCTCAACTTGCATTTCGAGTCCTCCGTAGAGGGCCTCTATTTCATTGGTCCCATGTCCGCCATGAGCTTCGGCCCATTGTTCCGTTTCGTGGCCGGAGCCGACTTCACGGTGCGCACGTTGGCTCGCCACCTCGTCGGTAGGCTTCCGTTATCCCGCGCATGGGCCGGCCAGTTGGCGCCGGTGCTCGGCCCAGACCACAAGGCATGACTCTCAAGCACCGCCTCGATCCGACCGCGAAATCCAGCTCATTGTTAATGGCAGTTCCTTCCACATCGGCTCAAGCCCCTTCAACACCAGGCAGGTATTGACCCGCTGACGGGTAGACCGTCGATCACCGGGTAGGCAAAAGTCGTCAGAGCGTGGGTCCACTGGTGGGTGCCCGCGCTCTTGTGGATGGCGTCTGCGGGTCTCCCGGTTTTGAATCCAGAACCTAGTTCTTGAGCTCGATGTCCTCGTACGCCGGCCAGGGGCTCATCCAGACGTCGTTGATCGTGTGCCTGGCGATGCGCGGGCCGACGCCCATCAGTGCCCGCAGGTCCATGACCGGCGCATACATGACCCGCTCGATCGTGAGCTGTTGGATCTTGAAGAGCATAGCCTCGCGCTTCGGCGGATCGCGCTCGACGGCCTGGCGAAGGAACAGCTCGTCGATGTCAGGATAGCCGCCATAGGCGTAGGCACCCTTGGACTGCATGAAGCTTTCCACCCGACTGGCGGCATTGCCCGAGTTGCCGACTGCGGTCAAGAACAGCCCGCGCAACCTCTTCTCCCTCCATTCGGCGTAAAAGGTTGCCCTCTCCATGGGGCGCAGCGTGACGCGGATGCCAACCGCATTGAGATCGTTCACGACCGCCTCGGCGACGGTGGGAAAGCCGGGGATGGCCGCGAACGGGCCTGCATCGATCCCGTTTGGATATCCCGCCTCGGCCAGCAGCTGCTTGGCCTTCTGCGGATCGTAGGGCGGCGGCTCGACCTGCAGGGCATAATCCATGACGCGGGGAACGATCACGCCCGCCGGTGGGCAAAAGCCAAGGCACGCCGCCTCGTTGATGCGCTTGCGATCGAGCGCTAGGTTCACGGCCATCCGCAGGCGGACATCATGCCAGGGTGACTTGACATCCCACTGTTCCGTAAACTCGATCCAGAAGATGGAGGCGTGCTTGGAAGCGACGATTTGCAGGCGCGGGTCGTTCTGGATCCCCTCGGCATCGGGCCCATCGAGCGCAGCGGCAATATCTGTCTCGCCGGTTTTGAGCATCACGGCGCGCGTCGTCGACTCGGGGACGCTTTGCATCACCAGCGTCTTGACGTTGGGTATGCGGCGCCAGTAATCGTCAAAGGCTTCGAGCTCGACCTCGATGCCGGGCCTTTGGCTGACAAACTTGTACGGGCCGGCCCCGATCGGGTGCTTTTTGAAGCCGTCATCTCCCACCTGCGTCAGATACTTCTTGGGCACGACGATACCCGCAGCGCTGGCCGTGGTGCCGAAGATCGTCATGAAGTCGGGCCATGGCGCCTTCAAGTGGAAGCGCACCAGCCGCGGATCGACGATCTCCACCTGCGCGACGCGCTCCTGCAGGATGCTGGCCGAGGCGCCCTTGTAGCGCTCGAAGCTGAACTTCACATCCTCGGTGGTGAGGGGGTCGCCGTTGTGGAATTTCAAGCCTGGCCGCAGCTTGAATTCGTAGGTCATGCCGTCCGTGCTCTCGGTCCAGGACTCCGCGAGGCTCGGGCCCATCTTGTGCCCGGGATAAGGGCGCACCAACGCATCGTGAATCGCATAGAGCATACCGAACGGGGTGATCTGCGGGGGAGCCGTAGAGGGATCGAACCAGCTGGGCGAAACAGTCACGTGCCAGGCCATGACGGCCCGACCCGAAGGCGCCGCGGCGAGTGCGGGGGCACCCGCACCGAGGGCGAAGAGAACAACAAGCATCCGGGCGCAAAGCGCCACGGCAAGCGGGCCCTGCCAGGGCAGTCGCTTAAATGACGCCACGGGAGTCATGGGTGTCATGCGGACCCTCCGCGCGCAATCGAATGTCGCAACTGGAGTGGTATTCTGTTGAGCGAGTATCGGTCGCCAAGCCTAGCGCGGTCAATCCGATAACTGCCCTCCGAATGGCCCAGCATATCCCTGCATGGGATCGAGGACGCGGGCGCGCCGGCTTCAGACTGCGAGCTTGAAGGCCCGACCGTCGCGGACGACGTGACCTGCTGTCGGGCCGGCAAAGTGTGTCCCAATCACCAGCACCGGCTCTCCCGCCAACTCGGCGAAAATACGGCGTCGGGTCGCCTCGGCTGCGGCAGGGTCAAAGTCCGCCGTCGAGGACCACTCCGGGTGCGCCAGCTGGCAGGGATGATGGGCAATATCTCCCGTGATCATGGCCCGCTTGCCGTTGGAGCTGATCAGGACGCTGGCGTGCCCGGGCGTGTGGCCCGTGCTCGGCATGAGGCGGGTCTCGGGCGAAATCTGGTGGTCCCACTCGACCAAGTCGGCGAGGCCGCGCTCGAAGATGGGGCGGATGCTGTCGGCAAAGACGGGGAGCATGTCGGCGCGCTCGGTCTGCGAGCTCCAGTGCTCGTACTCGACGCGGCCGAACAGGTAGCGCGCCTTCGGGAAGGTGGGAATCCACTGGCCGTCGACCAGCATCGTGTTCCAGCCGACGTGATCGACGTGCAGGTGCGTACACAGGACGGTATCGATCGTCTCGCGGGGAAAGCCGGCCGCTGCCAAATCCTCAAGGAAGCACCCCTGCCGGTCATTCCAGGTCGGAATCCGAGGCAGGTGTCAACGATGATCCGTCGTCCCGCCGCCTCGACCAGGAGCGCATGGATGCTCACTTTGAGGCGCCCGTTTTCGTCCGCGAAATGCGGGATCAGCCAGGAGATGGGCAGCACGGCCTCTCGTGTGGCCTGGGGCAGGATGAACCGGCTGCCGCCCGTGGTCTCGAGCTCCACGATCTTGGTGACGGTGACGTCGCCGATCTGCCATTGCATCATCGCACCCTCCTTTTCCAATGCGAGCATATCGGCGATGCGCGCGCCGTGCGAGAGCCATGGGGGCGCGGCGGCGATGCTAGACCTTGCCTGACGGCCACGGCACAATGGCTCTCTTGCTTGCGGAGGGTGGCGAGGTGGCAACGGCATTCGAAGAGGTCATGGGCGTGCGCCGGTCGTTCAGCGGGCTTGCGCCGCCTGCGGCCGACGAAGTCGCCATCAGCGGTGGTGATCCGGTATTCTCGACGCGCTTCAAGATCGGGGAAACCTGCGCAGCCGTGCTCGGCGGGGTCGGAGTTGCCGTCTGCGACATCTGGGAGATGAAGGCGGGCCGGCGCCAGAAGGTCTCGGTTGATGTCCGCCATGCGGCGGCTGTCCTGCGCAGCTCGGTCTACCTGCAGCGGCCCGATCGTGACGGCGCATTCAGGCCAGTGGTCAACAAACATCACGAGGCGATGCGGACGATCACCCAACCGTGGCCGAGCAAGGACGGACGCTGGGTACTGCCGCATTTCGGCCTGCCGAACCTGCAGGCGCGGATGCTGAAGCTGCTCGGCTGCGAGCCCAATCCGGGCTCCGTCGCCAGGGCCGTAGCCAAGTGGGATGCGCTTGACCTGGAGGCAGCCATCGACGCGGCGCACCTGTGTGGCGGCATGGTGCGCTCGAACGCGGAGTGGCTTGCGCATTCGCACGGACAGGTGCTCGCCGCCAAGCCAATTGTTGAGATCATCAAGATCGGCGAGAGCGACGCCGAACCGTTCCCGGAGTACGGCCGTCCCTTATGCGGCATTCGCGCGTTGGATCTCACGCGCATCCTGGCTGGGCCGATGGCTGCGCGCACGCTTGCCGAGCACGGCGCGGATGTGTTGATGGTCACGGCCGAGCGCCTACCGCAGATCCCGGAGCACGTCCTCGATACGAGCCACGGCAAACGCAGCTGCTTCCTCGATCTCTCCCGACGGGAGGACGCAGACCGCTTGCGGGCGCTGATCCGCGGGGCGGATGTCTTCTCGCAGGGCTATCGACCGGGCGCGATCAGCAAACTCGGTTTCGGACCCGAGGAGGTGGCCGCCCTTCGGCCGGGCATCATTTGTGCGTCGATCAGCTGCTACGGGGCCGACGGGCCGTTCAGTCATCGCGCTGGCTGGGAGCAGGTGGCACAAACCATGACTGGCCTTTGTCATGAAGGCCGAACGGCTGCTCGACCCAATGGGCCAGCACTCCTGCCGGCGGCCGCCTGCGATTACACGACCGGCTATCTCACCGCCTACGGCATCCTTTTGGCGCTCGCCAAGCGAGCGCGAGAGGGCGGCAGCTATCACGTGCGCGCATCGCTTTGCCAGTCGGGCATGTTGATCGCGCGCCAGGGCAAGGCGGCTTTCCCCGGTCTCGATCTCGACCTTTCCACAGCCGAGATCGATGCGATCCGCATCGTGAGCCGACCGAAGAGCGGCCCGCTGCGGCACCTGGGCCCGATCCTCAAATTCTCCGAGACGCAGCCCTATTGGGCCAGGCCCACGCCGCAGCTGGGCGGGGATGCGCCCAGCTGGCTGGAGGCAGGCCCTCGACCTGCGGCCGCGCAATGCGGGGCCTAAGAGGGAGAGGATGGAAAGCCCACGTAAAGCCAAGGGCCATCAGAGAAACCCGACCTTCTCCCGATTGCGACGCGCAACGCCGACACAGACGGGCTGGCTCGGGTCGATTCCGGGCGACGCTCTTCTCGGATCAGAGCGGCAACGCCAAGAGGGTATCAACCTGGCGGCTGTCGAGCACCACGATGCGTTCCGCGAAGCGTAAGGCACCATCCTTCACATCCTTGACGATGCGATCGCGGTAACAGCCGGAGGCGAACACCGAAGTCTCGCCGCTGTGCATCACCCGCACGACGATGAAGCTGGTCGTCGCCCGAGTGGTGCCGTCCGCTCCTGCCTCGAGGAGCGGCAGGCCGACAATGTGACGGTAGCGCTGAGCCTCGTAGATGTTGGCCTCACGCAGCGAGCGCACGCGGTCCTTCAGCATGGCGCGCGACGTCGCATAGATCATGCCGAGCGGCAGGCCTCGTTCGAAGTTCTCGGCCGTTGTCACAACGTAACGTGCCGATTCCTCGAAGAAGCCCGGCCAATCCTCAAGGCGATCGTCATCGATCGCCTGGGCATAGCGCGCGTTGAGATCCAGGATCGCGAACTGCAGTTCAGGGAGCATGGGTGGGCTCCTGCTATATTCCCATCTGTTCGCGCCAGGCGTGCCACATGCCGCGCACCGCGGCCTCGCTGACCTTGTTCTCGCTTGAGCTGATGCCGCTGCCGTCCATCTCGACCAGTGAGAGCAGCTCCGGCGCGGCGACCACCGCGCGCTGCACGAAGCCCGGGGCGGCGCCATCCTCCATCGACACATAGCCAGCAGGGCCGATGAGATTGGCCTGCCGCAGCCGCATCTCAGTCAGCTCGGGGCTATCGTCCTCGAAGCCGAAGGCCGTCCAGATCAGCTCGGTCCGCTCCACGCTCTTCGGCACAATCCGGCGCACGGCGAGGCTGTTGCGGATCTGCTGCAGCACGAAGCTCGGAAATACGCCGACGATCTGCACACCGCAGCCGTCGCCAAATTCATCCACCGACTGCAGCAGTTCCGGCGCCTCGAGCTTGAGCCAATCCTGGGCCGCGCGCATGCCGGCCTGCTCGTATTCGCGTCCACCGGAATCGGCCGCCATGGTGAGGCTGGCGTGTCCGCCCCCGCTGTCGTTGATGATGAGGGCGCCCTTCTGCGTCAGCCGCGCCAGCCTGAAGGTGGTGAAGAAGGTGTGCAACAGGCTCGCGTGGTAGGTATCTTTGACGTTCTCGAGATAAAGCTTCCAGTTGCTCCGCACGATCTGGCTGTAGCTACCGAGCACCCTCACCGGCGCGCGCATCACGCGGCGGATGCGCTTGACGATTTCGCCGCCCAAATACGTCTCGAGCGGGGGCGCCGTCGGCGACAACGTGCCGAACACAAGCCCGGCCAATGCGGCAACGCGCAGTTTGCGCGGTGCTTGCGTTTCGGGCCGGCAATCCTCGGGCAAGCCGCCCTTCCCGCCGATACCGCGGCGAAAAGCAACGCCGGTGAGATTGCCTTCAAGATCGTACGTCCAATTGTGATAGACGCAGACGATCTTGCGATCCTCGCCGCGGTCCTTGAGGCACAGCAGCGCCCCTCGGTGTGCGCACCGATTCTCGAACGCGCGCAGCACCCCCTGGTCGTCGCGGGCCACGACCACCGGCATCTCGCCAAGCGATGTGGCGCGCCACGTATTTGGTTTCGCCAGCTCGGCCTCCAGGCACAGGAAGCTCCAGCTCGGACCGCGGAAAATACGCTCCTGCTCTTGAGCGTAGATCTCCTCGTCGGAATAGGCCCAATAGGGAACGCGCGTAATGCCTTCCGCCGGCCATTCCCGACCATGTCTGCTGCGGTTCATGGCTCATCCTCCGAGCGATAATGGGCCGTCCCAGTTCGGCACTCACTTGGCCTTGTAAACCTGGGCCTTGTAAGCCTGGGCCATCGCCGTGACCTCGGCGGTATCAAATTTGTTGATATCGTCAATCAGCTCGTTGGTGAAGGCCTCCTTGGCATCGAGCTTCTGCTTGATCACGTTCTGCTGGAGCAGCCAATCGTAGTACGCCTGATAGTTGGCGCCGACGCTTTCGCCCCATCGCTTGACGCCCATCTTGTCGGCGTCGAGGCTCCACGACTGGGCCCGCGCTTGCAGCAGTTTGACCTCCTTGGCCGGGGCAGTCACCTCGTCGATGCCCGTCGGCTTGGTTTGCGGAAATATCTCCCAGAGGATGCGCACCGCGGCCTCGGGATTGGCCATGGCAAAGATTTGCCCCATGGCGAAGGCCCGGCCAAGGGCAACGAGCTCGGCCCGCTTGCCCAGAATGTTCTCTTCGAGTGCGTACATTCCGGACGAGGGGAATTTCGACACATCGGTATTGGGCAGTTCGCGCAAGGGAACGCCTGCGTTCTCGACGAGGACATAGGCCGTGTCGAATGCCGAATAGGCGTCCGCCTGCTTGTTCTTGAGTTGAGCTGCTGCCTGCGCACCTTCACCGATGACCACGATGTTGATGTCCTTTTGCGGATCGAGCCCGGCGCCGACAGCCATCGCTCTCGTCACCATGACCCCGTTCGAGCTCATCGAGTTGACGCCGATCTTCTTGCCTTTGAGGTCGGTGACGGTCTTGATCGGGCTATCGACCGGCACCTTGATGCCGAAAATGTAATTGCGATACGCCGTGTAGATGATCCTGAGCTTGACGCCCTGGTCGCGCATCGTTGGCAGGGCTTCCAGGCCCGAGAGCGCGAGCACATAATCGCGCGTGGCGACCAGCCGCATGCAATCGGCCATTCCGCCCGTCGGTACCACTGTGAGGCTGAGGCCGGCCTTCTCCAGCCATCCAAACTTGATGGCGATCGCCCACGGCGAGGTAGCCGAGGTCACGGCCTTCGTGCACCAGCCCACCCGCATGTACTCGGCGGCTTGTGGACCCTCGAGCGCCAGCACGCTCAGGGCGACGGCAAGGCTGAGGACTTTGATGACTTGCGACATGCGTTTCCTCCAAGACCTAGCCATGCACGGCATTGGCCGGTACCACGGCTAGGCCTGTCCCGCTCATAACGCACTCGCCTTCTCCGACGCGGTCGCGACCGCTTCCGCCTTCGAGGCCGCGTCCCAGAATAGGATGCGGCGCCGCAGAAACCCGACCATGCCGTTGAGAACGAGGCCGAGAAACGACAAGGTGAGCAGCACCGAGAACTGGCCGGCCACATCCATCGTGAAGTTCATGCTTTGGATCAGCATGCCGAGGCCCTTCTCGGCACCCACGAACTCGCCAACGATGGCACCGATCAGGGCGAAGATCATCGCGATCTCGAGCCCGGCGAAGATGTAGGGCATGGCATTGGGCAGCTGCAGCATCCAGAAGATCTGCCATTTGTTCGCGGCCAGCGAACGCATCAGTGAGACACGATCTTCCTCGGCCGATTTCAGGCCGACGATGGTGTTAACCATCAGCGGGAAGAAGGCGACGAGCGCCGCATTGACGACTTTGGAGGTGAGGCCCAGCCCGAACCACACGATTATGATCGGCGCCAGTGCGACCTTGGGCATGGCCTGGAACATGACGATGAAGGGGTAGAAGAAATATTCGAGCGACCGGCTGAGCGCGACCATTGTGCCGAAGACGAAGGCTAGGCAGCAGCCCAGTGCAAAGCCCATGAACGTCTCGACCAGCGTCACCTGCAAGTGATCTATGTACAGCCCGGACGCAAAACCGTTGTAGAGGCCGTAGAACACCTGGCTCGGCGGCGGCAGGATAAACTTGGGTACGGCAAAATAGGTCACCGCCGCTTCCCACAGCGCCAGCACCAATCCGATCAGCACCAGGCGCAGGAAAAAGTTGCGGATGCCGCGCATCAGTCGAGTCCTCCACCGGCGTTGAGGGCGGTGCGAATGCGCCGGACGTAGGCGCCAAAGACCTCGGTGTTCATGACCTCGAGCGCCCGCGGCCGCGGCAGATCGATCGTGAGCTCATCCTGGATCTTCCCCGGCCGCGGCGTCATCACCAGGACGCGGTCGGCGAGGAAGACGGCCTCGCCCACCGAATGTGTAATGAACAGCACCGTCTTGCGCCGCTCCATCCAGATCCGCTGCAGTTCCACGTTCATGGATTCGCGCGTCATGGCATCGAGCGCGCCGAAGGGCTCGTCCATCAAGAGCATCGCCGGATCATGCACCAGTGCGCGCACGATGCCGACGCGTTGCTGCATACCTCCGGAGAGCTCCCAAGGGTAGCGATGCTCGAATCCATCGAGCCTGACGAGCTTGATCAGCTCCATCGCCCGGCGGCGCAGCTGCGCCTTGTCGAGCCGCTGAACGTCGGCCGGCAGCATGACGTTGCCCAGCACGCTGCGCCAAGGAAACAGCACCGGGCTCTGGAAAACAACGCCGATATCGCGCCGCGGCTTGGCGATTGGCGTGCCCTTCAATGATGCGCTTCCGTCAAATCCAACAAGCAGGCCGGCGAGGATCTTGAGCAGCGTGGTCTTGCCGCAGCCGGACGGTCCTACGATTACCATGAACTCGCCGTCGGCAACCCCGAAATTGATGTCCTTGAGAGCCAGCACGCCCCCGTCCGCGCCGGGATACCGCATGCTGACGCCGCGGACAGCGATGACGTCGCTCGTTCGGTCGCGAGGCAGTGCAGCCGCAGGCGTTCTTGCGTCCAAACGTTCCTCCCGACCACTCGGCTGAACTTCGACCAGACTGTTCGCGGCCGGCGCGTTGGCAGAGGCGGGCAACTGATCGCTGCTTGATGGCGCAGCCGAGCGGAAGGCTAACATGCTTCCTGACGATGATGATAGGCCTCGGCGCGCCAATTGGCGGCTCCCGAGCATGCCGCCCTCCTCTAACGAATGGGCATGTCCAACAGGAAAACCGCATCGATGACGACTGGCGCTTCGAGGCTCTGGCGCAACGCGCGTCCAACCGGGCCATCGCCAGCGTGGAGGCGGCATGTTGGCCTGGGATCGCGTGGACAATGGCAGCAACGGTGTCGGCGCTTGGCGGCCGCCGGATCGCCGGCGCATGGCGAGCACCGCCACCGCCCGAGATGCGGCGGCGCGCAGTGCAGGCGATCGAGGCCTCAGAAGCTCGGCTTCGTGGCAAAAGGCGTCAATTGCAGCTCGTGCGTCCAGCAGGATTTATCCTGAGCGTGCAGATAGTAGAATGCGTCCGCGATTTTCACGGGGTTCATGACGATCTCAGGGTGCTGCTGGGCGCGCGGCAGGGCGCGGGTGCCGGGCGAATCGATCAGGCCATCGATGATGACATTGGCCACGTGCACGCCGTGCTCTGAATATTCCTCGGTCAGCACCTGTGCCAGCGTGCGCATCATGACACGCGGATAGTACAACGACTGGCCGGTCATGCGCTTGCGCCCGCGCAACGAAGACGCGTTGTTCGTGATGAGGAAGGAACCTTCACCGCGCTTGCGCATGGCGGGCAGCACCTCCTTGGCAACCAGGAACGGACCGCGGCTGGCGATGTGCTGGGCCGTGTCGAATATCTCGAGGGGCATATGCTCCAGCAATTCCTTGTCGGGCGGTAGATCGCGGCCGTCGAGGTAGCCGGCGTTGTAGACCAACACATGCGGATCGCCGGCCAGCTCGCGGATGTTTGCGAACGCGCGAGAGACGGACTCCTTTGCAACGAGATCCATCTCCACCGTGATGCTCTCGCCGCCCTGCGCTTTGATGGCTTCCGCCAGCGCCGCCGCGTTGCGGGCGGAGCGCGTCGTCAGCACGACGAGGAAGCCTTCTTTGGCGAACTTCTGGGCGACGGCGCCGCCGATTCCCCAGCGTATGCCGACGGGCAGGCCGCTGTCGTCGAGCGCCTTGCCGTGCGCCAGCTTGGTGTTGCGGCCATCGGCCTGCCACTTGGAGGTTGCGCCGACCACGACGGCGACCTGTTTACGAGCTAGGCTCATGAGCATACCCTCCAGGTAGCGGTTGTTGCGCTCACCTTAGCCGATCACCGGCCCTCGCGCACGGCCAGTGAACGGGGAGGATCGCGTGAAGGAAGTCATGCCGTGACGGAGAGCCTGTTTGCGGGCCTGAAAGTGATCGACTGCGCCAGCTGGATCGCGGGGCCCGCCGCTGCCACCATCCTGTCCGATTTCGGTGCCGACGTCATCAAGATCGAGCCGCCGGGCGCGGGCGACCCCTGGCGTGCCTCAACACCGGTGCCCGGCAAGCCGGCCGACTACTATTGGCAGTTGACCTCTCGCAACAAGCGCAGCCTCGCGGTCGACCTGAAGCACGCCGAGGGCATCGCCGTGCTCTATCGCCTGCTCGAGTTGGCCGACGTCTTCGTCACCAACTTCCCGCTTCCCGTGCGGGAGCGCCTCAAGATCGCGGCCTCGGATCTGCTGGCGCTCAACCCGCGGCTCATCTATGCCTCGCTCACGGCCTACGGCGAGCAGGGTGACGAAGCTGCCAGAACTGGCTTCGACTCCACCGTCTATTGGGCTCGAACAGGCTTGATGGACATGGTGCGAGCCACGGCGGATACCGAGCCGGCGCGTTCCGTACCCGGCATGGGCGACCATCCCAGCGCCACCGCACTCTATGCCGCGATCGTTACGGCGCTGTACCGGCGGGAGAAGACCGGCAAAGGCGGCATCGCGCAGACGTCCCTGCTCCAGAACGGCGTATGGGCGAACGCCTGCTTCATCCAGACGAGGTTGTTTGGCGAGCGTGTGCCGCATCGCGCACCCCGCGCGCAGGCGCCCAATCCGCTCGCCAATCATTATCGTTGCCGCGACGGACGCTGGTTCATTATGGCCCTGTTTAACGAGCAGCGGCAGTTGCTTGGCTTCCTGGCAGCGATCGGCTGCACGCATCTGGCCGAGGATCCCCGCTTCGCGACGGGTGCGGCTCGCAAGGAAAATGCCCGGGCGCTCGTTGCCATCTTGGATGAGGTGTTCGCCCAACGCGACTTGGCGGAGTGGGGAGCGATCCTCGACGCGGCGGGCGTAACGTTTGGCGTGGTGGGCTCGGTGGACGAGACCTCCTCTGACGCGCAGTTGCAACGGATTGGCGCGGTCGTGCCCTTCGCCGACGACGGAGGCTTCACCGTGTCGAGCCCGTTTCATCTCGACGGCGAAGGCAAGGTGCCGCCGCGCCGCGCTCCGTCGGTGGGTCAACATACCGACGAGGTGCTGCGGGAAGCGGGCTACTCGAAGACCGACATCGAGCGCCTGCGCGCCCTGCGCGTGCTTGGCTAGGACAGTCGGGCGCACGCCTGTTCGCAGCGGGCGCGCAGCTGCTCCCGATCGAAGCTGCCGTCGCTTTCCCGCACGATCCAATGCGACAGCGGGGCGCGCGCAAATCGGTCGTATAGTTTCACGCCGCCATTGAGCAGCGCTGCGGCATAGCTGAACGAGCTCTTGGTCATGATGAAGATATCGGCCTCCACGAAGGCACCAAACGTCGGGATCGCCGGCGTGTTCAGGCACAGCTCGAAGCCGTGGTCGCGCAGAGAGGCGAAATCCTTCTCATCGCCTTGCGAAAACAGGCGCACGCGGCTCGTCAACCCCAGCTCCTTCAGAACGGACTGCGTCGCGGAAATCGCCTTCGCCATCGCATCGTTGGCGACGTAGCGGTAGGCCGTTTCGGGGTTCTCGGTGGACACATCGCCGCCGCGCCGCAGATGCGCACAGATTTCCACCACATTCGAGCGGGGTCTGGGCGAGGCGTCGAGGTAATACTTCTTGCGCAACTGGGGGATCACGTCGAGATATGCGTCCGGCATGCGGTCCACGATCCTGCTCATGTGCCCCACACAGAGCAGGCACGGAGTTGACCACCACCGCCGATCCGCCATGAAGTCGTCGATCTCCACACGCGGCAACCGGCACTGCGCGGCGCTCACCTCGCCGTGTCCCAGGTTGAGCATTCGTTCCCAAGTGGCCGCCCACTCATCAGGTGGGCCCTCGTTATGTTGCATCAGAAGGAAGGGCGTATGCACGTATGTGAAGTCGTACTTGCGAGCAACACAAATGGCCGACATTCTCGCCAGCGCCTGGGAGCCCGCGCCGTCGTGCCGCCCGGCTATGGTAACATGGCACTGGCTGCCGATTTGACCCTGAGCCAACCGACGGCCGAATTCTTCGACCAGGAACTGACGGTCGCTCCGGGTCGGAATGCGCAGCGCCCGCTTGACATTGAACCACGCCAATCGTGGAAACCGCACCGCATCCGGCGGAAGCGACCTCGCGGTTTGCGCCAGATGCCGAAGCCCGACGCGGACGCGGCGATCAAGCCTCATGACGGGCTATCCACTGGTAGTCCTGGAACCATTGCGCTCATCGTAGCGCCTGCTCCCTAGCCAGCCGAGAATGGCGTTCTCATACGCCCGGCCCATGCTGCCCAGTGGAACCCAAAGTCGTCTTGCCACGCCGGGAGCAACGCTTGACGGGCAGGGCCGTGCACCTTCTTGCTCTCGGACAGGCGGGCAGCAGAGGCGGCGCCTAACTAGGCTTTGGTCATGCACGAGTCAACGAACAAGCCCGAGCCAATATTGCCGCAATCCATGTGCGCGAACCTGGACGGCGGGCCACACCGGCTTCGTCGATGACTTCCCGGGCGCCGCAGTGCATTTCGCCGGCGGTACTCGCTAGGCAAGGTCCAATCAACGTTGGCGCGCCGACCGCCACCAGCAGCCGGGAGCTGGATTTGCGGCGATCGCCCGCGCCATCGCACACGAGGGGCGCATACGAGGGGCGCTTTACCCACGACCAGGACCAAGCCGGACCAGCATGCCACGCGAATTGGTCGACGCCAGCCGTGACAGAGCTCGGTTGGCAGGCGAGGACGCCCTTGATAGCTGGCCTCGATAAGACCTATGGGTGGGTCACCGATCGGAACTCGGGCGCTCCTACGCCTCCCGCCCGACGACGCGATTGAGCCAAGACGGGAGCACTTCTCTGGCGCGCTCCAGGTCAGCGGGAATGCCGATGTCGATAAAGTTGCCCTCCAGGATTTGCGCGCGCAACAGGTGGTGGCGAAGAAGGCGCGGAAATACCTCTTGCTCCAGCGAGACAGGGGGCTCCCCGATAGCTTCGAGGATGCGCTGCGAGAGGCAGTAGATCCCAGCGTTGATCAGACCCGCGCCGGAGCGCGATTTCTCGCCGAAGTTGGTAATCAGCCCTTGATCGACTTGATCGACCTCGACGCGGCCATAACGTCCCGTGTCCCCGACGCGGCGAACCGCGATCGTGCCCCAAGGCTGCGGTCTGCTTGCCTTTGGCGTCGGTCCTTCACACAGGGCCAAGAGGTCGGCCAGGAAGAGCGAATCGCCGTTGAGCATCAGGAACCAATCGCCGAGCCGGTGGCGGACATAGTGGAGAGCGCCGGCCGTGCCAGCCGGAGCCGGCTCGGCGACCACCTCGATCGACACGCCCAGTGCGCGTCC
>Ga0306920_100007054_pt1 | contig 14755 bp, 8 predicted proteins | sample flu12Cox44000170_FD_204666 | JGI IMG/M metagenome (GOLD analysis project Ga0306920, IMG submission 204666) | Lab enrichment of tropical soil microbial communities from Luquillo Experimental Forest, Puerto Rico - flux4day.12C.oxic.44.000.170 (v2)... | ecosystem: Environmental > Terrestrial >... | reverse complement strand
ACGAGAGGTGACAACTTCGAGGAAATCAGGAGCGACTGGGGATCGACGGCGATGACGGCATCACTGCTTCACGCGCGGTAAACTCGGATCTTCCGTGCATAATCCAGGTGACATATATATTGTCGAAGGATAAAATCAAAAACCTCTATCCAGGGTGAAACAAGCCGGGTCTTGGCAATTTGGGAAACAACTAGTTGAGGAGGGGTTTTCGTGCGCTCAGGTTGGACTTTGCGTTTGATTGGATTGATGGGAATTGTCACACAACTGACATTCGGGCAAGGAGGCACTGCGACCATCACCGGGACGATCTCTGACCCTTCGGGGCTGGTAGTCGCCGACGCCGCGGTGCAGGCCAGGAACACTGAAACGGGCGCGATCTATTCTGCTGCATCCACGTCCACGGGTAACTACGCCGTGCCGAATCTACCGGTGGGCACTTACACCCTCACCGCGTCGGCGGCGGGATTCAAGACCTATACCCATACGAACCTGACTTTGGCGGCGGCGCAGATTCTACGGCAAAACATCCCTTTAGAAGTAGGCACTACTTCAGAGACGGTGACGGTTGAAGCCCAAGCAACACTGCTTAAGACGGAAACCGGAGAGAATTCCACGAACATCACGCTCGAGGAAATGCAAGATCTCCCGCTGCTGGGTATCGGGACGGTCAACTCGGGTACTTCCGGCGTGCGCAATCCCTATAACGTGCTGCTCACGCTGCCCGGCGTGTCCAGTTATGGCAGCAATGGCAACGCCGTGGGCGGCCCGTTCACCGTGAACGGCTTGGGTACAGGGTTCGTGCTCAGCGAGGCGATACGCATAGAAGGCCAGGACGCCACCTCTCGCATGTTCAACGCATACACCTATACGCAAATGGCCCAGCCGAACGCGGACGCGATTCAGGAAGTCGCCTACCAGACCAGCAACTACGCCCCGGAATTCGGGCAGGCCGGCAACGTCGTCATCAACACGACCATGAAGTCCGGCACCAATAAATATCACGGCACCGGTTTCGAATACTTCGTCAACGAAGACCTGAATGCCGGCCAGCCGTTCAGCATCAGCGGCGGCGCAGCGGGCGGCGATGGCTCCAAGTTGCGGCCGCGCAACCGCCGGAATGATTATGGCGGTACGTTGGGTGGCCCGATCAGCATCCCGAAAATCTATAACGGGAAAGACAAGAGTTTCTTCTTCTTCGCCTATGAGCAGTTCGGCGAAACCAATTTGTACACCTTCACCGACACGGTTCCGACACCCGACTATTTGAACGGCAACTTCTCGCACATCTCACCCAACGGCGATTGCAGCCTCTGCGCGCTTTACGGGATTACGACCGGCCCGTTGGGAGGCATCAATACGGATCCCACCAGCCCGAACTACGGAAAGCCCCTCTATACGGATGCGATAGGCCGTCCGACGTACGCCAATGAGATCTACGATCCCACCACGCGCGCCGTCAATCCGGCCAACGGCCGTGCCTACGCCAATCCGTTTCCGAACAATGTCATTCCCGCGCTCATGTTCAATCAGAGCTCCCTGGCGCTCCAAAAGCTGTTCCCGGCCGCCCAAAACTCAAATCTGATCGGCAACTACCTCGGGACCGTGCCCGGAAATCGATACACCGCCATCCCGTCGATCAAGGTCGACCAAATCATTTCGCCGAAGGACAAGCTGTCGTTCTACTGGTCGAGGATCAACACGGAATCCCAAGTCTCCGTCCCCTACGGGGCAGCCGACGGCCTGCCGCTTGAGATCGGGCAGTATCGCGGCACCTTCATTCCCACCTGGACCGCGCGCCTGAATTACGATCGCACTCTGACACCGACTCTGCTCCTTCATGCCGGAGCGGGTTACTACCACACTAGCTTCAGTGACCGGGCGCCGGAGTTGAATTTCGATCCCTCTCAGTACGGGCTCTCGGGTTTCCTCATCCACCGCAACTTCCCGGTGATTACCGGAATGTGCCCGGCGCCTTCACTGTTTGGCGCCTCTCAGGGCTGTTCGGGTTATGGCGGCATGCAACAGCTCGGGCCAGGCGCGGGCCAAACGCAAAGCTACGAGGAAAAGCCCAGCTTCAACGCCGCGGCGACTTGGGTCAAGGGCAACCACACCTATAAGCTGGGCGCGGAGATGTACCTGGAACAAAACTACACCGGCACGATTTCCTTGGTTAGGCTCTCCGCAGGTCTGAATGCAACCTCTTTGCCGGAAAATCCGACCGTCGGCTTTCGCGGTTTCACCGAAGGCTTTGGCTATGCCAGCTTTCTGCTTGGCGAGTATGGATCCACAAATTCCCAGGGAATTATTTCCGGCACGTCGCAGGGCCCGAACGAGACTTATCGGGTCGGCAACCAGACCTGGGGGTTGTACCTGCAAGACTCCTGGAAAGTGACCCGCAAGCTGACTCTGGATTACGGCCTGCGGTGGGACTACAACACTCCGTATCACGAACAATATGGGCGCCTGGGTCAGTTCGATCCGACTGCGCCGAACGCCAACGCCGGCGGCCGGTTGGGGGCGACACGGTACGTCAGCACCTGCAATTGCCCGTTCTACCAGCCCACGTATCCGTACGCCATCGGACCGCGGCTCGGCGTAGCGTATCAGATCACTCCCAAGACGGTGTTTCGCGGGGGCTTTGGAATCAATTACCAATATGTCGGTGCCAATGCAGGCGGCATTATCGGCACCAATGGTGTCTATCCCCTGTCTGGCGTCAACCCCTACGTGAACATTTCGACATCGGGTTCCATCGTACAGCCGACTTGGCCCGTAACCGATCCCAACATATTCCCGGTTCCCGGAACTGTCGGGGGAACTCCTCCGAATTACGCGCCCGACGCCAATCAGAATCGCCCGCCCCGCATCATGCAGTGGAGTGTCGGCTTCCAGCAGGAGATTACCCGAAATTTGGTGGTGGAGGCTTCCTACGTGGCCAACCGCTCTGCGTGGCTGGCAGGGCTTCCGGGTTTTCTGAGCCAGATCAGCGCCGCGAACTTCGCCAAATATGGTTTGTATCCATACCCTGGGACGGGTCCTGCAGGCTACAACTATTCATTCGGCAACCCGCCTCTCTGCGTGCCGGGAAATGATTGCGACCGGGCTCTCCTCAACCAGACTTTGGGCAGCACCGCGGTACAGCAGAAACTAGCCTCTGTGGGCTTGGCGAACTGGACGCCTTACGCTGGCTTCTCCCCGAAGAACACGCTGCTAAGCGCCCTGTACCCTTATCCGCAGTTTGGAAACCTGGCAGTGAGCGGGGCTGCGAACGGCGCGTCCAAATACGATTCCCTGCAAGTCAAAATGAATAAGCGCTTCTCGCACGGCCTCCAAGCCAACGCCAACTTCACCTGGGCGCAAGGTTTCACTCGACCAACGCCCCAGGACTTCTTCAACTGGCAAGGTTCGGCATGGCAACTGCAGCAGATTCCGCCCGTGGATCTGAACTTCAATATCGTCTACACGGTGCCCAAGTTTGCGTTCCTTCCGAAGATCGCCGATGCGGCCGTCAGAGATTGGCAGTTTGGCTGGTTCTCCAATTACCAAAGCGGTATGTTCCTGGCTCCTCCCATCAGCCCGACGGCCAATTACCTCACCAGCGAGGAAGTCCGGGTTCCGGGCCAGCCGCTGTACACGCCGGGCGTCGACCTCAACAATCACAGCACCTATGACCCGTATTACACGCAAGTGCTAAATCCAAAGGCTTGGGCTCCATGCCCCGCTAATTCGACTTGTGGATCAGCCTATATCAACGCGTTTGGCGTCGCGACATCGACCGTGTACTACAAGGATTTCCGCGCTCCGCGTACGCCGACCGAAAACGCCAACATCGGGCGCAATTTCCGCCTCGGCAAGGACGGACGGTACAACCTCTTTATCCGCGCTGAATTCGTCAACGTCTTTAACCGGACCATCATGCCGGCACCGCTCACCAACGGCATTGGAGTGAACCCGCAGAACGCCGTACAAAGGAATTCCCAGGGTATCCAGACCAACGGGTTCGGAGTCATTAGCGCCTACTTTACGCCGGGCAGCGCAAACTCCACCAACAACGCGCCTTTCCTGCAGGGCCGCACGGGCACGATCGTCGCCCGCTTCTCGTTCTGATGTAAGTGCTCTTCAGGTTGATTACCCTCAGGCCGCCCAGACGCATCCGCGTTCTTGGCGGCCTTTGCCTTCTCACGGCAGTCAGCCTGCTTGCCGCGGACCGCTCGTTCACTCCCTATCCAACTGTCCAGTCCCTCACCCTACCGCCGGAACTCCGGAACCTTGACGAATCCAGGTGGCTCGCATGGGCAAGGCGCCATGACAAATCCATTCGCGACCGGCTGCGACAGGGCGATCTCGATTCCATGGTGAATCTTCTGTTATTCGGTACTTCGTTCACCAGCCAGCCGCGGATTCACATCGAGACCCTGACTGAAGCTTCAAAATCCGGGGTCCTGCGCGCCCGCGTGGACGATCTGGTTGCCGGCCTTCGCAATCCCGGCAGCAACGAGCGCCTTCTCGTTCTTCAACACCTCGTCCCCGATGCCCCCACCGATGCCGGAAAATTCATCTACAGTCAGCTGCTGCGCGTTCTCCACGAGCGCCAGACTCTGGCAACACGCGCTGCCCAGGCTGACCCCGCTACACATCCGGACGGTCCGGCTTCACTGTTGGACCGCGCGTCCTTCTTCCGCGATCGCGGCGTCTCACTCGATACCGGTATCATCCCCGACTTCTCGATCGAACAGGCCTTGCGCGACCTGAAGCAGCGTGGTCTGCTGCGCGAAGGCCAGGTCGCGCGCTTCGCCGTGATTGGCCCCGGCCTCGACTTTATCGATAAGAACGAAGAATCCGCCTACGACTACTATCCCCCGCAGACTGTACAGCCGTTCGCGGTCTACGATTCCCTCCGACGATTAAAGTTAACGGGCGGCCCCGCCTTCTCGGTGTCGATCCTCGACATCAGCCCCCGCGTCCTCGAACACGTGCAACGCGCGCGCGCCCGTGCCGCCAAGAATAGCGGTTACGTCATCCAGTTGCCGCGCGACGTGGCCCGTCCCTGGCCGTCCGGTCTCATCGGATATTGGAACTCGCTCGGCGATCAGGTGGCAGCCGAGGTTCCACCACTCCGGCCTCCCGAGATCTTTCCGGGTTTGGAGACGCGCGCCGTTCAAATCCGCCCAGACGTCGTGCTCGCTTGCGAGCCGGTGGACCTGGACATTATCGTACAGCGCCTCGACTTGGCACCGGCAGCACGGTTCGATTTGATCGTCGCGACCAACATTTTTGTTTACTATGACGCTTTCGAACAGAGCCTGGCGGCCGAGAACGTGGCGTCCATGCTGAAGCCCGGCGGCATTCTCCTCAGCAATGATCGCTTGCCCGAGCTGGCCCGGGCTTCGCTGCGCCTGGCCGGAGTGACGATCGTGCCCTTTGACGCGCCGGGCGTGAGCGTGCGCCAAGTAGTCGGCTGGTACGGCAAGCGTTAAAAACTTGCCGCGGCTCGACGCTCCATGCTCCGGAATTCCGGCTCCTCTCGGATTACACTGGCAGGTCAAAATCCACCCCGGATTCTGTGCAAGCTTGCGCCAGCCAGGCCGGACCTGCGGGGCTCCTCCAAACCCGGGAGGATGACCACACGGCCACCCCTGTTACTATCCGCGCCCGTTATAGAAACTGGGTCGCCCGCGCAACTGTAGAGCGAGATGCGCCAACAGTTCGACACAGATGAAGGCGAGGCCTGCGAGCCACCAGGTTGGCCAATGCCCCGGGCGGTAGCCCGCCAGCGTGATCGCGGTTAGAGCCAAGCCAACTGCGAGACCTAAACCGCCTGCGAACCAAACGACAAATCTTGCCGCAACCTGCACGCGACGCGCGGCCGGAATTCGCGGGCGAAGCCAGTTGAGGAACCATACCTCCACCCAGTGGCCGCCCAACGAGGGCCAGAGCGCCAAAAGCGTCACCAGCGGCCAGCGCGGCAACCCGCCCCAGAATCGGGCGATGACGGCGCCCACGAGAATCGCGATCGCACCGTTGCGCAACAGGGTACGACGAAGGGGCTCGTGAAAGGGCTGCCATCGTGATGTTGTCGGATAAGATTCGCCGGTCGCCGCTCGCACTGTTTTCGCCCGGGTTGGTCGCTTGAATCCGGCACTACCCCCACGACGGATTGTACACGTTCGTGTTGCAGCCACGCCATGCGCGGAATGGAGATCTGGATTTTGAGCGTCATTGCCGGGCGTTACACTCGGGTGCGATTTCCCGCTGAAATTGCTGTTACCACGATTCAAGGTCCGATAATTGGACCGTTATACGGCTCGTTGCAGCACCGGCAGAAACACAGCACGCGACCACCGAAGTAGCTTAGCACTGGACACCGGGATACCAGCTCGGAATCCGGCACGACCGCAAACCGTCCTCCCCGTTTCCCGGTTCGATCAGAATGGAAACGCGCGACAGGCTGCCCGTTGCGCGGCTGGCTGTAGAGCGAAGTGGGATTAATATAGCCCCACCACGATTGGGGCTGGCCGAGGTTGTTTCGCTGCTGCGGCTGCGTCGGCGCTATCAGCGACGGGTTCGCCAGATACGTCCGGCTGAAGACTCCGCTCGCACCTGAAGGGACATCTTCTCTTTGATGCGGAACATTCCGTCCCAAGCTCGTCTGCTCGGCAGGACGCCGCTGATAGTTTCTCGCCGCGCGGGGGGCCTCTCTCAGCGCGGTATCGCACCTGCGGAAGGCGGCGCAAAGCCCCGATGCCCAGGTGCGAAAAGCAGCGATGGATGCCTTGAAGTAATCGACATTTCACCGATTGTAAGGCAGCAACTGCTGAGGGTCCAGTCGCACCCGTGGCGGCTTTCCTCAGTTCACATTTTTACTGCCCAAGCGCTTTTTCGATGGCGGCGGCCACCGCCGAGGATTCCGGGGTGACATCCGGTTCGAACCGCTCCAGAATCCTGCCGTCCCGGCTGATCAGGAATTTGGTAAAGTTCCACTGGATGTTGCCGCCCTTAGCTGCGGTGAGGTACTGGTACAGGGGCGCCTTGTCGGCACCGTCCACCGAGATCTTGGCATACATCGGAAACTTCACGTGGTAAGTGCGTTCGCAGAAGTCCTTGATCTCGGCATTAGTGCCCGGTTCCTGCGAGCCAAAATTATTGGCCGGGAAACCGATCACCACCAGGCCGCGGTCTTTATATTTTTCGTAGAGCGCTTCCAGACCTTGATACTGCGGGGTGTATCCGCAATAGCTGGCCACGTTCACCACCAGCAGCACCTTACCGCGATAAGCTGCCAACGGCGCAGCAGCGCCGTCGATTGAGTTCAGGCTGAAGTCGTAAATACTCGAGGCCCCAAAGAGGCCGGCGCCCGCCACCAGCAGCCCGGCGGCGATACGAAATACGGAACTGATCATCCCAACAGTATAGACCGCCGCACCGCACCTTAACGCCACGACCAAGCTCAGACGCTTCTCCTGCCGGATGGAATGCCTGCTTGGCTTCTCGCCCACCGACGGAGCGATCTTCTGGGACCTGCGTTGTGGACGCCAAGCCTGCCCGAATACGAGGGAGTGAATCCACCCAAAAGTACCGGGAAAACGCGGGCGCGCAGCACTCACTGCCGAACGGGACGGCCGCTCTCGGCCTCGGTAGACCCAATCTCCAACAGAGCAGACTTGCGATAGAGACCGTCTACGGTAGCAGAACCGGGCAATATGTCCATGGTCGGCAGCGACCCGCGTGTTCTCGCCTTCGGGCCAGAGCATCGATGCAGTGTTGACGATGCCGTCGTTGTCCCATAATCTATCGCGTCATTCTGGACTCACCGGAACGCGTTGGTTGACCCTTCCGCGATGCATTAGCCGCTTGAACGAACCGCCGGCGCAGCTGATGTCACTCGTGGTTCAATGAGAGGACATGAAATCGTCCAGAAGACAGGCCCTAGCAGCGATGTCTGGCTTGTTCGGCACGGTGTTGCCGCAGGGGATAAGGGCAGGCGAAATGCAGCTTCCGATCCGCCTGGTGGTACTTGATGTCGGTGGCACGATCGTCGAGGAACGCGGCGACGTTCCTGAAGCCCTCAGCGGCGCCTTTGGGAAGCGGGGCATCAATGTATCACCTGCGGAGATCAATCAGTGGCGGGGAGCTGCTAAGCGCGAGGTCGTTCGGCATTTCGTCACCCAGCGCATGAAGCTACCGGATGCCGAGCGCGACAAGCTGATTGAGGCGGTTTACACCGACTTCAGTGCGCGGATTATCGATAGCTATAAAACAGTGAAAGGCATTCCCGGCGCCGAAGATGCGTTTCGCGCCATGCAGAAGATGGGCCTGACGCTCGCGACGTCAACCGGCTTCGATGAGCCCATCACCTCATCGATCATGACACGCCTGGGCTGGAAACACTATTTCGTTGCACAAATCACAAGCGACGACGTCGTGCATGGGAGGCCTTCGCCGTACATGCTGTTTCACGCGATGGAGGCTGCGCGTGTGGACAGTGTTTCTCAGGTGATTGCAGTGGGAGATACCCCGCTCGATCTTCAGGCCGGGGCAAACGGCGGAATGCGCGGCGTGGTGGGCGTGCTTTCCGGAGTGGGGACGCGGAAGACGATGGAGCCGCATACCGACCTCATCGAAAGCGTGGCTGCGTTGCCAGCGCTGCTACGTTCCAAGTACACCGTGAGTTAGCTGCGCCAGCACTCCAGTACCAGCCAGCACTTCGGTTTTTCGCTGCACAGCCAACATCTTTGAGATAATTCACGGCCGGGCCTACGCGATCGCGTGCGGCGGCAGGTAGCGGCTCACATGATTCCGACAAAACTCAACCCGTCACAACTGGAAACTTGCCCATTTTCGTCGCTTGGCCGGCTTGAGACCGATCGCCGCCAACCGCATGGAGACATTTGGGGGTTACCAACAATGAGCGCAACGTGGATGACTCACCCCTACGGGCTCTCCGGCTTTGGTGCATCATAGCGGAGCTGACATTCACTCTTGGACCGTCCGTCGGCTGCCCGATAAGCGGCCTGTTAGACGGAGCCTTGCTCTTGCTGGCGGGTGTGGTGTTCGCGAGAGAAGCATCAGCACGGCCACGCCGGCGTTCTCAGCATTTCTTCCCCTACGCTGGCGATGGCAGCGGTCCGGCGAACAGTGCGTCCGGAATTTCTTGTTGTCTGTTTCTACCCAACACGCCGGTATCGCCGACACAAATGGAACCGCCTAAAGTATTCTGACCGCTGACTGCACTCGCCCTTTACTCTCAATCGAGCCGCTCTGAAACGTGAACCGACACAAGCGAAGTGATTACTTGGGTGTCACATGGATCAGGGCGCCTGGATTGGCGTCTTCCAGCATCCACAGTGAGCCGTCGGGACCCTCTTCCACGTCGCGAATGCGGTGGCCTACACTCCAGCGCTCGCCGCTTTTGGCGCCGCCGTGGCCGTCAAAGATGATGCGGTTGAGCGATGTGGTTCCCAGGCCGCTGATGAAACCGTTGCCGTCCCATTGCGGGAAGGTCTGGCTCCCGTGGTAGAACATCAGGTTGCCCGGCGCGATCACCGGCACCCAATAGAGCACCGGCTTCGCTAGGTCGAGTCGCGTGTCTGGGTTGGGAATGGGCACGCCGTTATAGTTCTGCCCATATGAGACGAGCGGCCAGCCATAATTCTTGCCCTTCTCGATCAGGTTCAGCTCGTCGCCGCCGCGCGGCCCATGCTCCACTTCCCACAATTCGCCGGTGGGTGAAAACGCCATGCCATAGGGCGTGCGGTGGCCGCTGGTCCACGTTTCCGCCCGCGTCAGGTTGGGTGCGGTAAAGGTATAGGTGCTGACCACCTTCGCGGTCTTCGCAGCTTCGGTGTCGCTGGGCGGATCGATCAGCGGAATCGTGGACGCACCGGTTTGGCCGTAGTTAGGATTGCCGGGCGCGGGCTTGCCGTCCAGGGTCAGGCGCAGGATCTTGCCTTCAGGCTGGTCCGGATCCTGGGCGGGGGTGAAACGCTGGCGGTCGCCCACCGTGAGGAATAGATACTGGCCGTCGGGCGAGAAGGCGATCTGCGCGCCTTCCTGCCCGCCCTTGCCCTTGGGCATCTGGCGCCACAGCACTTCGAAGTTTTGCAGTCTGGGCCCCTGAGGAGCAGTGAGGTTGAGCTTGGCGCGGGCGAGCGCGAGACCCCCGCCGTAGTCGCCTGGCTCGACATAAGTGAGATAGATACTCTGGTCGGTGGCGTAGCGGGGCGAAAGGAAAACGCCCAGCATGCCGTTCTGGCCCTGCCAATAGACCGGCGGCGTATTGCCCACCAGCACCTTCTCTCCCTGCTGGGTCGCCAACCATATCGGCCCGACCTTTTCGGTAATCAGCATGCGGCCGTCGGGCAGGAACGCCAGCCGCCAAGGCAGTTCGAAGGCAGCCACCGTGGTCATGGTGAAGGGCAGGCTGCCGTCCGGCTTCTGTGCGCCGACATTGATCTGGGCCCAGGCCCCCACCGAGGCCAGGGTGAAAAGCAATGCCACTGTTGCCATTTTCATCGTCATTTCTCTTTGCTTCCCAAGCGCCCGACCTTAAGCGATCCGGGGCGCCGATGTTAATCGTACTCTACCATGAGGATCGTGCCAATACCTGCACTATACAAAGCGCTAAAGCTAAACCCTGCAGCAGCGCAGGGCCTTCGCGCGGAGGCATCCTTGTCGCGGGCGCCGGCGCTGAGCGGCGCGCTCGAACCGCTCTGAGAACAGCTCCTTTTGAGAGGCCTGGTACGGGAAGGATTCATCCTGGGCATCGCCGCTCAAGCAGAGATGATTCAAAATCTTCTTGCACGAGGGGCGCAGTCCATCTGGCCGTCCGTAGTTAACCATTTCAACCAACGTTGATCATTTCAACCAAAGGCTAGCCCACTCCGCCGCAAATGGTGGTTGCCCGGCGAAGGTTCTCCGCCCGGGAAGAGTCTCCATTCTGCTCTCCGTGAACCGAACCAGCGACACTCGAAACAGATAGCCTTCTCTAGCTATTTCGATTTCTTAGCAGCTTCCTCTTCGGCTACGCGAGCTCCACGAAGAGTGTTCGCCAATCCATAGTTCGCTTCCTGACAGGCGTACTCGTAGATTTGGCCGTCAATCTTCGTGATCGGCACCTCTCCCGACCAAGCCTTAGTCCACATCCCAGGGTCTTCTATCGTGAACTGGTATAGGATCGTATCGGGATCGAGGCGCGTGAAACGTTCGATCACGTGAAGGTTCTGGGCGCCTGGGAACGGATGCTGGTCCGTGAAGTTGGTGGTATCGACGACCAAGGTGTCGCCCTCCCAATGCCCCACCGAATCCCCCAACCATTGCCGAATGCGGTTGGGCAGATGGGGACGGCCATCGGTCGGAATCACCCGGACGTCGTGGATCATCTCCGTTTCCACCGCCATGTACCCGCGTCCCTGGACAATCTGCAGATTGCTGTTGTAACCGGCGGGTAACAAAGGCGGCCCCACACTGCCAAAGACCAGACAACGCGAGCCGAGCGGCCGGTCCTTGACACTATCGAACTCATGTCCCTTGGCCAGGGTAGCCCGTTCCGCGTTTCGCTTAGCAGCCTCCGGCGTCAGTGCGGGAATGGTGCCCTCAGGTCCAACGATCAGCGAGGTCCGCCGATTCCAGACGAGCTTGGCCTGGGCGCGGTCCAGTGCATACTCGGCGAAATCGTAGTGGACATCTGCAGCAGTGCCCGGCTCTGTTGGACGTCCATCCTCTTCATTCAACGCGAGCCGCGAACCTTCCTTTCTCTGATTCTCGGCCAACTCCGCTTCTGTATAGAACTCTTTTCCCATCAGGTTTTTGGGCCGTTGTAAGGGCGTTGTGGTGTTGTTGGTCCAAACTCCCTGAAGGTCGGGCACCCCATCCGGCGTGCGCGGCGCGATCCATGCGTTTTTGGAGGTTGCCGCCTTGACGGACGGTGACGCGGGGGCCGGGACCTGGCCCGCGGCTGGCTTGACAGGCGACAATACAGCCAAAAGGGCAGCCAGAAAAGCGGCTGAGGGCAACATTCGAAAGTCCATTGTTCCTCCCCAAAACATTGTCTTACTTTTCCAGTCCCAGTGACGATCAGCCCTTTGACGGGCCGGTGTGAACGCCCGCCAAGTCATCGACTGGTGCCGCAAGCGAAAAAAAGCCCCGCAGCACCAACGCGGTTCTTCCGATATCATCGGAACTCATGCCGAACTACATCTGCGTCACCTGCGGCGTGCAATATACAGAGTCCCCAGCCCCGCCCGCGGCCTGTCCGATCTGCCGGGACCCACGCCAGTTTATAGGGCTTGAGGGACAGAAGTGGACCACGGGCGAGGAAATGCGTGCCACATACCTTAACGAAATCAAAGAGGAGGAGCCAGGTCTCTACTCCATCCACACCGAACCTTCCTTCGCCATCGGCCAGCGCGCGTTCCTGCTACGGACCACAAAAGGCAACGTGCTGTGGGACTGCGTGAGCCTGCTCGACGACGCTACCATCGACACAATACGATCCCGTGGCGGCATCGACGCCATCGCCATTTCCCATCCCCACTATTACTCCTCGATGGTGGATTGGAGCGCAGCCTTCGGCGACGCGCCGATTTACATCCACGAATCCGATGCGCAATGGATCATGCGTCCCGACCCTCGAGTGCACTACTGGTCCGGCGCCTCGATACCGCTTCTCGATTCAGTCATGCTCATTGTGACTCCCGGTCACTTCGAGGGCTACCAGGTCTTGCACTGGAGGCAGGGCGCAGGCGGCCAAGGTGCCCTGCTTTCCGGCGATCAGCCGCAAGTCTGCATGGACACGCGTTGGGTCAGCTTCATGTACAGCTATCCCAACTACATTCCGCTCGCGCCCGCCACCGTCTCCCGCATCGTCGAAATTCTACGCCCTTACGCCTTCGACCGAATCTACGGCGCATTTCCGCTCCGCACCGTCGCCACCGAGGGAAAAGCCGCCGTGGAGCGTTCCGCCGAGCGTTACCTGCGGGCCGTCGGCGCCTAGTAGCCCGATTGGGTTCGGAGCCGACGGACCAGTCACTTCCTTTCTTGCGCCTGTCCCCTATCGGAAATGTCGATCTTTTTGAGAAATGAGAGTTGCTCGCCTCCCGCAATTCAACTCGCTTGAGGGCAATCTCGGGGCGCCAAAAAACTTCAGCTGAGGCGGTATGGCGAAGTCGTCAAATTTGAGGGTCGGTTGGGTACTCCCACATTAGGCGGTTTCGATGCGAACTCAGAGCAGCCCGAGGCCGGATATGAAGAGAAGCTGAAAACGAAAGGAAACCTCCAAGGCGGTGCAAATACGGGGTCGGCTGCTACCGAATTTGATGCCGCCGTTGTTCGATCCCGTCCGCCGCCTGTCTGACGTCGGTACCGACGAAGCCGGAGACCATGACGCGGGCGAGCGAGCTCCGAGCGGTGCCTTCGCTACTTTGAAGACAATCCTCCATATAGTACGCCTTGTGCGATTGGTCCGACCACCGGCTGAGATTCGCTCGGAGCTCCATCCTGCTAGAGGACGCAGCGTCATACTCGGCGGCAGCTCCACCATGTGTCCCGAGACCGGGCGCAATCGCTCGACCCCGAGCCTGATAGAATCTATGTGCCAGGACCGGACCCCCGCGTGCTATGTGGAGTAATAGGATCACTATGAAACGTTTGGGCAAGAGTTGCCTCATCGCGGCAACGGCCGCCGTTGTGATAGCGATTGTGTTTTCGGTCGCCGTGCGAAGCGTGACGCCTGCAGGCGCGGCCGGTCCTGACACAGGGGGTCGCATCGCCGGCAAGCCCGATTTCAATGGGATTTGGGAAGCTAACAACACAGCGAACTGGGATCTTCTGACGCACCAAGCGCGGCCGATGGTCGCGCAGCCGGGCCTCCTTCCCAATACCGTGGTGTCGGCGGCGCCGGTGATTCCGCTGGGAGCGCTCGGCTGGGTTCCGGCCGGGCTGGGTGTGGTGGAAGGAGATGAGATCCCGTACCAGCAGTGGGCCGCCGCGCGAAAGAAAGAGAACCAGGAGCACTGGCTCGACCGGGACCCAGAAATCAAATGCTTCCAGCCTGGTATCCCGCGTGGCATCTACATGCCGCATCCGTTCCAGATCATCCAAAGCGCCACCAAGATCCAGATGATCTTCGAATTCGCCAATGCGCAGCGCACCATCCATCTGACGAAGATGGAGCCGTATCCGAACGTGCTGTGGATGGGATACGCCCAGGGCCACTGGGACGGAGACGCGCTGGTGGTGGACGTTACGAATTTCACTGATGCCACGTGGTTCGACCGGGCGGGTGATTTCCATAGCGATGCCCTGCACGTTACCGAGAGGTACACCGCGTCTGGCAAGGACGTCATTCATTACGAAGCCACGATGGAAGACCCACAGGTCTTCACGCGGCCCTGGAAGATCAGCATGCCGCTCTATCGGCGGCTGGAGCCGAACGCGCAGCTTATGGATTTCAAGTGTGTCGAGATGGTGGAAGAGACCCTTTATGGGCATCTGCGCAGGCAGCAGCTGGTCAAACACTGGGAGGGTAGAACCATGAACGTGGACATCACGCGCAAGATTCCACCGGGTGAAGAAGTTTACGAGCGCTATGTGTCGGGCAATCCACCCGCTAAGAAGTAGATTTGGGCAAATGAAGAATCAGGAGATCCGTTTTATGCGAGCCAAGTTACCTGTGGGAGCCGCTGTTGCGTCCGCCATTGCTTTGCTGGTACCCGCGTCCCCGTTGCAGGCGCACCACGCGTTCGCGGCCGAATTCGAT
>Ga0306920_100007052_pt1 | contig 14757 bp, 12 predicted proteins | sample flu12Cox44000170_FD_204666 | JGI IMG/M metagenome (GOLD analysis project Ga0306920, IMG submission 204666) | Lab enrichment of tropical soil microbial communities from Luquillo Experimental Forest, Puerto Rico - flux4day.12C.oxic.44.000.170 (v2)... | ecosystem: Environmental > Terrestrial >... | reverse complement strand
AATATGCGGGCGACCGGGCGATGCGCCTTCTCGGCAAGCGCATCCGGCGCGGCAAGCCTTGGGCCAAGGCCTATCGGCAGGTGGATTTCTGGGTCGCGCTCACGAGCCAGTGCACGCTCGTTTCGCCGATGCGCGAAACCTTTGAGGAGCGGGCGCGGCTCGAGGCATCGCACGGCCTCGTCGAACTCGCCTATTGCTTTGGCTTCCCCTACGCTGATTTTCCGGGCTGCGGCATCGCAGTCGCGGCCTATGGCGATGAGCAGGCCGAAGCCGACGCTGCAGCGCAGGCGCTCGTTGCCTATCACCATGCGCATGAGGCCGATTTCGCGGGCGCGGTGCTGCCCGCGGCGGATGGCGTGGCGCAGGCGCTCGATCTCGCCGCGACATCCGCCCGGCCGATCGTGCTTGCCGATACGCAGGATAATCCTGGCGGCGGCGGCCATGGCGACACCACGGGGCTTCTCGCCGAGCTGATCCGCCAGAACGCGCAAGGCGCGGTGCTCGGCCTGATCAATGACGCGGAGAGCGCGGCCGCCTGCCATGCGGCGGGCGAAGGGACGAAGCTCACTTTAAGCCTCGGCGGCAAGAGCGACGGCGAGCCGCTCGCGGTCACCGGCACGGTGGAGCGGCTGAGCGATGGCCGCTTCACCTGCACTGGCCCGATGGGCAAGGGCAATCCGGCCGATCTCGGGCCGACCGCGCTCCTGCGCGTCGCGCCGGGCGTGCGGGTCATCGTGGTGACGCGCAAGATGCAGGCGCTTGATCAGGCGCTTTTTACACATATCGGCGTCGAGCCGAGCGAGCAGAAGGTCCTCGCACTCAAGAGCAGCGTGCATTTCCGCGCGCATTTCCAGCCGATCGCCGAACGTGTGATCGTGGTTGCGGCGCCAGGCCCGGTCGTCGCCGATCCGGCGGTGCTGCCCTTCACCAATCTGCGCCCCGGCATCCGCCTGCGCCCGAAGGACAATCGGCCGGTCGCGTAAGGCGGAAACGAGCCTCGGTCAGCGCCCGATATCGCTCGCCTTGATGCCGGGATCGGTTTCAAGGCTCATCCGCTGCATCTCGTCGTCGAGGCGGTTGAGCTCGCCGATCATTGCCTGCGTCCGTTCATAGCCAGCTGCCCCCCGGGGGGACGAGGCTTCCCGCGCATAGGCGATCGTCTGGCGGTCCTCGCCGAGGATGCGCATCGCCGAGGCACGGATGTGGGTGCGCTCGGTCGGATCGTTGCTGTCGAGGAAACGCTGCACCGGGAGCTGGCGGCTCTTGATGGAATCGTCGAGCTTGAGCTCGACACTCGAGGTGGTGACCGTGCTGCTGCGATCGCGCTGAAAATCGTCCTGGACCTTGCGCGAGTTGAATTCGACGATGGCGGTCGCCCGCGCATTGACGACAGCGACGACGAAGCCCACGGTCGCTGCCGGCACCCCAACGACGATCATCCCCCAGACGACCAGCGTCTTGAGAGCCGTGTGCGGGATGGAGACTAGCGCGGCGAGCCCGACCGTCGTCCCCGACAATTCCCAGCTCCGTCGCCTCATTGGCAGCTCTTCGGTCGGGCAACTCGTCCAAACGGCACGCGGCCCGGCCGTCGCTGCGACGGCTGAGCCCATGCGCAATTTAATCCAGCGCCATTTCTTATCAGAAGAGCAACCATGCGGATGGCGGGGCGCCAATCGCATTCACGGCTAATGACCGGTTAACATGGCAAAAATCTCGCCGATTTTTACCCGGATGATAATTGACAATTAATTTTTACCCGGGCATATATCGTCAGACCGAACCGATCCGAGTAACTAGCCATGAATGACCCCACCACGAAGCCCGACGACCCTGCGCTTCGTCCCTGCACCGCTTTCGATGGCCAACGGCGCCTCATTGCCGGGCCGCTGCGCAGCGTCGCCCTCATCGTCAAGGCCGCGACCGATATCGGCGAGGCTGGACAAGCGCTGATCTATGACGATGCCGATGGGCGCATCATCGATGTCGACCTGCGCGGCAGCGCCGAAGAGGTGGTGGCGCGCCTGTCGCAGGCTCAGGGCCCGAGCCCTCATCCCGGCGTTGCGCCGCCTGCCGGCCCCGCCCAGGCAGCCGCCCAAGCGGCCGACTCGGGCGAGCCGCGCGGGCGCGGGCGTCCGAAGCTCGGCGTCGTTGCGCGCGAGGTCACCTTGCTGCCCCGCCACTGGGAATGGCTCGGCCGGCAGCCGGGCGGTGCCTCGGTAGCGCTGCGCAAGCTGGTCGAGGCAGCACGCCGGGAGAATGGCGAGCCTGACTGCAAGCGCGAGGCGCGAGAGGCGGCTTACCGCGTCATGTCGGCGCTCGCCGGCAACCTGCCGGGCTTCGAGGAGGCCTCACGCGCGCTTTTCGCCGAGGACCGGCAGCGTTTCGAGGCGCTCATTGGCGGCTGGCCGCAGGATGTGTCGGACTATGTCGCAAGACTCGCCTATGGCGCGCCCGCGGCACAGTCGAGCTGATCGGGGGCAAGCTCATATGGTCCCGACCCATGCACCGGCTCGCCATCTCGAGCCCACTCAGGACGCCGGGCGCGATTTCGTGCGACGCGGGATCACGGGCGGCCTCGTGATGCTCAACCGCATGCGCTTTCGCGAGGTCGCCGACTACTCGGCGCATCCGCAACTCGCCCCGGCGCAGCCGATCGGCGGCGCCGAGGCCTTCCGCCGCTACATCGACCATACGCTGCCGCATCTTCGCCGGAGCGGCGGCGAGCTCCTCTTCCTCGGCGAAGGAGGCCCTTTCCTGATCAGGCCGGCGGAGGAGCACTGGGACATGGCGATGCTGGTGCGCCAGCACAGCGTCGGCGCCTTCCTCGCCTTCGCCTCAGATGAGGCCCATCTCGCCGGTCTCGGCCATCGCACCGCAGCCCTCGAGGATTCGCGCCTGCTGCCGCTCTCAGAGATGCCTCTGCCTTAGAGGCAGCTCAGCGGCGTTGCGCCATGCCTTGCGGGACGGTCGTCTCGACGATCGAGGCGTCGAGCGCCTCATACTCGTGATAGCCGATCGTCGCGTAGAGTTCGGCGCGCGTCTGCATGCGCTCGAGCATGGCATGCGTGCCGCCGTCGCGCTTCAGCGCCGCATAGAGCTCATCTTGCGCCTTCGCGGCGACGCGCAGCGCGCTCACCGGCCAGATCACCATCTTGTAGCCCATCGCCTCGAACTCGGTGGCGGTGAAAAAGGGCGTGCGCCCGAACTCAGTCATATTGGCGAGTAGGGGCGCGTCGACCCGCCGCGCGAATTCGCGGAACATCTCGGCGTCTGTGAGGGCCTCGGGGAAGATCGCATCGGCGCCGGCCTCGAGATAGAGCTTGGCGCGGGCGACCGCTCCGTCCATGCCTTCGCTCGCGGCGGCATCTGTGCGGGAGATAACGTAGAGATCGCGCCTCGCCTTCACGGCGGCCGCAACCTTGGCCGCCATGTCGCGCGCATCGGCGAGCTTCTTGTCGTTCAGATGCCCGCATTTCTTCGGCAGGATCTGATCCTCGATATGCACGGCAGCGGCGCCCGCTTCCTCGAAGCTACGCACCATGTGCATGACGTTTAGCGCCTCGCCATATCCGGTGTCGCCGTCGACGAGGACTGGCAAGGCCGAGGCCCGCACCACCTGCCGGATGAAGAAGGCGACCTCGTCGACGGTGATGACCCCGAGATCGGGAAGGCCCATCGAGGCCGTCATCGCCGCACCCGACAAATAGAGCGCCTCGAAGCCCGCCTGGCACGCCTGCAGGGCCGCGAGCCCGTTATGGGCGCCGGGCAGCGGCAGGATGCCCGGCCGCTCGAGCAGGCGGCGCAGGCGGCGCCCCGCAGGCTCGGAAGGAAGCTCAGCCGAGACGAGATAGGTCATGATGATCCTCGCTGGGTCGGGTGCGTCGGCTCGGAAGATGCAGTTCAGAAGATGCAGCTCAGATGCAGTTCAGAATATGCCTGGACGCCCGACCGCCAGAGTCTGTGGCGGCAAAGCGATGTTGAGGCGATCGAGCTCGCCTGGCGCGAGCAGCGCGAGGCCTTGCGCTGCCTCGAGGAAGCGCTCGGCCTCGGCCGGTGCGACGATGCCCTCGGTCAGGGTCTTGAACTTGCGGATGTAATCCGCACGACCGAAAGGCTTGGTGCCATGCGGATGGGCATTGGCGAGAGCGAGCTCGTCAATGATCCTGGTTCCGTCCCGCATCACGATCTCGACGCGCCCGCCGAAGGCGAGCTCGTCGGGATCGGTCGCGTGATAGCGCTTCGTCCAGTCAGGATCCTCGCGCGTCTCGATCTTGTGCCAGAGCGCCACGGTGTCAGGCCTGGCGGCGCGCTCAGGCGCATAGCTCTCCACATGGTGCCAGCGGCCGTCCTGCAGCGCGACCGCGAAAATATACATGATCGAGTGGTCGAGCGTCTCGCGGCTCGCGCGCGGATCGAGCTTCTGGGGATCGTTCGCGCCGGTGCCGATGACATAATGGGTGTGATGGCTGGTGTGCAGGATGACCTTGTCGATGGCGGAAAGGTCGGAGATGCGCTCACGGAGCCGGAAGGCGAGATCGATCAGTGCCTGGCTCTGATATTCGGCGCTGTGCTCCTTGGTGTAGCTCGCGAGGATGGCGCGCTTCGGTTCGCCCGGCTCGGGCAAGGGCACGTGATAGCGGGCCTCCGGCCCATCGAGAAGCCAGGCAATGACGCTGTCCTCGCCTTCGTAGATCGGGCTCGGCGCGCCTTCACCGCGCATCGCCCGGTCGACCGCCTCGACCGCGAGCTTGCCGGCATGGGCGGGCGCATAGGCCTTCCAGGAGCTGATCTCGCCCTTGCGCGACTGGCGGGTCGTGAAGCTGACATGCACGCCCTGCTGCACCGCCTGGTAGATGGTCTCGACCGGCAGGCCGAGCAGCGCGCCGATGCCGGCCGCCTGGGCAGGACACAGATGCGCGATGTGATCGATCTTGTGATGATGCAGGCAGATCGAGCGCACGAGGTCGATGTGGACCTCGTAGCCCGCCGCAATGCCGCGGATTAGCTCGCGCCCCGATTTGCCGAGCGTCTGGGCAACGGCGAGAACGGGGGGGATATTGTCGCCAGGGTGCGAGTAGTCCGCCGCCAGGAAGGTGTCGTGCATATCGAGCTCGCGCACGGCCGTTCCATTGGCGAAGGCCGCCCATTCGGGGCTGACGCGGGTTGCGGGCTCGACCCCGAAGACCAGGGCGCCGCCCATGCGCGCATGGCCGAGCGCCATCGCCCTCGCCGAGACGACCGGCGGCCGGTTGACAGCGGCGAGCGCCACGGCCGCATTGTCGATCACCCGGTTGACGATCATCACCTCGACATCGGCATCGACCTCGACCGGATCTGCCGCGACCTCGGCCATCTTCCAGGCGAGCTGCGCCGAGCGGGGGAGCGGCGTCTTCGAGGGGAAGACCTTCACTTCATGGATTTTCACTGACGCTGACCTCCTCACCGGGCATTGGCCCTCTCGATCACGGGCCACTCTCAATGCAGCCGATTGCCCAGTCCTGCCAAGCCCCGGTGTAGCCAAGCCCCGGTGTAGCCAAGCCCCAATCTACCCAACCCCCGCCTACCCGAGCCCCTGGGCCGGAACGGCGTGAACCCAACGTGCCCGCCCGCCAATGCCGGCTTCGCGCAAGCTGGCGCAAGGATGATGCCGCAGGGTGAATTCGGATACCGATCGACTACGGCGTGAGAGCGCATGGCCGCTCGCAGGCGCGCATGTCGCTTGGAGCGGGATAAATCATGACATCGATCATCTCGTCCTTTTCTGCGTCGCAGATGGCGCGAATGACGACGACCGCGATCCAGCAGCTCAACGCCACCATTTCCAGGCTCTGACGACGACCCAGGCCGCGGCCCTTACCGCGACCGAGCTCAACGCGCTGAGCTCGACGCAGATCGGGGAGCTCGCTTCGACTCAGGTCGCCGCCTTGTCGAGCGCGGCGATCGCCGGGCTCACGCTCTCGCAATTCGATATCTTCGCCTCGAAATGATCTCGCCGCCTTCACGTCGTCGCAGATGGCGGCGCTCACCACATCGGATCTCGCCGACCTGACCTCGACCGAGGCGCAAAGCCTTAGCCAGACGCAGCTGAGCGGGCTCACCCCCGCGCAGATCACCGGCATGAGCACGACCACGCTCGGCAATCTCTCGACGACACAGCTCAGCGCCTTGACCTCGACGCAGGTGCTCGGCCTCACCACTTCGCAGCTCAATGCGATGACACTGAACCAGGTCCTCGCGCTCACCGTCAGGAATCTGTCGCTCGGTCAGGTTACCGGCCTCAATGCAACGGAAGTCGCCAACCTGTCTCGACCCAGGTCGCGAGCCTCGCCCCCACCCAGATCGCGGCGCTGTCGACGACAGCGATCAACACGCTGAGAGCCGATGAGCTGCAGGGGCTCACCACCGCGCAGGCCAATGCACCGACGGCCGTGCAGATCGCCGGCATGACGGCGACCACGCTCGGCAATCTCTCGACGACGCAGCTTGCCGCGCTGACTCCGACGCAGATCCACGGCCTGACCTCGTCGCAGCTCACCGCTATGAGCGCAAGCGAGATTCAGGCGCTTGCCGTCTCGAGCCTCTCACTCAGCCAGGTCGCCAATCTCGGTACAATCGCGCTCGCCAACCTTTCGACCACCCAGGTCGCGAGCCTCAATGGCTCGCAGATCGCGGCGCTGTCGCACAGCTCGCTCAACACGCTGACGGCCGACGAAATCCAGGCGCTCACCACGACCCAGGCCAATGCGCTCACCCTCGGGCAGATCGCCGGCCTCGATACGACCACGCTCGGCAACCTGACGCCGACGCAGCTCGGCGCCCTGACCACGACGCAGCTGCTCGGGCTGACGCCGACACAGCTCACCAATATGGCGGCGACCGCGATCCAGGCGCTCGCGGTGTCGCATCTGTCGCTCGTCCAGATCGCCAATTACAGCACCACGGCGCTCGGCAATTTAACGCCCACCCAGATCGCGAGCCTTAGCGCCTCGCAGGTCGCGGCGCTGTCGACGACCTCGATCAACGCGCTCACCCCGGACGAGATCCAGGGGCTTACGACCGCTCAGGCGAACGCGCTGACCGCGGCGCAGATCGCCGGCATGACCACGACCACGCTCGGCAACCTCACGGTGACGCAGCTCGGCGCGCTGACGACGACGCAGGCACGCGGCTTCACCGCGACGCAGCTCACCAATATGACCCAAGCCGAGCTCCAGGCGCTGACAGCCCAGAACCTGTCGGCCGCGCAGATCGCGTCATTGAGCACGACGGCCTTCGGCAACCTCTCCACGACGCAGATCGGCTCGCTCACCGCGACGCAGATCGCAGCACTGTCGACGACCGCGATCAACGCCTTGTCGGCGGATGAGCTCCAGGCGCTGACCACGACGCAGGCGAATGCGCTTACCGTGGTGCAGATCGCCGCGATGACGACCACGACGCTCGGCAATCTCACGCCGACACAGCTCGGCGTCTTGACGACGACACAGACACGCAACCTGACCTCGACCCAGCTCACGCTGATGACGGCGACCGAGATCCAGGCGCTCACGGCGGCCAATCTCTCGCCGGCCCAGATCGGCAATCTCAGCGCCACGGCCTTCGGCAAACTGTCTTCGACGCAGATCGCGTCCCTGACCGCGAGCCGGATCGCGGCGCTGTCGACGACTTCGATCAACGCGCTCACCCCTGACGAGATCCAGGCCTTCGCCACGACGCAGGCCAATGCTCTGACCGCGGCGCAGATCGGCGGCTTGACGACGACGACCCTCGCCAACCTGACGACGACGCAGCTCGGCGGGCTGACGACACCCCAGATCTCCGGCTTGTCGACGACCTCGCTCAACACCTTGTCGGCGACCGAGATCCAGGCCCTCTCGACTACTCAGACCAACGCGCTCACCGCGACCCAGGTCTCCGGCCTGACGATGACGCAGCTCGGCAACCTCACGACGACGCAGCTTTCGGCGCTCGGAACTGTGCCGGTGCGCGGGCTCACGGCGACACAGCTCACCGCCATGACGTCGACCGAGATCCAGGCCTTGACGGGGTCCGAGCTCTCAGGCGTGCAGATCGCCAATCTGAGCACGACCGCGCTGACCAACATTTCGGCTGCGCAGATCGCGAGCTTCACCCCGACCCAGATCGCGGCCCTGTCGACGACCTCGCTGAACGCGCTGAGCGCGGGCGAGATCCAGGCGCTCACGACGACGCAGGCCAATGCGCTCAGGGCGGCGCAGATCGGCGGGATGAAACCGACGGCGCGACTTGTGCGATGCAACGAATATCCCTAGCTAATTGCTTGTAGGAACTTGGACGTTGGCGGGCCTTCCGAGGCGGGCCTCGAACGTCGGGCAGAATCTGGGGTCTGATGGGGCGGGCTGGCGATCGCAGTGTTGGGCAAGGCCATGACGATGGGACGGGCTGGACAGCGCCCCCATCGTCGCGCAGGCGCCGGCTCGCCTCCCCCATCCTCGATCTGGTTTTTTGTGAAAGCCGAGCCGCTCAGTCATGAATGCCGAAACGGTCGCACGGGATTTGCTTGCACGGGCCCAGATCGAGATCAATGGGCGCCATCCTTGGGATATAAAGGTCCATAATGAGGCCCTCTATGGGCGGGTGCTGGCGCATGGAGCACTGGCCTTAGGCGAAGCCTATATGGATGGCTGGTTCAGCTGCGAGAAGCTCGACGAGTTCTTCGCGAGGGCGGTCGGAGCGAGGCTCAGCGAAAGGCTCCCTTTGTCCATGAACCTCGCCGTGCTGGTGGCGCGCTCGAAGCTGCAGAACCGGCAGACGCGGCGACTGGCAAAGCAAACAGCCGATGTCCATTACGACCTGCCGGTCGAGGTCTTCGAGGCAACCTTCGATGATCGCCTCACGGGCAGCTGCGGCTATTGGCCGAACGCGAAGTCCCTGAACGAGGCGCAGGACGCCAAGCTCGATCTCATCTGCCGCAAGGTCGGACTGCGGGCAGGCCAGAGCGTGCTCGATATCGGCTGCGGCTGGGGTGCCTTCATGGGCTTCGCGGCGGAACGCTACGGCGTCTCTTGCACCGGCGTGACGATCTCGAAGGAGCAGGTCGCCTATGGCCGCAAGCGCTATGCGGGGCAGAAGGTCGATCCGCGGCTCGAGGATTACCGCGACCTCAAGCACGAGCCTTTCGACATCATCGTCTCGATGGGCATGTTCGAGCATGTCGGGCAGAAGAACTACCGCGCCTATTTCGAGAGCGCGCGGCAGCTGTTGAAGGAAGATGGGCTCTTCCTTCTGCACACCATCTGGAGCAACGAGCCGGCAACGCTCGATCCCTGGATCGACAAATATATCTTCCCCAACGGAGCGCTGCCGACCATCGGCCAGATCGGCACGGCGGTGCATCGGCTCTTCGTCGTCGAGGACCTGCACAATTTCGGCCCGGACTACGACAAAACGCTGATGGCCTGGAACGAGAAGTTCCAATCGAACCGCGAGGCGGTCTCCGCCCTGATGAGCCGCAGAGGCGCCGATGGCGAGCGCTTCTGCCGCATGTGGGAATATTATCTCCTGAGCTGCGCCGGCGGCTTCCGCTCGCGCGAGATCAGTGTCGGGCAGATGGTGCTCTCCCCGAAGGGGGTGCGGGGAGGCTATCTCACGGTCCGCTGAGCGGAAGGCGCAGGACGGCCGGCGCCGCTCTGGAGCGGCATCGGCCGTCGACTTCAGTCGCCTTGCGCCTCACGCCGCGTCGAGCGTGAGGAAGCCGCCGGATTGCCGCTGCCAGAGCGAGGCGTAGATGCCCTCGCGCCGCAACAATTCGGCATGCGTGGCGGTCTCGGCGATCCGGCCATTATCGAGCACGATCAGGCGATCCATCGCCGCTATGGTCGACAGGCGGTGCGCGATCGCGATCACGGTCTTGCCTTGCATCAGCGAGTAGAGGCTCTCCTGGATCGCGGCCTCGACCTCGGAATCGAGCGCCGAGGTCGCCTCGTCGAGGATCAGAATCGGCGCGTTCTTCAAGAGCACACGCGCGATCGCGATGCGCTGGCGCTGCCCGCCTGACAGCTTGACGCCGCGCTCGCCCACATGCGCCTGATAGCCGGCGCGACCATGCGAATCGGTGAGGCCCTGCACGAAGTCATGCGCATGCGCCTGGCGCGCCGCCGCGATCACCGCCTCCATCGGCGCGTCGGGACGCCCATAGAGGATGTTGTCCGCCACGGAGCGATGCAGGAGCGAAGTATCCTGCGTCACCATGCCGATCTGGCGGCGCAAGCTGTCCTGAGTCACCGCCGCGATGTCCTGCCCGTCGATCAGGATGCGGCCGCTCTCGACATCGTAGAAGCGCAGGAGCAGATGCACGAGCGTCGACTTGCCGGCGCCCGAACGTCCGACGAGCCCGACCTTCTCGCCGGGCTGGATCGCGAAGGACAGGTTGTCGATCACGCCTGCCTTCTTGCCATAGTGGAAGCGCACATTGTCGAAGCGGATGCCGCCGCGTGCCGCGATGAGCGCGGGCGCCTGCGGGCGATCGACGAGCGAATGCGGCCACGCAATGGTCTCCATGCCCTCCTGCACGGTGCCCATATTCTCGAAGATGCCGACCGACACCCACATGATCCAACCCGACATGTTGGTGATGCGGATGGCAAGGCCTGAAGCGAGCGCGATATCGCCCAAAGTGACGGCGCCGTCGCGCCACAGCCAGATGGCGAGGCTGCCCGTGCCCATGATCAGCACGCTGTTCATGATGGACACGGTGCCGTTCATCCAGGTGATGAGCCGCGTCTCGCTCTGGAAGGTCGCGGTGTGCTCCTCTAGCGCCGCGCGCGCATAGGCACCCTCGCGCTCGGGATGGGCGAAGAGCTTCACGGTCTGGATGTTGGTGTAGCTGTCCACGATGCGGCCGGTGACGATCGAACGCATCTCGGACATCAGCGCCGACTTGTCGCGGATCTGCGGCACGTAATGGCGCAGCACCGCCACATAGGCGATGATCCACATCGCGAGCGGACAGGCGAGACGCCAATCCGCCTGCGCGAAGATCACGAGCGCGCTGACCGAGAAGATGGTCACGAACCAGAGCGCATCGATGATCTGCACCACCGACTCGCGCAGGGACGGTCCCGTCTGGACGATCTTCGACGCGATGCGACCGGCGAAATCGTTGGCGAAGAAGTTGATCGATTGGCGCGCCACATAATGGTGCGACTGCCAGCGAACGAGATTCGTCATGCCGGGCGCGATCGCCTGCTGGGTCAGGAGGTCGTGTGTCCAGTTCGCCATCGGCCGCGCCACCAGGATCACGGCCCCCATCAGCAGGAAGGTGGTGCCGTAATCCTGCAGCACGTGCTCGGGGCTCGAGGCGCGCAGCATGTCGACGAGCGAGCCGATGAAGCGCAGGATCGACACCTCGATCAGCGATACGATCAGACCGACCGCCATCAGGGCAGCAAGCCAGGGCCAGACTTGCCGGCAGAAACGCCAATAGAAGCCCAGGAGATCGGCCGGCGGCATCGTCTCGTCATGGGCGCGGAACGGATCGATACGGGTCTCGAAGTAGCGGAACATGGTTCAATACCCAATCGATGTCGCGGCCGGCCGTGATGCCGAAGCAGTTGCGGGGCAGCCCGCCGAGGCGGCGCTCGCCCAACACGCCGGAACGCGATGGAAAAAGAGTGGCGCTGCATTACGCCGCTGTGAATTCGGCGCCGACTAATCCTGGCGCCCATGACAGTGATCGGACTTGCTTGAAGTCGGATAAGGCTGGAGCGGGACCTCGCCCGATCCGGCCGGCGCACGCTCAATTGGAGAGGAAGGTTGTCCTTGGAGCGCACAACGGGGCCGGCGAGACGAGCCGGACGTACAGCCGAATTCGATCCATCCGCCCCTCCTTCTCAGCCTGTGCCCAAAACAAATCGCGGGAATTGTCGATCCGCAGCTGAAGCCTCATAAACGAGTTCGCGCGGCTTGGCAGCAGGAAAATCGCAGCTCAGGCATCTCGCCGCGCAACCGTTGCAATCAAGTGACAGTCTTGCAAGTGACAGTCTTGGAGGTGACGGTCGCGCGAGTCCACTGTGCCGCGGCTCACTTGTAGCGACGACCCTCGGCCGCTCCCCTTTCGAGGTAGTGGCGCCGCGCGGAGGTTCCGGCGAGATCGGGGTTGAGGGCGAGATAGCGATCGTCGTCGAAATCGCGCGGCACGCGCGCACCCCTCAGCACGGGACATTCGATCGCCTCGGCGAGCGCGGCCTTCGGATCGAGATAGGCGAGCTCGAAGCCTTGCCACCAGGCGACGACGTTGGCGGAGAGCTGGTCGCGATGGGAGTGGAGCAGCAATTGCTCGAAGCATTCCTTGCCGAACCCCCCTGACGCGCTGATCGCGGTGTCGCCGCAGGAGGAAGCCGGTCATGATGAGGCCGTGGCCCTCGGGATAGCCGACCCTCCGATAATGGCGCATCTGCCGCTCGACCCTTTCGGGCGCATCATAGCCGAGCGCGACCACCTCGCGCGCCTCCTCATAGACGCAAGAGCGGTCCGGGTGGCGGATGCACAGAAGCGGCGAGCTCGCCGCCGCGAGAGATCCGGGTGGCGGCCCGACCGGAGACGCCGCAGCATCGGCGAGATGCGATCTGGGCCGGCAAAGATGCTCATTGGACGTCAGCCTATCCGAACGCAGCGCGATCAGCGCAACGTGCTTTGTGCGTTCAGATTCGGCCGGTGTCGAACAGATAACGCTGGCGCTTGGTCATCAGGGACACATAGAGCCCCTTTCGCCGCAGATCGGTGAGCATTTCGCGCTTCTCGGCCGCGTCGAACTCCTGGCACAGCGCCACGAGATCGGCGATCGTATGGGTTCCTCGATAGCAGAGATCGCGTTTCAGCGGTGCTCCGTAGAGGCGGTTGCACAGGAGCCCGACACTATGTGTCGGGTTGTGCAGCTCGCCACGAGCCGCGACCCGGCTCGTGAGCTCCTCGGCGAGGAAGCCCGGAGTGAGCTCCGACTGCGCTCCCGTCGCAAGCGCGGCGAAATACTCCTCCTGCAGGCTCAGGCGCAGGATGCGGTGCAAGCTGAGATCGTCATTCGTCCCGTTGAGCTTGCGGGCGAGATCGTCGCGCAGCCGCGCCGTGGTGTAGAGCACGCAAGGGCGGTGGCCCGCGGAGAGAAGGGCGCGGCTCACGCCGATCTCGCCCTCATGGATGGCATGCAGGCGCAGCGAGAGCGGCCGGTAACGCTCCCAGAAGGAGGTGAAGCCGGGCGAAGCGAAAGCAGCTCGCGCGACATCCTGTCATCGAGCGCGCGGCTCGAGACCACGATCACATAGAAGCCTTTCACCGCGAGCGCATCGATGAGGTTGCGTGTCGAGAAGAGCTCGCTGCCTTACGGAAAGATAGCGACAATCGCCGCCCTCGCGAGCTTGATCGGCAAAGTTCGGCTTCCCTTGCGCTCACGGACGATGCGCTGGTGGCGCCCCGTAAGCATCGCACAATAATCGCGAGCGAGGATCCTCGCATCAAAGGGAAGCCCGAAGCGCTTATCCCTGGCGAAGGCCAGGACGGCTAGCCAAATTGCCACTATTGCACCTCGGCGCATCGGCCCGCGATTGCGCAAGAACTGATCCGCCGCCAAACAATCCTGCGCAATCACTGTGGGTTACGACGGCATCCGTCAAGCCGCGTTCGCGTGAGCCCATGAACGCCCGTCAACGCGCCGGTACCCGCGATCCTGGTGATCGAGCTCCCGCCCGATTTTGGCCGCGACGATCCGGATTGCGCTTTCCCGCGGCGAAATTTTCGGCTCGCTTGAGCCTCCAGGGTCGCGCGCGCCGGCTCGACCCGTTATGGTGCGCGCCGCCGCGAGCCTGGCGTCATGGACGTCGCCGCGAGCGACCCTATATGTGCGTTTGCCACCCCTGGACCCCGCCGCCTCGATGCCCCCGATCGTGTCCGTCTCCAATGTCAGCAAGACCTATGCGTCTGGCTTCTGTGCTCTCAAGAGCATCAATCTCGAGATCCGCCGGGGCGAGATCTTCGCGCTGCTCGGCCCGAACGGTGCCGGCAAGACGACGCTGATCAGCATCATCTGCGGCATCGTCAATGCGAGCAAAGGAGCGGTCGTGGTCGACGGCCACGACATCGTGCGCGACTATCGCCAGGCGCGTTCCATGATCGGGCTCGTGCCGCAGGAGCTGACGACGGACGCTTTCGAGTCGGTATGGGGCACGGTGAGCTTCAGCCGCGGCCTTTTCGGACGCAAGGCCGACCCTAAGCATATCGAGCGCGTGCTGCGCGACATGTCGCTCTGGGAGAAGCGCGACAGCAAGATCCTGACCCTGAGCGGCGGCATGAAGCGGCGCGTGCTGATCGCCAAGGCGCTGTCGCACGAGCCGAAGATCCTGTTCCTCGACGAGCCGACGGCAGGCGTCGATGTCGAGCTGCGCCGCGACATGTGGCGGGTGGTGCGTGAGCTGCGCGACAGCGGCGTCACGATCATCCTGACGACGCATTATATCGACGAGGCCGAGGAGCTCGCCGACCGCATCGGCGTCATGAACAACGGCGAGCTCATCCTTGTCGACGACAAGGCGTCGCTGATGCACAAGCTCGGCAAGAAGCAGCTCCTGTTGCGCCTCGCTGCGCCCGTCGATCGCATCCCCGAGAGCCTCAACGGCTTCGCGCTCGAGCTCGGGGGCGACGGAAGCGAGCTCGTCTACACCTATGAGGGAACGGGGGAGGAGACCGGCATGCGACCCCTCTTCCAGGCGCTCGAGGCCGCCGGCCTCG
>Ga0306920_100007051_pt1 | contig 14757 bp, 8 predicted proteins | sample flu12Cox44000170_FD_204666 | JGI IMG/M metagenome (GOLD analysis project Ga0306920, IMG submission 204666) | Lab enrichment of tropical soil microbial communities from Luquillo Experimental Forest, Puerto Rico - flux4day.12C.oxic.44.000.170 (v2)... | ecosystem: Environmental > Terrestrial >... | reverse complement strand
GCCGTGTATTGTCCGCCTGGTCCCGAAGCGATCCTGCGCACGTTGCCGGGCTGCCGCCTGTTTCCTCCTGGTGAGTTAGCCCTGCGATCCTGAACACCGAAAAGCAGGGGATCGTGAAACGTATGGTGCCGAAGACAGTCGCCATCCTCGGAACCCTCGACACGAAAGGAGAGGAGTTTGCCTTCCTCCGAACTCGTATCGAGTCGGCCGGACTGGCGACGCTGGTGATCGATAGTGGCATTCTGGGGGAGCCGGCTTTTGCGCCCGTCATCTCTCGTTGGGAGGTGGCGAGGGCAAGTGGACACGCCCTTGAGGACCTCCTTGCCACACGCGACCGCGGAGAGAGCATCGCCGTTATGGCAGCAGGCGCTGCGGTGGTGGTTCGGCGGCTCTTTGAAGAGGGAAAGATCCAGGGGTTGATCTCGTTGGGAGGATCGGCAGGAACTACCATCGGTACTGCAGCGATGCGGTCGCTACCCGCAGGCTTCCCCAAGGTCATGGTATCTACACTGGCATCCGGGGACACTCGACCCTACGTGGGCACGAAAGACATTGTGATGGTGTACCCGGTGGTCGACATCGCAGGGCTCAATCTCCTGTCTCGGCGCATTCTGGCCAATGCTGCCGCAGCCATCGCCGGGATGGTGCTGCAGGAGGAGACCGAATGCCGGGTGGTGTCCAAACCTCTTGTTGCTGCCACGATGTTCGGAGTGACGACCTCTTGCGTGACAATCGCGAGACGCATCTTGGAGCAGCGCGGTTTCGAAGTTCTGGTGTTTCATGCAACGGGTGCGGGTGGCCAGGCCATGGAGGACCTGATTGCCGATGGTTACGTGTCGGGAGTGCTAGACGTCACTACGACCGAACTCGCGGATGAGTTGCTGGGCGGTGTAATGAGCGCCGGACCCATCGATTGGAAGCCGCCGCAGAGAAAGGGATTCCTCAGGTCGTATGTCCGGGCGCGATCGACATGGTCAACTTTGGTCCGCTCGATTCGGTTCCGGAAAAGTACAGGGGGCGGCGCCTTTACGTTCACAACCCGAACGTAACCCTGATGCGTACGACTCCGGAGGAGTGCGCTGAACTTGGCAGGATTACCGCTGAAAAGCTCAACCGGGCGAGAAGTTCTGTCGTGTTTCTTATGCCGCTGCGTGGTGTCTCCGCCATTGATGCCGCAGGTCTGCCGTTTTGGTGTCCGCAAGCCGGCAGGCGCTACCTGGATGCACTCAAGGCGAACCTCAATGCACGAATTCGGCTTGTCGAAGTCGACGCTCATATCAACGACGAGGGTTTCGCCGAAGCCGCCGCCAACACCTTGCTGAAACTACTGAACGAGTCGGCAGGTCGCGGGGTTCACGCTGTGTAACTCAAAGAAGATCGAACTAAACTTTCTTACAATCCAGCGTGATACAGCTCAAGATGGCGCAGAACCAGAGCGGGCAAGTAAGATCCGTCGCTGTTCGTAGCCTCTCTTTGATCCTAGCGCTACAGGCTCAATGGGAAAAAAAATAAATAAAATAGAAAAAATCTGTTGACAGGCTAATCGAATTGTAGTATCCCATTGCCGTTGTTTAAACGGGAGCGAGGGTTGGCGCTCTTATTTTTTGTTTCGAACCGGTTAACCGTTTTACCGGATCACCGCCGGGCTAGGACGACTTGGCCTGCGGGGAGGCAAACGTCTCGGCAATTTTCCTTTCGTCGGGTGGGATGCTTGTCTGACAAATCGGCAGCGCTGTAACGACTGTTCGAATCGAGGCAAGGTGGAGCTGGGGTCTAAGCGAAGCACAAACCACACAAGTGGAGAAACCTGAGGGAGGATAACGGTTATGAAGCAAAGTTGCTTGAGGTTGCTCTGCGGTCCGCTGATCGCGTTGCTTGCTCTTGCCAGCCTCGCCTTCGGACAGTTGGGAAACAGCGGAACGATCACTGGAATTGTCACCGATTCGACAGGGGCTTCAGTCCCAAGCGCGAAGGTGACGGCAATAAACCCGGCCACAGGCATCAAGACGACGGTTACGAGCGATCAAGTCGGTAACTACTCCACTCCGGCTCTGAACCTGGGTACTTACACCCTTCAGGTCGAGAAGGAAGGGTTCAAGACCTACGTCCGCGAGGGAATCATCCTCAACATGGGTAGCGTCTATCGCCAGGACGTTCAGCTCGAGCTGGGCTCGGTCACGCAGACGGTGGAGGTTAAGGCCGCCTCCCTGATGCTGAACACCCAGAATGCTGAAGTCTCTCACACCATAAGTGAGAAGTACTACACCGATTTACCGGCGGTGATGGGAGCGGACATCCGCTTGGCCGAATCGTTGCTTCAGGTTCAGCCCGGCTACATACCGATGGCGCCCAACGGCGATGCGATTTTCCGTGGAAGCCAATTCCAGTCGCGCATCAACGGCGGCCAGACGATGTCCACGGAGAACTGGTTTGACGGCGCTGCCTTCGGTTACGCCGAAGGTCACCAGCAGACCCAGGAAAGCTCCCTGCCCTACGACTCGGTAAGGGAAATGAAAGTTCTGGAGAATAACTTTTCCGCACAGTACGGCCACACGAGCGGAGGCATAATTCAATACACCACGAAGTCAGGCACCAATCAGTTCCACGGTGACGTTTACGACTACTTGGTCAGTGGCAACACCAACGCTCGCGTCTTCTTCCTTCCTGACGTGCTGCCCCTCACCCAAAACAACTGGGGATTCTCGCTCGGCGGTCCGGTGATAATCCCCAAGGTTTACAATGGTCGTGACAAGATGTTTTTCTTTGTGAACCTGGACGGGCTCGACTACCACAGCATCGTCAACACAGGATACGTCAACACGCTGCCGCTCACTCCTCAGAGGGAAGGCGACTTCAGCGCCTTTCTAGGGCCGCAATTGCAGGTCTGCGGTTCCGGCAACAATCAGCCTTGTGTTGACGCTTTGAACCGGCCCATCTACCAGGGAGAGATTTACAACCCGTTGACCACTCGAACCGTGAACGGCGTGGTGGTACGCGATGGGTTTGGCTTCAATCCTGTGACGGGACTGCCAATCACTGGTCAGGCGAATATGATCCCCATCTCGATGTTCAGCCCGGTGTCGGCCAAAATCATTCCCTTGATTGCCCAGCCGGACCGGCAGGCATTAGTCAACAACGGGTACGGCGGAACCTCGGACGACAATAACAAGATCAATGTGCGAACCTGGCTCCTTCGTTGGGATTACGCCTTCAAGGACAAGTTCAAGCTGAGCAACACCTATTATTCGAACCACCGCCCCCGGACAGCGCACTGCGGCGGACCAGGAGGTTGTAACACCCAGTACGACGGCGAACTCCAGTCCGACAAAAACGATACGTACTTTGGTCAGGGTTTCTACCAGCTTATCACCAACGAGTATGAGCACCTGAATTTTGACTGGGTAATGAAGCCGAACATCTTCAACCACGCCACCGTGGCCTATGATCGTTGGTCGATGAGCGGACATTCCTTGTCGGGCGGGGTAGGGTGGTTGACAAAACTAGGTATTACCGGGCCAATTAACAACACGGGAGGACCACCCACGATCAACTTTCAGGGAAATACCCCGTACACCACGGTCGGTAACGGCTGGGACAACGGAGTGGATGTCAACAACCGTTGGCAGTTCCTGGATGACGTGACCTGGATCAAGGGTAAGCACTCGGTCAAGGCTGGGTTTGAGTACCGCAACATGAATTTCCCGCAGCAAGGGTGGGCGGTAAATACGACGGGGACTTTCAACTTCAACCAGATTGCAACCTCCGGTTACGCCGCCAACCTCAACGGCGCCGCCCTTAGCCAGACCGGCGATGCCTTCGCTTCGTTCGAGCTGGGTAACGTGAACGACGCCAACTTTAACGTCCCCGTCTACGACAGGCCACAGCAGCACTACGTTGCTCTGTGGGCGAATGACGATATCAAGGTCACGCCCAAGCTCACGCTTACTGTCGGGCTCCGTTTCGACTATCAGTCGGGCCTGTCCGAGCAGTTCAATCGCTTCTCGAATATGGCACCCAACGTTCCTAATCCCGGAGCAGGAGGCTACCCGGGTGCAATGATTTTTGCCAACAATAACCTGCGTACCTTTGAGGACCCGGGTTGGAACGTGGGCCCGCGCTTTGGCTTCGCCTATCAAGTCAAGCCCACGACGGTGGTTCGTGGCGGCTACGGCATCTATTACTCCGGCGTTGCCGCAAGCCAGTTCACCGCCTTTCCCGACATCGGCTTCCGGACCAATCCAACAGCAGCCAACGTGACCAGTGGCGTGTACCCGGCGTTCTACTGGGGCGACTGCGCGAGCTACGGTCCCGGACAGGTTCCCTGCCAGTTTCCGCAGTCGGATGTCATCCTTCCTCCGCAGATCACCCCCACCGTGGCGAACGGCACATCGCCCATCCGCGTGGCCCCGGATGGCGCAACGATGCCCCGATACCAGAACTGGTCCATTTCGATTCAGCACCAGTTCGGCTCCAATATGGCCCTTGACGTGGCTTACGTCGGCGACCACGGAACCCGCCTGATAAACAATTGGTCCACAGTCGGACCCGCGGCGAACATGAACCCGCCCAGCGTCCTGACAACCTACGGGGCGGCCCTGTTGCAGGATTCCGCCAGTTCCCCCCAAGCGCAGGCGGCGGGAATCAAGTTGCCCTATCCCGGCTTTGTTGGAAACGTAGCCCAGGCGCTGCGGCTCTATCCCCAGTACCAGAACATCATCTTCCGCAATGTGCCTACAGGAATGAGCAGTTACAATGCTCTACAGGCCAGCTTCCAAAAGCGTATGTCGCATGGCCTCCAGTTCCGGGTGTCCTACACCTGGTCCAAGCTGATCAACAACGGCGCCGAGGCAGGCCAATCGGGCCAGATTGGCGGCCAATTCGGTGAAGGCGGCATTCAGAATCCGGTTGATCTTAATGCGGAGCGTTCTTTGAGTGTGGATAATGTTCCCAACTACTTCGCCGTGATCTGGGTTTATGAGTTGCCGTTCGGACAGGGTAAGAAGTGGGGTGGCAGCGCCAGCGGCGCCGTTAACGCGTTGATTGGCGGCTGGCAGGTTTCCGCCACTCAATTCTATCAATCCGGACGCCCGCTCGGCGTCACGATGACCAATACCTTGTCACCGTATCTCTTCAACATCTCCAAGCGTCCGGACAAGGTGGGCCCCGGGGTTAACACCAACTTCCAAAATCCACAAACGCCCTATCTGCTCACGAGCGGCTGGTCTGACCCCGGAACACTGAACTTCGGGAATGCCGCTAGAACCGGAGTGAGCGGCTTCGCTTACTACAACGAAGACCTTAACATCTTTAAGGACACACGCCTGGGTGAGCACGCTAACATGAGAATGGAATTCATGGCGGGAAACGTCTTCAACCGGGTTGACTTCTGCAACCCCAACCTCAACTGGAGCAGTCCGGGCTTCGGTTATGTTAACGCCCAGTGTAACATTCCGAGGCGAATGCAGTTTGGTCTGAGTATACAGTTCTGATTTGCCGCTGTGTCATGACGCACTTCTCGCCTGCGACGAACCGCCCCTGGTTCGTCGTAGGCGTCTTTGTTTTTGAGGTAGGGCACTGCCGAAACCATGGAAGGCGGTAGCTCGGCCTTGGGTCATGCAGTCTTTCATAGACGCTGACCGCAAAACGTGAGAGCTCGCCTCTCAGGTTGTTGGGGACGTAACGTTGCCAGAGCAGAGAAAGAGGACTCTCTCACACCGGCTCGGCGTGACGCGAGCAGGTGGCCGCCACCTGACCGTTCTTTTGTTGCTTGCCCTCCTTAATGTTCCCTTTCAAACCTACTCGTCAACGAACCATCTGCAAGCCGCCCTCCGGATGATCAACCAGGGGAACCTGCAGCAAGCTGAAAGGGAGGCCCGGCTGGCGCTGGACGATCCGGAAAGCCGCCCGGTTGCCTGGGCCGCCTTGGGGACGATCCGGCTGCAGCAGAACAAGTATGACGAGGGAGTCGAGTTTTTGCAGAAAGCTCTGAGCCTCAATCCCCGCTTGGTTGGCGCTCGCATCAGCCTCGGTGGAGGATACTTACTGCTGGGAAAAAGGACCGAGGCGCGCGAGGCCTTTCGTGAAGCACTGCGGGCCGAACCGAACAATCTGAATGCGCGGTTCGATCTTGCCCAGCTTGAAAGCGAGGATGCGAACTACAAAGTGTCCCTGGAGGTAGCGAAGCCGGTCGTTGACGAGCTGCAGAGGTCTCCGGACGGTCTGGTTCTCTTGGCAACAGACTATGCCGGCCTTCAGCTCAAGGACTCGATCCAGGCGCTGTTGCCACCCTGGAAGGCTCTTGGAGATCCTCCCATCGATCTTACCGTCCGTTTTGCATCCCTGCTGATCAAGAACGGGCTCGCCCCTGACGCAGTTGAGATCCTCGAGAAAGCGAAAGCTGTGAACCCTGCTTCTTTCCAGCTTACCTTTGCTTTGGGTAGCGGTTACATTGCAGCCGGTAGGGTGGACCCGGCAACAGAAAGTTATGAGGCGGCCCTTAAGTTGAAGGGTGACTGTGTGCCCTGCCTGACAGAAATCGCCAGGATTTCGGAGCAGCAAGGCAACACCGAGAAGGCCTTGGCGTATCTGATCCGGGCAAAGCGCATCGAGCCGGAAAATCCCGAGATACTGTTCCGATTGGGAAGGGTGTGCCTCGAGCGGGATCTTTTCGATGATGCTATGGATTCGTTGCAGAAAGCCGCCGCGCTGAGGCCGGACAACGACTCTTTCTTGTACGTGCTGGGATCAGCCCAAGTGGCCAAGAGGAAATACAAGGAAGCTGAGACAATCTTCAAGACGCTGCTCGCCAAGCACCCCTCCGATGCTGTTTTGAACTACGCTTTGGGCTCAGTGCTCTACCTTGATGAAAATCTTGATGAAGCGAAGAAGTACTTACAGAAGAGCGTTGACCTGCCGCCCGACCAGCGCGCCGCCCATTACTACTTGGGCTTGATCGTGGAACGGCAGGACGCCGAGGAGGCCAGTCGCATCTTCAGTGATCTGATTCAGCGTTATCCCGACTATGCAGCGCCCTATGTGGCGCTGGGCACCCTCCTGGTAAAACAAAAGCGGTTCCCGGACGCGGAGAAGATACTGAAGAAGGCCGTTCAGCTCGACCCGGATTCGGTCAAAGCACACTACCAGCTCGGCATGGCGTTAGGCCGTATGGGCAAGGCGGAAGAGGCACACCAGCAGATGGAGATAGCGCAGAAGCTGGAGTTGGAAGAACGGAACAAGGACGCGCTTCAACTTCATCTCTTGATGCCTGATTGAATCTGATTCGACGCGGGTAGCGCCTCAAATTGCGGGTCTGGCAAGCCTCTTCCGTTCGCTTACTTGACTCCCTTCCGTGAGTAACATATACTTGAAATATGTCTGGGTGAAGTCATGGCGACGCCGACCACCATCTACATCACGCCCAAACAGCGCAAAGCCCTATTCGCCCGAGCGCGCAAACGCAAGACCAGCTTCTCCGACGAGCTCCGCTCCGCAGTCGATCTGTACCTGGACCTGCCCGCCGATTTCGAGGAGGCGAGTTTCGGGGTCTTCGTTGAGGAGGCCAAGGCTTCCATGCATCGGAGCATTGGCAAGCTGGACGAAGCGATCAACCGTCTGAAACAGACGGTCCATAAGCTGGATGAGCTGGATGGGAGATTAGATGAGCTTGACAAAAGACGTCTATGAGGCTTTTAAGACCGTCATGACGATGGAAGCCCGGTTGAATCAGTTAGCAGAATCAGTTGCGACCGTCTCGGGACGGTTGGAGGTCCACACCGAACGCCTCACGGCGAGCCTGGAAAACCATGCCGAGCGCTTAGCGCGTCTGGAAGGCAAGTTCGAGCTGTTAGAGACTTCACTCGCCACGCGCCGCCGCAAATTGCCAGAATAGAAGAACCTGTTGAGCTTGCCTGGGATGAATGACGCCCGGTAGTCGGTGTTGTCTGCACAAAGAGCGAACGTTTTCGTCTGTGTCTTCATCATTCACCCAAGCCGAAGCTAGTCCGGCTTCGCTTCGCCGGCCCTCTTCAAGTTCTCGCGTGCCTCAAGATACCGGGGATTGATCTCCAGGGCTTCCTTGAAAGCCGAGACCGCCCCGTTTATGTCACCCTTCTTCGCCAAGGCCAGACCGAGAGAGTTGTAAGCCTCGGCAGAGGACGGTCGCAAGCGGATAGCGTCCCCGAACCTGGCGATGGCCCCGTCCAGCTCCGACTTGTCGTACAGGGCCCGCCCCAGAACATAGGTCGCATCGTAGTCATCGGGCCTCAGTTGCAGGGCCTGCCTCAGTTCAACAATCGCCTCGTCCAACTTCCCCTGCTTGAGCAACGCGATCCCCAGACCTTGATGTGCGTTCGCCCACTCTGGCTCGAGGCGAGTCGCCTCGCGAAACTCATTAACGGCCTGCAGAGTATCGTCCTTCTTAAGTGCCTCCTCTGCGCGTCCCAGAGTCGTTGTGGCGATTCTCGTGCGTTCCTGGCTGGCGATCAGTTTCCTGGACGCTTCTATCTCTCTAGCGGCTCCCTCCGCTTCTCCAACACGGCCTAGCGCGAGACTCAACTGATAATGCGCCTCGCCGAGGTTCGGATCCAGGCTCAAAGCCTTCCGCAGGTGTGTGATGGCTTCTTCATAGGACTTCTTCGAAACCAGCGCTTTGCCCAGCTCGTATTCCCCCCGCGGGGACTGCGGGTCTAGGGAAATCATCCTGCGCAGCTCTTCGATTTCCTGGTCGATACTGCTTTTTCTTGCATAGACCATGGCCAGGTTGAAGTGGGCCTTAGCCATGCTTGGGCGGAGCTTGATGGCGGTCTGCAAGTGTTCGACCGCCTCGTCGACGTTGACATCGATCAACACTGCACCCAGGTTGGCGTGGGCATCCGCATAGTCAGGCTTGTAACGAAGGGCCTCGCGAAATTCTGCGATCGCCTCTTCTCCCTTGTTCGCCTGCGCCAACACTAACCCCAGGTTGTTGTGGGCCTCGTAAAAGTCCGGTGCTTCGCGAATGGCCTCGCGGAACTCCGCCATAACCTCCGCCGTGCTTGCCCCTTGCCGTCCCAGCAGACGTCCGAGAACGTCGTGAACTTCCGCAGGATGGCCCTTTTGCGCCGCAACCCCTCGCACCGCAGCAATAGCCTCGGCGAGATCGGCGTTTCCCTCGGCGGACCGGGCGTCGAGTTCCAAGCCCGCTTCCATCTGTCCCAAAGCGGGGCGGACCTCGCCGAACCTCAGCAAAACCACTCCCTGATCGATGTAAGCCGGGAAGAAGTTCGGGCTCAGGCCGAGTGCGCAATTGAGGTTCTGCAGCGCCTTTTCGAACTCACCGGTCTCCTTCAGAGCCATACCTAAGAACTCGTACGCTTCGGCTGAAGCCGGGTCCAGGCGTGTCGCCGTTTCTAATTCGGAGATGGCTCTTGTCCTCTGCGCCGAATACCATAATGCAACCCCCAAGTTGTAGTGTGCTTCAGAGGAGTCGGGATCGAGCGTAATGGACTCGCTCAGTTCGTTGATGGCCGCGCTCAGGTCTCCTTGCTGTCCCAAGACGAAGCCGAGTAGATTGTGAGCGACGGCGTAGTTGGGCTCAAGGACGACAGCTCGGCTCAGCTCCTCTTTGGCCCCGTCAAGATTTCCCTGCGCCAGCAGTCTTGCGCCTTGCTTGAAATGCTCTTCCGCATCGGGATTTGAGGCGTGGGTGGGCGTCAATTTCCGCCGCCGCGACGAGAGCTGCTTCAGGGTCGATCCGAGGTTGTAGTAGCCGTCTCCCATCTCGGGTTGCATCCTGAGGACTTTCTGGAAGGTCTGTACAGCGTCTTCCAGGTCGTCGTTCTGCCGCATTGTCTGCGCCATCTGGTAGAGGGCGTATTGAGCGATGGTGGAATTGGGATGCTCGGCCAGCGCGATCCGAAACTGCTCGATGGCGGCCTCGCCCTTCCCCTTCCCTCTCAGAACCAGACCCAGATTAATGTGGCTCTGCGGATCGCGGGGGTTCAGCTTGACGGCGGTTTGCAGGACCTTGAGGGCCTCGTCAAGTTCGCCGGCGCGTCCCAGCGCCGAACCGAGGTTGTTATAAGCCCGGGTAAAGTCGGGCTTTAAAGCGACGGCTTGGCGTAACTCCGCGATGGCACCCGGCAGGTCGTTGTTCTGGGTGTACGCCAGCCCAAGGCCGTTATGGGCCTCAGCAGACTTCGGATTTTGCTTCAAAATGGACTGGTACTCAATAATGGACTTTTCGACCTCGCCCATCTCCTGCCACGCAAGCGCTAATGCCAGACGGGCTTCCTCAAAGTCCGGTTTCAAAGAGATGGCGCTCTGCAGCTCGGAAACGCCGCCCTTGAAGTCCTGCGACTCCGCCAGAAGTACACCCAGATAGTAGTGAGCTTTTGCCGAACGCGGCTCGAGTTCGAGAGCCTGGCGAAAGGTAGCGACGGCCGCCTGTTTATCACCGAGCCTCATCAATGCCGTGGCCAGTCCGTTGTAAGCGTCCGCCCGTTGTGGTTCCAGTCGGACCGCTTCTTGGAATTCTGCCGCCGCACCCTTCCAGTCTTTCCTGTCCAGCAGACGAGTTCCCTCGCGCAGGTGACTGTCCACCGGATTCAACGACTGCTGCGCTTGCGGGATTGGCGGTGATCCGACGAAAGTGTGTGCGGGAGCAAAAAGGAAAAGAATGCCAAAGCAGACTCGCTCAAGCAGAGCGGGCTTATCGTGATGGCGAGGCCTACCGGCTGTGAACGTGTGAAACAATCGGCTATCGCCGCGGCTGCAACTGAGCCGCTTGATTTGCGAAAAGCCTGCGACCCCGCGAAGCGGTACTGCCCAGCCCAAATGCTTTGGTGTTAGGCCCGACGTATGGAAAGCCTCTTGGCTCGAATCAGATAACTGAGCGCCTTCTCTGTTTCCCTGCTTTTCAGAAGCTGGAGACACACCCATCAGGCACGGGACGCAGTCATTCTTCAGGTTTGATGCCGCTTCGTAACTCTTCGACACGTGCCCGGCCTGGCCCAACTCGGCCCAGTCTGAGGGAGCCCTTACGTACCCAGCCCGATCTATCGTCTTGTGAAACATGCCGGCCCAGCACCGATCAAGCCATTCTACACGACCCCGGTGCAGAACAGAGAGCCTCGCTCACCCCGGCACTTGTCGCGGAATAACATCAAGTTTGCTTGTGCTTGGCGAGGAAACCCAAAGAGGAGATACAATAGGTGTCGCGCCCGGAGTGTGATGAGAGGTTCGAGGCTAGCGTGTGCGAACGAAACCCCCGCACTTCCCTAAGGACCTGCGTTAGGTTCGCCGTGCTTCTAGGCTTGATCGTGGCCGACAGGGTCCCGGCGATTGGCCAGAACATCGACAGCCGAACGGTTCGCGGGCGGGTGCGCGTGATGGGTGGCGGTCCCATCCCGGAGGACGTGACAGCGGTACTGGAGGAGGCCGAGGGGGTAGAGGTAACCAGGCAATTGGTCGGGCACAGCGGCACGTTCGAGTTTTCCAATTTGAAGGGAACTATTTATCGTGTCATCGTGACCGCCAAAGGGTTCCAAACAGCCCGCTGGGATGTCAACATGGAGTACGTCGCTAGCCGCTACCCCGACATCTATCTGGTCGCGCAGGGACAGAAAAAAACCGAGGCGGCCGCTCCCTCCACGGCCAGCGTTACCGACCTCACGACTTCGAAGAAGGCGCAGAATGAATATGCGAAAGGGCATCGCGCCCTGCAGGACGGGAACGCCAAGGACGCTCGTGCCCACCTGGAGAAGGCCGTGGCGGAAGCCCCCTGCTATGCCCGCGCTCAAACCGCGCTAGGCGTCGCTCTCACAATGCAGCATGAGTTCTCCCCGGCGGAGGCCGCTTTCAAAAAGTCCATTGAATGCGACGCAGGATTTCTTGAAGCCTACGTCCAGTTAGCAATTCTTCTGAATCTCGAAGAGAAGTACGCGGACAACGAATTGAACCTGCAGCAGGGGCTGGGTCATTTTCCTAACGACTGGCAGCTCCATTACCAGCTTGGGGTGGCCTCCGACGGTCTAAAGGACTACGCAAAGGCCGAGGAAGAGTACCTGAAGGTGCAATCCATTAACCCCACCCCTCCCCCTCAGTTTCATGTGAAGCTGGCCGATGTTTATCTGAAGCGGAAGGAGTTTGAAAAGGCCTACGCCGAAATGCAAACCTACCTCCGCCTAGCTCCTAATGGAGAATTCGCTGCGGAGACCAAGTCGCTGATGAAGAAAATGGAATCTGCCGGGGTAGTGCGGGGCGCCGAGGCTAAGGCGAACCAGCCATGACCGTAGGGCCGGCCCTTGTGGCCGCCCAGAAACCGTCAGGTGCGCCGACCCAGGGGACATCCACGGTTCGACTTCGCCGCTCGACGAAGTTGGACGGCTCACCGCCCCGCACGTGTCGAGAGCAGCGGGTGCCCCTGCTATTTGGCTTGCTTAGCCAAACGCTTGGCCAGCGTCTTGTAATCATTCTGGATCCCCTTATCGGTCGGTGCGAGTTCCGCGGCGCGGCGCAAGTGCTGGATGGCGTCGTGATCCAGGCCCTCCTGTTCCAGCGCCAGGCCGAGGGCGTGCTGGCCGGTGGGAAAGTCTGGCTGGAGGAGCACGGCTTGCTTCAGCTCGGGGATAGCTCCGTCGAAGTCATGTTTCCTATAGAGCGCCAGGCCCAGATCGTAGTGCGCATCGGTGAAGTTAGGCATCAGTCGGAGCGCCACGCGAAACTCGGCGATAGCCTTTGGGAGCTGACCAGTCTCCAGGTAAGTTCGACCGAGACTGTCGTGAGTCTCAGCATCATCCGGCTTCAGTCGAATCGCCTCCTGGTACTCCAAAGAGGCGTCTTCCCAATTAAATTGGCCTCGCAGCACCTTGCCGAGCAACTTGTGTGTCTCAACGGAACTGGGATTGAGGCGGGTGGCGGCGCGCAACTCTGCAAGAGCATGATAATCGTCGCCCAAGGCGTAGAGGGCGATCGCCCGATCCTCGTGAGCCATCGCGTTGTGCGGGTCGAGCCTTAGGGCCCGACGCAGCTCGACCGTGGCCTCCCGCATTGCGCCTTGATCGATAAGGGTCGAGCCCAATTGGTAGCGAATGGAGGCCGAATCCGGCTGCTGCCGAAGGGCCTCATGAAACTCCCTAATCGCGCCATCCAGATCACCTTTCTGACGCAAGGCCATACCAAGGTTGGCGTGGAGGACTGCGTCATCAGGAGTGAGTCGGGCCGCCTCGCGGAACTGAGCTGCAGCTCCTTCCGGATTGCCACTGGCTTCGAGCGCGATGCCCAGGTTGTTGCGCGCTGTGGTAAGACCCGGCGCCAGTCGCACGGCCTCTTGGTACTCGGCGATGGCCTCTTCGATCTTCCCTTCGTCTTTGAGAATCCTACCTAAAGTGTCATGGGTTGGTGCATCTCGGGGCTTGAAGCGCACTGCCTCGCGGTACTCCGCCTCGGCGCCCGCGAGGTCATGCGTTTGCAGGAGGAGATCCCCCAGTGCAAGATGTGCCTCGACAAGACCTGGCGCGATGCTTACCGCCCGGCGGTATTCCGCGATGGCCGCTCGAGCATTTCCCTGCGCGCGCAGCGCCGAAGCCAATCGGAAGTGCAGGCGGGCGTTCTCAGGGTCGTTTTGAAGCGCGGCGTGAAACTCGGCAATCGCCTCATCCAGATGGCCCGCAATCTGAAGCTTGATTCCGTGGTCTTCAAGCGACCGGGAAGGCGCTAGCACGGGCGCATCGACAGTCTGCTGCCCGGCGCGCAGAGCAACTCCCAAGGTCGCACCGACCATCAGCGCTACCCCTAGATTGCTCCGCGCCCCCGGCACTCGAACCTCCGAGGATGAAAGACAGTGGCTATCCACTGGTCTTCTTGAGCTTCTCCTGCTTGATTACGCCACGGCCTTCCTGGATGGTCACCAGCTGGTTTACCTCGACGCGAGGAAACGATTCCACCAGCCCGAGCGGCCATCGGACCTCGAGCAGGTCCACTTGGGTCGCCGACCCCAAGCCGAAGTGAAGGCGAAAGTCACTTTGAGAAATATAGCTTGAGCCGCTCATCACCTCATCAATTTGAGAATGATGGCCCGTGACCACCTTGACTCGCGTTCCGATGGCACTTCGATTTGACTTCGTGCCGATACATTTGACCTTGATCCAATTGTTTCCCGTCCCACAATCGTTACGCAAGAGTGAGGGTGGCTCGTTCATGTTGTTCACCAGGACGTCGACGTCGCCGTCATTGTCGAAATCACCGAACGCACAACCCCGACTGACGCGGCCTCGTACAAGGTCAGGTCCGGCCTTGGTCGATACATCCTCGAAGCGGCCATTCCCGACATTCCTATACACGACCTTCGGCTCGGCGAAGCTGACATACAACTTCTTGCCCTCAATTTCAGGGAACACGTGTCCGGTGGAGATGAAAATATCCTTCCAACCGTCGTTGTCGAAATCAGGAAACCCTGCTCCCCAGCCCACATACTTTCTCGTGGAACCGAGGCCCGCTTGGAACACCGCGTCGTAAAAGGTGCCGTTGCCGTTGTTGTGATACAAGCTGATGGTCTCGTCTGAGAAGTTTGGTTTGACGATGTCAAGCCACCCATCACAGTCGTAATCGCCTACGCCGATGCCCATTCCCCCCTGAGTTTTCCCATCCTCGCTCAGCGCGCAGCCGGCGGGAATTCCGGCTTCGCTGAATGTTCCGTCGTGGTTGTTATGGTAGAGCAGGCTGGGCGCCTCATCACAGGAAACGTAGATATCCGGCCATCCGTCGTTATCGAAGTCGGCG
>Ga0306920_100007048_pt1 | contig 14761 bp, 7 predicted proteins | sample flu12Cox44000170_FD_204666 | JGI IMG/M metagenome (GOLD analysis project Ga0306920, IMG submission 204666) | Lab enrichment of tropical soil microbial communities from Luquillo Experimental Forest, Puerto Rico - flux4day.12C.oxic.44.000.170 (v2)... | ecosystem: Environmental > Terrestrial >... | reverse complement strand
CGCGACTGGAAAACCGATTACTATGAAGAGGACTATGAGACGAATGACCCAGTTCGGAACATCGAAAACAGGAAACACCTGCGCGATTCCCTGAGACAACGCCCAGCCACCCACGACGTACGCCACCGCAACCTTATAAACGTTGCGCCGCTTTAGCTCGCCGAAGAAAGTCTTCGGAGTCAACCAGGGACTTTGTGCCACACGGCACCTTCAAGCGATGTGGATTGCAGGGCAACCGCGTCGGTTGCCATGCAAGGGGGGCGCTTGCCCCACAACATCGGTCTAATGCATTCCGACTATTTCTTAGGCCCGATTTGCTCCGTGCCGGACAACAGTTCCTGAAAATCGGAACGATTACGAATCGGGTCCCAGACCGGATCAATCTTCAAACGAGCGATGGAAACTACTTGACCCGCCGGGATCGAGAGCAAACGCTGAAGCCTCTTAACAGCTTCCTCAGGTGCGCCCGCACGCGCCTCGATCTGCGCAAGCCCGATCTGAAAAGTTGGACCAGTCACAGCATCTTTTTCGATTGGAATTGAAGCTGCCGCCTCTCTGGCGAGGCGAAGAGCATCAGCATTGCGTTGAAGTGCGAGGTAAACCCAAGCTAGTTCCATCCCTACGAAGGTGTCGTCGGGTCGCTCTCTCAATCTAGCTTCGAGTAGCGGCAGTGCCTCCTCCCCGGCGGATTTGGCTGCCTCAGTTTGGCCCGCCAGCAGGCGAAGCGCGGCGCGCCCAGCGAGCTGCTGAAGATGGCCAAGATCGTTACTAATCACTTTCTTCTCGAGAGCTTGAAAAGCATCGGTGAAACGTCTTTCGATGACGTCGAGATAAACCCAGATACCACTAATACCTGCAACATCGCCGCCTGCAGCGAACCACTCGCGCGTGAGTGACTTATTGCCCTCTGGAAAACCATCGAGAGCTCGCCGGGCCGAGTCAACGTTGCCCGTCGCGTTGAGGCGAGTGATGAGAAGAGCTAGCGCTGCCGGCATGTCGTGCGGATCGATGGCGAGAGCTCGCAATTCAGCACGCTCCGCATCCTTCCACAAGCGCAGTAACAGATAAGTCGCTCCGATATTGTCGGGATTTCCGGCGTCACGCGGATCGAGTTCCTGCGCTCGTTGAAAATCGGCTAGCGAGCGCTCCCATTCACGGCGGCGACGGTAAACCGCCGCGCAATAATTTCGGACCGAAGCATTGTTGGGCTGCAACTCCAGCGTGCGGTTGAACTCTATCAGTGCCGCCTCGTATTCGCGATGACCCCAATAAAAGAATATCCCTAGCGCGGAGTGCGCTTCCGGCGAATTCGGAGCCAGCACCAGAGCGCGGTCAATGAGCGACTTCGCCTCCTGTAATTCCGTTGCCGTCAAAGGCGACACGAACCAGTGCCGCGATAGCCGGCTGCGCCCGAGTTCCGCAGCAGCCTCGGCAAAGTTTGGATCACGTGCCAGCGCCTGCTGGTAAAACGCGTCGGCTCGATCGTAGGCCTCAGCGGCCCGGCTGTTTTCGGCCTGGCGAAGCTCATACTCACCTCTCAAAAAAAGATCGTAAGCTTCCGCATTCTGCGTGCGCGGCGCCACCATGACTTTCGATTCGCTTGGCGAAAGATTCACTCTTAAGGCGTCCGCGATTTGCTCGGCGACCTCGCTCTCAACGGCTAAGACATCTTTAAATTCACGGTCATAACTTTTCGCCCAGAGATGCGTATCGGTTTGCGCATCGATTAACTGCACATTTACCCTGACTTTGTCGCCGGCTCTCTGCACGGCTCCTTCCAGGATGTTGGAAACACCGAGCTCCTGCGCCACCCTCTTAAGATTATCCGGCTTGCTCTGATATTTCGCCGTGGAAGTGCGCGATATCACCTTAAGGTCACGAACCGCTGATAACCGAGTCAGAATCTCATCCTGAACGCCCTCGGCAAAGTACGCATTTGCCTTTTCTTCGCTCAAATTTTCGAACGGGAGAATCGCAATTGATTTGGCGGGCGCAGAGTCTCCAACTGCGGGAGTATGTGCGCTTTCGGAACCGGCGCGTGACGCGGTGTAACGACCAAGTATAAACAGACCGAGGGACAGAACCGCACCGACGATCGCAACGTAAATCCACGTGCGGCCACGCGAATGAACTTTCGCAGCATCGGCATCCTCGGTGCGTTTGATTCCTTCAGGCGTGAGCTCGAACGCCCAGGCGATGACCAGCGCGATTGGAAATCCAATGATGATCGCCATTACGATCAATCTGAGGGCCCAATTCGGAATTTCAAAGATTGGGAAAACCTGTGTCGTGACTTGGACCAACAACCAACCAACGACCGCGTACGCGACAGCAACCTTGTAGACGTTTCGGCGCTTCAGCTCGGCGAAGAAAGAGGGCTTTCCGCTCATGGCTCCGTGGCGGCCGGCGGCGTATAGGGCAAGGCCAATTTGGCAAGAATCGCCTTGAAGCGCGGTTCGTCACGCAACGGATCGAAACCCCGATTCCAGAGCCATGCCGCGAAAGCGCTGTTGTGCTTGACGGCATAGATCTCGAGCTGGTCCAGCGCACGTTCTCGTTCGCCTAACGATATAAGGTAGAATGCATGCCAAATCGGGTCCCGCCGGATATCGGCATTATCCGGCGAAGTCTCCAAGCTACTTACGGCTGCGACCCGTTGAGCCGGGTCGGCCATGCCGCGGGCGAGCAGCACTTTCGCATCTCCATTTTGACCGTTGAGTTCGCCAAACGAGCGCAGCTCCGCTTCCGCTTCTGGATACATTTTGCGGTCGATGTACTGAGTGGCGGCCCAGGTATGCGCTGCCGCGAACTCGGGATGCGTCGCGAGAACGCTTTTGATCTGTGCCTCCGCCGCGTCATCACGCCTCAGTGCGGCGAGCGCGCCGGCATGAATGACGCCGATGATAGGCGATAATGGATCGAGTTGCTGAGCACGCTCGATCTCGCGCAAACTCGGCTCGAGCTGTCCAATGGTTGAGAGAAATTGCGCATATTGATTGACCGCTTCAGCGTCACTGGGCGCGAGCACAAGGGCGCGGCGGAACGCCTGGTCGGCTTCCGGCCAGCGACAACGCATCATGTTGGCAAGGCCGACCGCGACGTGAGCCGATGCCACATTGGAGTCGAGTGCCAGAGCGCGTTGCGCGGCCGACTCGCCTTGAGGGAGCGCAGCGTCGAACGAGTCGAGTCCATAAGAAGGCAGCAGAAGCTCGGTGATGGCTAACGCGCCCCACGCCTGTGCGTAACTGGCGTCGAGTTTTACCGCTTGTTGAAATAAATCACTTGCCTCGCGTAATCCCGGACCTCGTGCAGCCAGTAAAGCCAGTCCGCGCAAATAAAGCTCGTGCGCTTGTGGATTGTTCGTGCTGTCAACGACGAGCGGTTGCCCACCGCCACCTGTGAGCTGAACGCGCAATTTGGTCGCAATCGCCTTGGCGATTTCATCCTCGACCGCAAAAACGTTGTCGAGTTTGCGATCAAATTTTTCAGACCACGCCTGCAACCCGTTTTGCACATCGACTAACTGCACATTGATGCGCACCTGATCGCCGGCCTTTTGCAAACTCCCCTCCAGAATATGTGCCACCCCGAGTACCTGGCCGATCTTATGCAGATCGAGATCGTTGCCCTTGAACTGGAAAGCCGATCGGCGCGCCGCCACTTTCAAGCCCGGAATCTGGGCGAGCGCGTTGAGTATTTCCTCCGTAATGCCATCACTGAAGTAGGCTGTGTTCTTGTCGTCGCTCAGATTTTCGAATGGCAAAACCGCGATCGATTTCCCCGGCAAATTCGACGCACTATCAGAGCTGCGGGCTGTATAACGACCAAGAAAGAACAATGCGATAGAGAGCGCGGCGCCAATCACAACCACATAAATCCAAACGTGCTTCTTTGGAGCGCGTGCCGCGACGATGGGATCGACATCTTCGGTTCGTTTGATTCCCTGTGGTGTGATTTCGAACGCCCACGCGAGAACGAGCGCGACCGGCAAACCGACGATAATCAGGAGAACAATCAAGCGAATCGCCCAGTTTGGAACGTCGAAGACTGGAAAAACCTGCGCAATTCCCTGCGAAAGAGCCCAGCCGGCAACAATGTAAGCAACTGCAACCTTGTAAACGTTGCGTCGCTTTAGCTCGGAAAAGAAGTTGGCTATCTTCACGACTTCGGCGCGTCTACCTTTTGCACGAGCGCTTCGAATCGCGGATCGCCGCGTAATGGGTCGAGCAGGGGATGGACCTTGATGTAACCGATATTGGAGCCATCGCGGTCAGCAAAACTTTGCTCCAGCCAGCGAAGCGCTTCTTCTTTCTTATTCAAGCTGAGGTACAGCACGGCCCGAGCGTACGCGATCACTTCGCGATGCTGAGCTATTTTTTCAAGCTCAGCCAATGCTTGCTCTGCTGCATTCTTGTCGCCAGATTTCGCTTTAGCTGCGGCAAGAAGCGCCAACACGAATGGATCGTCCGTGAGCTGCCTTGCTTTTTCGTACTCGCTAATTGCTCCGGGGAGATCGCCTTTCGCCTCGAGAACAAAACCGAGATTGTAATGCGTGTAGAAGAATTCCGGATCGAGTTCGAGCGCTTTTCGAAGTTGCGCGATCGCTTCATCGTAGCGACGGGCGTAATAAAGGGTATTGCCAAAGTCGGCATTGATAATTGGCGATAGCGGATCCAGCTGAACCGATCGTTTACCTTCAGAGATCGCCTCTTCGGATCGCCCAAGTGCAGCCAGCGGGCCGTTGCTGTACCAATGATGCGCAGTCGCGTCATTCGGTTTCAATTCAATTGCACGCTGGAACTCGGGAATCGATCCGACAAGATCGACATCGAAGCTCAAGACTTTGCCAAGCGCTCGATGTCCCTCGGCAAGATTCGGATCCAATCGTAGGGCTGTGAGCGCGGCCTCTTTCGCTTTTGGGAAGGCATCGCTCTGCCGCGTTGGCGTATAATACGGAAGCAAGACATACGCCTCGGACAATCCGGCATAGGCCAGGGAATAGTTCGGATCGCGCGCAAGTGCCTGCTCGTAGAGCGAGATTGCTCTCGGAATGTTATCGCCCGAGCGTTTACCCCAAAGCGATCTGCCTCTGAGATAGAGTTCGTACGCTTCGGTGTCCGCGGTCGGCTGTTTTGACATCGCCGTTTTTTCCGAACCGGTGAGTTTCGCTTGCAGCGTGTCGGCGATTGTTTTCGCGATGTCGCTTTCGACCGCAAAGATGTCGGTCAGCTTGCGATCGTAAATCTCGGCCCAGAGGTGCGAATTCGTCATCGCGTTAATCAGCTGGACATTGACGCGGACCTGGTCGTTCGCCTTCTGCACGCTGCCTTCGAGAATATTGAGCGCACCAAGCTGCTTCGCGATATCGGATAAATTTTCCGGCGAGCTTTTGAATTTTTGTGTCGAAGTGCGCGCGATGACTTTGAGATCGGCGACTTTGGCGAGTCGGGTGAGAATTTCGTCCTGAATGCCTTCTGCGAAAAACTCGTTCGCCTTGTCTTCGCTGAGATTGTCGAACGGAAGAACGGCGATGCTTTTCTCCGGAATGGAGGGTCGAGCTCCCGCGAGATCGTTGGTAACATCGTTCGGCGTCGCACGAGCTCCGCCCTCCACGTGTGAGTGAGCTGGCGTACGCAGGAGTTGAAAGGCAAACATCCCCGCGGCGACAATGGCCAGCGCAATGGTGATCGCGACAATTTTTCGACCCGTGTGATGCGGGGTCGATTTGCCGCGATCGAGTTCCGATTCGCGCACAATTCCTTGCGGTGTGAATTCAAACGCCCAGGACAAAATTAGCGCGATTGGAAAACCGAGGAAGAGCAGCAAAACTACGAGACGAACAGCCCAATTCGGAATTTCGAAAAACGGAAAAACTTGGGTGGCGATCTGAATCAACAACCAGCTCGCGACTGCATAAGCAACGGCGACCTTGTACACATTCCGCCGCTTCAGCTCGGCCAAAAAGTTGCGCGGATTCATTTCAGTTGGTCATCGGCGAGTCCCATTGTACGCAAAAATGCATCCCACCGTGGATCGCTGTGAAGATTTGGTAGCAGCGTGTCTGTGCGCAGACCGGGAAGACCGGCGTCGTGTTGTCGGCGCGCGCGCTCTAACCATTCGAACGCGCGATCCTTGTCGTTTCGATATGCGTAGCTCTCGGCGATCTGATATGCTCCGGTTTCGCTGACTTTCGCGATTAACTCCTCCAGCGCCGCATCGGATTCGGGAACCCGCTTTTGGCTCCAGCGAGCACAGTTCACGACGAGCAATCGCGCCCAGTCGGCCGCATCCTTTCGCGCAGCTACTCCCGCTTCTTCAAATTTGCCCTCCAAGAGATAAGTGAGGCCTACCCCGGCATGGGAATTCGGCGCCGACGGATTCAATTCAATGACGCGCACATATTCCGTCCGCGCTTCCTCCTGGCGTCCTGCCGCTGACAGACCGGTCGCCAGAAACACTCGCGGCTGTGCATTCACCGGGTCCGACGCGACCGCCCGTCGGAAAAACTCGAGAGCCTGCGTCGTTTCGCCCCGAGCTTGCGCAAGATTTCCCGCCTCCATCAGCAGCGCCGGATCCTGCGGAGCCAGAGCAAGAGCTTTGCGCAATGTCTCTGCCGCACCTTTCCAGTTATAATCGAAATTTGTTTCGATCATCGCCCGCGCAAACAACGCCTCTGGCAAATCTGGCTCGATGGCGAGTGCCTTTTCCACCGCCTCGCGCGCAGCGGCCAGATGAGCGTTGAAGCCTTTCTGCCCCCCTTCGGTGGCATAGTTGCAATCCCAAACATGAGTCTGCGCAAGCCCTGCCCACGCGAGCGCGAATTTGGGATCCAATTGTGTCGCGCGTTCAAAAGCGGCCCGGGATTGATCTGCTTCGTTTTCTGAGTGGCGATTGAGAAAAAAGCGGCCCTGCAAATAGGCTTCATGCGCCTCGGCGTTTTCTGTTCCACCTTTCGCCGCCGCGCGCACTTCGGCCTGAATGTCAGCCTTGGTTGTCGGATTGGCAGCGCCACCGGTGAGCTGCCCGCGCAACTGTTCGACAATCGTTTGGGCAAGTTCGGTTTGAACGGCGAAGACATCCTTCAAATTGCGTGTGTAATTTTCTGACCATTGTTCTTCACCCGTGTTGGCCTGAGTAAGGCGTGCCGCGATACGCACCATGTCGCCCGCCTTGCGTACACTTCCTTCGACTAAATGGGCAACCCCCAGTTTGTCGCCGATTTCCTGCGCCGTGACGTTCTTGCCTTTAAACGAAAAGGCCGAAGTCCGTGCGGCAACGTGAAGACCGGGAATCTTTTGTAGGACAGTCAGTAACTCTTCGCTTATGCCATCGGAGAAATACTCACTCCCCTTGTCGTCGCTTAGATTGTCGAAAGCGAGCACTGCCACAGACTTGGGACTAACCTGCGCCTTTGCTGCTTCCGGCCGTTGGGTTGCCACCGACTTTTGTGGTTCCCCTTTAGGCCGGACCAACTGGAAGAGAAGCAAGCTCGCGGCAATAACAGCCAGCACTACCGTAAGGCCAACGAGCTTTCGTCCAGTCTTTCGGGTGACAGACTTGCCAGGTTCTATCTCCGATTCCCGCTTGATCCCTTCGGGCGTGATCTCAAAAGCCCACGAAAAAATAAGTGCCGCCGGGAAACCCAGAATAAGGAGTAAGATTACCAGCCGAACCGCCCAGTTGGGTATCTCGAAGAAAGGAAAAACCTGAGTTGCTATCTGGATTAGCAGCCAGCTCGCTACTAGATAAGCAACCGCAGCTTTGTAAACGTTGCGCCGTTTTAGTTCGGCGAAAAAGTTGCCGCTCTTCATTTCGAAGATCCGCGGAACTCACGCGCCGGCACAATCTTCTCGGCGAGCGCTTCGAAGCGCGGATCACCGCGCAGTGGATCGAGCAACGGATCAACTCGAATCCATCCTACGTCAGAACCGGCGCGATCTTGATAACTTTGTTCAAGCCGGCGCAGCGCCTCTTCTTTGTCGCCGAGTCCGACGTTAAGAATCACAAAGCTATATGCATTCACGTAGCGCTGTTTGGATAGCTGCTTTAGTTGCTCCAGTATCTTGAGCGCTTCAGCCTTGTTGCCTGAAGAGGCGTACGCGTTACCGAGGAACCCGAGCACCGCAGGATCATCGTTCAGCGCTCGCGCCTTCTGATAGTCCGCAATCCCGTCGTCTCGCGCGCCTTTCTTTTCCAGCGCCTGACCAAGATTAACGTAGGCGAAGTAATAACCAGGATCCATCTCCAGCGTTTTGCGCAACTGCGCGATCGCTTCATCGTAGCGGCCTGCAAAATGGTAATTGACACCCATATCCGAGTTGATCGCGAGTGAGAGAGGATCCAGCTCAACGGCTCGCTTTCCCTCGGCGATCCCGTCATCGAACCGGCCTAACGGGACGAGCAGAATGTTGCCGTACTGCTGATGGGCAATCGCGTAATTTGGGTTCAGCTGAATGGCTCGTTGAAATTCCCTGATGGCTTGGGCGGAATCGAATTCGTAAGACCAGATCGCCATGGCCAGGGTGGTATGCGCTTCGGCCAGGGTATCGTCCAATTCGAGCGCCTTCTTTGCCGCCGCCTTTGCCTTTGGATAACAATCGTGCGGAGTGCCTCCCCCGTAGCCGGGTAATACGACATAAGCATCAGCGACGCCGGCGTAGGCGAGCGCGTAGTTCGGATCTATCGCGATGGCTTGATTGAAGTAATCGATGCTTTTGCGCAAATCAGCCGCGGTGCGCTTATTCCAAAAAAATCGTCCCTTCAAATAAAGTTGATGCGCTTCAGTATTCTCGGTCGGTCGCGCGGCAAGTGCGTGTTGTTCGGAACCGCTAAGCTTTGCCTGTAACGTATCGGCAATCGTTTTCGCGATCTCGCTTTCCACCGCAAAGATGTCAGTGAGTTTACGATTATAGACCTCGGCCCAGAGGTGCGCCTCATTGGCAGCTTTGATTAACTGCACGTTGATACGCACCTGATCGTTCACCTTTTGCACGCTGCCTTCGAGCAGATGAGCCACGCCGAGTTGTTGCGCGATTTGAGGTAAGTCGCCCTTGTTCTGAAAACGCAGCGTGGAACTGCGCGCGATGACTTTGAGGTCGGCGATTTTAGCCAGGCGCGTGAGAATTTCGTCCTGGATTCCTTCGACAAAGTAAGCGTTATCCGGATCGCGACTGAGATTGTCGAACGGCAAGACGGCAATACTTTTTTCCGGAATTGGCAGGGATCCCGCGGCTGCGGGAGGCCGTCTTCCTTCAAGATTCCCCTCAGCAGACCGGCGTGCCCCCGCCGCGGCGGGTGAACTGTGGTCGCGCGCTACCATCTGAAACACGAGTAAACCCGCGGCGACAATAGCCACCGCGATGGTGAGGCCCACAATTTTGCGGCCGGTTTTCCTGGTGATCGATTTCTTTGGATCGATCTCCGATTCCAGCTTGATGCCCTCCGGTGTAATCTCAAATGCCCACGACAAAACAAGCGCGACCGGAAAACACAGCACCAGGAGTGCGACAAGAACCTTCATCGCCCAGGGCGGAGCATCAAAAGTCGGAAAAAGGATCGACGCCGCCTGGATCAGCAGCCACGCCACCACAACATAGGCAACAGCAACTTTGTAAACGTTGCGCCGCTTCAGCTCGGAAAAGAACGACGTTTTCTCGATCATTGATCGAGTCCCACTTTCTTGAGTAACGCCTGAAAACGGGGCTCATTACGCACGCTGTCGTAAATCGGATCGACCTTTAGCAACCAACAGGCGCTTTCCTGGTTCTCGTAACACTTGTCCAGCCAATCCAACGCTTTCTCTTTTTCGCCGAGTCCGAGATAAATCGCCGCGAACGCTGACGGATTGACATACTGGTGTTTTGCCAGCTCTTCGAGTTTGCCTAAGAGCTCTTCGGCTTTCGGTCGATTTCCAGAAATGGCATACGAATAACCGAGGAGTCCTTGATACCAAGCGCCAGTAACCACGATCTTGCTACGTTGAAATTCCTCGATGGCGCCGGCCGTGTCGCCCTTCCAAAGAAGGCAGCAGCCTAACAAATGACGCGCGAGCGTTGAACCTGGATCCAGCTCCAGGGTCTTTCGGATTTGGACGATTGCCTCATCATATCGACGGGCGTGATACAAGTAGTAAGCCAGGGCCGCCTGAAAGAATACATTTAGCGGATCAAGTTCGATCGCCTTCATGTCTTTCGCGATCGCCTCGTCCAATCGACCTAGCCCGCCCAAATACCACGCGTAGATTTCATACGCCCAAGCCAGATTAGGATTTAATTCGATGGCGCGTTCGAATTCAATCTGGCCATTCCGCCAATCAAAATCGCCGCAGAGCGCGACGCCCAGGGAAAGATGCGCTTCCGCCAGACCCGGGTCGAGTTCGATCGCCTTTTGCGCGAACTCCTTTTCTTTAACGGCCGCTTCTTTGCTCGGCATCACGACGCCGCCCATGTAGGCGTAGGTATCAGCGAGGCCGCAATAAGCTAAGGCATAGTTGGGATCGAGTTTCAGCGCCTGTTCGTAATAGCGGATCGAGCTGGTCCAACCGGCTTCGCTGTATTTGCCAAGCTCGTAACGTCCCAGCAAATAAAGGCGGTGAGCCTCCGGATTGTCAGTTGGCTTCTGCACCAGCGCGCGCGTCGCTTCGACACCCAACGTCACTTGCAGTGCTTCGACCACGTGCCGGGCCACGTTGCTCTGAAACGCAAAAATATCCTTCACGTCGCCGTCATAATTTTTAGACCAGAGATGATAGCCGTCGCTGACATTGATGAGTTGAGCGGTGACACGAAGCTTTTTGCCGGCTCTGCGGACACTACCTTCCAGCACGGCATTGACATGCAGCTGATCGCCGACTTTCCGAAAAATGTCTTCCTCAGCTTTGCCTTTGAAAGCGAAACACGATGTGCGGCCCGGCACACGCAGCCCTGGCACCTTGGCCAGCGCATTAATTAACTCCTCCGTCATGCCATCACTCAAATACTCGTCGTTCTTGTCTGCGCTCATATTTACGAACGGCAGGACAGCGATAGCCTTCAGCGATCCCGAAATTCTTTTCGGCGGCATGGGGTTGCCGACCTCGTCATCGTAAAAGTTGACGATGGAAATGACGTCGCCGTGTTTTACTTCGCGCTCGCCGACTTCATGCAGATACGGTCGCCAGCGAGCATAGTGTTTCAGATCGTCTGCTACATGCCGTGAGAGAAGAATATGACCCGCATCGCCGCAATCCATCACGCGTTGTGCAATGTTGATGCCCGCACCGGCTATGTTGGCCTGTCCATTCAAATCAGTGATTTCGTTTACCGGTCCGCTGTGGACTCCCATTCGGACATGCAGCTCCGGATGATCTTTTAGGCCGCGACTAATCTCCATCGCGCACAAGACCGGAGCTTCCGGAGTGGTCCGAAAAATTAATGCGCCGCCATCACCAGTCGGCAGGCGCAGAAGCTTACGTTCGGCATCAGCGAGCCGGAACTGATCGGTTCCGCGCACAATTTTCTTCAACGTCTCGAGCTGCGCGCTCTGTTCATTGATCAGCAATTTCGAATAACCGACTATGTCGAGGAACAAGACATGACCGATCTCGAACTTAACTTCCGATCCAGTATCGGACGACATCTCGAATGCTAGCTCCAAGGTATCACATTCATTTGTTCGAACTGTCTTTTGGCGCGAGCGAAGCGACGATTTGCGCGAAACGCGGATCGCCCCGCAAGGTGTCCCAGTCAGGACTTTGTTTTAATTCGCCATATGTGACGCCGGTGGGAAGTTCGGCGGACGTCTTCAGTTGTTGCAGCGCCGCATCTTTTTCGCCGCACGCGGCGTAAATCACCGCCAGATAATTGATGAATGTCGGACCGATCCAGGAATCTTTAGCGTAAGGCAGGATTGCGCAGGCGCGTCTTCCTTCCTGGATCGCTTCATTGCACCGGCTGAGCATGGCATCGGTTAGGCCGAGATATGCCCAGGCCTGCGGATAGTCGGGCTGTTCGCGGGTGGTGCGCTCGAAAATCCCCCGGGCTGCGGTGAGAGCGGTCTGCGCCAATTCTTTGTTGCCGAACAACCACGCCGTGCGTCCAACGCAGTACTCGCGAGGCACAGCTGCTTCATCGAAGCTATTGGAAACACCTTCAGCCGGAATCAGTGCAACCGCCCTTTCGGCCGCAGCTTGATCTCGCCGCATCCAACTGCAAACCAAAAGCGGAAATGCAACTCCGCGCGCCGCTTCAGGACCTTGCTGCGCAACCAGGTCCAATTGTTTTCGCCACGCTTCGGTGTCGCCTGTCTCGGCAAAAAAACCAAACCCGAGCAGATTGCGGGCGAACGGGTCGTTAGGCATAATGCCAAGGCATTGCTCATACAAGCGTTTTCCTTCTGCGTAACGACGCGTGGCCTGGAAAAGCGAACCTGCTTCCATCAGTACGACGAAGTTGCGCGGGTCCAGTTCCACAGCGCGCCTGAAATTCGCTTCCGCCTCACCCCAGCGGGCAGTTCGGCGATCGACTGCGCCTACGTTCACATGGATTCGAGCTTCGTTAGGCACACGCTGTTTAGCCAGCTCAAACTCTTTTAAGGCTTGATCGTAATCACGGAAGCCATGATACGCGTAGATACCTTTCTGCCAGTGGACCTCTCCTGCATCAGGCTGGATCTCCTCCGCGTGCTGCAGTGCAATTTTTGCTAATTCCCGACGCTGATCTGTATGATCGAAGCCTTCCCAATACAGATCCAGATGAGTCTCAGCCATCAGACAGTAGGCACGGAGGAATTTCGGATCGCGCCTAACCGCTTCTTCGAGCAAGCTGATTCCCTGTAGCAGGCTTCCTTTTGCGTCTGGATCGTTCGACAGATCGTCGAGTTGTCGCGCGCGGAGATAAAGGTCGTACGCCACCGGGTCAGTGGTGGAAGGTTTCGCCATCCGCGCCTTTTCGCCAGGAGACAGATGCGCTTGCAGTTGTTGAGCGATTGCTTCTGCGATTTCGCTTTGGATTCCGAACACATCGGCAAGATCGCGTGTGTAGGTTTGCGCCCACAGATGCGCGTCGTTCCGAGCGTCGATCAACTGCGCATTAACTCTGACCTTGTTTGCGATGCGCTGGACGCTTCCTTCCAGCACATGCGCGACTCCGAGCGCCCGGCCGATGTCCTGCAGATTCCGGGACGCCGCAGCCTTGTATTGCGCCACGCTAGTGCGGCTGATCACCTTTAACTCTGCAACCTTGGACAGGTCAGTCAGAATCTCATCCTGAACTCCGTCGGCAAAAAAGGCGTTCTGCTTATCATCGCTAAGATTTTGAAACGGAAGGACCGCAATACTTTTTTCGGGAATGATATTAGAAGACGCACCGGGCGACGGACCCGCTGCTGTTTGAGAACTAGTTTCGCGAAGAATGGCCGGCGCAAAAATGATTGTGAGGACGGCAATGGTGAAGAAAAGAAATCCGCCAATCAAAATTGGGATCAAAACTCGGGAGCCTTTTCTCGGCACAGTTGCTGAGGAGGCGCCTGCTTTCGCGAGTTCGATTTTCTTCGGCGGTTCGGGGTTGCCAATAACATCGGCGTATAGATTGACCACCGAGACGACCACGCCATGCTTCACGTCCACGTCACCCAGATCGTGGAGATACGGTTGCCATCGGCGTGATTGGGCCAAATCGTCGGCAACTCGTTTGGAAATGAGGATGTGTCCGGCATCGCCGCAATCCATAATTCGTTGCGCGATGTTGATCCCGGCTCCGGCAATATTCTCGCGTTGATTGACATCCGCGACGTGATGGACAGGTCCGCTATGAATGCCCATTCGCACCGGCAGACTCGGTTTCGCCCGCAAAGCTTGAGCAATCTCCAGCGCGCATTCGACTGGCTCCTCTTCGGAGTGGGTGAAGACCAGGGCCATCCCGTCACCTGTCGGGAGGAAGACAAGCTGACCACCAGCTTCCGCGTCACGCGCCGCTTCTGTGTTCCGAACGATCGCGTTCAATTCGTGGAGAGCTTCCGATTGTTCTTCGGTCGTCAACTTCGAGTAACCGACAATGTCGATGAAAAGGACATGCGCGATCTCTAGGCGTACCTTTGTTTTTTGTTCATCCGACATACCCCGTTACGACATGCTGTGGCGCTTCGGCTCGGCCAAGAAAATGCGCGAGTTCACTTTGGTTTTTGTTCGCACAGCCTTTGGAAGCGAGGATCGTTGCGCAGCGGATCCCAAAAAGGGTTGAATTTCAGATCAGCTGTCGTTACGCCGGCAGGTACTTCGAGGAGATGTGGCAACGCGGCAATGGCGGCGTCGTGATCGCCTAATTGCGCTTGAATTTGCGCAACCGTGGTTTCGGTCTGCGCTTTTCCGATGGCGTCGGTCTCGTACTCCTTAAGCGCCTGTTGCGCCTGCCTCAGCGCGTTCTCCTTCTCACCCAAACCTGCGAAAGCCTGAGCTGGCAAAATCGGGCTACCGTTAGCGTCCGCTGGTACAACTGTGTTCGGCGTTGGTTGTAGCTCGTTGATCACGCGCGTGAAAGCGCGCCGGGCTTCCTCAGATCGCCCGGTCCATGCGTAGCAGTAACCGGCATCGGCCAACGCGCTAATCGCGAATGAGTCGAGTGGTTGTCCAGCCGTAGTCGCATTCATCCTTCGCTCAGCGATCTGGATCGCCGCATCGTAGTTACGTTCGTAGAGCGCCCGTACGACCCGGACCGCGACTACCCAGTCTTCCGTGGAGTTGGCCGGAATGCGGGCAAGTTCTTCGTCCGCTTCATGCAGCCGGCCT
>Ga0306920_100007047_pt1 | contig 14761 bp, 14 predicted proteins | sample flu12Cox44000170_FD_204666 | JGI IMG/M metagenome (GOLD analysis project Ga0306920, IMG submission 204666) | Lab enrichment of tropical soil microbial communities from Luquillo Experimental Forest, Puerto Rico - flux4day.12C.oxic.44.000.170 (v2)... | ecosystem: Environmental > Terrestrial >... | reverse complement strand
CTGGGCGTAACGAAATCGTCCTGACCGGACGCTCGCCTTTCCAGGGCGCGAAAGTCGCCAATATCTCGCCGGCGGTGGCGGACGAACTGCATCTGGATGTCGACACCGAAGGTGTCGTGGTGACCGAAATCGCCGATGGCGGAACGGCGGCCAGTGTCGGCTTCCAGAAGGGCGACATCATCGTTTCCGTGAACAGTCAGAAGATCCTCAAGACCGGCGACCTGGAAAAGGCAACGCGCGATGCCTCGCGGCTCTGGCGCATCACGCTGGTGCGCGGCGGCCAGCAGATCAACGTGACGCTGGGCGGATGAGCCCGAAGCGACCCAGCAGAAACGAGGGTGCCAGCCTGTTCGCCGCGGCAGGGATGGAGAGGGACGCGCCGCATCCGCTCCCCGATCGATTGCGCCCGAAAAAACTGTCGGAAGTCGTCGGCCAGGATCACATCCTGGGGCCGGACGGCGCGCTGACCCGCATGCTGGAAACGCGCAACGTAGGCTCGCTGATCTTCTGGGGACCTCCGGGCACGGGCAAGACCACGGTGGCGCGGCTGCTTGCAGATGCAACCGAGATGCATTTCGAACAGCTCTCGGCGGTGTTTTCCGGGGTCGCCGATCTGAAGAAGGCATTCGACGCGGCTCGCGCGCGACGGGAAATGGGCAGGGGCACGCTGCTCTTTGTCGACGAGGTGCACCGCTTCAATCGCGCGCAGCAGGATTCGTTTCTGCCCGTGATGGAAGACGGCACGGTGGTGCTGGTCGGCGCCACCACTGAAAATCCCTCCTTCGAGCTCAATGCGGCGTTGTTGTCGCGCTCGCGGGTGCTGGTGTTTCATTCGCTCGATCATGCGGCGATCGAAAAGCTGTTTGTGCACGCCGAGAAAGTCGAGGGCCGGAAGCTGCCGCTGGATGCGGAAGCGCGCGCCGTGCTGGTGCGGATGGCCGATGGTGACGGACGTGCCGCGCTGACATTGGCCGAAGAGGTCTGGCGCGCGGCGCGCGAGGGCGAGATCTTCACCGCCGCCCAGCTGCAGGAAGTTTTGCAGCGCCGTGCTCCGATCTACGACAAATCGGCGGATGGACACTATAACCTGATCTCGGCGCTGCATAAATCCGTGCGCGGCTCCGATCCCGACGCGGCCCTCTATTATCTGGCGCGGATGCTGGACGCCGGTGAAGACCCGCTGTTTCTGGCGCGGCGCGTGGTGCGGATGGCGGTCGAGGACATCGGGCTTGCCGATCCGCAGGCGCTGGTGATAGCCAATGCCGCCAAGGACGCCTTTGATTTCCTCGGTCATCCCGAGGGCGAACTCGCCATCGCGCAAGCCGTGATCTATCTCGCTACCGCGCCGAAATCCAACGCGGCCTACACGGCATTCGGAGCGGCGATGCGCGCGGCGAGGGAGGGCGGCTCGTTGTTGCCGCCCAAGCACATCCTCAATTCTCCGACCAGGCTGATGAAGTCGGAAGGCTACGGCGAAGGCTACGAATACGACCACGACACGGCGGAAGGGTTTTCCGGCCAGGATTATTTTCCGGAAAGCCTGGGGCGGCAGACCTTCTACGATCCGCCCGAGCGCGGTTTTGAGCGCGAGATCCGCAAGCGCCTGGAATATTGGACGAAGCTTCGAGGCGGCCGCAGGGGACCAGACCGCTAATGCCGACATTTGACTGTTTCGTGGGTATCGATTGGTCCGGCGACAGGAACCCGTGGCAGAAGGGATTGAAGATCGCGATGGCCTATCCGGGTCGTGCGGCGCCTGTTTTGAAAGAATGCCCAGCTCGCAGAAGCGGATGGTCGCGCACCGACGCCATCGAATGGATCAGCGACGAGTTCAAGAACAGGCGTGCGTTGATCGGGATCGATTTTGCCTTTGGCTTCCCTCCGGTGACGCTGCCTGGAAACATCGTTCTCGATTGGGACTACGCCGAACAGGTGTGCGCGCCACACGCCAATTTTTACGGCGGCGCCTTCTTTCGTCCGCCAGCCGGCGCACACAGCCATCTCGTCAACAGCCCGTGGCTGCCCAAGCACAATTATTCGGCCGACCACCTTCGAATGACCGATCTCGTCGCCATGGAGACATCAGGGGCGCGGCCGCAGTCCATTTTCAACGCAGTCGGTCCGGCACAGGTCGGGCCTTCGTCGATTTCAGGCATGCGCGCGTTGCGGTCGCTGCGGCAGAGCTGCGCCGGCAGAATCGCGATCTGGCCCTTCGACGAAGTGGGGCAGGCCGGCTCCGTTATCGTTGAAATCTTTCCGCGATACTATCCACTGTCGAAAGGCGAGAAGGCTGGCCTTGCAGGCCGGGCGGAGTTGAACGCAGCCCTCGCCGCGTTTGGGAGTGACGGCGTAAAGAGAAACCCGAAATCGGAAGACGAAGGCGACGCGCTGTTGAGCGCCGCGGCTTTGAGATTTTTGTCCTCCGATGAGGCGCTCTTCCGGATGCCTGACCCGACCATCAGATCTGAGGGCTGGATTTTCGGGGTGCCGGTGCGGTACGGAAGGAGATCATGAGCCGTCGCAGCAAGAGACCTTTGCCCAAGCGTTCGTCGTCCGGCGACCGCCGCGAAGGCGCAAGGCCGTATCGAACTTCGCACGCCGAGCGGCCGCAAGCACATCGTCCCGGCGGCAAGCCGGCGCGCCTTGCGCACTCCGCGCCGCGCCGGTCCGAGCCCTTGATCGCCGAGCCCGCGAAGAATGAATCGACGCCGCTGCCGACCAAGGTTCAGACGGTGGTGGTGACGGCGGATGAGAACAACATGCGCGTCGACCGCTTTCTCGAGGCGCGCTTTCCCGGCCTGTCATTCTCCCACATCCAGCGTATCGTTCGCAAAGGGGAGCTGCGCGTCAACGGCAAGCGCGCCGACAGCAAGGATCGTCTGGAGGCGGGGCAGAGCGTGCGGATTCCGCCGCTGCGGCTGGATGCGCCGCGCGCAGCCGCTCAGCTCTCGGAAGCCGCGCAGAAGACGCTCGCCTCGCTGAAGGAGATGACGCTCTTTGAAGATGCCGACGTGCTGGTGCTCAACAAGCCGGCTGGGCTTGCCGTGCAAGGCGGCTCCGGCACGACGCGGCATATCGACCAGATGCTGGAAGTGATGCGCGATGCGAAAGGGCAGAAGCCGCGTCTGGTGCACCGGCTCGACAAGGATACCGCAGGCTGCCTGCTGATCGCAAAGACCCGCTTTGCCGCAACCGCGCTCACCGGTTCGTTCCGCCATCGCTCGGCGCGCAAGATCTATTGGGCTCTGGTCGCCGGCGTGCCGAAACCGAAGCAGGGCCGCATCTCGACATTTCTCGCCAAGGAGGAAGGCGAGGAGGACACTATCATGCGGATCGCAGCCCATGGCGACGAGGGGGCAAGCCACGCGGTGACCTATTATGCCGTAGTGGAGACCTCGGCGCAGAAACTGGCCTGGGTCTCGTTGAAGCCGGTCACCGGGCGTACCCACCAGTTGCGCGCACATATGGCCCATATCGGTCACGCCATCGTCGGCGATCCCAAATATTTCAACAGGGAAAACTGGGAGTTGCCCGGGGGCTTGCAGAAACGACTTCATCTTCTGGCCCGGCGGATCGTGATACCGCATCCGCGCGGCGGCGTGATCGACGTCACCGCGCCATTGCCCCCGCACATGCTGCAATCCTGGAACCTGCTTGGGTTGGAAGCCGATCGCTTCGACCCGATCGAAAACGCGCCCGAGGAGTGAAAGGCGCCTGTGAATTGATTTAACTTGCGCTCTTCGAACGGCGTCACAACATACGTTGCATGAAACGGATGTTCATCATTGTCTGTGTCGTGATTGCTGCTCCGTCCGTGGCGCAGATCGCCGCAGATGTGGCGTCAGCCCAGTTCGTTCCGCCGGGCGGGTCGCAGTTCAATCCGCCACCGCCGCCGCCTCCGCCACCTCCGAAGATCGAGGTGCCGAAAATACCGAAGTTGGATGAGGTGCCGCGTCAAAGCTATCAACCGCCGCCGCGGCCCTCCTTCGGCGATCGCGTCTCGACGTGTCTGGACGAGGCCGCAGCAAGCGGGCTTGGTCCCGCCGAACGCCAAGTCTATGCGCGCGCCTGCGCCAACAACAGGTGAGAGCGATTCGATCCCGATTGCGCGGTCCTCAGCGTGCAGACAAGGTCGCAATGGCCAGCGCAACGAGCCACCCGACCATGACCAGGGCGATCGCGGCCGCAACCGTGATCCTGAGTTTCTGTTTCGTTGTGGTCTCGTGCATTCAAAGTCCCAAAACGCTCGTCGACATTCTTTTGCCGACCAACCTTAGTTCTTGTGCTGCGCCAGAAACGCGCGCAGCGAATCGTGCGGGCTCTCGACGTCGAAGATCACCCAGCCGTCAGGCCCGTTCACCAGGACGAAATTCATGATGACGGCGCGGCCTCGGTTATCGAAAGATGCCGTGACATAGGTTTTGTCGAATTGCTTGCGTAAAATCGAGATCGAAATCGCACCCAGTTTCCAGGTCGGGCTCTGCACCAAAAAATCATACGGTGTCTTTCGCGGCAAGAGCCAGGACTCGCGCAGGCTCGGATCGAAGAATTGGCGCGCGGTATCGGCGTCGCGCGGCAGTCCGCTCGACAGCTCCGAGGAGCGGTCGCCATAATAAGCGTAGACGTTGCGCACCAGCGATTCCGGCGAGCGGAATCCGGCTTGCGAGCTGGACAGGCTTCCGCCGGCAAGCAGAAGGCCCGCCAGCGGAACCAGGATCATCGTCGAAGATCTGGACATCGAATGCATGCTCGCTTTATCCGCAGCGTACCATTAGATAACACACGGCGATCCGTACAAGAGCCGGGACGAGAATGCGTGAGCCGTTTGACGAAGTTTCAGGACAATCCGCGGCCGATCCGCTACAAGCGGCGCGGCGCTCGACGCGTATGCCGCAGCGCAAGCGCTTCTATGCCAGCGCCGGCGTCGCCGAGGCTGAGGGCGGATTTTCCGTCACGCTGGACGGCAAGCCGATCAGGACGCCGGCGGGCCGGCTGGTGATCGTGCCCGCGCGCGCGATCGCAGACCTGGTCGCGGGTGAATGGAGTGCGCAAGGCGAGATCATCGATCCCCTGACCATGCCGGCGACCCGCTTTGCCAACAGCGTCGTTCAGGGCGTGGTCGACAAGGCCGATGCGGTGGCCGACGATCTTGCAAAATATCTGGGCTCCGATCTCTTGTTTTACCGCGCCAGCCATCCCGAGGCGCTGGTGGCGCGCGAGGCTGAGCATTGGGACACGATCCTGTTCTGGGCGGCGGATTCGCTTGGCGCCCATTTCATGCTTTCCCAAGGCATCGTGCATGTGCGCCAGCCGGACAAGGCCATCGCCGCGGCACGCGCGGCGCTGCCGTCCGATCCCTGGGCGATCGCGGCGCTGCATGTCATTACGACGTTGACCGGCTCGGCCCTGCTTGCGCTCGCGCTCTTCCATGACGTGATCTCCGAGGAAGAGGCCTGGGCTGCCGCTCATGTCGACGAGGATTGGAACGCGGAAAAATGGGGGGTAGACGAGGAAGTGGCGGGGCGGCGTAAGGCACGCCTCGTCGACTTCACGGCCGCTGCGCGCATCCTGAAGGCCCTCAAAACCTGGCGGATGGTCGAACCGGACCACCGGGCCGGTTAACGACGGGTTTACGACACCCCGATAGCTTCGATTCGGGTATTGCCCGGTGAAGCCAAATGCCGATCGTGATCACGCCAAATCCTCCGCCCGCTGCCGCGCCAGGCGCCAGCGCGGTGGATATTGTCCTGCAAGCGGGCAGCGTGATCAACGCCCGCGTGTTGCAGATTCTTGGGCCCGACCAGGTCCGGATTGCGATCGGCGGCCAGTCGATCGACGTGCTTTCTCAGGTGCCGCTAAGGGCCGGGCAAGCGCTGCAGCTTCAAGTCTCGCAAACAGCAAACGGAATTGGACTCGCGATCGTCAACCAGCAGGGGGTTTCGGGTGCGGGCCAGCTCGCTGCCGGCGCATCGGCTGTCACGCTCGCACCCGAATTGGCGGCAGGCCTCGCTGCGCTGGCGACGCCGGTCACGATCGCGGCTGGCAACCAGCTCACCCCACTTGAGACGCTTGCGGTGTCGCTTGCAACAGAGACAGCGGCAGCCCAGCAGACCTCACTTGCGCCGCTCTTTGCCAATCTTGACGCGGCCGCAGGCTCATCGGCCTTGCCTTCGCAGGTTCAACAGGCCGTGGCGCAAGCGCTGTCGCTGCGGACCAGCCTCGACCAGAATCTCTCCGGCGGCGACATCACGCGGGCGTTCCAGACTAGCGGTCTGTTTCTCGAGGCTTCGCTCGCCTTCGGATCGCCCCCGGTCGCAGGCGCCGCGCCGGACCTGAAGGCTGCGCTGATCGTGCTGCGCCAGGCGCTGGCGTCCTCGCTTGCGGATGTGACGGTGACGGTTGGCTTGTCGGGCGCAGCCGACACGGTGGCGCAGGGCACGACGGCTTCGGCTGTTGCGCAAGGTACGTCATCCGCAGAAGGCACGGCGCAAGAGGTTGCGACGCCGCCCGGGATCAAGACCGCAACGGTTGTGCAGGAAGCCGCATCTGCGTCCGCGTCGTTGACGCCAGTCCCCCAGTCCTCGCTTCAACCATCCGTCTCATCGCTCGTCATCGTTGCCGGCGCCGAAGCGCCCGTCATCGAACCGCCCGTGATCGCGCCACAGCTTGCGTCAGCTGCGCCTCGGTCCACGACTTCGCCGCAGGACGCAGCGCCGGTGACCGCGCAGGAAATTACCGACCTTGTTTCCTTGAGCCAGATTCTCAGCCCCGTTTCGACGCTGGCCGATGCGGTGGCGCGCACCGCCGCGACCAGCGCGGCCCTCAACCTGTTGCAGGAAGCGCTGCAGGCGGGCCCGCTCGGTGCAACAAATCCATCGAAGCTCGTGCTTGAAAATGGTGAGGTGCTTGGGCTCATTGCCGCGGTAACCGGAACGCGCACTTCTGTCATCGAGGACGCGGAATTTTCGCGCACCAACATTCCGCCGCCGCCGGTCAATGGCGCGCTGCCTGCGGCCCAGCCGGCGGCGCCTGCGACGCTCAATCCGCATGCGCCGCTGGAAGCGACCCTGCAGCGACTGCTCGCCGATACGGACGGCGCGATTGCGCGGCAGACGCTTTTGCAGGTCGCTTCGCTCCCCGGTCAAACCGACGCCGCTACGGGACGGATCGATCCGTCGGTGCACTGGAATTTCGAAATTCCATTCGCAACGCCGTTGGGCACCGCGATCGCGCAATTCGAGATTTCGCGTGATGGGGCCGGTGAGACGGTCGAGCCGGCCAAGCGGGTGTGGCGGGCGCGATTCTCGCTTGATATCGAACCGGCAGGTCCCATCCACGCGCTGGTCTCGCTGAACGGCGAGCGAACGTCGGTGCGGATGTGGGCAGAGCGCCGCACAACGGCCTCGCAACTGCGCGCAGGCGTCTCGCAACTGAGTAAGGCCTTGAGCCGCGCGGACTTGCAGGTGGGCGACATCGTGGTCCGCGATGGGGCGCCCCTACAACCGCCTTCCGCGCCCGCGGGGCATTTTCTGGATCGGGCGCTGTGACCACACCGTCAAAAAACCAGCTTGCGGTCGCGCTGCATTATGACAGGACCGGCGCGCCGCGCGTGATTGCCAAGGGCAGGGGAAGCCTTGGCGAAAAGATCATCGAGATCGCGAGAGCCAATCGCATCCCGATCGAGGAAAACGAAGTGCTGGCCGGCGCGCTCTCCCATGTCGAGCTTGGCGATGAAATCCCGGCCGAACTCTACAGGGCGGTCGCCGAAGTGCTGGTGTTCGTGCTGCGGCTGTCGGGGCGGATTCGCTGAGGTCCGCGCTGCTGCGCCGTCATTGTGAGCGTCAGCGAAGCAATCCAGAAACCGCGCGAGCCTGGATTGCTTCGTCGCTGCCGCTGCCTTGCGCAAACGCTTTGCGTTTGTCGCAGGCAATGACAGGGTATCGCGTAAATTCCCAATTGGCCGTTTCGTCATCCTTTCACCATGATGTCGCGCGCATCGTCGCCGCTGCTTCGGATGCAACGGAAATGCCCATGATCACGCGCCGTCACCTTCTCGGCTCATTTGCGGCCGCAGCCGTGTTGCCGTCGCGCGGCTTTGCCCATGTCGCGCCACCGCGCAGCGAAATTCGCGAGGCTCTCGCCAGGCACTTTGCGGACGCGGGAACGGCTGGAACTTTCGTCGGCTACAAGGTCGAGGATTACCTGGTGATCGCAAGCGATACCGATCGTTCGGGAGAGGGAAAACTGCCGGCTTCGACTTTCAAGATCCCGAATTCGGTGATTGCGCTCGAGACCGGCGTCGTCGGCGATCCGGACAAGGACGTGTTCAAGTGGGACGGCACCGTCAGGATCATCGAGGCCTGGAATCGCGATCATACGCTGCGCTCGGCGATCGCCGCGTCTGCCGTGCCGGTCTATCAGGAGATTGCGCGCCGCATCGGTGCCGAGCGGATGCAGAAATATCTCGACCTGTTCGAATATGGCAACCGCAATATCGGCGGCGGCATCGACCAGTTCTGGCTCACCGGCGATCTGCGCATCGACCCGGTTCAGCAGGTCGATTTCGTCGATCGTCTGCGGCGCGGCGCATTGCCGGTGTCTAAACGCAGTCAGGAACTGGTTTGCGATATCCTGCCCGTCACCAAGGTCGGCGACTCCGTGATCCGCGCCAAGAGCGGGCTGCTTGGCGCCGAGATCGGCAAGCCCTCGCTTGGCTGGCTCGTGGGTTGGGCCGAAAAGGGGGATGCGCGCACGGTGTTCGCGCTCAATCTCGACATCCGCGAGCCGCGCCATGCCGCTGAGCGCATGAGTCTTTCGCAGGCGTGTCTGGCCGATATCGGCGCGATCTAGCGTGTCGGCGACGATCGCCGGTTCAGCTCCCGTGAAATCGCGGGTGACGGTACTGGTCGGCGCGGTTCCGCTGAACTAGACTTTCAAGTCCAAATCAGAACAATCCGGAGGAAATCGTGAAATCTGCAATCTTCATGTCGTCGCTTATGACCGCCGCGGCCGGCGGCTGGTTTGCAGCCACGATGTTTGCACCACCGGCGACAGGAAAGGAGCCGCGCTTTCCCCAACTCACCATGGACCAGCTCAACGAGGCGCAGAAGCCGCTGGGTGAGCAGATCATGAAGATTTCGAGCGTCGGGATTGGTGGGCCCTACAACCCGTTGATGCGCAGCCCCGTGCTCGGACAGCGGCTGTTCGACCTGTTCCATTATCTGCGCTGGGAGACGTCGGTCCCGACCAGGCTCAACGAGTTTGCGATTCTGATCATCGGGCGGCAGTGGCGCTCGCAGGTCGAATGGTTCGCGCACGCCCCTCTCGCGGCAAAGGCAGGCCTCAATAGCGACATCATCGCCGAATTGAAGGCGGGCAACCGGCCGTCGAAAATGGCCGATGATGAGGCGGTGGTGTACGATTTTGTCACCGAGCTCACGACCACGCAAAAAGTTTCCGACGAGACCTACGCGCGGGCGAAGAAGGTGTTCAACGATCAGCAGATCGTGGACTTGACGGCGGTCGCCGGAAATTACGTGATGGTTGCGATGCTTCTGGCGATGGCGGAGGAAACCGTGCCGCCCGGCAAGGAGCCGCCGTTCAAGGTCGGGGAGAAGTGATGGCTGTGTAGCGAGCCGTCATGGCTGGACTTGTTCCGGCCATCCACGTCTTTGTCTCCCATCGAAGAAAGCAAGACGTGGATGCGCGGGACAGGCCCGCGCACGACGATGGAACCTGCGCATGACGAAATGTAATCAAACCTTGCCCACCTCTCTACCCGCCGGCGCACCCCGGCCGATGGTGCCGAGATGGGTGAAGGCAAACCCCTCCGAGTATTTCAGCCCGTAGCCGAGCGCGCGATCAAGGCCGATATGCGCCAGCCAGATCATGGCAACCGAAATCACCAGCGGCGGAGCAAAACCGAAGCCGGCGGTCATCAGCGCCATCGGCGCCATGTAACTGTGCATCGCGTTGTAGACGATCGCGCCGACTCTGGGCCCGGCGAGATAGCCAAAAAAGCTGAGGTCGGGCGCCAGGAACAGGACGGCGTAGACCCACCACGGCCCGCCCCAAAACCCGTACAACAGCGTCATGCTGGCAAATAGCGTTAACCCTTCGAGGCGCAGCAGCGTTTTCAAGCCGCCGGAAACGGCGCCCGCGGTTACCTCGTGGTTCGATTCTGACATTGGCTTCCCCTTCCGGCCGGCACCTCAGCCATCGGTTTAACCCCCATCTGGAGCCTTTTGATATTACGTGCGCCAGTAAATGCCGGGAAGGCGGTTTCCCGCCATCACGGTGGCGTGTTAGAAACCGACCAAATCGGGCAGGAAATAGCGATGAAAGACATACTGGGCGAACTTGAGGAAAAGCGCGCGGGCGCAAGACTCGGCGGCGGGGAGAAGCGCATCGAGGCGCAACACGCCCGCGGCAAGCTGACCGCGCGGGAACGTATCGAGCTTTTCCTCGACAAGGGCAGCTTTGAGGAGTTCGACATGTTCGTCGAACACCGCTCGACCGAATTCGGCATGGAAAAGACCAAGGTGCCCGGAGACGGCGTCGTCACCGGTTGGGGCACCGTCAACGGCCGCAAGACTTTTGTCTTCGCCAAGGATTTCACCGTGTTCGGCGGCTCGCTGTCGGAAACCCATGCGCTGAAAATCACAAAGCTCCAGGACATGGCGATGAAGGCCCGCGCCCCGATCATCGGGCTCTACGACGCCGGCGGCGCGCGCATCCAGGAAGGCGTTGCCGCACTTGCGGGTTATTCCTACGTGTTCCGTCGCAACGTGGTCGCCTCCGGCGTGATCCCGCAGATCTCCGTCATCATGGGGCCGTGCGCCGGCGGCGACGTCTATTCGCCGGCGATGACCGACTTCATCTTCATGGTGAAGCACACGAGCTACATGTTCGTCACCGGGCCCGATGTGGTGAAGACCGTGACCAACGAGGTCGTCACGGCAGAAGAACTCGGCGGTGCATCCGTGCACGCCACGCGCTCCTCGATTGCGGACGGCGCCTTCGAGAACGACGTCGAGGCGCTGTTGCAGATGCGGCGCCTGATCGATTTCCTGCCTGCCAACAACACCGACGGCGTGCCGGAATGGCCGAGCTTCGACGACATCGAGAGAGTCGACATGTCGCTCGACACGCTGATCCCGGACAATCCGAACAAGCCCTACGACATGAAGGAACTGATCCTCAAGGTCGTGGACGAGGGCGATTTCTTCGAAATCTCCGAAATGTTCGCCAGGAACATCGTCACCGGCTTCGGCCGCATCGCCGGCCGCACGGTCGGCTTCGTCGCCAACCAGCCGATGGTGCTGGCCGGCGTGCTCGATTCGGACGCCTCACGAAAGGCCGCGCGGTTTGTCCGCTTCTGTGACGCCTTCAACATTCCGATCGTCACCTTCGTCGACGTGCCGGGCTTTTTGCCGGGCACAGCGCAGGAATATGGCGGGTTGATCAAGCACGGCGCCAAGCTTCTGTTCGCCTATTCGCAATGCACGGTGCCGCTCGTGACCTTGATCACGCGCAAGGCCTATGGCGGGGCGTTCGACGTGATGGCGTCAAAGGAGATCGGCGCCGACATGAATTACGCCTGGCCGTCGGCGCAGATCGCTGTCATGGGCGCCAAGGGCGCAGTCGAGATCATCTTCCGCGCCGACATGGCCGACCCCGACAAGATCGCCGCGCGCACAAAAGAATATGAGGACCGGTTCCTGTCGCCGTTCGTCGCCGCCGAGCGCGGCTACATCGACGACGTCATCATGCCGCACTCGACCCGCCGCCGCATTGCGCGTGCGCTCGCCATGCTGCGCGACAAGCGCGTCGAAATCCCGGTCAAGAAGCACGACAATCTGCCGTTGTGAGGCGATCCGCACAAAATCCACACTTCGAACAATGTTGATCTTATAAACCCAGAAGCCTTGACAACGAACTTAGCGCAGAGCCAAGCGCAGTAAGTAACGCCACTCCTTCTGCGCTGCCGGCCAGTGTCGCAGTGCTTCCCAGAAGGTTGTAAGCACGCTCAAAAAATCCAAACCCAGAAAGTACGATTCTCTTTCTCGCCGTTATCGGTTTCTTGCTTTGATCTGCAGTCGCAACTGACGGGTCTACCCCGCTGCGTGCCAAAGGAGAAAGCGTTGAGATGACTTTCGCAAACTCCGCCATCTTATCAATAACCCGAAGAAAGTCTTCGGTCGTCAAGCCCGCTCGATTCGCGTGTTGAGCTGCCTCTGCTACCGTCTCAAACGGTTCGCTTAGCGATCGGCCTACGGCATAGTCTTCATCAACGTCAGTTCGAGCGTAAATGTCTTCTCTTTCAGGAGTCGAGTGGGAAGTGGTTGACTAACGTTTGGTGGTTTTCTGCAAGAACTTGAAAGGCTTTTTGTAGTCCGGGCTCTAGCCACTCTCTTCGCGCGTTTGGATCCTCTAAAGTTGCTTTAATAATTTCAAAAGCATCTTTTAAGAGTCCCAAAATCGGTTGTAGGCCGCGTACTTTTAATTCTTCGTCGTAGATTTCGAGCGATGTTTTGAGGTAGCGAGGAGCGTTGCCCGGCAAGCCACTGACTATTCCACGGATGGTGGCGCGTTGACGAATGGGAAGAGTGGGCAAATCCTCTGTTGCGCTTGCTTCATCGTAGATAGGATTGGGACCGACATCCAAACGGCCGTCGCTAGCCAGTTCTGGCGCAGGACTCGCTACCTTTGCCAACTCCGCGCGTGTCTTCCTGCGGCGGATATCGTTCTGTATCCTTTCGGCCTCCTCATTTTGGCGTTGGCGCCGAGCGTCATCCTGCGCTCGTATTGCGTTAAATTCTTCAGCTAACCTTTTCTTTTCGACTTGTTGAGCGCGAAGTAATTGAAGGCGTCTTTCTTCTAATTTTTTTTCAAGCAGCTTGGAAACTGCCGAGTTCTCAAAATCCCGTTCACGTGCTACCATCTCGGCTTCGACTTTGCGTATGGCTTCCTCAAGTGAAAGGCGTTCACGAGTAATCTCAGATTCACTCAAAGGAGGGCTAACGGTTTGCAACTGCGCAACCAAAGCCGCTCGCGCCCGCTCGTAGAAAGCGCGGCGACTTTCTCCCGACGCCTCGGGGAGGCCGGCCATAGCTTTCGCAATTAATGGATAGTAGTCGGCCAGAAAAAGCCCCTTCAAAACGCCACAATAGTACTCAACTTTGAATTGTGCAATGGTCGGTGGTGGGAGACCAAGGGCAGCGTACTCGAGCGCGGGGTCGCGGTGCTGCGCGATAAGCGTGTCGAAATCCCCGTCAAGAAGCATGACAATCTGCCGTTGTGAGGGGTGATGTCGAAAAGCACAGCAATGATTTGATTTCAAAGATGAGGGGGCAACGCGAGCGCGCTCTCAAGATGAAATGCCGGCGGAGTTACGGCGCGGGATTTGAGCAGTAGCGGACAGTCGGCTAGAACGTCGGCTAGAGCTACACCTCCGTGTCCGTAACCGACCGATTTGAATCCGATGACCGACGACGACGATGATACCGACGCGATTTCGGAAATCGAAGCACGGATCGAGGCGCTTTCGGAGATTGCGGAACGGTGCCGGAAGTTCATTCTGGCTTCCAGGATCGCAATCGCCTGCGGTTTCGCATTACTCGTCGTCATGATACTCGGCCTGATCGGGGCGAGCGCGGTCGCGTTGCTCGGGTCGATCGCGCTGGTGCTGGGCGGCATAGTTTCGCTTGGATCGAACATCAGCACGCTGCGCCAGACCGTCGCCGCCATCGGCGCCGCCGAGGCGCTGCGAGCGGATCTGATTGACAGCATCAATCTTACGGTTGTGCGCGATACGCCGACGAAGCTTATGTGATCGGCCGATTCGCCGGCGCGTCAGCTGCGTCCGGCCGCAGCAAAAGCGCGACGCCGCGGACATCCAAGTCTTGCGGTGATGAATGTGCGCAAGTAAGACGTGGATGGCCGGGTCAAGCCCGGCCATGACGAAAGTGTTTATGGCATCTACGTGTCCGCGGGGTCCTTAGCCATGTCCACGCTCTTCGCCTTCCTCCACCATCTCTGCGCGTTTACGCTGGTTGGCGCGCTCGCGATCGAGTTCGCGCTGATCCGCCAGGAATTGACGCTCACCTCGGCGCGCAGGCTGCAGGTCACCGATCTCGCGCTTGGCATCGCCGCCGGCCTGTTGCTTATGATCGGCCTGTCGCGGGTGTTCTTGTTCGAGAAGGGCCCGGCCTATTACTGGCACAGCCACGCATTCTTGTTGAAATTTGGCCTGTTCATCCTCCTCGCCTTCGTATCGATCATCCCGACCATGGAATTTCTGTCGTGGCGCGGCGCGATCAAGGCGGGGCAGGTGCCCGTGGTCGCGGCGAAAAAATTGCGGCGAGTCACCGGCATCATTCACGCCGAGCTTGCGGCCATCGTCATCATCCTGCTTTGCGCCGCCATCATGGCCCGCGGCGGATGGGTCTAGCTTCGCTGATCATTTGCTCAGCGCTTCGCGCAAAGCATGAAAAGGGGACCGAAGGATCCCGCAACCTTCTCCGTCGTTTGCGGGCCTACCGGCGGCAAGGCACTCGAATTCTCGGAAGGCAGTGAAAGCTGCAAGTAAGGCGGGCCACGCTTGCACATGGCCCGCGATTCAGTCGGCAAACCCGGGGTTAGGCCGCTCGTTGCTTGAGCATTTCGGCGGCGCGTTTTTTCAATTCGGCAGGCGAGACGTCCTCGATGTGAGTGCCGATGAACCAGCGGTTGCCGGCTGGGTCAGCCACGCTGCCGCTGC
>Ga0306920_100007046_pt1 | contig 14761 bp, 14 predicted proteins | sample flu12Cox44000170_FD_204666 | JGI IMG/M metagenome (GOLD analysis project Ga0306920, IMG submission 204666) | Lab enrichment of tropical soil microbial communities from Luquillo Experimental Forest, Puerto Rico - flux4day.12C.oxic.44.000.170 (v2)... | ecosystem: Environmental > Terrestrial >... | reverse complement strand
CCCGCTGTTTATGTTCAGACCAATGACGCCACCGGAAACGAAGTCATCGCGTTCAGCCGGACAGAGGACGGCGCGCTCGCCCCGCAGGGCCGCTACTCCACAGGTGGGCGCGGGACGGGCTCGCCGCACCTTGCCTCGGCCGGTTCCGTCGTACTCAGCGACGACGGGCTGTGGCTGCTCGTGGTGAACGCCGGCAGCGACGAACTGTCGGTGTTCGCGGTTCAGCCGGACGGCCTGCGGCTGGCCGACCGTGCCGGTTCGGGCGGTAGCAAGCCGACCAGCGTCGCCGTCAGCGGCGCGCTGGTGTACGTACTCAACAACGGCACCCCGAACATCAGCGGGTTCCATCTCGCTGACGGGAAACTAGCCGCGATCCCGGACTCGACACGGCCGCTGAGCAGCGCCGATGCGGATCCGGCCCAGGTCTCATTTACCCCCGACGGCAGGGTGCTGATCGTGACCGAGCGTGGCACGGACACCATTAGCAGTTACCTAGTCGACGAACGCGGCCACACGCAGGGCCCGGCGACGATCAAGTCCTCGGGCCAGACGCCCTATGGTTTCGGCCTGACGGCGGACGGGTCGCTGATCGTCTCGGAGGCGTTTGGCGGCGTGGCGGGAGCAGCGGCGACTTCCTCCTACGCGGTGTCCGGGGGTGGCGAGCTGACGACGGTCAGCGGCTCTGTCGGCGACACCCGCAGCGAGGTGTGCTGGGTGGCGCTGACCAAGGATGACCGCTTCGCGTACGTGACGAACTTCGGCGACGGAACGGTGTCGAGCTATGAGATCACCGCCGACCGGAGCCTCAAGCTGCGCGATCCGGTAGCGGCCTCGGCCGGGCAGGGCGAGAAGGGCTTCCGCGATGAAGCGATCTCCGGTGATGGCCGCTACCTGTACGCGATCCACGCCGACGCGCAGAAGCTGTTCGGCTGGGCCGTGGGCCAGAGTGGCCAGCTCACGCCTGTCGGCGAGTTCGGCGGGGTGCCCGACACGGTTGCCGGGCTGGCGGCCAGCTGATTCAAGAGGCTTGGGCTCGGCCAAGTTCCTGAACATCGGCAGACTGAACAGGAATATCGGTCCGTTCTGCCCGATTGCGCGCCGACCAGCCTTATAGCAGTCAGCATCGGCCCGCCACCGCGGGCGGCTGCCGTGATGTCACTGTCGCTTCCGGGCGGGCGGTGTGGCTTGCTTGGATGGCAGGCCGCGGGCGTAATCAGCGGCGGCATCGATCCAGTTCCGCGGCGCCGGGCCGCGCAGGGCGGGTGCCTCGACGAAGACCATGCCTTTCATGGGGCGCCCGGTGAAGTCCATCGGCCGCACGTGCGGCCGATCCAGGGCACGGTCGGCGCCGGATCGATGACCTGCTGCGCGAGTTCGCGCCGCAGGTCCTTGGTTCGCTAGTGGCCTCGTCTCCCTGTGCGTGCGGGAGACGAGGCCAACATTCGGCACAGGACGGCACCCGCTAGCAGCGCTGCCGTTGGTCCCGCATCGTTACTGCGGGGGCAGGCTCTCAAGGACCAGGGGATTCTCGCTCGCAATGAGGTCGCCGAGCGCCACCTTGTCAAGCGGAAGCTCCCAGAAGAACGTGAGAACCCAGTTGTTGTGAATCTTCGTTCCGCTGGGCAGGCGAATCTCCTCAACTTCCCGGCTGCAAGCCTCGCCGATCGTGTTGCTGATTTGCCGGACCAGTTTCTGCTTGGCGTCGTGTTCGAGGCCCGGTGGGACGGCGAGCGTGCAGATCGGGCGCATCGGTACGTTCTCGATCCGGCCATCCTGGCTCACCGCGTCGTTCGGCCATTCTCTGATCAGGACACGCGTGTCAGGAATCGGCCAAGCCTCGTGAATCTCCTCGTACAATTCCTGGAAGATCTTCTTCTTGGCGCCGTCATTCACGCCAGTCGGAATGTCGACGTAGGCGACGGGCATCTGTTTCTCCTTTCTTGGTCTCTGGCCCTTCTGACGTGGTGATGAAGGGTGGCGATCGCGCCGCGGCCTTGAGCAGGTGCCGGAGTAGCGTGGCTTTGGCGGCCGGTCGCGCTGGTCACCGGGCCGGGCCAGCGGTCATTCGGCCAGCCACTGGTAGGCCCGGTCCCGGCTGGTGAACCAGCCGGTGGGGAAGGTCGCGGGGCCGTCAGGCGCCGGGTCGGCCCCGGACTCGACGGTCGGGAACGGGACACCTTCGCCGGTGATGAAGGCGAACTTCGCGGGTCCCCCGGCGTTGTAGTGAGGAATGATCTCCTTATCGCGCCAGGCCATCATGTCGTCGGCCCACCGGTGCAAGAACTCGGTGGTGTCGACGATGAGGAACCGCGGTTTGAGCTTCTCGGTCTCGGCGGCGAACAGCGCCATCGTGTCTCTGGCCTCTGCCTCGGTGGCGCCCTTAGTGGTGGGCAGCCACTTGAGTTCGAGGGTGTTCCACTCGTCGTGGTGGATGATCACGCCGTATTCCGTGCTTGCTATTTCGGTGGACATTTCGCTGTTCCTTTCGCTGATCGGGTCGACTCACGCGAATCGACCGCGGCCGAATGGAGTGACCTGGCCATGATCCCCTCTATCTGATGGAGCGGATCGAGGGCGGCTCGTCGGGGTCCATCCCGAGCCTGGCCCCGGTCTCCACCAGCCTCTTCAGCCGGGTGCCGGCAAGCTCGGCCCACGCGCGGGACATGGCCCCGGCCACCTCGGCATCCACCACGCCGATCGCCCGGAACGAGAACCGCAGCAGGGTGCCCGCACCAGACTCGGTCAGGTCGAAGGCGGCCACGCCGATCCCCACGCCCATGTGGAATGAGCCGGTCAGCGCCAGGTGCTCGTCCTGGGCCCAGCCGGTCACTGACGCGATCACCTGCCCGCCGTTCTCCCACCGCTCGGTGAACAGCCCGCCCAGCCGCGGGTCCAGGGCCAGGGACGTGGCCCGGGCGGTCACGAACGGGTGTCCCCACCAGCCGCCGATGTCCTTGGTCAGCGCGGCGAACACCGCGGCGGACGTGCCGGCGATCTGAATGTCGAGCGCTATGTCTATGGTCGGCTGGATCGCTTCCATGGGCCTGCCTTCAGCCTCGACGGTGTCTTGGAGCCGCAGCAGCGCGGACGCGAACCCGGCTGCCGCCGGTTCGGCCCACCGCCGGTGCAGGTTCTGCAGCGGGACCGTGTTCAGGTAATGCCACCGCTGTCGGCCCCGCTTGCGGCTGACCGCGAGTCCGGCCTCCGACAGCACCTCAAGATGGCGCATCACCGCGATCCGCGATATCGGGAACTGCGCGGCAATCTCCCCTGTCACCCGCGGCCGCTCCCGCAGCAGATCCAGGATCCGGCGGCGGGTCGGGTCGGCCAGCGCCCGCCACAGCAGGGCGGTGTCGTCCTCCAGCCCGCCGCGAGCCAGCGGTACCACGTCGCCGCGCATACATGTAACTTTAGCATTACATATTAGGCCCGCGAAAGGGCCCCGACCTAAAGCGCCATGAGGGGTTAGGCCACCTGGTGGTTCGGCGAAACTCGTAGGCAACTTGGACCGGCCCGACGGTGGGCGTTGAGCTCGGCGGGCACCTACAGCTCCAGGATCGGAAACCAGCCCTGAGGGGTCAGACCGGGGGCCGGTCGTAGGAGGCGGTTACAGCTCTGCCACGAGCACTCAGCATGTCAAATTCTTCATCTGCTGTCCTGCGGCGGGCCCACAGCCTGGCAGGCGGTCAGCGACTGCCCGCGGTTCCACTCGTTGTTGGCGTCCGCGGCGCCCGGGGTCTTAGGTCACCCGGCGCAGAAATGGCGGGAAAGACACCGCGGCGGGGCCGCTGCCCGCTCGAGGCGGGCAACCACGCAATGCGCGGAAGCGCGAACCGGCTGGGGCCTGTCCGGGGCTGATCCCGTGCCGCCGGTATCTGAGCGGCTGGGCTCGGCCACCATTGGCAATGATCGATGTAGTCAGCCTCTGGCGCCGGTGGGGGCTCGGGTCAGCTGGGCGTAGCCGAACGTCACCGAGAACCGCTCGCACCAGATCACGACGGTGCGATAGCGGCCCGGGTCGGCGGCGCGCGGCACGGGGTAGTTCTGGCCGCCGATGTTGCCCTTGAGCGCGCCGAGGTCGAGGTGGGCGCTGTCGGCGACGGTGGCGTTCGTAGCGCCTGGCGCGGCTGCACTCAGCCAGACGTGCACCGCCGGGCCGTTGGAGGTCCGGAACGGCGCCAGCCGCAGCGAGGTCAGGCCGCCGGGGACGCCGAGCAGCTGAGCGACGCCGGTGGTGGCGTGCTCACCGCTGTGAAAGCTGCCCTGCCGGACTACCACCGCCTGCGCCGGCTGGGCCTGGTCGACGGTGTGGTTGATGAACAGGTCCTGTGGCTGGAAGTAGACGAGTGCGAACACCACGGTGATGGCCAGGCCGAAGGCGACGACCGCGGCGGCCAGCCGCCAGTGGATTGCGTGCCGCGTGAGGGATGGCATGCGTTGTAGTCCATGCGGCGGCGCGTCACGTTACACGCCAGGCGCTGACTGACCAGCAGGCAGGGTTTGGGGCGCTGATGTGGGAGCGACCGAACCGTCATTACGGCGTGCCGCATTCGTGCCAGAACGAGCGGTCAGCTGCGGTCACTGGAGGCCGCTAAGGCGACCGCCGACGACCGCTGATCTGGGCACGTGCAGGTTGACCCGAGCGTGAAACGACCTCCTAAGCCCTATAGGTCGCAGGTAGCAGGCTAATACCGCGCCCAGTAAGGTTTGCGCTGCCAGATAGGCGGTGCGGCGGGCCGGTGAAGGCTGGCGCGTGTCCTGGCCGCTGACGGTGGATGGGGAAATGGCGATCAGTGGATCGCCAGCCTCTTGCGGGGCGCGGCGCCGAAGTCCGTCTCGGCCACGCCGCAGTCGATGAACCCTGCGGCGCTGTAAAACCCTTGTGCATGAGGGTTGGCGGTCACCTCCAGGCACTGCACCCCCCGTGCCCGCAAGACGTCTACGATACGGCTGACCAGGGCAGTAGCGATCCCGCGCCTTCTCCAGCCCGGGTCAACGAACAGGTCTTCCAGTTCGATGGTGCCGTCGGCTTCGGCCCAGGTGGCGAAGCCCACTACCGAGCCGTCCTCGTCGGCGACATACGTGCGGCCTTCGGCCAGTCCCTCGGGCCCCAAAATCAAGTACTCCGGATGGGCTAGCAGGTTGTCACGGTCGCCCGCGTTGGACAACGACGCGCGGCGATAGACGTCGGCGGCTCCGGGCACGTCGGCAGGGGTTCCAAGCCGGATCATGGCCCCAGTGTGCACCAGGCGGGCTTGACCCGCCCAGGTTGGGGTCGGTACCTCGTAGTCAGGCCGCCGACGTCCGCACGTGGCTGATATGCCTGTGATCGTGAGGCATCAGGATCGAGGCGCGCTGCGCCTCGATCACAGGCATGATCAGGCATTATGCCGAGCCCGAAGAGCGAGTGATCTTTGATCACCGGCATAATGTCGTGATGAGCGCTGCGTAGGGCAGGGCTTGTTTAGCGTCGCGGTCAGCGAAAGACATGCCGCCCTCCGGCAGTCGTCCCAGAAGTTGGGGTAGCGACCGCCGACGGGACAGCCACCGCTCAACTAATCGGCAGGTCTTCGCAGGTCGGCACAGCGCTTGAGCCCTCCCTGCTTAAAAGCGAGGGGCCGGTGGTTCGAACCCACCTGCGCCCACTGTTTGTGCTGGTCAGAGCTATATTCCAATCTTGAAATAAACGCGGGGAGCCAACTGGGGAGCCAATGACATTGGTTCCCGGCACCTAATAGATCTCCGGAGCTTCAGTCCGCCGTATTTGTCGCCGAGTGGCGATCCGCAGGAAATGTTCCGTCAGCGGTTCGTGTGCTCCGTCGCGGTACACGAGGGAGAGTTCAACGATGTCCGCGCGGTCAGTGAGGGGGCGGTACGGGGCGGGCGGCTGGATCTGGCGTACGGTCCGTTCGGTACCAAGGTGACGCCGAGGCCGGAGGCGGCCATGGCCAGCTGGGTGAAGATCGAGTTGGCGAGGTGGCGGATGCCGGGGCTGAATCCGGCGTCGCGGCAGGTGGCCATGAGCTGGTCGTGGTAGTGCGGTGAGGCCTCGCGGCGCAGCCAGACCCCAGGACTCCTGACATAGGGAGATGGTTTATGCAGGGGTTGGGCGGGATTTGACCTCGTAGCGCAGGACGAGATCGGTGCCGGGATAGCAGGCCTGGGCTTGGTTGAGCTGGTCGCAGAGGGCGGCCAGGGCCTGGGTGCGCCGGGGCGCCGTGAGGGGGTCGAGCCGGATCAGCAGTTCGCCGTTGCCGGGATGGATGTCGCCGGAGGTGGTGAGCGCCTCGCGGATCAGCGCGTAGGCCTCGTCGCCGGCGCGGGCGTAGTGGCCTGCCAGGGCGCGGGCCAGGGTGGTCTGGGCGTTGTAGGCGGCCATCCGGATGGCGTGGGTGATCTGCTTGGTCTCGGCGTCAAGGCGGACCATGTCCGGGGATAGCGTGCCGAGCGGGACCCGGGCCGGGGTGGCCGCCGCGGCCTGCTCGGCGTGCTCCAGCTCCTGGTAGGCGGCGTCGACCGGGGCGGCCAGGGCGTTGATGACCTGGTTGCTGATCCAGGCGGCCTGGCCGGGGGCGGGGCTGCGCAGCTCGAGCAGCGTGGCGTCCCGGGCCGCTTCGGCCGCCTGGGCGGCGGCTTCGGCCTGCCGGATGCGGGCGGCCGCGGTCTTCTTAGCCGGGTTGGGCACCATCCGGTCCGGGTCGTCGGGGGCGGCGGCGTAGGAGTCGAGGGCGTCGAGGGCGAACCGGGTGCGGGCGTAGCGGAAGTAGTTCTCCTCCCGCCACCGCGAGGTCAGCCGCCAGCACATCTCCCCGGCCGGCAGGTCGTCCCGGGAGGTCAGCGCGTGGATCTGCCGGATGGCGCCGTGCCGGGCGGGGACCCGGCGGGTGACCTGCCGCAGCGTCACCGTCTGGCCCTTGCGCGGCCCCTCGCTGATGCCCAGCTCGACGGTCGTGTCGGCCAGGTCGTACTCATGCGCCCGGCCCCGGTCATCGGTGCAGGCGACGGTCGTGAACTCCTCGGCGGGCAGGTCGGGAGCCGGGCCTTTGCGCCAGGTCAGCAGGTCGAACCCGGCCGCGGTGATATCGGCGAACAGGGCCGGGGACCAGCCGCCCCGGTCGAAGCACACCGTCACCCGCCGCCCCTCGCCCGCGACCTGCCGCAGCTGGGGCAGCAGCCGGCGTACCTCGCCAGCCAGCGAGTCCGACGGCTCGCCGACCACCATGAACACCGGGTCGCCGTCCTGATCGGTGACCCAGGTCTCCATCGTCGCGGGAGCGGGGAACTTCAGCCTGGCCACGTGCGTCTTCTGCACGGTCCGCGTCCCGTAGTAGACGCGGGCGTGCCCGTCGATATACAAGAACCCCAGCGCATCGGGCCGGGCCGCGGCGTGCAGGCGGGCCAGCGCCCTCACCAGCTCGGCCGCCTGGCCCGCGGCGGCCAGCTCGCCCAGTTTGCGGCGGATCGTCTTGACTTCCGGTGCCCGGTCCAGGCCCAGCACCCGGCCCAGTGCCGCCGGCGGGACCCGGGTGGCGCCCTCGGCTCGCGGCTCCCCGGCCAGCGCCAGGAACACCAGCGTCAGCAGCGTCGCGCCCAGCCCGTAGAACCCGTCCTTGAGCCGGCCGTACACCTCTCTCGCGGCGGCCAGCAGCCCGGTGCCCTCCAGCGCGGGCAGCGCCAGCAGCAGCCCGGCCAGCGGATACCGCGCGCCCGGGGTGAACACCGGGACGGCGCCCTCACCCAGCAGCCCCCACCGGGCCAGCACCCGCTCCCCGTCCCGGGGCACCGGGTCCGGCAGCACCGGAACCGCACCCTGGCCTGCGTCATCGTCCCGGCCGTCCCGGCCTGCGCTGTCTTCGGCGGTCCCGGCCGCGGGGCGCCTGCCGGGCACCCGGCCCAGCGCGTTACGCACGCTGAACGTGGACACCCCGGTCGCCGCGGCGATCTCGCCCAACGTCGCCCCCGCCGCATCCAGCCCGGCGATCCGCTCCACCAGATCCGGGGTGAGCTTCGAGGCCCCCTTCGGCCCCCGCCGGGCCGGCACCAGCCCGGCCACCCCATCGGCGGCCAGCGCCTGATCCCACCGCCACACAGTGACCGGGTCCACTCCGAACGCCGCCGCGGCCTGCGCCTGACTGACCGCGCGCAGCCGGACCAGTTGCACCGCCGCCAGCCGGCGTCCGGCCTCATCTCCGGCATCCCAGGCAAAGGTGGCCAGCCCGTGCACCGATACCAGCCCGCCGCCGCCCGCACCGGTGACCAGTCCGACCCCGTGGGCGATCTCGGCAGCCCCGGCGGGCAGCAGCGGCAGGGGCAGCTGGGTAAGCATCCCTGCCATCATCCACCCCATCCCGGCCGACCCTGCATTGCATTAATTTTCTCAGGAACTGGCCCGCCAAGACCCCTGCGACACGCCGGAAAACGTGGAGAAACGGATAATAAGTCCAGGTCAGGCTCAAGGCCAGGTCCAATCACACCCCGTCAGCGAACCGCTATGTCAGGAGTCCTGGACCCAGGGCTCGTCAGCGAAGCTGGCGAGGTTGACGGGGCTGGAGGCGTCGGCCGCGAGGGGGTGGCCGGGCGGGAGTGCGATCACGAACTCGTCGTGGCGCCAGGGCTGGATGCGCAGGCTCCGGATCGGGGTGGCGGGGCGTATGACAGCAATGTCGATCTCGTGCTCGAGCAGGGCCCGCTGGCCTGAGGCAGTGTCCACCTCGGTGATCTGCAGGTCGACGTGGGGGCGGGCGTGCCGGAATGCGGCCAGGGTGCTCAGCAGGGGCTCGCTGAGGGCGGAGGTCACCACGGCGATCTGATGGCGAAGTTCCTGGCCGCTCCCTGCCCCCGCATGTTCATGGACGGCGAAGCGAACTCCGCACTGTCCTACCTGGCCAAACTGGCCGCAGACGGCGTGGAGCTCGCAGCAATCCCGCACAGCGGACACTGGCCGATGTACGCCAACCCCGTCGCGATGGGGGAACGGATCGCCGCGTTCATCCACCGGAACGAGGCGCGCTGATCTCAATCGCGCCCCGGGTACGCGGCCGCTGGCGACAGGGCACCTGCGTTCGCCTACGCGGTACGCATTCGTCCTCCACAGCAAATGCGGCTGGGCTCAAGTGGCCGAGTCCCTGAGCTTCAGTGGGGTGATCTTCACGGCCGCGTCCGGCTTTCTGCTGAGGCCCAGAGGCGGTCTAGCGGCAGGACCGTGATCCAGTCATCGTGTGTGTACGCATGTTCGCCGGTGTGCAGGATGACCGCTTCCTCCAGCCGCGGTCCGAGGCGCTCTTTAAGCTGGCGGAGGCCGCGGAAGTCTTCGCCGCTGATCCGGGAGCCTGCCTTGACTTCAACGGCGATTACCTGACCGTCGTCGCGTTCTAGCACGAGGTCGACTTCATCGCCGGCTTCGGTGCGGAAATGCCCGGCGGTGACCGGTGCATCGGACCAGCTAGCCTGCTTGAGTATCTCCCCGACAGCGAAGGTTTCGAGCATGTGCCCGTATTCGGTGAGAGCCGTTGGTGCTGCCTGGGCGATCTTCTGCGGGGTAAGGCTCAGTAGCCATGCCATCACGCCAGAATCGACGAGGTGCACCTTCGGGTGCTTGGTGACGCGTGAGCCCAGGGTCGTGCCCCACGCGGGCAGCCGGTAGATAAGGAAGACGGCTTCCAGGAGCTTGATGTAGTTCTCCGTCGTGGACTTTTCCAGGCCGATGGTTCCGCTGATCGCCGCCATATTCAGGACCTGGCCAGATCGGGCGGCGAGCTGGCCCAGCAGCCGGGGCAGCATCTCACGCTGCCGGACTCGGGAGATGTCCAGGACATCTTTGTCGATGACCAGGTTGACGTAGTTGGAGAACCAGCGGGAGCGGGAACGGCCAGGCGGCCGGCGAAGGGCCACCGGCATACCGCCCGAGGTTGACCGCTGGGCGTACTCCTCCCGGGTCGTCGCAGCCTGCGACGGGGTTATATCGATTCCGGCGCCGTCGAGCAGCCTGGCGACGAAGGACTCGCTTACATCGTCGATTTCTCCCTGAGACAACGGGAGCACCGGAATAATGTCCACGCGTCCGGTGAGTGCTTGCGCGGCTTCTGGGAGGGTCGCGTATCGCGTTGAGCCTGCCAGGACGTACCTGCCGGGTCGAAGATCCCGGTTGAGCTGAGCTTTGATGGCATCCAGCAGCTCAGGAACGTGCTGGTATTCGTCGATCAGGACGGGTTGCTCCGATTCGACGAACCTAGCCGGATCGGATCGCACCGCCGCTCGTGTGGCCAGGTCATCGCAGTCGATCACCGCTCGTCCCAGGTGCCTGGCCAGCTCGCTGAGCAGGGTGCTCTTGCCCACGGTGCGCGGTCCGTTGAGGACAACCACCGGCTCTTCGGCAAGCCGTGCTTCCACGACCTCCTTGAGGCGTCGGCTCGCTAGGCCGGTCAGTACTCCGCGCATGCCCCTATCATAGCGAGGTCGTTCCGCGATTCCGCTCACTATTTTCCGCATCTCCAGGCAAAAATTTCCGCGTCTCCGACAGCTTGGTGCCGCAGTTCCTGAGGCCAGGTCATCTCCGTTGCTGCAGTGGTGCGGGCCGGGCAGAACCAGTAAGGAGCCGAGGGCCTAGCCGCCGCGCCCGCCTTCTCGCCGTGTCGGCAGGATCACGGTCTTGTGTTCGCGTCGGCGATCGGCGCGCCCCTTGATCGTCACAGCGTGCGCCGCGAATTCAGGAAGATCACCAAGGCCGCGGGGCTGGGTACCGACTGGGTGCCCCGGCGTCCAGGCGCCAGTCGTCTAGGTAGCACCGGGGCCATGAGCCGTGCCGAATGAGCAGTGCTATGAGTATTTGTCCCCTCGCTGATCCGGCGCGCCGGCAGGCAGGCTGACCGAACAGAAGACCGGGTGAGGTCTTTGTCCTGAAAGGGAGGCGGCCATGAGCTCCACCGAAGCACGCAGTGATCACGCGAGTAGCGACGTGGCCGCCGGGACGGTCGATATGCGCCTGGAGGTGCAGATCATCCCGGTGTCCGACGTCGACCGGGCCAAGCAGTTCTACCAGCGGTTGGGCTGGCGGCTCGACGCCGACGACGCCCCGCTGCCCGGCCTGCGCATCGTCCAGGTCACCCCGCCGGGCTCCGGCGCCTCGGTCACGTTCGGCACCGGCCTCACGGCGGCCGCGCCCGGCTCGGCCCTGGCCGGGCTGATCGTCTCCGACATCGAAGCGGCCCACGCCGACCTGGCCGGCCGCGGCATCGCCGCCCGCGCGATCTGGCACGGCCCGCCGTTCCCGGCCGGGGCCCGCCAGCCCGGCCCCGACCCCGACCGGACCAGCTACGGGTCGTTCTGCTCCTTCACCGATCCGGACGGCAACACCTGGCTGGTCCAGGAGGTCACCACCCGGCTGCCCGGCCGGGTCGACGCCGCGGGCACGGCCTTCGTATCCGCGGCGGACCTGGCCAGCGCGCTGCGGCGGGCCGAGGCCGCCCACGCCGGGCATGAGCAGCGCGCGGGGGGCCACGACGGGGACTGGTCCGGCTGGTACGCCGCCTACCTGGTGGCCGAGCAGGCCGGAACGGACCTGCCGACGTGACCAGTTCCGGCGTTCTCGCGGCGCTGGAACTGCTGGCCCGCGAGGTCATGCCGCGGTTCCGCGGCCTGCCCGCGGTCGTGCCGTGGGCCAAGCGACGAGGTCGCCGCGACCTACTGAAACCCACCCGATGAAAGAAGGGACACGATGGCCTACCTAGATGTCGACGGAAGTCGGCGGATCTACTTCGAACAGCACCCCGGCCCGGGACGGCCGGTTGTGCTGGTGCACGGATGGGGTGCCACCGCACGCTGCTGGGACACGGTAACGCCCGCGCTGCGGGCCCGCGGCCACCAGGTGGTTCTGCTCGACCTGCGGGCGTGCGGCCGCTCGGACAAGGACTTTGAGGACGTCTCGATCGCCGCGCTCGGTTCCGACGTGGCCCGGCTCTGCGAGCACCTCGGGCTGCGCGACCCGGTGATCAACGGCTGGTCGCTCGGCGGCGCGGTGGCCGTAGACGCCGTTTCCCGGCTGGGCCGCGGCACCTCCGGCCTGGTCCTTACTGGCGGCGCCACCCCGCGCTACACCGCCGCCCCTGACTGGCCGCACGGCGGCACGCGGGACGACGTGGAAGGCGTGCTGGCCGCGGTGGCCGCCGACCGGGCCACCACGTTCAAGGGCGTCGCCGCCACCGTATGCGCGGTGCCGGTCAGCTCCGAGGTGGTGGACTGGATGTGGGGGATGTTCCTCGAGATGGGCCCGCGGGGCGATGACTCCCTGCGCGACCTGGCCGAAATCGACCAGCGCAAGATCTCCGTCGCGCTGGAGGTCCCGGTGCTGCTCCTGCACGGCCGCAAGGACGGGTTCGTCGCCTTTTCCGGAGCGGAAGCCGCCAGGGACCTGTACCCCCACGCACGGCTGGTGGAATTCGCCGAATGCGGCCACGCGCCGTTCCTCGAGGATCGCGACACCTACCTGGCCGAGCTGACCGGTTTCCTGAACCAGTGAGCGTATAGCTGGTCACCGGGGGCTCCCGCGGTATCGGCCGGGCCGTGGTCACCTGCCCGCAGCATGGGCAGGCCAGCATCGGCAGCAGCCACTCGGTCACCAGCCTGCTGATCTGCACGTCCCAGACCTGCGCCCACGACAAGCCCGCCGTCCTCGCGCCGTCCAGGGCAGTCCCGCACCGCGAACACTGCGCCGGCGGGCCGGCGGTCTTGCGCTCATCGGGATCGGGGTCCCGGGCCAGGCCCGTGCCCGGATGTCCTGGCTGGCCGCCCCGCCTGCGGTCCGTGCGCCGCTCCCGAGTACCGTGCCGGTGAAGGTGGCGCGCCAGCCGCCGCGGATTTGGTAGGGCCGAGGCATCAGCGAGGAACTGGAGCACCGGGCGATGGGCGCCGGGGTAGCCGAAGATGACCTCGGCGGCCGAGCCGCGCCGGCCGGGCCCGCCGGGCCTGGCCACCTGGATCGTGCCGGGCCGGCCCAGCAGGCCTGTGACCAGATCGAAATCGGTATGCATCATGTCCAGCGCCAGCGTGTCCAAGCCCAGGTCGTAGCCCTCCCACAGCAGCGCAGTGCGGTCCTCGATCTCCAGCGCCCGCAGCGGCCCGTGCCGCTGCCCGGCCACCGCCTGGCGCAGGTGCTGATTGGCCGGGCTGAACCGGGAGAACATGTCCACGAACGCCCGGCGACCGGTCGCCAGCTGGACCGCCACGATGCCGCGCGCATCCTCGAGTGTCCCGGCCAGCAGCAGCTCGATGAGCACGTCCCGGCCGGCCTGCATGGCGCGCACGGCAACCTCGGCGTGCAGCCGGGTGGGCAGGCAGATGTCGACCAGGTCCACCGACGGGTCGGCGATGAGCGCGTCAAGGTCGGTCGTGGTGGCGAACCCGAACTGGCTGTTGATCCTGGCCAGCTTGCCCGGGGTCCGGCCGAACACGACCACCTCATGCACATCGGCTCGCCGGGCGTACACGGCGGCATGGACCTGGCCAAATCCCGTGCCCAGCAACGCGACCTTTATCGTGGCCAACTCCTCTCGCGGCAGCCAGCACCCGCCGGCACCCGGCGAGCGGCCAAGCCGCACAGCGGGACACCCGGCCACCACGTTAAGCGGCCCTTACGACATTGCGCCCAGTGACGGATCAGCCGCCTGCGGCCATCACGACTGCCAACTGACCCTGCCAGACCTGGAGCCGAGCTGTCCTTTCCGGGTGAAGGCTGCGAGGGGAGGGGCTGCTGACGTGGGCTTCGCAATGTAGTTCCGGACGTCCGGGCAGGGTGCTGTCCAGGCTTACCGTGCGAAGTCGGCGGCCGGTAGCAGGCCGGAAGGAAAGACCCTGGAAGACCCTGGCCGACGATCCCAAATGGACATGTGCGACCCATGGCCATGCCTCATTCGTGGTGGTTGAGGCACGGTATCAAAGGGACTGAGCCGCGCGTCCGGCCGGCTGGCTCCTGGCGGCCGGTCATGCCAGCCGCACGGCGTTGGAGCCGTGGGGCAGCGCTTGCTGGAGTTGCAGGCGGGAGCTGATCTCGAGCTTGGTGAATACTTTGCTCAGGTGCCATTCGACCGTGCGCGGGCTGAGGAACAGCTGGGCGGCGATCTCCGGGCTGGACAGGCCCGCCCGCGCCAGCTGCGCAATCTGGGCCTCTTGCGGGGTGAGCGTGTCGCGCGCTTCCACGGTGCGCTGGCCGGCGGTCGCGCCGGTGGCGGCCAGCTCGCGGCGGGCCCGCTCGGCGAATGCCGCCATGCCGATCGCGGCGAACATGCCGTGGGCGGCGCGCAGCTGCGCGCGCGCGTCGACCCGGCGGCCCTCGCGGCGCAGCCACTCCCCATACAGCAGGTGCGCCCGGGCCAGTTCAGGACGAAGGGGTGTGCGGCCCAGTCGTTCGATCGCCTCGCGATAGGAGGTCTCGGCGTCCTCGCCGTCGCTGAGCAGCGCCCGGGACCGCGCGTAGATCCCCGGCCCCCAGTCGGTCTGGTCGACGCTCGTCGCCGCGGCCAGCCGGCCGAGCGCCTCGGCGGCGACCTGGGTCTGCCCGGTCCTGCTGGCCGCCTCGATCAGCTCGGGAAGCGCCCACGCCGAGACAAACAATTCAGGCGCCTGCTCGCTGGCCTGCCGGGCCTGGGGCAGGGCCCTGTCGTAGCGGCCGAGACCGTTGTACAGGATTCCCGATGCCAGCTGGCAGATCTGGATCCCGAAGCCCTCCCGGGTAGCTCGCGCGTCCGTCGTCACCACCTCGATCAGCCGG
>Ga0306920_100007045_pt1 | contig 14761 bp, 11 predicted proteins | sample flu12Cox44000170_FD_204666 | JGI IMG/M metagenome (GOLD analysis project Ga0306920, IMG submission 204666) | Lab enrichment of tropical soil microbial communities from Luquillo Experimental Forest, Puerto Rico - flux4day.12C.oxic.44.000.170 (v2)... | ecosystem: Environmental > Terrestrial >... | reverse complement strand
CTTCAGCCGGGGACTATTCGGCAGGCCGCCGAACCCCGCTCACATCGCGAAGGTGCTCCAGGACCTCGCATTGTGGGAGAAGAGGGACAGCAAGATCATAACGCTCTCCGGCGGCATGAAGCGTCGCCTTTTGATCGCCAAGGCGCTTGCGCACGAACCGCAAGTTCTCTTTCTTGACGAGCCCACCGCCGGCGTCGATGTGCGTCTACGCCAGGACATGTGGCAGCTGGTGCGCTTGCTGCGCGCGTCGGGCGTCACCATCATTCTGACCACGCATTACATCGAGGAAGCCGAGGAGATGGCCGACCGCATCGGCATCATCAATCATGGAGAGCTGATCCTGGTCGAGAAGAAGGCCGACCTGATGCACAAGCTGGGCAACAAGCAATTGACCCTCCATCTCCACAGGAAGCTCGACGCGATACCGGACGCGCTCGCTTCCCATCGCTTGAGCCTGAACGCTGACGGCAGTGTTCTCGTCTACAATTATGATACGCAAGCCGAGCGCACCGGCATCACCGCGCTGCTCCAGGATCTCGCCCGCGCCGGCATCAGATTTCGAGACATCGAAACGAGCCAATCTTCCTTGGAGGACATCTTCGTCGATCTGGTGAAGCAAGGATGATGAATCTGCGGGCGGTCGGCGCGATATACAAGTTCGAAATGGCGCGCACCAGGCGCACGCTGCTGCAAAGCATCGTGGCTCCGGTCATCTCGACATCGCTCTATTTTGTGGTGTTCGGCGCCGCCATTGGCTCGCGCATCACCGAGATCGAGGGAGTGAGCTACGGCGCCTTCATCGTCCCCGGATTGATCATGTTGACGCTTCTGACGCAGAGCGTCATGAATGCGGCGTTCGGTATCTATTTTCCCAGGTTTACGGGAACGATCTACGAGCTCCTTTCCGCCCCGGTATCGTTTTTTGAGATCGTGCTCGGCTATGTGGGCGCGGCTGCGAGCAAGTCGATCATTCTGGGCTTGATCATCCTGGCCACCGCAGGCCTGTTCGTCCCGCTGCGGATAGCGCATCCCGCCTGCACCATCGCGTTCCTGCTGCTGACCGCTGTGACCTTCAGCTTGCTGGGCTTCATCATCGGAATCGTGGCGGACAGCTTTGAGAAATTGCAGGTCGTCCCGCTGCTTGTCGTAACGCCATTGACCTTTCTCGGCGGCAGCTTCTACCCGATCAGCGTGCTGCCGCCGGCCTGGCAGACGGTCACGCTGCTCAATCCCGTCGTCTATTTGGTCAGCGGCTTTCGCTGGAGCTTTTTCGAGGTTGCGGACGTCAATGTCGGCGTCAGCCTGGCGATGATCGGCGTGTTCCTGGGTGCTTGTCTCTGCGCCACATGGTGGATCTTCAAGACTGGCTATCGCCTCAAGACCTGAATGCTGTGCCGAAAGTCGGCAAGCCGACCGTGCGCAGGGAAGGCGCCGGAAGCAGCCCACAATTGCCCAATTCCGCACACATCGTCCGCGCTGGCCGCCCCGAATCAACCCCCTAGTAGAAGCGGGGCTGCTGGGCCCCGGCGACAACCTCCCCGGGGCCCTTTGCTTTCGCGCCGACCGTCAAAAGCGCGCGTGAGCGCGCGTGACGACCAGCGGCAGCGCGAAATCGCACAGCACGTGCATTCCGGAGTTGTGGTCCAGCCGGCTTCCATACTGACGATGTGCGGTTTCGCACAGGCGTCCGGCGTTCTCGGCAGTATCTCTCAACCACGGAAAGCCGGAGACCAAGTGCCGTGACGAAGACAATAGCTCCCGTGCGACAACTCGCGCAGAGCCACCCATTGCATCCGTTGATGATCGTCATCGGACTTTTGGTCGCCGCCGGAACCGCCAAGCTCGGCCATGCCATGTGGGGCATCGAAGGAATGCTCGCGTTCTATCCCACATATCTGGTCATGCGGGCTGCCGGGCGGGCTGCTGGCCTGCTCTCCTCCATCAGATTACCGCAGTCCCTCGCGCCAGAGCAGGCTTTCGCCCGCGTCAGCGCTTGCCGGATCGGCTGAGGCCTGCAAGGCCGGCGACACCCATTCACTGCAGGCCGCCTCACCAGCTCAATTCAGCTCCGCAGCTTCCGCAATCATCTGACGCAGTCGTGCGGTGTCGGTCAGCACCAGTGCGCCCCTGCGTTTCTCGAGAAGACCGGCGCGTTCGAGTGCCTTGAGCTCCCGCGTGACAGATTCCCGTCTGATGCTGACCCGCGCAGCGAGGTCCGAATGCACTGGCGGTGGCGACACAATGGCGTGCTGCGGCCTGCCCGCTTCCGGTCTCGATAGCCGCAACAGCTCGGCATAAATCCGGTGACGCGCATCGAGTGTCGTGTACTCGTTGACGCGGTTGGACATTGCGCGCACGAAGCCGGCAAGCAGCTTGAGCAGCTGATCGCAAACATCGGGGTAGTCATGTACGGCTTGGAGAAACACCGAAGCGGGCATAAGTGCATATGTCACATCGGTGACCGCGATAATACCCGACGAGCGGGGCTGATTGTCGATCGCTGCGATCTCTCCAAAAAACTCTCCGGCGTTGACCTCACGCAACAGCACTTCGCGGCCGGAGATCGACTGGAGCTTGACGCGCAGCGTGCCGGTCACGACAAAAAACACGTCGTTGCCGGTATCCTGATAGTCGATGATCCACTGGTTGCGACTCGCCCGACACCATGTGCACTGGGTATCGAGAGCCTCGATCTTTGCGGGGTCGAGCGAACGAAACAGAGGAATTCTTGCCAGCGTCTCGGTTTTTCGGCTCATGCCAATTCAGCGGATAATCAGGCGCTCCTGTGCCGGTGCATTGACTCTAAACTTCAGGCGCAAAGCCGTAGGTGCTCTCCGGCGCGATCAGCGGTTATTGGGGCACCACCATTGCCTCGAGTAGCGGTGCGATATCGCCGATGTCGTCGATTGACCACAGGCGGTCGGCCAGGTCATGCGCGCGGCCGTCGCCGAGCGCCGGAGCCACGAGGCCCGTGAATTTGGCTCTGAGCCCGGCGTCGTCAAGCGGCACTATGCGTGAGCCAAGGGCCTCATCGACCTGCCGCATGAAGCTGCCGCGCGCGGTGAGAATTGTCACCCGGGCCGGACGCAGTTTTGGATAGAGGGCGTCGATTTCGGGTGGCGCGGAGATGGCGAGCTTGCGGGCGCTCGCTGCAAACCACGGATCGCGCCGCACCGCGGCATCGAAATGCTCGAGCTTGATCGCGCCGAATCTGAGAGCCAGACCCATCAGATAGGGAAAGCTCAGCTGCGCGCTGGCAAAATCATCCCACCCGGTCTGCGCGTGCTCGGCCGCGACGCGATAAGTCGCCACTTCGATCCACTCAACCTCCGCGGCTGCGATATTCTCGTCGCGCATCAAGCCGATGAGCGCCTCGATTGCCGGTTGGATATGGCGGCAGCATGGATGGGGCTTGATGTAGCAGTCGGTGATGCCGAACGGCACGCTTGGCGGAAGGGCGATGGCACGAGGCCGGTCGCCGGGGCCGAAAGCGAAAGCCTGCATGAATCCGTCACGCGCCTCGATGACGGCCGGTGGTCCATCGATGCCTTGCGCTGCAAGCAGCACGGCCTGCAATCCTTCGCGCGCAGCATAGCCGGCGTGCAGGCGTTTGATGTCGGCGCCGCCGTTGACAAAGGCGAATAATCCCGCGGCGCTTGATGCTGCGATCCCAAGCGCGCTGGCAAGCGCTTTGCGCGCAAGACCGCGCAGCTTCCCCGCCGCCATGGCCGAGCCGAAGACGCCGACCGCCGCCGCCGGATGAAAACCGCGCTGGCGAAGGTCCGGGTGGCAGGCGCGGCCAATGGCGATCTCGGCTTCGTAGCCGGCGACGAGCGCCTCGATAAGCGCGGCGCCGCTGACATGGGCCTCGTAACCGAGGGCAAGCAGCGTGGGCACCACCACGCAACCCGGATGCACCGAGCCCTGCCGGAAGCCATCGTCCAGCTCGATGCCATGCGCCGCCGTGCCGCCGAGAAACGCGGCATCGAGGAGATCGGCCCGGCGTGGCCGTCCCGGCACGGGAATGCCGCCGGCCGGTCGTACCGTTGCAAGCATCGCCTCGGCGCGGCCGGCCACCTCGCCTCCGGCGCCGGCGATCATCACGCCGACCGTGTCGAGCAAATGCCGCCGCGCATAATGGCGCACCTCTTCGGTCAGCGCGCCATGGCGCAGCTCAAGGACGAAACTAAGGATGGCTTCGCTCGCCCCTGCGGCCGGATGAAGAGGAAAAACTGCTTCGGCATGCGATGCGTGGGCATGGGACATGGGCGGCTCATCGGGATCAGGTCAGGTCTTGCATTCTACACCAGCCGTGGCTTGACCGCTGCGGGATGCGCCGGTGGCCAATCTCACCACCGCGTCGATTGCGATGACGCCTGCGCCCTCTGGGCGCACGACGAGTGGATTGATCTCCGCCTCCGCGATGCGGGGATCGTGCGCGAGCCGTGACAGGGCCGTGATTGCCCGGGCCAGCGCTTCGATATCGCCTTTCGGTCTGCCCCGGTAGCCGAGGAGAGGGACGAGGCTGCGCACCTCGCCGATCATCTCGCGTGCGCCGGCGAGATCGATGGGCGCTAGGCGGAGGCTGCGGTCGCGCGCGATCTCGGTGAGCACCCCTCCAACAGCTACCATGATCAGCGGACCCACATCGCGATCGACGCGGTAGCCGATCAGGACTTCACCAAGCCCGCGGATCATCGGCTCGACCAGCACGCGCTCAAACTGCGCGGCAGGCATGCGCTCGCGAATATTGGCGCCGATATCTCGAACCGCGCCCAGCAATCCTGCGCCGTCCGGTACATCGAGTGCTACCCCGCCCATGTCGGTCTTGTGCATGACTGTGGGCGAAAGAACCTTGACCGCCACCGGATAAGGGAACGGCAGCCGCGGCACCTCTGATACAGCGGCATCAAGCGCGAGTGCGGGCGCGCGGGCAATGCCGAGGCGATCCAGCAACTGCATGGACGCAAGCTCGTCGAGAGTGCTCCCGGCCTGCGAGGTGGAATCAGCACCAGCAGCGAGCTGTAGGGGCGGCCCTTGTGGCCGCCCTTCATTATCCTGGGCACCCACAAGGGGTGCCCCTACGACCCCCACCCGCAACTCCTCCCCACCAGCCGGAGGGGAGTACCGCTCGCCCAACGGTCGATGGCCAACCAGCGGCACCGGTGGTCGGCGTTTGAGCGCGGCCGCAACGGCATCGGCGCACGCTTCCGGCGTACGAAAGCTCGGCACGCCGGCGCGGCTCAAGGCGGCCAAGGCCTCCGGCGCCTCCGGGACCAGAAAGGCGGCCAGCGGTTTTCCCTTTTCGACACTCTCGATAATCGGGCGCACGGTGGCTTCCGGATAGCTGCGCGCGGATGAGCCAATGACGGCGAGCACGACGTCGAATTCCGGAGCCGCAAGCAGAATGTCGAGCGCAGCTTTCATTGTTTCATACCGCGCGCCGGCAACAGTGAGGTCAACGATGCGCGCCGGCCTGATCTGCATTCCGACAGCTGCAAGCTTCGCCAGCGTGCTCGCGCTTGCGGATCGGATATCGAGGCCGCGGCTGGCCAGTGGATCGACGACCATGGTTGCGCCGCCCGCCGTGGTCGTCACCACGCCGATGCCCATGTGCACCTTGCCCAGTGCGGCAATCGGCAGTCGGGCAAGCAGCGGTAGCCCCTCGATCAGACCCTCAAGCGTGTCGACGCGCGCAATACCGCAGGACCGCAGAAATACATCGGCGACATCGTCCTCCCCCGCGAGCGCACCGGTGTGTGTTGTCGCAAGCTCGCGCGCGGCGGCAGAACGGCCAAGCTTATAGGCAATCACCGGCTTGCCCCGGGCCGCTGCTGCGAGCGCAAAATCCCACAAGCTGTCGGCGTGGCGGAGCGTCTCAAGAAAAAGCATGTAGCCGTCGATGCCGCCGTCATCGAGCGTGGCTTTGCAAATCTCGCCCAGCGAGAGATCGATCTCGTTCCCAACTGACACCAGGCCGGCAAAGGCAATCCCGCGCGCGTTGCCGCGCGAAAGGAGGGCGCCGATCATGCCGCCGCTGTGCGAGGCCACGAAGATACGGCCCGCCGGCAAGGCAGTCTCGTCGAAAGCGGCGTTCGCGGTGAGCATGGTCTTGCTACGCAGGTCGACGACGCCGAGGCTCGACGGTCCGACCACGCGAATTCCGGTGCGCGCACAGATACCCCGAAGCCGCGCCTCGCGTGCCGCGCCTTCGCTGCCTGTTTCTGCAAAACCATCGGCGAGCACGGTCGCAACCTTGACGCCGCGCCGGCCACAGTCTTCGACCGCTTCGATGGCCGCTTGCGTCGGTGTCACGATGTACGCGTGGTCCGGCACCTCCGGGAGCGCGGAGACCGAGGGCCAAGCCACTTCCCCGAGCACGCGCGCGCGGCGAGGGTTGATCGGGTAAATGCGTCCGGCGTAGCCCATCTGCCGCAAAAACTTGAGCGGACGCCCGGCCGTCTTGCCGGGATCATCGGACTGGCCGACGATGGCAACCGAGCGTGGTGCAAACAGGGCCTGCGCGATCTGTGAGACAGTGTTCATGCCTGCGTCTGTTGCAGAGCCGCGCGGAAGCGGTCACGGCAGAAGGAGGCGTCGAAGTTGCGTTTGAACGCGGGAGGCTCGGTCGGTTTGACGCGCAGGACGACAAATGAGGTTCCGTTGCCTCCGCGCAGAAGCCGCGCACCATAGGCGATGTCGCCCGTGCCGGCGACGGTGCAGGTCTGCCTGACGCCGCACCCGATTGCGATTTTCTCCAGATCGACCCCGAGGCTGGTATGGCTCTTCTGCCAGCCGGTCTCTCCATAATGGCCGTTGTCAACGCATAGGATGGCGAGATTTGCGGGATCCTTGATCGCGATGGTGGCGAGTGCCCCGACATTCATCAGGAGCTCGCCGTCTCCAGTGACGACGAGCACACGTTTGTCCGGTCGCGCGAGTGCGAGACCGAGCCCAATCATGCAGGCAGCGCCCATCGCGCCTCCGAGCGAAAAGACGTGCGCCCCATCGCCCGCAACGGCACCCACATCGCATGCGGTCCCCCCCAGCCCGGTGACGATGAGGAAGTCCTGATGGCGGCCGATCAGCTCCGGCACCGCTTCACCACGCTCCAGCACGAAGCCCGGGGTTGTAGTTGCAGGTGAAGCTGACGTTGTTTCGTTGGCCACGGCATGCCCCTGTAAGATCAGTCAAACGGTTTGGCGCCGATCAGCCGCTGCGACAGCAACACCGCAATCGCTTGCCCGCTCTTGAACGCCATGGTCAGGGCGGCGCTGGTCACCGGTATCACGTCTTCGCGACGCTCGATACGCAGGCAGATCACCCCCATTGCCGCGAGCACGGCCTCCGTGGCTTGGCCCATCGCGAATTGCCACGGATTTCCCTCGCCGAAATCACCGCGCATGCTCACGAGCGTCAGGAATGGAACGCGCGCACCTTTGATCAGCGACAACATGTTGATGCAATTGCCCACCCCGCTTGATTGCATCAGCAGGATGGCGCGCGCCCCGCCGAGATCGGCACCAGCGGCGAGCGCCACCCCTTCCTCCTCGGTGGTCAGCGGTATCGAATGCACGTCGGGGTCGGCCAGCGATCGGTCGATCAGGATGCTGTGGCCGGCATCAGGTACATAGGCGATTTGGGTGATCCCCTTGCGGCGAAGCAGATCGTAAAGATCGTGCTGCCAGCCGGTCTCGTGCTGCGTTGCCACCAATCTGCCCCTGCGCAGTGATTTTCGAGCGAGCAATTGCCATATAAGGGAAACGGAATTATCACAACATCTCAAACGACGCCATTCCGCGCTTGCCAACCGGTCCAGCCTTACCACACTGCCGATCAAAGGATGGCCGTAGGATGGGTCGACGGCGCCGAGACCCATCGGTGAGCGCGGTAGGGTGCGCAAAATCGCCCTGCGAGGCGCCATAACCTGGTAAGAGCTAAAGTCTCTCTGCGCCGGGAACCGCGCTTAGCGCGCGGTCGAATGTTCCGAGCGGTAGGTGTCCAACTTTGCGGGCGAGCTCAAGCATGAGGCAATCAGAAAAACCGAGGCTCGGTCGCCGTCGGAAAAGTTGTACCGCGCTGTAAACGACCGCGGGTTCCTCGAGCGCAAGATCACGATGATTCAGGAGCATTTCGACGGCGGTCGCGACGGCGGATGCTTCGAGCTGGTACACCGAATCCAACACCCATGTCGCTTCCGCGAGGGCGAGATGCGAAACCCAGGCGCCGTGCTGCACGAATGCCTCGGCTGCTGCGATCTGCCTAGCATCATCGCGCGTCACCAGCCGTACAAGCACGTTCGTATCAATCGCGCGCATGGCGCGTTTGCATGTACCGCCGTATTCCAGCTTTCATTTCCTGGGTAGTCCGTGGCAGCGGCGGCCGTTTGCGGAACAGCGCGCGGTGGATGTCTTCGGACGTGTAGCGGCCCGCGCGACAGAGGACGACTCTTTCACCCTCCTCGTACCACTCCAAGACCGACCCGGGACCGACGCCAAGCTTGCGCCGGACTTCGGCGGGTACCGAAATTTGCCCTTGTGCGGTGATTTTCGAACGAGCTAGCGCCATGGCTTCACATTACCACGGTAATTGGCAGCCGACAAGGGCGCCCCACTCTCTGGCACGCCATTGGGCGCTTGCCTGATCGTGTCTGGCCTTGTCAGATTGCCGGTCATAGGCAGTGTAGGGACGATGCAATCCGCCACCCCCATTGTGAAGGACCTCGTGCTCGTTGGTGGTGGGCACAGCCATGTCGCCGTGCTCAAGAGCTTCGGCATGCGGCCAATGCCGGGCGTTCGTCTGACGCTGATAACGCGCGATGTGCAGACACCGTATTCCGGCATGCTGCCCGGCTTCATCGCCGGCCATTACAGCTATGAGGCGTGCCACATCGACCTGGTAAAATTAGCGGCGTTTGCCGGCGCACGCCTCTACCATGCCGAGGCAATCGGGATCGAGCTCGCGGCAAAATGCGTAAATTGTGCGGACCGGCCGCCCGTATCCTACGACGTCCTCTCCCTCGATATCGGCTCGCGACCGAAGCAGACCGATGTGCCGGGCTCGGCGGAGCAGGCGACCGCGGTCAAACCGATCGATGGATTTGCGGCGCGCTGGGAACGCATCGTTGCTCGCGTCACCAAGGATGCGCGACCGTTGCGAATAGGCGTGGTTGGAGGCGGCGCGGGCGGCGTCGAGCTGACATTAGCAATGCAGCACAGATTGCGGCGTCTGCTCATCGAAACGGGGGAGAGCCCCGAACGGCTGCGTTTCGTCCTCGTTACCGCCGGCCGCCTGCTGCCAACCCACAATGCATCTGTTGGCCGCATCTTTGCGCGTGTTCTGGGTGAGCGGGACGTTGAATTACATCTGGACAGCGAAGTCGTCGCGGTTGAAGCGGGCCGCGTGCGCTGCGCGGGCGGCAAGGCAATTGCGCTCGACGAGATCATCTGGGTAACGCAGGCAGGCGCCGCGCCGTGGCTGCGTCGCTCGGGCCTCGCCTGCGATCCCGACGGGTTCGTGCGCGTGCAAGACACGCTTCAGAGCCTCACCGATCGCGACGTCTTCGCAGCAGGCGATGTTGCGGCTGTCGACAATCATCCGCGGCCCAAAGCCGGCGTCTTTGCAGTGCGCCACGGCAAGCCGCTGGTTCGCAATCTGCGGCTTGTGCTCGCAGGACGACGTCCAAGACCGTTCCATCCGCAGACCCGGTTCCTGTCTCTGATCTCGACCGGGGACAAATATGCCGTCGCTTCGCGCGGACGCTGGGCGGCGGAAGGCGCCTGGCTGTGGACGCTCAAGGACTGGATCGATCGCCGCTTCATGCGCAAGTACTCCGAGCTGCCCGTCATGACCGCGGCCGGGGCTTCGCTGCCCGCCGCCGGCGTTGCCGATGCCGCCGCACTCAAAGAGCTTTCGACGATCGCGATGCGCTGCGGCGGCTGCGGGGCCAAGGTCGGCAGCACTATTCTCGACCGGGTGATGCGGCAGCTCAAAGTGACCTCGCGCGACGACGTGATCGTTGGACTCGACGCACCGGATGATGCAGCCCTGGTCCGGCCAGTGCCGGGCAAGGTGCTCGTTCAAACGGTCGATTATTTCCGCGCCTTCATCGATGACCCGTATGTCTTCGGACGGATCGCGGCGAATCACAGCCTTTCCGACGTCTATGCCATGGGCGGAGAGCCGCAGACTGCGCTCGCAATCGCGACTGTGCCGTACGCGATCGAAAGCAAGGTTGAGGATGATCTGTTGCAGATGATGTCCGGCGCGCTCGTCGTGCTCAATGAGGCACGCTGTGCGCTGGTGGGCGGGCACAGCACGGAAGGCGCCGAGCTCGCGCTCGGTTTCGCCATCACCGGCGCTGTTGCCGAGACCGACGCACTGCGCAAGGGCAGCTTGAAGCCCGGTCAGGCGCTGATCCTGACGAAGCCGATTGGCACCGGCACGCTGTTTGCCGCAGCGATGCGGCGCCAGGCGAAGGGCCGCTGGATCGCCGCCGCGCTGGCAACAATGCAGGTCTCGGCGCGCCAGTCGGCCGCGTGCCTGCGCAAGTTCGGAGCGAGCGCGTGCACCGACATTACCGGATTCGGCCTCATCGGCCACCTGGCCGAGATGACGAAACCATCCGGCGTTGATGTGGAGCTTGATCTTTCTGCCCTGCCGCTCCTTGAAGGGGCGTGTGAGACGGTAGAAGCCGGCATCTTCAGCTCTCTGCAGCCACAAAATCTGCGGCTTCGCCGCGCGATCCACGACGGCGAGGCGCTTGCCCTCGAGCCGCGTTACGCGCTGCTGTTCGATCCACAAACTGGCGGCGGCCTGCTCGCGGGCGTGCCGGCCGATCGCGCCGAGGATTGCGTCGCAGAGCTTCGCGAGCTCGGTTACGAGCACGCCGCGATCATCGGTCGCGTGCTGCCGATGAGCGGCGCGCAGGCGCCGATCCGGATTGTCGCGGAAGCTCCGCGAGCAGCTTCCGCCAAGCCGCGACCTCGCGTTCCGGCTTGAACAACGGCGCCCGGCGCGCGATCGCCCGATTTAGCCGCTGCACGAAACTCCGATCGGTTTCGATCCTGCGCAGGAGAGAAGCCAGAGCCTGCGTATCGCCGACCGGGAAATACGCGGGGTAATCCGCGCCGAGCAGCCCGACATTGCCGTCCATGCGCGAGGCCAATATCGGCACCCCAGCCACGATCGCTTCGGAGATCACGTTGGCGCCGCCTTCGCTGCGCGATGACAGCACCATCGCATGGCTTCGCCGCAATAAATTCTGCACGGCTGCGCGCGGCACGTCATCACGCCACACATAGCGTGGGTTCGCTGTCATCTCGGCCTTTGCTCTGGCTGCCCACTCGCAGCTGTAGGCACGGCCGATATGCACGATGCGAATACGCGAGGAGGCCGGCAACAGCCGCGCCGCTGCCGCCGCCCGCAGCGGATCTTTCACGTCGCGCAAATGGCCAATCACCGAAATGTCAACATGCCGCCGGCTCGGCTGCTGCGGGTGCGCGGGTTTGGGCGCGGACTGAAAGATCACTCGCAGCTTCGCGCGCAAGCGCGGGGCGACCATCCGCCACGCAAGGCTGTTGAGTGCCACGAGCGTATCGGCCAGTTCCAGTGAGCGCACCGTCGGCGACGGGTCCTCGGTGATGTACTGATAGATGTCGGTGCCGCTGAGCTGGAGAATGACCGGGCGCTCGGGATGGCTAGCCTTGAAGCGGCGAATGGCGTTGGCGCTGCGCCAGGCATGTATGGCAACCATCGCGTCGGCGGCCTCGCCGGCATAATCCGCGGCGACGTTCACGCGATGGCCAAGCTCGCGCAGAATGCGCGCCCAACGCAGCGCCGCAACTCTGTTGCCGGTGCGTGTACTGGGTCCAGGTGGCGTGATAAGAACGATCTTCATGGATCGATTAGGATCAGAGCCGCAGCGCCCGACGAGCGGCGCCACAACCGCGGAATTGGCGGCACAGCTGCATGAGACACGGTCGCGAACACTTGAGCTGACGGACGAGCTTTCAACGGACCAGTTGATGGGCCCGAAGCTCGATATCGTCAATCCGGTGCTGTGGGAGATCGGGCACCTTGGCTGGTTTCATGAATATTGGACCCTGCGTCACAGCCACGGCCACGCTCCGCTGATCGAGCGCGCCGACGCCCTGTGGAATTCAAGCACTGTTGCGCACGACACGCGCTGGGATATCGACCTGCCGGACCGCAGCAGCACATTTGATTATCTGGCAGCGGTCTTGAAACGGCAATGCGAGCACCTCGCCCGCGACGACTTTCCGGATCGCGCCCGTTATTTCTACGAGCTGGCGATCCGGCACGAGGACATGCACGTGGAAGCCTTGGCCTATATGCGACAAACGCTGGCCTATCGGGCACCGCGTGAGATCGGTGATCGCGCGCCATCCCATCCCGGCGGTTTGCACGGTGATGCGACTGTGCCCGCCGGGACGTGGCGCCTTGGTGCAACGGACAAGGATGGATTCGTCTTCGACAATGAGAAATGGGCGCATCCGGTCGAGCTAAATCCGTTCCGGATCGCGCGCGCGCCGGTCACCAATCGGGAGTTTGCGGAATTCATCGAGGCCGGCGGCTATCGCGCGCAGGAGCTCTGGAGCAAGGCTGGTTGGGCGTGGCGGGAGCGTGAGCGTGCCGAGCGTCCCGTCTATTGGCAGTCGAAAGCGGACGGGGTGTCGACATGGCGGCGTTTTGATCGGGCGGAGGCGCTGGCGCCCGATGCTCCGGTTGTGTTTGTCAGCTGGTACGAAGCGGAAGCCTGGTGCCGCTGGGCAAGGCGCCGGCTGCCGACCGAAGCAGAATGGGAGGCGGCGGCGCTCGGTGAGCCGAGCACCAGCGCTACCCGTCTCGCCGAGGTGAAGCGGCGCTGGCCGTGGGGCGATTCCGCACCGACCGCCCAACATGCGAATCTGGACTTGGTCTCCGACGGTCCGCTCGACGTCGCGGCGTGCCCGCGTGGTGACAGCGCTTTTGGTTGCCGGCAGATGGTCGGGAATATCTGGGAATGGACGGCCTCCGACTTCATGCCGTTTCCCGGGTTTGCGCCAGATCCTTACAAGGACTATTCGCAGCCGTGGTTCGGCACCCGCAAGGTGTTGCGCGGGGGCGCTTGGGCGACAAGCGCGCGCATCGCCCGGCCTGCGTACCGGAATTTCTTTCCCCCCGATCGCAATGACGTGTTTGCCGGCTTCCGCACCTGCGTGCTTTAGCGAGCGGACACACAACGTGTGCTCGAGTGCCGCATGACTGCGGGCATGCGCTTTGGTGCACAGCTGCATTGCGAGGGCGCGACCTTTCGCTTGTGGGCCCCGGCCGCCAAGCATGTCGAGCTGATGCTCGACCGCTCCTATCCCATGCGGCCAGGCGCCGATGGCTGGTGCGAATTCACTCTTGAGAATGCGCGCGCCGGGGCTCGCTACCAATATCGGATCGACGGCGAACTCGCGGTGCCTGATCCGGCATCGCATTTTCAGCCATTCGATGCATCCGGGCCAAGCGAGATCATCGATCACGACCGCTTTGCATGGCGCGCCGAGGGCTGGCGCGGTCGGCCGTGGTCGGATGCAGTTATCCTCGAGGTTCACATCGGCACATTCACACCGGAAGGGACCTTTCGCGCCGCGGCGGAAAAACTCGACTATGTCGCGGAGACGGGCTTCACCGCCATCGAGCTGATGCCGATTGCCGATTTCGCCGGACGTCGCAACTGGGGCTACGACGGCGTGCTGCTGTTCGCGCCGGACAGCAGCTACGGCCGGCCGGATGATTTGCGTGCCCTGGTCGATGCCGCGCATCTGCGCGGGCTGATGGTCTTTCTCGACGTCGTCTACAACCACTTTGGCCCGGAAGGAAATTATCTCTCCCGATACGCCCCTTCCTTCTTTGTCGATGCGCACACGCCCTGGGGCAAAGCCATCGACTACCGCGTTTCGCAGGTGCGTGCCTTTGCCATTGAGAACGCGCTGCATTGGCTGCAACGCTATCGCTTCGATGGTCTACGCTTGGATGCTGTGCATGCGATCGTCGAGCCGGGACAGCCGCCGATCCTGAATGAGCTCAGCCGAGCGGTCGGAGATTTCGCGGCCGGCGCCGGCCGCGAAATCCACTTGATACTGGAGAACGTCGAGAATCGCGCGAGCCTGCTCGATGCGGACACCAATCCGCCCCAGGGGAAGTATCGAGCGCAATGGAACGATGATTATCACCACGCCTGGCATACTCTGCTGACCGGAGAGCAGCACGGGTATTATCAGGACTACATCACCGCTCCGCTCGGTCATCTCGCCCGCGTTCTGGCATCCGGCTTCGCCTATCAGGGCGAGAGCTCAGCGCACCGCGGCGGCCGTGCGCGAGGTGAAGCCTCCGGCCTGCTCTCGCCTCTTGCCTTCGTCAATTTCTTGCAGAACCACGATCAGATCGGAAATCGCCCGCGCGGTGAACGGCTCGCCACCCAAGTGGGCGAAGCGCCGCTCGCCGCGGCTATTGCTGTAACGCTGCTTGCTCCCATGCCTCCTCTTCTGTTCATGGGAGAGGAATGGGGTTCCACACGGCCGTTTCCCTTCTTCTGCGATTTTCAGGGTGCGCTGGCGGATGCGGTCCGCAGAGGCCGACGCGAAGAGTTCAAGCACGCCTATGAGCACTCGCTGGCAGACTTGCCTGATCCTCTCAGCGAGGAGACTTTTCGTTCCGCCGTACTGGACTGGGATGCGCGCACCAGCGCGGCGGGCGCTCGACGGCTGAC
>Ga0306920_100007044_pt1 | contig 14761 bp, 27 predicted proteins | sample flu12Cox44000170_FD_204666 | JGI IMG/M metagenome (GOLD analysis project Ga0306920, IMG submission 204666) | Lab enrichment of tropical soil microbial communities from Luquillo Experimental Forest, Puerto Rico - flux4day.12C.oxic.44.000.170 (v2)... | ecosystem: Environmental > Terrestrial >... | reverse complement strand
GGCGCTCCAGCAGGCCATAGGTGCGCTTCATCTTTTGCTTTTCGCGAAGCTGGACGCCGTAGCCGACCATCTTCGCGCGGCGCGCCTGGCCATGCTGGCCGGGCACGAAGTTGCGCTTTTCGATGGCGCATTTTTCCGTAAAACACCGGAGGCCTTTGAGGAAAAGCTTCATGCCCTCCCGACGGCACAACCGGCAAACTGCTTCACGATGTCTTGCCAATTCTTCTCTCCTTCGCTCCTACTACAAGCAGCCACGATAGATCGTGCAGGTCCGAACTTCGCTACTCAAACGCGCCGGCGCTTCGGCGGGCGGCAACCGTTGTGCGGCACCGGTGTAACGTCCTTGATGGCGTTGATGTGCAAGCCGGAGGATGCTAGCGCGCGGACCGCGGATTCGCGCCCAGCCCCCGGACCTTTCACGCGAACTTCCACCGATTTCATTCCGTACTGATCGCGCGCCACACCCGCCGCCATCATGGCTGCCTGCTGCGCAGCATAGGGTGTGCCTTTGCGCGAACCTTTGAATCCGACCGAACCGGCAGAAGCCCAACTTACAGCGCGACCATCTGGATCAGTAAGTGTCACGATGGTGTTGTTGAAGGTCGCCTGAATGCAGACCACGCCGTGAGGCACCACCCGTTTCTCTTTTTTCTTGCGAAACTCTTTCTTTCGCTTGGTCGGCTTGGCACCCGCTGCCGGGGCAGCGGCTGCATCCTGCGGTTCTTTTGCCACGATTTTTCCTCTCCGCTACGGTTCTTGAAAGCTCCAGGCTCTCCGGCCACCGACGCCGGTAGGAGTGGCGCTAGATCACTTGCGAGCCATCACTTTCTTCTTGGCTGCCACAGCACCCTTGCGCGGGCCCTTGCGGGTACGCGCGTTGGTGTGCGTCCGTTGGCCGCGCACCGGAAGATTGCGGCGGTGGCGCAGCCCCCGATAGCACTGAATTTCGATCAGCCGCCGGATATTCATCTGAATTTCCTTGCGCAGATCGCCTTCGATGCCCCCTTCAGCTTCGATCGCGGCGCGAAGATGGGTCACTTCATCTTCGGTCAGATCCTTGACCCTCTTAGTGGGGTCTACGTTAGCTTTCGCCGCGAGATCGCGCGCGCGCTGCTGACCGATGCCGTAAATCGCCGTGAGGCCGACCCAAAGCCGTTTGTTCGGGGGCAAATCCACACCTGCAATACGGGCCATATTCTTCTCCTAGCCTTGCCGCTGGCGGTGCTTGGGATTGCTGCAAATTACGCGCACAACGCCGCGACGATGAACGATCTTGCACTTCATGCAAATTTTCCTGACCGACGCTCGAACTTTCATTTCCCTAGCTCGACTTTCTCTGATGCTCGGGGCTAAAACCCCGCTTGCTTCTCTGGACCGTCCCCGAAGTCGGAGACCCGGCCGCTACTAGCCCTACTTATAGCGATAGACGATGCGCCCGCGGGTCAGGTCGTAAGGCGAAAGCTCAACGGCAACCTTATCGCCGGCCAGAATGCGAATGAAATTTTTCCGCATTTTGCCCGAAATATGCGCAAGCACCTGATGCTTGTTTTCAAGCTCGACACGAAACATCGCATTGGGAAGTGGTTCGATCACCGTAGCCATCACCTCGATGGCGTCTTCCTTGCCGCTTCCTTCGCCGGGTTTTTTCTTATCGTCTACCGGTTTTTTCGCCATGCGCTCCTTATGTACTGCCCCGCCGGTACGTCTGGACGGGGCTTGAGCTATCCATCACCAACAGGGGCCAGCTGCTTCCTTTGGCCGCGTCAGAATCCAAGGGCCGTTGCAGGTAACAGCGACCGTATGCTCGAAGTGCGCCGAGTCACTGCCGTCGAGTGTCACCGCTGTCCAATCGTCGTCCAGGATGCGGACGGCCGGCCCGCCTGAATTGACCATTGGCTCAATCGCGAGCACCAGCCCCTCTTGCAGACGCGGACCGACTCCCGGCGAACCGTAATTGGGAACCTGCGGCTCCTCATGCATCTTGGTTCCGATGCCGTGGCCCACAAATTCCCGAACAACGGAAAATCCGTTTTCCTCGACCACTTTTTGCACCGCGGCCGAAACATCTCCGAGCCGGTTGCCCACCCGGACTTTTTCAATGGCGCGCTCGAGCGATTCTTGCGTTACGCGCAAAAGCTTTTCGCGCTGGGCTGTGATCTTGCCCACAGGGACGGTCAGCGCGGCATCGGCATAAAACCCATTTAGCTCGACGCCAAAGTCCATCGAGACAATATCTCCCTCGTGGAGCTTTCGCGAGCCTGACGGAATTCCGTGGACGACTTCGTCGTTGATCGAGGTGCACACCGATCCCGGATAACCTCGATAGCCCTTGAACGCCGGATGCGCACGATGCTCGGCCGTATACCGTTCGGCAAACTCGTCCAGATCCTTCGTCGACAGGCCCGGTCGAACCATTTCGCGCATCTTATTGAGCGCGCTCCAAACGATCAGTCCGGCCTGATGCATCTTCTCCAGCTCGGCCGGCGATTTGCAGACTACCATTTCAGCTTCTTCTTGCCCCATTCAAAGCCTGGCGAACGGCGCGATTGACTTCCTGCACGCCAGCGCCCGCATCGATCGCTTCGAGCAGCCCCTGCGCACGGTAGTAATCCGTGAGCGGCTTGGTCTGGCGCTCGTACGCCGCTAGCCTTTCCTTCACAACCTCGGGACGGTCATCGGGGCGCTGCACCAGCTTGCCGCCATCCACGTCGCAAATCCCCTCGATCTTGGATGGCGCATCATAAATGTTGTAAATCTCGCCGCCAATACTGCAGGTACGGCGACCGGACACACGCCGCATCAGCTTGTCCTCACTGACCACAAAATCGATCACCAGCGGCTTGGGAAAGCCCCGGCTTTTGAGAATCCCATCGAGCACGCTCGCCTGCGCCAGCGTTCTCGGGAATCCATCAAACACAAAACCCTGCGCGCAGTCGGGACGCGACAATCTTTCCTCCACCATCTTCATGACCAAGTCGTCCGGAACCAGGTCACCGCGCTCCATGATCGGCTTCACCATGTTGCCGAGTTCCGTGCCGCGGCTGATCGCATCGCGGAACATATCCCCTGTCGAAAGATGAGGTAGGCCATAGCTTTGTGCGATCTGCTTTGCCTGGGTGCCCTTCCCGGCGCCGGGAGGCCCCAAAAAAATCACTGCCCGCTTAAGAGCCATGGTCTCCGCCAGATCACTTGATCAAACGCGACGACCCCGTACTCGGCCCCTCTTTACAAACCCTTCGTAATTGCGCATCACCAGCTGCGCTTCGAGCTGCTGCACTGTGTCCATGGCCACGCCCACAACGATCAGCAGCGACGTGCCGCCGAAGTAGAACTGCACATTCAGCCCGTCTAAAATGAACCGTGGCGCGTGGGTGTCAAACCAGTTGCCAAGGGGACCCCACAAGTGCTGCAAATGAATGCCAGAGATCATCCATTCCGGGATTAGGCAGACCAGTGCCAGATACGCCCCGCCCACCAGAGTGAGGCGCGAAAGTATCTTGTTAATATACTCCGACGTGTTCCGGCCCGGACGGATGCCGGGGATGAACCCGCCATACTTGCGCATGTTGTCCGCCAGTTCCGTAGGGTTGAAAATGATTCCCACATAGAAAAAGGCGAAAAAGATGATCAGCGCGACATAAACCAACGTATAGAGCGGCTCTCCCCAGGCAATCGTCTTGCCGAATTTCTCGAACAACGGCGACTTGCTCTGGAAGAGCAAGGCCAGTGTCTGCGGAAACGTGAGCAGCGAGCTTGCGAAGATCGGCGGAATCACGCCGCCGGAGTTAACCCGCAGAGGCAAATAGGTCATTTGGCCGCCCATCACCTTGCGGCCCATCACGCGCTTCGCGTACTGTACCGGAATGCGCCGCTGCCCGCCCTCGACAAAGACAATGAAGGCCACCACCGCGGCCATCAGAGCGAGAAGGGCTATCAAAGCGATGCCGGTGAACGAACCCCACTGACCATTGACGGCCTTATCCCACAGATCCTTAACCGCGCGTGGCAGGCCAACGATGATGCCGGCAAATATGATGAGTGACATGCCGTTTCCGATTCCGCGGTCGCTGATCTGCTCGCCTAGCCACATGATGAAGGCGGAGCCGGTCGTCAGGGTTAGCATTGTCATCAGCGTGAAACGGATGCCCGGGTGATAAACGAGCGACCCACCGCCCAGGGACTGCGACTGAAGCGTGCGCGCAATGGCAAAGGATTGAAACGCGCTCAGAATGATCGTGAGGTAGCGCGTGTACTGAGTAATCTTGCGGCGGCCAAGTTCGCCCTCCTTCTGCAGGCGCTCGAGATAGGGCCAGACAACCACCAGCAACTGCAAGATGATCGACGAGGTGATGTAGGGCATGATCCCGAGGGCGAAAATCGTCAAGCGACGGAAGTTGCCACCGCTGAACAGGTCGATAATGCCGAGTACGGAGCCGCGATTTTGCTCGAAGATGCGCTGGAGGGCGTCCGTATTGATCCCCGGAGTGGGAATGAACGCCCCGAGACGATATACGGCTAGCAGACTCAGCGCGAAAAGGACGCGCTTGCGCAGGTCCGGCGTCGCAAAAATATTCCGAAATGCTTCGACCAGCTTTCTCATGACAAAACTTCGGTTTTCCCTCCGGCCTTGGCGATTTTCTCCGCAGCCGATTTGCTGAAGGCATGAGCGCGCACGGTTAGCGCAACCTTTAGTTCGCCGTCACCCAAAATCTTAACGCCGTCGCGCGGGGCGCGTAGAATGCCTCGTTCGGCGAGCAATTCGGGTGTGACGGTTTCGTCTGCTGCGAACTCGTTGAGCGCCGACAGGTTGACTACCGCAAAGGTTTTCGAGAACGGCGCGGAAAAACCGCGCTTGGGAAGGCGGCGATGCAGGGGCATCTGCCCGCCTTCGAATCCGGGACGCCGAGAATAGCCGCGCCGCGACTGCTGGCCTTTGTTGCCGGCGCCCGCCGTCTTGCCCATTTTCGAGCCCATACCCCGGCCTACGCGAACCTTGCGGTGGCGAGAACCGCGTGGCGGTTTCAAGTTTGAAAGTGTCGGTGTAGCCATTTGGGGGTCAATCCTCAATCTTAACCAAGTGGTGGACTTTCGCGATCATGCCGCGCGTCTCGGGATTATCGGGGCGCTCGATGACCTGCTGCATACGGCGGAAGCCGAGGCCGCGAATCGTTTGCCGCATATCACGCGGACAGCCAATAAAGCTACGCACCCAGCGAATTTTCAGCGTGCCGGACTTTTTCCTGGTAGCCATAGGTTTAGGAGTTCGCTGTCGAAGTCGCAGCCGCTTCTTCTGCGCCCACCTTGCCGCGCGTTTCCGCAACTTTCGAGGCGTCTTTCAAGTGCAAGAGCGCGTCGAAGGTTGCTTTGACTACATTGTGCGGGTTCGACGTGCCAAGCGATTTGGTCAACACGTTTTGAATTCCCGCAACTTCCATGACCGCACGGACTGGTCCACCCGCGATGACACCGGTGCCTTCGGGCGCCGGCTTCAGCAGCACCTGGCCCGATCCGTAAGAGCCGACTACCTGATGCGGGATCGTCGAGCCCTTGAGATTGAGCCTGACCATGTTCTTTTTGGCCTGCTCGATCGCCTTGCGAATGGCCATGGGAACCTCGCGAGCTTTGCCCATGCCAAATCCAGCGTGGCCGCCTTGATCACCGACCACAACAAGCGCTGAGAAGCTCAGGTTCTTGCCGCCCTTTACAACTTTGGTCACGCGATTAATCGAAACGACTTGATCTTTCAAGTTAGCCTGATTGGCCGACAACGGCCGACGAACCGCAAGCGTGTCTTTGAGTTCTTGTTTCGGCATGACTCAGAATTTCAGGCCCGCTTCACGGACCGCCTCCGCAAGTGCTTGCACACGACCGTGGTATTGGTAGCCGCCGCGGTCGAAAACAAGACTCGCAATGCCCTTCGCCTTCGCGCGCTCGGCAATGACCTTGCCGACCACTTTCGAAGCGGCGATGTTGCCGCCGCCTTTAATCGTCGCACGGACCTCTTTGTCGAGCGAACTTGCAGAAACGAGCGTGCGCCCGGTAGCGTCGTCAATCACCTGCGCGCGAATATGACGGCTCGAGCGATGTACGCAAAGCCGGGGGCGCTCTGGCGTGCCCGTGACGCGCTTGCGCATGCGCAGGTGAATGCGCTCCCGATGCGCCGCACGCGATAATCTTCTAACGGATACTGCCACTCTGGTTCTCCTTTGGCGACGGAATTACGCAGCCGCCGTCTTGGCGCCGGCCTTGCCGGCTTTTTTCTTGAGCCGCTCACCTGTAATGCGAATACCCTTTTGCTTGTACGGATCAGGTGGACGCAGCGCTCGCAGATTGGCGGCGATCTGGCCAACCTGTCCCTTGTCCGCACCTGAAACAACCAAATGCGTCAGCTTATCAACCGCGATCTGAATGCCTTCCGGGATCGGAAACTCAATTGGATGTGAAAAACCGAGCGCAATCACCAGATTCTTGCCCTTCACTTCGGCACGATAACCGACGCCAACGATATCGAGCTCCTTTTTGAATCCCGTCGTGACGCCGGAAACGGCATTGGCGACCAGAGCGCGGGCCAGACCGTGCAGTGCCCGGTGTTCCTCGGTTCCGCGCTTGGCAATCAAAGTCGAGTCCTTCTGCTCAAACTGAATTCCGCGCGGCACTCGAACAGTCAGCTTGCCTTTCGGGCCCTGGACGTCAACGGTGCCGTCCTTGATCTGAATCTTCACGCCCGACGGAACTTGAATCAGCTTGTTTCCAATTCGCGACATAATTCTCTCTGAACCTCGCCAACCAAACTTCCTACCAAACTTCGCAAAGCAGTTCCCCGCCCAGACCCTCTTTGCGAGCAGCCTGACCGGTCATGATCCCGCGAGGCGTGGAAAGAATGACGATGCCCATCCCACCCACGACCGGGCGAATTCCGGTCTTGCCGGTATAGCGACGAGAGCCGGGGCGTGAAACCCGCTGAAGATCGGTGATCACGCTGCGCCGGTCGGGGGTATAGCGCAGGAAGATGCGCAGTGTCCGCTTGCCCTTTTCGTCCGCCACTTTGAAGTTGGCGATATAGCCTTCATCCTTGAGGATGCGCGCGATCTCGACTTTGAGTTTCGAGGATGGCACGTCCACGCGCGGGTGTCGCGCGCGGCTGCCATTGCGGATGCGCGTCAAAAGATCGCCGATCGGATCTGTGGTCATTCGCCCCTCACCAACTTGCCTTCACCACGCCGGGAATTTCTCCCTTGAGCGCGAGACCGCGAAAACAGATGCGGCACATGTGGAACTTGCGCAGGAAACCGCGCGAGCGTCCGCAGATGCGGCAGCGGTTACGCTGGCGAATCTTGTTGAATTTCAGCTTCCGTCTTGTCTTCGCAAACTGACTGGTTCGAGCCATTCTGGTTCGGCCTCCTTAAGAGCCTTGGGCGCGGAAGGGCACGCCGAGCAGCTTTAGCAACTCGCGCCCTTCTTCGTCACTGCGGGCCGTCGTGGTAATGGTGATGTTCATGCCCTTGATCTTGTCTACGCGCGTGTAATCAATCTCCGGGAAAACCAGCTGGTCACGCAGGCCCAACGTGTAGTTCCCCCGGCCATCGAATGAGTTTGGCGGCAAGCCTTTGAAGTCGCGGACTCGCGGGAAGACAACGGCCGTCAGCCGGTCGAGAAATTCGTACATGCGTTCGCCACGCAGGGTGACCATGCAACCGATGGGCATGCCTTTGCGAATTTTGAAATTCGCAATGGACTTCTTGGCCCGCGTAATCACGGCCTTCTGACCCGCAATCTGGGCAAGCTCCGCGGCAGCCGTATCCAGCAGCTTTACATTCTGGCTGGCTTCACCCAGTCCGATGTTCACCGTAACTTTGGCGACCCGCGGAACGGCCATGGTGTTCGTGTAGCCGAAGCGCTTGGTCAGCGCGGGTACCGCCTCTTTGCGGTATTTGTCATGTAGACGGCTCAGCATTCTTTATCGCCTCAAATCAATGTTCGAAGGTGGCATTGCAACGGCGGCAAGTGCGTACTTTCGTGCCGTCCGGCAGCTGGGTGTGCCCGGCGCGCGTATGCTTGCCACAGCTCGGACAAACGAGCATCACGTTTGAAATGTGAATCGGTCCTTCTTTGTCCACGATGCCGCCGCGAATGTTCTTTGACGGGTTCGGCCGCGTGTGCCTCTTAATGATGTTCGCGTGCTCGACGGTAACGCGGCGGCTCTCTGGATAGACGGCCAGCACTTTGCCGGTCATGCCCTTTGAACGGCCGCTCATCACTTTCACCGTATCGCCGCGGCGAATGCCGACTGCGCCCTGGGTGGTTCTTGTCATGGCTACCACACTTCCGGTGCAAGCGAGACGATCTTAGTGAAATTCTTGTCGCGCAGCTCGCGGGCTACCGGCCCGAAAACGCGCGTTCCGATCGGCTCGTTCGCTTCATTGATGAGTACAGCTGCGTTGTCGTCAAACCGAATGTAGGTGCCATCTTTGCGCCGTTGCTCTTTACGCGTGCGCACGACCACCGCGCGCACGACTTTGCCCTTCTTAATTTGACCTTCGGGCGCGGCCTCTTTCACCGCTGCCGTGATGACGTCGCCAAGGCTGGCCGTGAGTCCCGCGTCCCCTCCCAGTGGGAGGATGCAGGTGATCTGACGGGCGCCGGAATTGTCCGCTACGGTTAGCCACGTCCGCATCTGAACCATTGTGGTGCTCCTATAAATTCGTTCGAATTCAGACTGCACGTGTCGAACGTGCGATGATTTCCTTGAGCCGCCAGCGCTTCAATTTGGAGAGCGGACGCGTCGAGGCAATGCGCACGATATCGCCGACCCGAGCCTCCCCCGATTCATCATGCGCGTAATACTTCTTGGCCGAGCGCACCACCCGCCGGTACAGAGGATGCTGCGTCGTGCGAGTGACCTTCACCACGATCGTCTTCTGCATCTTGGCGCTGGTCACCACTCCGAACACTTCCTGGCGCGCACCGCGCTCGCGAGACTTCTCGGCTGCCGTCGTCGACCCTTCCGCTTGGTTTGCCATTAAGTCTTCCTCAGTTGCGTCTCGCGCAGAAGTGTTTTTACTCGCGCGAGGTCTTTTCGTGCTTCCCGCAGCTTCTTTACACCTTCGGTTTGGCCGGTGGAAACCTGAAAGCGCAGCCGAAAAATCTGCTCGGCAAGGTCGCCTTCTTGCGTTTCCAACTCCGTGGCGCTCATCTCTCGATATTTCTCGACCTTGCGCGCCATTTAGAGCTCCTCGCCGCGGGTAATGAACTTCGTCGCAATCGGTAGTTTCTGCGCGGCAAGCTCCATCGCCTCAGTAGCTGAGGCGAGATCGACTCCGGCCATCTCGAACATCACGCGGCCGGGCTTGACAACTGCCACCCAGCGCTCCGGTGGGCCCTTGCCCTTGCCCATACGGGTTTCAGCCGGTTTCTTGGTGAACGGCTTATCCGGGAAGACGCGGATCCAGAGCTTGCCTCCACGCTTGATGAAGCGAGTGATGGCGACGCGCGCCGCTTCGATTTGGCGATCAGTAATCCAAGCCGGCTCGAGCGCCTTAAGTCCGTACTCACCAAACGCAAGTGAGCCGCCCCGCCACGATTTTCCCGTACGCCGGCCGCGCTGTTGTTTTCGATACTTCACCTTCTTGGGCATCAACATGACAGTTCCTGATCCTTAACCTGGCGCGCCTTCTGCAACCGCCTTACTGCGCGGCGGCACCTTCTCGCCCTGATAGATCCAGCACTTGACGCCGATGACGCCGTAGGTCGTCTGGGCTTCGGCCGTGCCGAAGTCAATATCCGCTCGCAGCGTCTGCAAAGGGAGTCGCCCTTGCAGGTACCACTCCTTGCGCGCGATTTCGGCGCCGTTCAAGCGGCCCGCGACACGGACCTTGATTCCCTTGCAACCGAAGCGCAGCGCCGAATCTACTGCCTTGCGCATCGCCCGGCGGAATGCCACTCGCTTCTCAAGCTGTAGAGCGATCGATTCCGCTACCAGTGTGGCATCGAGTTCCGGCCGGTGGACTTCCTGAATGTCAATATGTACCTCGCGATTGGTGCGCTTTTGGACTTCTGCCTTGAGCTTGTCGATTTCCGAACCCTTACGGCCAATAATGATCCCGGGACGCGCCGTGTAAATCCGCACGACGAGCTTATTGGCAGCGCGTTCAATATCAATCGCGTCAACGCCCGCAGACTTCAGCCGGTCCTTCAGCTGCTTTCGCAAAATCACGTCCTCGTGCAAGAGGTCGGCGTATTCCTTCTTCGCAAACCAACGCGAACGCCAGCCTTTGTTGTAGCCCAGACGAAACCCGTACGGATGTGTTTTCTGGCCCAAACCCGCCTCCTACTTCTTTTTTTTCTGAGCTTCCTTGGCGCGTTTCTCGATCGCCTTTCGTGCACGCCGCACTGCACCCTTAACGCCCTTCGACGCTTGTTCTTCCGCCACCGCCGCCGCGACGCGGTCCGCGGCCGCCCGGTGATGTTCCGCCACCTGGACGACGATGTGGCTGGTGCGCTTCTGATAGCGGAAGCCGCGTCCCATCGGCGCCGGACGCATGCGCTTCCAACGCGGCCCGTCGTTGACAAAGCAGCGGGTGACGTAGAGCTGGTCAACATCGAGCGGCGTGCCCGCATCGTCGGCCTTGCGCTCGGCATTGGCAATCGCGCTACGCAGTGTCTTCTCGATTTCCTTTGCTATCCGCTTCTTGGTGAACCGGAGCGTCTGCAAGGCGTCTTCTGCACGCAGGCCGCGAATAAGGTCGACAACCAAGCGCGCCTTTTGAGGCGATACCCGGATAAACCGCGCGTTCGCCATTCCTTCGATCTGGTTTTGCGTCGCCGTCGTCGCCATCGTTTAGGCCTTGACTGCGGGGGCGGGCGCCGGGGCGCCGGCCGCTGCCGCGGCTTTTTCCAGCGCCGCCTTCACCCCGTGCCCCTTAAAGCTGCGCGTGGGAGCAAACTCCCCGAGCTTGTGTCCCACCATCTGCTCGGTGATGTACACGGGAATGAACTTCTTCCCGTTGTGCACCGCAATGGTGTGTCCCACCATCTCGGGAAGAATGGTCGAGCGGCGCGACCATGTCTTCACGACTTTCTTTTCGTTGCGGGAGTTCATCGTCTCCACTTTCTCCTGCAAGTGGAGATCGACAAACGGACCCTTTTTGAGCGAGCGTGCCATTCGCTTTCTATTCCTCCACCCTGCGCAACTTCACCCATTGCGCCCGGCGCATTTTTCGAAACCCGCGTACCGGCCCGGGGACACGGTGCGAAAGCGGGCAGAAAGGACATACAAAACGAGTCCCCTGTGCGTTCGGGATTTTGTCAACAATCACCGACCAGCCCGGTTTGCACAGACGGAACTGGACCTGCGGCGCCGGCGCGAATTTCGAAGCCAGCTTGCCCCCCGGCTTCGTACCCGGTTTTACAGTGCGCCGCGAAACGGCTTTGCGGGCGCGGGTGGCTCGCCGCGTTGCTGCACGTCGAGACGTTCTCATGGCTGCCATAGGGATACCCTCTATCCCCCGCCGCGCCGGGTTCATGTTTACTCTCCAGTTTTCTTATGCTCTTCATGCGCGCCCAGAATTTCCGAGCGCGACCGCGCAACTCGTCATGGCTCACTGCGCTATCCTCGAGGCCGATCACGCGGCCCGAGGGTCACCCTACCTAGGCTTTACGCCTTTCCACAATGAGCCGATCGCTGGGACGCTTCTTCCGAGTCTTGGCGCCCAGAGTTGGAAATCCCCAGGGTGTCTGCGGGTGGTTGCCCTTAACGCGGCCTTCGCCGCCGCCATGCGGGTGATCCACCGGGTTCATCGCTACGCCGCGAACTGTTGGCCTGCGCCCGTGCCATCGCGTGCGACCCGCCTTGCCATAGGTCACATTCTCGTGGTCCAGATTGCCGAGCTGGCCAACCGTAGCCATGCAATTGACGCTGAATTTTCTCACTTCGCCCGAAGGCAACTTGATGAGCGCCACATCACCTTCTTTGCTCAGCAGTTGCGCTGCGCCGCCGGCCGCGCGGACGATCTGTGCGCCCTTGCCGGGGAACAGTTCGAGATTGTGAACCATCGTCCCCGGCGGAATGTGCCGGATCGTCAACGCGTTGCCCGGCAAAATATCTGCCCCTTCCCCGCTTTGAACCGTCATGCCAACCTCGAGACCCACGGGGTGCAGGATGTAGCGTTTTTCGCCGTCCGCATAATGGAGCAACGCGATGCGCGACGAACGATTCGGATCGTATTCGATGGCGGCAACTTTGGCCGGGATTCCAATCTTGTCGCGACGGAAATCGATTGTGCGGTACTTGCGCGCATGACCGCCGCCGCGATGCCAGCTGGTCACCTCGCCGTGCGCATTGCGCCCACCCGTGCGCTGCTTCGGTTCGGTCAGCGACTTTTCCGGCGCTTCCTTGGTGATTTCGCTCTTATCGAGCATGGTGAGGAATCGCCGGGCCGGAGTGTACGGCTTGAAGGTTTTTAGTGCCATCGTTGCCTCATACTCATCCTTCCGAAAAACTACAAATTCTCCGCGTACTCGATCATCTTTTCCCCGGGAGCGAGCCTCACATAGGCTTTCTTCCAATCGCTGCGAAAGCCTTCGAGGCGTCCGCGCCGTCGCAGCTTGCCGTGATAAATCGCGGTCCGTACCTGATCGACTTTGACCTTGAAAATCCGCTGCACGGCTTCCTTAATCTCGGTTTTCGTAGCGTCCGGTGCGACTTCAAAAACCACCGTATGCTGCAGCTCCTTCACGCCGAGGCCTTTCTCGGTGATGATCGGCCGCCGGATGACCTGATAAAGTCTAGTCGCCATCGACTAATCCTTTTTCCGCTTGGGCTTGGATTCGGGCCTTTCTTTCTTCTCAGCCGATTTCCTCACCGCAGGTGGCTTGGATCCGGCTCTCGCCGCTTTCCGCTTTGGCGCCGAAGTCTCAACCGCCGGCTCGCTCGCAGGCGTCTCGGTTGTGCTCGGCGAGTTCGCTGCAGCAGCCTGATCGCTCTTGGCGGCCGATAGCGCGCGACTCAATTTCAGAGCCGCTTCGCGCGAAAGCATCAGATAATCGTGCCGCATCAAGTCGTACGGTTTCAGCGCCGTCGGTGCGACCAAGCTCACCCCTTCCAAATTGCGGCTGGCCCGTTCGAGATTCACATTGCCGCCGTTGTCCACCACCAGAATCGTTCGCGTTTCGTCGTCGAACTTCGCCAGCGCCTCGCGAAATGCCTTGGTCTTGTGAGATTCGAGCACCCAGCCCTCGACAACGGTCAGTTTCGATTCGGCGAGCTTGATCGATAGCGCCGAACGCAGTGCGGCCAAAATCATTTTTTTCGGCAGCGCATAGCTGTAATCGCGCGGCTTGGGACCGTGCACCGTACCTCCATGACGCCATAGCGGCGACCGAATCGAGCCGATGCGAGCGCGTCCGGTTCCCTTCTGACGCCAGAGCTTGCGGCCCGAACCACTCACTTCGCTTTTCTCTTTCGTCTTGTGCGTTCCCGCGCGCTGACCGGCCAAGTGCTGCCGCACGGCTTCATGCAGCAGGTTTTGGTTCACCTTGGCCGAGAACACATCGTCGGCCAATTCGACGGTGCCGACCTTCTTACCATCCAGGTTTTTTACGTCCACGACGGGCATTTTCGTCTCGTCTCTATTTCAGGGTCTATTCCGGTTTACCGAGCCCCTTTGGCTTTGCGAATCACGATGTACCCACCGGCCGGTCCCGGAACTGCGCCGCGGACCAGCAGCAAATTCTCATCGGCGTCAATTTTGACAACGCGCAGATTCTTTGACGTCTTGGTCTCGTTGCCCATATGCCCGGGGAAATGCTGGCCCGGCCACACGCGCGAGGGAAACGAGCTGGCCCCGATGCCCCCGGGCGCGCGATGAAACATCGAGCCATGCGTGTTGTCGCCGCCGCGATAATGCCAGCGCTTCACGCCACCCTGAAAGCCTTTGCCCTTGCTGACCCCGCTGACATCCACATACTCGCCGACTTGGAAACCGTCGACCAAAACGCGATCGCCGGCCTTGGTCTCCTCTTTCGAATCCTCGAGCCGCACTTCGCCGAGGTATCGCATCGGCGCGACGCCAGCCTTTTTGAAGTGGCCGCTCAGCGCCTTGGTAATCCGCTGCGGCTTAATGAATTCCACAAGACCCAGCTGCACCGCTTCGTACCCGTCTTTGTCTTTCCTACGACGCTGCACGACGACGCATGGACCGGCCTGCAGCACGGTGCAGGGAACCGCCGTGCCGTCATCCGCAAAAACCTGCGTCATTCCCAGCTTGATTCCCAGTATGCCGTTGACTCCCATTTCTCTCACTCTTTCATTACTTGGCGGCGTGCTCGCGCCCGAAGGCTTTGATCTCGACGTCCACTCCCGGCGGCAAATCGAGCTTCATCAATGCATCGACCGTATCCGGTGTTGGCTCGAGAATATCGATAAGCCGCTTGTGCGTACGCATTTCAAACTGCTCGCGGGACTTCTTGTCCACGTGCGGCGAGCGCAGCACCGTCCAGCGATTGATCACCGTCGGTAGGGGAATGGGACCAGCGACATCCGCGCCGGTACGCTTGGCCGTGTCCACGATTTCCTTGGTGGACTGATCCAGGATGCGATGATCATACGCCTTCAAACGAATCCGAATTTTTTCTCCGTTAGGCATGATTTACTCGATGACTTCGGCGACGGCGCCGGCGCCGACCGTATGTCCGCCTTCGCGAATGGCGAAGCGCAGTCCTTTCTCAAGAGCCACCGGAGTGATCAGGCTGATTTCCATGGCCA
>Ga0306920_100007042_pt1 | contig 14762 bp, 10 predicted proteins | sample flu12Cox44000170_FD_204666 | JGI IMG/M metagenome (GOLD analysis project Ga0306920, IMG submission 204666) | Lab enrichment of tropical soil microbial communities from Luquillo Experimental Forest, Puerto Rico - flux4day.12C.oxic.44.000.170 (v2)... | ecosystem: Environmental > Terrestrial >... | reverse complement strand
CTTATTGCCTGAACTGGAGCAACTCGATCAAAACCGCGTCACGTTTGAGGAAATCCAACATAATGAGCGGCAGTTGATGATCCACGAACTGTTGAAGACCTACAATCCTCTAACCTGGCCCATGCTTTGGTGGCAAGTCAGACAAATTAATAAGAGCACGGAAGCCAAGCATAACGCAACCGTCGCGCACGAACGGTTGCTCCTGGTCGAATTGGCACTCCGTTGTTACAGGTGCGACCAGGAAAAGGCTCCAAGCCGTCTGGACGAGCTTGTACCGCGCTACCTGCACCAGGTGCCACAGGATCCGTTCAATGCTCTCTCGATGATTTACAAGAGGCAAGGCAATGACTGGCTGCTCTATAGTGTTGGACCGGATGGGATCGATGATGGTGGACAGCCTGCTCCCCATGCCTTCGGCACCCGAGGGGTCAAAGGAGATATTCTTTTCGATTCGCCCTGGTAATTAGTCCAAAAAAGGAAGGGGGCCTCCAGGCCCCCTCGCAGGCTTCGCGAGAAAACCCCAGCGGAGCCGAGGCGGAAGCCTTAGGCGAAGACAATATCTCCGCTTATTCCTGTGTCAAGAGCAGGGTTGGCCATGAATTAAGCTCGAGTTGCTGACTATTCCCGGTGAATCCCCGGGGATTTTTCCGGGGATTCACCTAATTGACCGGCTCATGTCGCAATGGAATGCTTTTTCCGATGCAGGATATGAAGCTGTTGTTCTCCGCGCGAAGCCGCACTCAGATTGAGTGTGTGCGCCAGCAACTCGTTGCGGCGGGCATTCGCTGTGAGGTCCGCAATTTCCCTGTCGATAAACAGGTTAGTGGAACATCCTCGTATCCTGAGCTTTGGGTCCAAGCCAACCCCGATTACCACACGGCCTCCATCCTCTACACGTCTCCGGTTCAATTGCTGCGGCAGAGGGCTATGGACCCACAGTCCCGCTAATAGGTCACATCTTTCACCGGTCTATCTTGAAGGCGGCGGAGCCGGTGGCGGCGCTTCATTGACATCACGTATTGCGGCCCGACCCGTAGGTGGCGGCTTGATCGTGATTTCGTTAAGTACTTGGGTTACGCCCTGCACACCCGAGGCGATCTGGGCGGCCCGCTGCCGCTGCGCCTCCGTGTCAACGAATCCTGTGAGCTGAGCGTTCCCGTTGTAAACACTGACGTTCACGTCCGGAAACTTAAACTCGGCATCGTGGCTTAGTGCTGAATTCACATTATGCGCAGTCATTTTGTCATTGATCGCCTGCCCCGTTGAACGGTCGTTCGACGAGCAGCCGGTGGCCAGTGCCAATGCCAGAAGTGAGGCTGCCCCCAATGCGTTAAGTGTTTGAATATTGATTCTCATTCTATTTGTTTCTCCCTGGCTGCCCACACGAATTCGCCCTTAACATCGGCCAGGGCTGCCTCTGGGCCATAGGGTATTGCCCGGGTTCATGCAGCGTAAAACCGATATTATATCTCGCCTGCGTGGGCATTCGATGTCACCCTAAGTCTCAGCATGCGCGAACACCTTAAAAGGGTTCTAGAGATAGCCCGGCCCTACCGGACTCGACTTATGTTGGGTCTGTTGTGCGGCTTTTTGTCGGGTCTTTTATCCCCGACGCTGGGCCTCTCCTTGAAGATTGCGGTGGATACGGTGTTCCCGCTGGACACAGCCGCGTCAAATGTCGCTTCAGCCAACATTGGAGCGACAACGGCCTCTACGGCAGCTGGAAAAAACGCTTCGTCCGGCAAGGCGCTTAGTTCATACGTGCCTGGCTTTCTGCAGCGGACTTTGGACAAGCTCGGGGCATGGGCACGCCCGGCAGGTGCACCTTCCCGAACCCGGCTGCTGTTGGTAATCGGCTTCATACCCGCCTCGATGTTTGTCAGAAGCCTCCTGGCGTACCTTAACACCTACCTGCTGTCATGGGTGGCGATCCGCTCGGCCAATGATCTTCGAGTGCGTCTGTTCCGCCATCTGATCCATTTACCTTTGCGATTTTTCAATCGTGCGAGCACCGGCGATCTTATGACCCGGATTGATGGGGCTATGGCCGTGCATAGCACAATTAAGGATGCCTTCGGTGTCATCATCCGCGAACCCGTCACTATCGTTTGTTTAGTCGTGACGTTGATCCTGATGAATTGGCAATTGAGCTTTTTCACTCTGCTGGTCTTTCCTCTCTGCCTGATCCCGATCGGTCTTTTCGGACGAAAATTCCGCAGATCCAACAAGGGAATCCATTCCAAATACGCCAGCTTGAACACTGTGATGCAGGAATCCTTCACGGGAATTCGGGTGATCAAAGGATACAATCTCGAATCAGTGGTGGTGGAGGAATTCCAGAAGGCCGCACAGACCATTACCAGCTTTTTTATGCGCGCCGTGCGGGCCGGCGAACTTCCCGGTCCGCTCATCGAGTTCATCGGCAGCATTGGGGTCGCTCTGGTCTTTGCTTACTTTGCGTTCTTCTCGGCTGACCGTGCTCCAGCCGGCAACATGCTGGCGTTTTTCTTCCTCGTCTTCAGCCTGTATCAGCCGTTGAAGAATCTCAGCCGCCTGCATCATCAACTGGACATTGCCAAGCAATCCCTTGATCCCGCCTATGATTTGCTGTCCAGGCAAAGCAGTCTCCCCGAACCGGCAAATCCCCCCAAACTCGAAGCGCATGGCGTGCCCATCCGGTTTGAGAACGTGAACTTTTCCTACGGCGAAAAGCCCGTGCTGCACAATATCAATCTGACAATTCAACCTGGTCAGATGGTGGCGCTGGTGGGAAGGACCGGCTCCGGCAAAACCTCAATTGCCAATCTGCTGTTGAGGTTCTACGACCCGACGGGAGGAGCAATTCTGGTCGGTGATACGGACATCCGTTCGGTTTTGTCCCGCGACCTTCGTTCGAACATCGCGGTGGTGACCCAGGAAACCATTTTGTTTAACGACACTATTCGCCGCAATATCGGCCTCGGCCGGTCCGGTGCAACCAACGAGGAAATAGAGGAGGCCGCTCGGCACGCTTACGCCGACGGCTTCATCCGCGATAAAGTGCGCGGTTACGAAACTGTCGTCGGTGAAAAAGGAGCCAACGTTTCCGGAGGTCAACGGCAGCGCATTGCTATTGCGCGTGCGATCCTGCGCAACGCCCCGATACTGATCCTGGACGAGGCTACCAATGCGCTGGATCCTGAGGCGGAAAAAATTGTTCAAACCGCGCTGGAGGAACTGGCCAAAGGGCGCACGACCATTTGCATTGCACACAGGCTGTCCACAATCCAAAACGCCGATCTGATCGTTGTGCTGGATAACGGCAGGATTGTTGAGACCGGGACACACGACCAGTTGCTGCAAGCCAGGGGCGTGTACTGCAAGCTGTACGAGCTTTCGTTCGAGCCGGCTACCGCTTGAGGCCGGTTTAATGGCTGGAGGTTAACACCAGCACTTGCTCCAAGGTTGAGACGCCGTCGCGCACCCGATCCAGCGCCACCATGCGGAGCGTGCGCATTCCCTGCCCGATGGCAATTTTGCCCATCTCCCGGGAGTTGGCGCGCGCGATGATGAGCTTGCGCAGCTCGTCTGAGACCGTCATGGCCTCAATAATTGCGAGTCGGCCGGCATACCCTGTGTTTTTGCAGCGCTCACAGCCACGCCCGCGGAACAGAGTAACTCCGTCGAAGATGCTTGGGTCGATCGACAAGTCCTGGTACATCTTGGACGGATACGTCACTGGCTCTTTACAGTGCGAGCAGATACGGCGCATAAGCCGCTGTGCGCAGGCCAAAATCACCGAGGAGGAAATAAGGAACGGCGCGATGCCCATGTCGTCCAGCCGCGCGATAGCTCCCGGAGCATCGTTACAGTGCATGGTGCTCAGAACTTGATGGCCCGTCAACGCGGCCTCAACGGCAATTTCCGCCGTTTCGGTATCGCGAATTTCACCGATCATAATGATGTCGGGGTCCTGACGGAGAATGGAACGCAAAGCGTTGGCAAAGGAGAGGCCAATCTCTTTTTTGACCGGTACCTGGTTAATGCCGGGGACCTGGAATTCCACCGGATCTTCTACTGTAATAATGTTATAGACCGGATTATTCAGTTCGTTGAGCGCGGAGTACAAAGTCGTCGTTTTGCCTGAGCCTGTTGGCCCGGTAACCAGGATAAGTCCGTGCGGGGCATCGATAGCGGTTTTGAATTGATGAAAGGTTTCCGCATCCAAGCCCAGCTTATCGACGCTGGCCGAAAGATTGGATTTATCCAACAAGCGCAACACAATCTTTTCTCCATGCACAGTGGGCATGATGGAGACACGCAGATCGTATTCTTTTCCTCCCACACGAATGCGCATGCGCCCGTCCTGGGGTAGCCGTCGCTCGGCGATGTCCAGGCTGCTCATAATTTTGAACCGGGAGGCCAGCGCCAGCTGCATCGCCTTGGGAGGTGGCGTAGCATCCGTCAGCACGCCGTCGATGCGGTAGCGCAAGCGCAACGCTTTCTCGAACGGTTCGATATGCACGTCACTGGCCCGGTCCTTTACCGCCTGAACCAAAATCAAGTTGGCCAGCTTGATCACCGGCGCCTCCTCGCTGGAAGCAGCCAGTTGGTCCAGGTTGACCTCTTCACTCGCCTCGCGGGATACCTCGATGTTTTCGTCGTTCTCCTGGCTCTCGGCCTGCTTCTTGGCCGCGTCCTTGATAATATCTTCCATACTGCCGCTCCGTGCGGCATCGATATGGTTGAGCTTATCAAGGATTGCCTTCTCCGAAGCAATCAGCGCGGCCACTTCCAGCTTGGTGATGCGCCGGACGTCATCTATGGCAAGGACGTTTAGCGGGTCGGCCATCGCCAGGAACAGCTTGTTCTCCAGCCTTGAAACGGGGACTACCTTATAAGAATTGGCAACCTCACGGGGCAACAGGTCGGCTACTTCCAGTGGAATGCTGATTCTTGGAAGGTTTACGGGGGGTACATTCAGCACCCGCCCCATCGAGATGGCCATGTCCTGCTCGCTTACGTAGGATTTTTCCAACAAAAGCTTGAGCAACCGCGTGCCTTCCTTTTTCTGCTGTTCCAGCAGCTCTTCTACCTGCTTGGCCGTTAGCAACCCGTCTTCGACCAGGGCGTCTGCGATACGTTCACCGAATGTTTTGACCGGAGGCATGGGTTTAACGGAAGGTTTTCCGAATGTATTTAGTCAGCTCGACCGGGGGAACCAGATACCAAAGCAAACGCTGGTGGATTGCCGCGGCTAATTCGCGTGCCGCTTGCTGGTTGAAAGGATTGGCAGTGGCGACCAGGATCGATTTGCTCATCCGGTCAAAAGGCAACACGCACCAGCGTTGGCACGTCGCAGCTGGAAAGGTCCGAGCTAACTCGATGTCAATGTCGTAAAGCTGGAGCGGCAGGTACGCGAACCGGGATTTATCAGACAAAAGCTTTAGAGACTTCTCCGCCGGCAGAATTCCTTTGTCAGCAAGTACCTGAATGAAAGGCTCAACTACTGTCCCCGGCGACGGAACGTTGGCCGAGGGCCAGCACAAATCGAAATCACCCTGGGTGATGATCTTCGAGTCAACGAACAGTTTGTGCATTGTCCGTCGGCCATCTTCAACGTCTACATGGGTGCTCTTGCCATTTCCGTTGGTGGCCGGTTTAGTCAGTATGAGGGTGTCGCCCGATTTTTTGGCCGGAGTTTCGGGTGTGCCCTCAATTGGAAAATTGTTCGCCTTGCTTTCGATTTCTTTGAGCGCCGCCTGAACATCTTTATCGTTGGGGTGGCGTTGGAGAACAGTTTCGTACTCCAGAATCGCTGAGGACAACTGCCCCATCTGGACGTACGCCTGAGCAATTCGCTTGGACGTGCCGATCACGTCGGTCTCGCGTCCGAGTTTGGAGTAGGCTTCCTTGAGGATTTCGAGAGACTGGTAGTCCTGAGGCTGAGACTGAGTGATTACCTCGAACATCTCAACTGTTTGCGCCAGTTGAGCTTCCTCACTCGGAGTTAATGTGCTCACCATGTTATCTAAGTTGGCCCAGTTACCTTATTTCAACCCATCCACAGCTTGTCACAAAGCATCGCCAAATCTGCTTTTGGGACCAGGCAAGGTCCGTAATAGCAAACTTCTGGCCATGTTATATTTGAAACACTCGGGTTTTGTCGTTTACGCCCAAACTTTCAAAGAAAAGGCGCGATTCCCTAAAGTTTCAGCCCGCAAAAACGCAACGATGCCGGATTGGGTTAGATGCAGTGACAAGGTTCCGGACACTTTTGCCCAAAATTCGCACTCACGAAGTTGATTTCTGGCAGGAACTCACCAATTCTAATGGGCCACGAGTAACCTGGCCTGGAAAACCCCAGCCATGCCCGGTTTCGGCTGGACTAGACAACGATGCAGTCATTTGTCCCAGTTATGGTCCCACAACCGGGGGCGCGTCTGGCGCGCTTTGTGGGCGATCGCATTCAATTTCGCCTGGAAGATCGGGACTTGGGCGAGCCGCCAGCCGGCTGGCGAGCCTTGTTGCGGGCCAACCTGGGCCGAGGGAGCGATCTACGTCGCGAGATCCTTGAGGCGCACACCCGTGCACTCACCCCAGCAGGTGGGTCCTGGCGTGATATCCCTATGACTCGGCAAGGCCGCGGCTGGTCATTGGAACTGCCCCTCGCCGAGGTTGGCTATTTTCGAGCCAAAGCGTATGCCGCGGACACACGCGGTTGGCAACACTGGCCGGAAGGACCCGATATAGGGATCTCTGTCCATCCCGATAAGTACAGAACAGGCAATATCCTTTATTGTGCTTTTACTCGATTATTCGGGGCGGCCCCAGCGATTGATGCCACTGATGCCAAGGGGGCTTTGGTACGGACGAGTTTGGACAAAGCCGGATATGCCATTATCCCACCTTCCGGCAAACTGCGAGACCTGACCAGGCAGTTGCCTCATATCCTCGATGAGCTGGGATGTCGGATATTGCATTTACTACCCGTCAGCCCGACGCCGACAACCTACGCACGTTTTGGCCGCTTTGGCAGTCCTTATGCCGCGTTGGATTTGACCGGAATTGACCCTGCACTCGTGGTTTTTGACAAACGAAGCACTGGCGTGGATCAGTTTCGCGAATTGACCTACGCCGCGCACCTGCATGGCGCAGCGGTGTTCCTGGATATTGTCATCAACCACACAGGCTGGGGGTCGGTCCTGCAAGAACGCCATCCCGAATGGTTCTTGAGGCAGCCAGATAACACTTTCATCAGCCCCGGGGCTTGGGGTGTTACCTGGGAGGATCTGGTCGAATTGAAACACCAAAACGTCGACCTCTGGGACGAACTCTCGGAGATCTTTTTGACCTGGTGCGCTCGGGGAGTCGATGGGTTTCGGTGCGACGCCGGTTACAAAGTGCCCGTTCCTGCATGGCAGTACATCGTCGCCAGAGTCCAAAGGGAATTCCCCGATACCATTTTCTTTCTGGAAGGATTAGGTGGCGCCTGGGAAACAACTGAGGCCCTGCTGACCGAAGGCGGGATGCAGTGGGCCTATTCTGAACTTTTCCAAAACTATACTGGCGCGGCTGTCGCTGGATATCTCGACCATTGTTTGCAACAGACACCGCGCGTCGGATTGTTAGTGCATTATAGCGAGACGCACGATAACGACCGGCTTGCTGCTCAAGGCCGCGCCTGGTCTTTGCTGCGGAATCGGCTCTGTGCCCTTACCAGTTCCGCCGGGGGATTCGGCTTTACCTGCGGCGTCGAGTGGCTTGCGGCCGAAAAGATCAGGGTTCACGAGCGAACCTCGATGAACTGGGGCTCCGCCGAAAATATAACTTCTGAACTCGGCAAACTGAATCAATTGTTGGCCGACCATCCGGCGTTTTTCGATGGCGCACGCCTGACTCGAATTAGCCCGGCCGATTCATCGATCTATGCGCTTCTGCGCGAATCGGAAGAGGGCGTGGACCCGGTAGTCGTTCTGGTTAATACATCAATGGATCGTGCTGGTTCCATTGGTTTGCTTCTAGGCGCTCCGAGCCGAGACGCTGCCCCATCGAGGGCATTAAAAGAGCCTCCCCTTGCTCCTCCACGTGATGGAACACTGGCGCTCATGACAACCCAGCCGCGCGGCGCGGTTAAACTGGAGCGGCAAGTGCCGGAACTTCCGCGTTGGGTTGACCTTCTTGGACAGTCGCTTCCCCGGACGGAAACCGCGCGTGATGGCACCGTGATTTTTCAACTTCCAGCTGCTGCGGCTTACTGCTTGTCTCCGTTGCCCTCCCCTCAGGGCTTGCACGGTGAACAGTACCGTCGATCCAGAGCACAGGCGGCGTTCGGTCTGAAAGCCATTAGCGAGCACTGGCCTACCGAAGCCATCCCGAAAATCGACTGGCGTGCGCTCGCCCGGGCCGTGGACCGCGATCCCGCGGGATTCCTTGCCACCATTAGCAGCTGCAACCAAAACGAATTCCCCACCGGGCTCCTGGACACGGCCTCCCCGCCAGCCGTTCCCTTAAATTTTCCACAGGTGGTCACTTGGACATTGCTGGATGCGCGGCGCGTGACACTTGTGCCACACGGTCATTGGTTACTTTTGCAGGACACAGTGCGCTTCCGGGCCAGCCTAAGCCGAAGAGGCGCTAAAACAACTCAGAACGTTGAGTCGATTCTCACCAGTGCCGGCCATGTGGCCTGGTTTCCGCCCAGGCAAATATCAGAGGATGGCATTCTCGCGCTCGAACGCTATGCTGAGAAAGATTCCAACGTTCAAAGCACCGTCCGATTTCTTGCCGCAACGTCTGGGGCTCTTGAAAAATCCCCGTGGCTAACGCCGGAGTCGTTGCGTCCACAAGACCTGGTCCTTCTTACTAACAACCGCGGCGGCATGGCCCGGCTTTGCGTCGATCTTGGCCGCATCAATTCGAAATACGACTGCGTCCTGGGGGCTAATCTTCACCCGACCCTGCCGGTCGACCGGCATGTGCTGGCCAAGCGCCTTCGGGTCTGGGTCAATGCCGATGGCTTCCTCTCGCCGCTGGACTTCCGGAATCTCGCCAGATTCGACCCAGGCCCGCCAGCCCGCTGGCAATTTGTCGCAAACGCGGGCGATGGCCGAACGGTTGAAATTCAAATTTCAGCCATCATGCTGCCTGACCTCAATACCGTTTTGTTCTGTTTCAGTAGGCCCACCGCACAACAGGCCAGTGGCAAACAGTTGCCCGAGACCGCAGACGTGCGTCTTACCGCGCGGCTGGATATCGAAGACCGCGGCTTTCACTCAGAGACAAAGAGGAATGGAGGCGCTGAGTTTCATTTCTCCTCTCACACCAGGGCTGTGCCGGCAGGCCCTGAGCGCGCGAGGCAGGGGGCCGAGTTTGATTCATCTGCCGAAGTCTTTGCCGGATTCTCTTTCACGCCTGCGGCAGATCGTACACTCAGAGTTCTCACTGATGCAGGACAGTATCACTCGCAACCCGAATGGTCCGAAAACATCCCTCATCCAATCGAACAAAGCCGCGGCCAGGTTGGGAGCGGGGATGCTTTCAGCCCAGGCTGGTTCGATTTGCCGTTGAAGCGCGGAGCTCTCGCTTCGCTCGTGGTCACGGCCGATCCCTTCGACCCTGACCCGGCAAAGATCCAAACGTCACGAACCTACTTTGCGGCCTCGGGTAACGAAATCTCAGATGCCGAAGCGCCCGCAGGTTTTGTGGCAGCATCGGGAGACAAAATATACGAGCGGCTTTTGAACGCTGTGCGTGCCTTTGTCGTCAAGCGCGGCACCGGTAAAACAGTAATCGCCGGTTATCCCTGGTTCCTCGATTGGGGACGGGACACCTTTATTTGTGCCAGGGGCTTGCTTGCCGCTGGAATGGCTCAAGAAGTAAAGCAGTTGGTGCTGACCTTTACCCGATTCGAACGCGACGGCACTCTCCCCAACACAATTTTCGGGGAAGACGCGTCCAACCGGGACACCTCTGACGCTCCTCTCTGGCTGGGTTTAGTATGTGAGGAGCTCAAAGTGGCCCTCTCGAATCTTCGTGCCACACCAGATCGGTCGGTGCTCCAGGTGCTCGAGAGTATCGCTCAGAATTACATCAAAGGAACACCTAACGGGATCAGAGTGGACCCCGGCACGGGCCTGGTGTGGAGCCCAAGCCACTTCACCTGGATGGATACCAATTATCCCGCCTGCACTCCTCGCGAGGGTTATCCGGTGGAAATTCAGGCACTCTGGATACGCCTTTTGAGGCAACTAGCTTCGGTGACTCAGGGTTCGCAGCGCGACAAATGGGAAAAACTGGCGACTCAAGCGCAAGCCTCGCTTGAACAACTCTTTTGGCGAGAGACAAAGGGCTACTACGCGGATGTGCTTATAGCCCCTGGCGGACGGCCAGCACACGAGGCGGTAGTGGATGACTGCTTACGCAGCAATTGCCTTCTGGTGGTCAGTCTCGGACTCGCAACCGCTGCCCGAGCCCGCCGCTGCGTCGAAGCTGCCTTGCGATACCTCGTCGTGCCGGGTGGATTACGTTCGCTGGCCCCGTTGCCTGTTTCTGTTCCGCTGCCTAACTACGGCAACTATGGGCGTTTGCTGAACGATCCAAATGCGCCTTACTGGGGTCAATACGAAGGCGACGAAGACACACGCCGCAAACCGGCTTACCACAATGGCACGGCCTGGACCTGGACGTTCCCGATATTCTGTGAAGCCCTGGCACGCGCCTGGGATTTTGCGCCCGAGGCAGTTGCCGCAGCGCGAGCCTATCTGGGAACAATGGACCGCCTGATGTCGGAAGGATGCCTGGGCCAGATCCCCGAAATTCTTGACGGAGATGCGCCTCACCGCCAGAGAGGCTGCGACGCTCAAGCCTGGGGTGCTACCGAGGCGCTGCGGGTTTGGAAACTGCTGCGATAGCTATCTCTATTTTGATCCGGCGCGCTGGCGAGGATCCCAAAAACGCGAGTTGACCAGCGACTTCACCGAACCGTCTGCCGGGTTCGCAGGTGGATTAATAGTATCGCTTTTGCGTGCCTCGGAATGACCGTCGTTGAACGAGACCACGGCTAATCCGAGGTGGCGTTTTGGCTCTACCCCTTCGTAAGTTGGGAATGAACTGTGTGATACCACGGCCGGATCCATGCAGGCCGACACCCACCACAAGCTGCTGCCCCAAAGCGGCGGATTGCCATATGGCTGCTTGTCTCCGATGAGAAGGTTCTCGGATGGCCTAAGAACGCTGGTGCGTTTGAATGTTGGATCAACGGCGAAGCTCACCCCTGCAACGACTTGGTTCTCGGATGGATAAGGGTGATGTCCCAAAAAATAACCGTTATACCCGTAGCCTACACGGTTGCAGTCGAACGACCATTGCCAAGTTGTTCCGTCGTCCAGCCGTTTCCCGTTGATCGCAGGATCGTGGAATAGATTGCTGCGGCCGTTGCCATAAGTGACGATGGTCGTCCCCCACCAGTTGGTTAGCGAAAGCGTGGGGTCGTCCGACGCTAGTCCCTGGTTCCTGTGCGCCGGGAAAAAGTCGTTGTTCTCCTCGGTATAAAACTGCATGAAAAGCCCGATCTGCCGAAGGTTATTCAAACAGACTGTACGCTGACCCTTGGCTTTGGCCCGTGTCAAAGCCGGTAATATCATGGCGGCGAGTATCGCGATGATGGCGATCACTACCAGCAGTTCAATCAGCGTGAAACCAACCTTTCTCCCTGTCGAATTGGTCTTCATAAGCGTATACGCATTTGCAACCATTGAACGGGCTTATCTGGCAGGAAGTATACTCCATAGCCCCGGAGCCACAAGCACGCGCTGCGGCACAGATCCGCTGTTAAAACAAAATAAAACTATCGGAACCGTCGCACCGGAAAGAGCAACGACGCGCGGGTCCAGGTAAACACTGCCTCTAACACAATCACGGCCAGCCTTACCGGCAAGGAAATCAGCCAAATCAAAGGTGTCAACGCCAGTGCAAGCAGCGCTATCGGCCAGCAAAGCACAAACAACAAACACCACCCAATCCAGAATATTGCAATCTTCATGGCGCCATTCTTCAGTAACCCAATTGCAGGGACGTGTTAGTCCCGGGTTTCATTCAGTCTAAACACGCACTGGCGTAAGAAAGTTTCATTAGGTTCTGCATTCATTTCACCCATCTTCCAAGCTTGGATTTTATGTCCGATACACGCATCTTAGTCGACTATGCAGTTTATTCGTGACATTTACGCTGCCAAACGCGCCTCGGGGCGTCCGGTGATCTCCTTTGAGTTCTTCCCACCAAAGACGGAGGAGGGAGACAGGAATCTGTCGGGGAAAACGATCCCGGCCCTTATTCAGACGGGCCCGGATTTTTGTTCTGTTACGTATGGAGCCGGTGGCAGCACACGGGATAAGACGCTGATGATTGTCGACCGGATCCAGCGGGAGCACGGTTTGACGGCAGTGGCACACCTGACGTGCGTTTGTTCGACACGCCCGCAAATTCAGGATTTGCTGAGTCAAATCCGTAAACTGGGGGTTAAGAATCTTCTGGCCCTGCGAGGCGATCCCCCCGGCGGAGGTGAATTCAAGGTCACGGACGGCGGCTTTGAATTCTCCAGCCAGCTGGTCCGGTTCATTCGTGAACAAGGCGAGTTTTCCATCGGAGTCGCCGGTTTTCCGGAGGGCCACATCGCCTGCAAAGCCGGCAAACATGTCGACTGGCGTCACTTGAAAGAAAAAATCGATGCTGGAGCGGATTTCGTCGTTACCCAACTGTTTTTCGATAACGCCGATTATTATGAGTTCCGGGATCACATGGCACGCCAGCATAGTGTTTCCGTGCCGTTCGTGCCCGGAATTGTGCCTATTCTCAACGCAGCGCAGATTAAGCGCTTCACGGCCATGAGCGGGGCGCGCATCCCCTCGGAGCTGGCTGCGCGGCTGGACCAATTGGGTGACAATGATGAAGCCGTCACAGAGTTTGGAATCGAGTATGCCACTAAACAGTGCGAAGATTTGCTTCGGAACGGAGCTCCCGGCATCCACTTTTATACTCTGAACAAGGCCCATTCGACCACGCGTGTATTGCAAAACCTGTCGTTGGTGCGTCAACAGGCGACAGCTGCAGCCCCTTGAAGCATCTCCAGGGCAAGTTCCAGCAATCATATCCTAATGAAAATCAAGCTTGCCTACGGTCGAGGTTACCTGCCGGTCGAACTGCCCGAGACGCGAACCACCGTGATCGAGCCTTCGCACAATCCGGGTTTGCCTGATGAACGAGCGGCGGTTTTCGAAGCTTTGGAGAAACCAACCGCAGCGCCGGCACTCAAAGATTGGATTAAGCCGGGCAGTCGTGTCTGCATCGTTTTTACCGACATCACCCGTGCAACGCCAAATCACCGACTTATTCCGTGGCTGTTGCAGTATTTGTCCACGACAAAGCCTGGAGAGATTATCCTGCTCAACGGGCTCGGCACGCATCGCCCCAACACGCGCGACGAGTTGGAGCAGTTACTAACTCCGGAGGTCGTTAGATCATATCGGGTGCTCAATCACGAACCGGAAAACGCCAAAGCCCTGGTAACACTGGGCACCACGCGCGACGGCACGCCCGCGTTGTTGAACCGCCATTTGGTCGAGGCGGATGTGCGCATTATTACCGGCTTCATCGAGCCTCATTTTTTTGCCGGCTTCAGCGGGGGTCCCAAAGGCATCATGCCAGGCGTCGCAGGACTGGAGACTGTGATGAGCAATCATGGCGCCCGTAACATCGCCGACCCGTCCTCAACCTTCGGTGTTACGGAGGGAAATCCGATTTGGGAAGACATGCGCGATATAGCGCTGCGCGTCGGCCAAAGCTTTCTGCTGAATGTCGCACTGAACGAACAGCGCCAAATCACCGGCGTGTTTGCTGGGGATCTTCTGGCGGCTCATCGAGTGGGCTGCGAATTCGTCAGAAAATCGGCCATGCAGCCGGTCCAGGCGCCGTTTGATCTAGTCCTCACCACTAATAGTGGCTATCCACTCGATCTAAACCTGTATCAGGCGGTAAAAGGCATGAGCGCGGGAGCGCGGGTGCTCAAGCAAGGTGGCACTTTAGTGATGGCTTGCGAATGCAGCGATGGAGTGCCGACCGGATCCAGTTTTGACCAGATCCTGCGGACGGCCGCCAATCCTGAAGAAATGCTTTTTCGCCTGACTTCAAGTTCTGTTCAACCTGAGCAATGGCAGGCCCAAATCCAAGCGCTGATTCAGCGCAAGGCCACCATCCTGCTGCACAGTTCTCTGTCCGATGAGCAAGTGCGTGCAGCGCACCTGACTCCATGCCCTGATATTCAGTCAACAGTGACTCAATTCCTCACCGTCAGGTCAAATGGCACCCGAATCGGTGTTCTGCCACAAGGCCCGCTCACCATTCCGTACCTGATTTAGATCGATTATACCCTTGATCTTTGCCTCCCTGTCATGGCTCGATTTGCTTGATGCCGAACACGCCGCCCCCCACTGAGCCTACCCCAAGGACACCTCGGAAGGCGACGGACCGAACCCGGCACGCTGTGCCGCAAAGCCAGGGAAATCGCGAGGCTCAACCGTTTTTAAAATGGGCTGGCGGCAAATCGCAGCTCCTGGATCAGTTCGAGCCTTTTTTTCCTGCTTCCATTCGTTCCTATTGCGAGCCATTCCTTGGGGGCGGAGCAGTTTTTTTCCATCTCAAAGCCAGATTCCCTAAACTGCAAGCGACCTTGTGCGATAAGAATGAGGAACTCATCAACTGCTATGAAGTGATTCGCGACCAGGTGG
>Ga0306920_100007041_pt1 | contig 14764 bp, 12 predicted proteins | sample flu12Cox44000170_FD_204666 | JGI IMG/M metagenome (GOLD analysis project Ga0306920, IMG submission 204666) | Lab enrichment of tropical soil microbial communities from Luquillo Experimental Forest, Puerto Rico - flux4day.12C.oxic.44.000.170 (v2)... | ecosystem: Environmental > Terrestrial >... | reverse complement strand
ACGCAGTTTTGGAATTCCCGGATCCGATTCATCGAATTCTTCGGAATCACCCATTAGCGTGAGGGCGAGCACAATCTCGCCTCTGGCATCAAACACAGGCACGCTGAAGGACGTGATGGCCCGATAGTTGACGCCGGGATTCAGGTTCCAGTGCTTCGATGCCATACCTTCGTCGCGCACATCTGTTCGCCAACGATCAAAGTCGAGTCGACTGGTGAATGGCGCGGGCTTGCCCGCCTTAACCGCCTCCTCGACCTCGGCATCTATGAAAGTTGACACGAGGTCAGGCGACGCAAACGCCGCAAACACCGCGCCCGTTGCGGAATCCAGCAAACTGACGGTTAGTCCGCAACGCAGCGTGGTCGGAAGCGGCTTCGAGGCCTCAGCCCACCAGATGATCGTCGGACCATGACTGCCCCACACACCGAGTCCTACAGCGTGGTTGGTGTCGCGAGCCAAGTCCTCGACCACGGGACGCGCTGCGTGAACGGCCTTAAGCTTGGCGATGTTTCGATCGTCCGCATCCGCGGGCAACAACGGTGCATGAGAGTGGACCGTCATGTAGCTTCCGCTGCGAAGCGCGAGCGGGGTACGCCCCGAATTTCGCACACGCAGAACCCGCCCGATGAACACGACATGATCACCCCCCGGATAGCTCGCCTCACGGCGGCACTCCAGCTGCGCGACGGCGCCGTTGATCAGAGGAACTCCGTTACTGCCGGGTGCAGTCGAGATGCCGACGAAGCGATCCGGCCCAGATTTTGCGAACCGGTTCGAGATATCGACCTGATCCTCGGCGAGGATGTTTACCGCAAACGTCTCGGCCGTGCTGTAGATAGGAAAGTTCGTCGCATTGAGTCGCAAGCTCCAAAGGATCAGCGGAGGATCCAGCGAAACGGAGCTGAACGAATTCGCAGTCAACCCGTAGAGCGTTCCATCCGGACCCACTGTCGTGATGACAGTGACTCCCGTCACGAACTCTCCGAGACAGCGCCGAAAGTCCATTGAGGTGAATTCCGTCATCGGCGCCTCGGCACCTAGCTGCTCCTGCGGAGTTGCCATATCGCTCATGATTGCTCCTCAAACTCGACATGCGCCCTGATCGCGCCCGTCGCAGCATCGACCCATCCATGCGGCGCCGCCTTGGCGATCATTGCATCCAGACCGCTTTGCCAGTCAGGTTGGGCAATGCAAGTCGGCCATCCACGCAACGCGGCTTCAAATACCCAGAACACCTGTTCGGTTTCAAACCGACCAATGGCAGCGAATGCTCGCTGGACCTTCTCGGCGTCTTTCCCCGATCCTGGGACGACGACCTTGAAAGACCTGAAGTTCATCGAGTTCTCCAGGACCACCTGACTGCCATCCCACCTGAACAGCATGGCTGCCCTCCCTCATTGGCCTTTCGCCAATTCCGCCTCGTGCTTGTCGAATGCCTTCTGAGCCGCGCCTCGACGCATGGCCAACAAGTCAGCGTTTCGCTCCTGCATCCAATCGTAGGTCGCCTGGCGGTTCTTGTTGGCACCACTGAAGTGCGGCATCACATAGCGTGCATAGAGTTCATAGGACTTCATGCATTGATCCCAGTCCGCCCAGTCGACGTGTTGGGCAAGGAAGACTCCGAACTGTCCCTGCTTGCCCCGCAACCGCTCGATCATTTCAATGGCATCGTCTGGGGTGCCAATGACCGCTCGCTTGGAGTCAACAAGAATGTCCACAAGGTCCCTTCCGTCACGTGGGAACGGATTGGGCGCGACCATGTCGTAGTAGCGGGCCCAGCGCTCCAGCCCGTGGCGGACATTCTCGCGAGCCTTTTCCCGTGTCTCCGCGATATGAACCGGCGCTACCAGACGCAGGTTGGCCGGGTTCATTGTGTTGCCATGCTGCGCGGCCACTTCGTTTGCGATCTTCCAGTTGCTTGCCAGCACGTCGAAGCCGCCTTGCTGCGAGGCAGCAACGCAAAGCATGGACATTCCGAAGCGGCCCGCCGCCCGACCGCCGGACGGTGTTGCCGCGCTGGCCACCGACATCTCCAGAGGCTGCGAATATGGCAGCAGGTGCGCGCGCGCGTTCACGAGATTGAACCAGTCCGTCTTGGCCGTGACGGTCTCCCCGCGCAAAAGGCGCACGATGACGTCGACTCCCTCAAGCATCATGTCGCGGGTCTTATCCGGATCCAATCCCAGCATGAGCGCATCGGTCATCAGCAGCCCCGGGCCAAAGCCGAAGGACACGCGTCCCATCGTCATGTGGTCCAGCTGCGCGATACGATTGGCAATCACCAACGGGTTGTGATACGGAACCGTAATGACGCCCGTACCAAAGCGAATCCTTCTAGTGACCTCTGCGGCGGCTGCGATCAGCAGGTCAGGCGCCGCGATCATCTCGTAGCCGCCCGAGTGATGCTCTCCAACCCAAAGTTCATCAAAGCCAAGGCGATCCAGGTGTTGGGCTAGTTCGAGGTCCCGGCGCAGCCAGGTCGTAGGCCCTTCCTCGATTGGGTGATAGGGAGCAAGAAAAACACCGTGGCGCAGTGGAATGTTGGACATGAATGTGGTCTCCGTGGTTGATGTAGAAAGTAGACTGTAGGACTAATAGCCTGTCAATAGAACTACTCAAGTGAATGAAAGGCCGTGCGGTCAAAGTGGCGCCGCATCCTGCGACAGTGCCCCGTTTGAATTGCTTGCAGGAGGTGTCGTGGCGGTCACCCCTCGTTGCAGGAAAGACTGGATGTGCACGTCGTCGTATCCAAGTTCCTGCAACACCTCAATGCTGTGCTCGCCTACTCGTGGAGGGGGGCGATAACCCGACGGCGGCGTGCCGTGCCACTCACTGGGAACCGCCGTCTCACGGATCAGTCCCAGACCGGGGATATCTTCCTCCCTGAAGAAGCCAATGTCCTCCAGATGCCCGTCCTGAAGCAGACTCTCGAAGGTGTGCACTGGGAAGACTGGAATATCGGCCGCCTTGAGAAGAGCGCGCCACTCCGCAGTTGTTTTTTCGGCCAAGTGCTTTTCGACGAAGGCGTTCAGCTCATCGGCATGGTTGGTTCGAGAAGTAATATTTTTGAGTCTCGAATCGGTCGCGAGCATCTCGCCCATGCCCAGGATCTCGAGAAATGCCTTCCAGTGGTGATCCTGATAGATCACACAACAGACGTAGGCATCCTTGGTCCGAAAAGGCCGACGGGCCGACGAGAGGAGGCGAGGATAGCCGTAGTCACCCCGCTCCGGTACAAACTTGTGACCATAGAGGTGGTCGCCAAGCAGGTAAGGAACCATCGTCTCGAACATGGGAACATCGACACGTTGGCCCCTGCCGGTGCGGCTACGCGCGTACAACGCGCTTGCGATCACACCGAAGGCGTACAGACCTACCGAGCGGTCCACCAAATTTATGGGAACAAACCTCGGTGTTCCATCCACACTCGATGCCATGGCGCTAGGCATCGCGGTCGCGGCCTGGATCAGGTCGTCAAAGGCCGGCGAAGGGCCGTAGCGCCCCTTCTGGGAGAAGCCGAACATGCCGACGTAGATCAGACGGGGATTGATCTCACTCAGTGCTTCGTAAGTGAGACCAAGGCGTTGCATTGCCGCCGGCCGAACATTGTAGGTTAGGACATCTGCATCCTGCACAAGCTTCATGAGAATTCCGCGCCCCGCCTCTTCCTTGAGGTTGAGCACAATGCTGCGCTTGTTGCGGTTGACACCAAGAAAAATGGGGCCCATCCGCTCGTCGCCACCAGGGCCTATCTTGCGCGTTGCATCTCCCCCCGGAGGCTCGACCTTGATGACCTCGGCCCCCAGGTCCGCGAGCATCTGCGTTGCGGATGGTCCCATGAGTACCGCAGTGATGTCGACCACCTTGACGCCCGAAAGCGGCCCCGTCGATTTGACTGCGTCTTCGCTGTTCTGAGTCATTCAATACCTTCTGTTTGTGGACTACCAGGCCTGCTCCAGCAGGGTACGAAGCTCTTGGACCCCGTTTACAGGTCGAGGGCCTCGCTGCAAAAACCAGTCCTCTCCTGCATCGCCCGCGATGTCGTCGAGTGCGAGCTTTGGAACCTCAAGATCGCGCAGGCGCTCCGGTGCGCCCGCGTCGCAAAAGAGCCGCCTTAGATAGAGCGGATCTCGGACGCGCGAATACTCGCAGCGCAACCCGTTCTCCTGGGCTAATTGGGATTCCCCTCGAGCTGCCCGCGATCGCTCAGCGTTGAATGCGACGACGTGGGGCAGCAAAACCGCATTGATCAGTCCGTTCTCCACCCCGGTTCGCGCACCGCATGCGTGGCTCAATGCCGAACAGACTCCGCCGCCAACGTGAACCGTTCCGCGCCCGCAAAGGATCGCGGCAAGCATGAGAGCGCTTCTGCAAGAAGAGACCTGCACGTTCTCGGAAAAATTCCCCAGGACATCCTCCGAAAGATGTATCGATTGAAGGAAGTCGGCATCAGTCAAAGCATGAGCAGCCGGTGCCTCCAAGCCCTCAATCGCCATCGTGAGCGTGTTAATTGAAGCAGCAAGCACCAAGGAAGCGGGGGCGCTCTCAAGAAACAGTGGATGGACAAAGACCGCCCGGGCGCGGGTCTTGGGATCGAACAGCGCTCTGCGCCGACCGGTGGATTCATCGAGCACCGCGCTGCCGGCCTTTACGGCAGCGGTTGTGGGGGTCGTGGGGACAACGAACTGAGGCAACTTAGGTGCGCTCAACCTGGGGCTCGAAAGCTCGCCGGAGGCTTCCATCCGGGTGGCTAATTCGGCCACGTCCTTCGCTTCTGCCAGCGCGATAGCGGCAGCTCGGGCGGTCACCATTGCCGAGCCTCCTCCGATAGCGATCACCGCATCCGCTTGCGTCATGCGAAGCATCTGCGTGGCTGCTTCGACGCAGGAACTCGGCGAATGCGCCTGGACCTTACCGAAGACTCCTACCAGCCTCCCGCCAATCGCTTGGGTTGCGGCGCCCAACAGGGATGGATGATTCGCGACGCTCTTTCCGCACACAATCACCGCTCGGCACGACTTTGCGCGGTCTAGTTCGCGACCCAGCGACTGCAACGCGTCTTCGCCTTGGTAGAGGCGCAATTCCGACGCGAGATAGCGGAAGCTGTTCATGTTCACAACCGAAGCGAGATCAGCATCGCGGCACCGAATTTCGAGAGTCGACTCGTGCCACGCAGCGGACGTCGATGAGGCTGCCCACGGGCGTCTCCTCCTAGCGTCCCGTCCACACGGGGGTGCGGCGCTCGTTGAAGGCTGCCAGACCCTCGCGGGCATCACTGGTCTGAATCATCGAAGGAATCATTGATTCCGTGAACGCCATCATCTGCTCGAAGGACATGGCTTCAACGGCCCGCATCGCATACTTTCCACGTCGGACTGCGATGGGTGACACGGCTACGATCTCGCCTACCAAACTGTCGACCGCCGCGTCAAGTTCCCCGTCCTCGACGACGCGATTAAGAAGCCCTGCCGAGAGCGCCTCCGACGAGCCGATCATTCTCCCGGTCATGCACATCTCGTTCAGAAGTCTTGGCGGAATGAGATCCCGCAGGACGGTCAGGATTTGCATCGGAAAGATCCCGACCTTGACTTCTGGGAGGCCGAAGCGCGCACTCTTGCCTGCAATGGCAAGGTCGCAGAGGCCCAGCAACCCCATTCCCCCGGCGACGCACGTGCCGTTGATGCGTCCGATGATTGGAAGCTGGCAGGAGTGGACCGCCCTGGCGAGATCACCCATGGGCAATGTAAGTCGACCGAAGTCGGGTTGGAATGGCGTGTCGCCAGGCGTCAGATCTGCGCCCGCGCAGAAGGCCTTGTCGCCGGCACCCGAGAGCACGATCGCGCGCACCGCGGGGTCTGCACCGTGCGTCTCGATGGCTGCGCGCAACCCCTGAAGGACCGCGTCAGTAAGAGCATTGCGCCGTTCCGGCCGGTTGATCGTCAACTTCAAAACGTGCTGCTCGCGCGAGACGAGCAGGTCTGGTGTTACTGAGTCGAGCTGGCTTGCCACCAATGTTCTCCTTGCGAGCTGCCGAGAAGTACTATTGACAGGACTATACGCCATCTCGCACACTTTGGCCATGCAATCGGCCCAACTCAAGGAAAACCACTAGCGATGATCGATCTCGAAATCAGCCCGGAGCGGCAGCAGATCCAGGAAGCGGTCACGGCGCTCTGCGACCGCTTTGACGATGAGTATTGGCGCCGCAAGGACCAAGACCACAGCTATCCGACCGAGTTCCACACAGCGATGGCGGAAGCTGGTTGGCTCGGTATCACCATGCCCCCAGAGTTCGGCGGTGCGGGTTTGGGCGTCACGGAAGCCGCCCTGTTGATGCAGACAGTGGGCAACTCCGCTGGAGCCCTTGCCGCATGCTCGTCAATCCACATCAACATCTTTGCACCGCACGCAATCGTTGTTCACGGCACGGAAGAGCAGAAGGCTGCCATGCTGCCCCCGCTCATTCGCGGGGAGGACATCGCATGCTTCGCGGTGACCGAGCCGGACGCCGGGCTGGACACGACCAACATCTCCACACGCGCGGTCCAAGCGGGTCAGGACTATGTGATCAGCGGGCGAAAAATGTGGATCTCGACGGCGCAGAAGGCCAACAAGATGATGGTGCTGACCCGCACCACACCCATCGACAAGTGCAAGCGCAGAACAGATGGGATGACCCTCTTCTACACCGATCTTGACCGCCGCTACGTGGAAGTGCGGGCGATACCCAAAATGGGACGCGCTGCGGTCGATTCGAACGCGGTTTTCATCGACGGGCTTCCCGTGCCCGCGGCTCATCGGATCGGCGCTGAGGGCGACGGGTTCAGGATCCTTCTCGACGCCATCAACCCTGAACGAATCTTGGTAGCTGCCGAAGCGATCGGGATCGGCCGACGCGCCCTAACCAAGGCGGTGGCCTACGCCCGAGAGCGCGAGGTGTTTGGTCGCCCCATCGGCCAAAACCAAGGCATTGCCCATCCGCTCGCGCGGAACTGGATGGACTTGGAAGCGGCGGATATGTTGATGTGGCGCGCAGCACAGCTCTACGACGCCGGAAAGCCATGTGGCGCCGAAGCAAACGCAGCCAAATTCTTGGGCGCCGAGGCAGCCTTGCACGCCTGCGAACAGGCGGTGCGCACGCACGGCGGCATGGGCTACGCGGCAGAGTACGACGTTGAGCGCTACTACCGCGAAATCATGATTCCGAATATCGCGCCGGTGAGCCGCGAAATGATTCTGAACTACATCGGCGAGCGCGTCCTGGGCCTCCCGCGATCGTATTGAGGGTTGAACGCATGAAGACTCAAGGCAATGCTATTCGAATCGGCGGGGCCTGCGCATTCTGGGGTGACAGCAACGATGGCGTTGCTCAGTTGGTGCGCCAGGGCAATGTCGACGTTTTGGTGTTCGACTACCTAGCCGAGCTCACGCTTTCCATCATGGCAAGCGCCAGGGACAAGAATCCGGAGTTGGGATATGCGACGGACTTCGTGAAGGCACTCAAGCCGGTGCTCGCAGAGATTGCCCAGAGAGGCACGATTCTGCTGAGCAATGCTGGCGGCATGAATCCTCATGCTTGTGCGGCCGCCCTCCGGAAGGAGGCAGAAGCGGCCGGGGTCTCGCTGAAGATCGCCGTGGTCGTAGGCGACGATCTGCTTTCCCGTAAATCCGAACTTCAGGAAGCCGGCGTGCGCGAATTCGCCACGGGTGAACCGATGCCCGAGGCGATGAACAGCATTAACGCATACCTGGGCGCAGGTCCAATCGCGCAGGCGTTGCGTCAAGGCGCACAGGTTGTCATCACAGGTCGGTGTGTGGACAGCGCCCTAGCGCTCGGCGCCTTGATTCATCGATTTGGATGGGCCCAGGATGATTTCGACCGGCTTGCCGCAGGCAGTCTCGTTGGCCATATTCTCGAATGCACCACGCAGACCACAGGGGGACTTTTTACCGATTGGTGGAAAGTTCCTGGCTGGGAGGACATGGGATATCCGATCGCTGAGTGCCACAGCGACGGAACCTTCGAGCTGACCAAACCCGCAGGTACCGGAGGGCTGATCGCGCCGCTCGTGGCCGCTGAACAGATGCTCTACGAAGTCACTGATCCAGCCAACTACCTATTGCCGGACGTCTGTTGCGACTTTACTAGCGTCACCATCACCCAGTCCGGTACAGATCGCGTCCGGTTCGCTGGAGCCAAGGGTTCAGCGCCGTCTCCAACCTACAAGGTGAGTGCAACTTGGCAGGACGGCTACCGGATGACCACCACGCTCACCTTCGTGGGGGCGAACGCCGCGGCAATGGGGCGCCGTGCGCTGGAGGCCATCGTCACCCGCTCGCGGCGCCTCATGCTGGCTAGCGGACTTGATGACTTTCGCAGAGTGAATATCGAGATGCTTGGCAGCGAGACGCCCTCTTTTGGCAACACGGCGGCGCCAGACTCTCGGGAGGTCGTGGGTCGGCTTGCCGTGCACCACTCGGATCCTCGCGCCCTCGAGCTTCTTGCCCGCGAGGTCGCCCCGATGGGCATCGCCGGTGCACCAGGAACAACCGGATTCAGTGGAAGACAGAAGCCGCAGCCTGTCTATCGACTCTTCTCTTTCCTCTTGCCCAAGAAGGCCATCCAGGCGTTCGTGGAGATGGACGGCCAGCGCACCGGTGTGCCGTTCACGGAACCGGTTGTCGACAGCATCTTCAATCAGGGACAACGGTATGAACCGGGCCTCGACGAACCCGCTGAGACGACGACCCTGCCGTTGTCGGCGATCGCGGTCGCGCGTAGTGGAGACAAGGGCGATCGGGCTCATGTCGCAGTTATCGCGCGCGTCCCGAAATTCGCCAGCCTGATCGGCGCACAGATAGGGGTCGGCGAAGTCAAGCGATGGTTCGGGCATCTGGCCGGCGGCGACGTCAGGCGATTTGAGGTGCCAGGCGTTCACGCCTACAACTACGTGCTTGAAGAGGCCTTGGGCGGTGGCGGTGCGGCCTCCCTGCGCAACGATCCACTTGGCAAGACCTTCAGTCAGGTGATCCTGTGCCATCCAGTACATGTGCCGACAGCTTGGTTGCCTGAGGTCGATCCCGGATATTTGGGGACGGTCGCGGATTGAATGATGGGGGGCGCCCAATTTGGGCGCCCTTCCCCGAGCGCGCTATTCTGGCTTGATACCGTTGGCCCGGATTACCTTGCCCCAAACTTCCCTCTCCTCGGCCATTCGCTCATCCATCGACTGGGCAGATCCGCCGGCTGGCATCGCTCCCATTTGGGCGAGCGCCTCTTTAACGTAAGCGGTCGCCAAAGCGCGATTCAATGCCTCGTTGTATCGGTCGACGAGTACGCGCGAGGTCTGGGACGGGAGCAGAAGGCCGTACCACCCGTCTCCCACAAAATCAGACACTCCCGACTCGCGTAGGGTGGGGACCTGTGGCAATTCACGCAGCCGTTGCTCAGAGCTCACGCCGAGCGCCTTGAGTTTTCCTGCCTGAACTTGGGGCAGCGCGAGAGCCACCGTCGACAACATCATGTCAACATGCCCGCCGAGCACGTCTTGCTGGGCCGGCGCGCCACCCTTGTAGTGAACCACCGTCACCGGAAGATGCGTCGACAATTTGAATCGCTCGATGCTCAAATGCTGAGGCGACCCAGCACCAACGGTCGCGTATGACAGAACACGGCCGCTTTTGCGGGTCAATGCAATTACTTCAGCAAGTGTCTGGCCGGGGAGATCGGGGCGGGCAACCAGAACATATGGCGTCTGAGCGATCAACCCGACAGACCGGAAACCCCCGACCGGATCGAACTGCACATCAGGATAGAGGGCATGGATCAGCGGGTGCGTGTTGAAAGTGGCCAACATGGTGCCCCCATCTGACGCCGATCTCGCCACGTATGCGGCGGCGATATTTCCGTTGGCTCCCGGACGATTCTCGACGATCACTGTGCAGCGAAGCGCCTTGGCCATCTCCGTGGCGACTAGGCGGGCAATGGTATCCAGGCCTCCCCCAGGGGCGTAGCCCACCACCATCCGCACAACATCGGGAGTCCCCACACGCGCCGGCTCTTGCGCCCCGACCTTCGCCAACGGGAGGAGGGTCAGCGCTGCAAGGAGCCCTCGACGACTACAGTTCAACGAGTGTCTTTCCAACATTGGCGCCACCAAGCATGTCGATAAAGGATGGCACAACCTGCTCCAGTCCCCGGCGTACGTCTTCCTTCATGCGGACCTTTCCTTCGGCATACCACGTGCCCATGTCTCGCACGAAGTCGGCACGGCGCTCGAGGTGATCGGAAAGGATGAATCCGGTGAGGGAGAGTCGCTTGAAGAGTATCGGGAACCAGGATGGTCCCCCGGCCTGCACACCGTTGTACTCCGAGATCAGACCACACACGACGACACGGGCGCGCTGGTTCAAGAGGGTCCATGCCGCATCGCGGGTCGCACCACCAACGTTCTCGAAATGGACATCGATGCCATTCGGACAACTGGACGCAAGCTGATCGGCAAAGTCCTGGGCCCGATAGTCAACGCAGGCATCGAACCCGTAGACATCCTGAGCCAATTGGCATTTGGCTGCACCTCCAGCGATGCCGACCACACGACAGCCTTGAAGCTTGGCGATCTGCCCGACCATGCATCCCACCGCTCCCGAGGCCGCTGTCACAAGCACCGTCTCGCCCGCCCTGGGCCTGCCGAAATCCAGCAGCCCTACATAGGCCGTCATTCCAGAGGTTCCAAGCACGCCCAACCAGGCAGGCGCGGGGGCCAGGCCCAGGTCGACCTTGTTCAGTCCGGCCCCGGAGGCGACCGAATACTCCTGCCACCCACCGCTGATCGATACCGCGGTGTCGCCTTCGCGGAGGTCGGGGTGCCGGCTCTTGACCACGGTTCCGACCGCTTGACCATAGACGACATCTCCAATGGCCATTGGCTTTGTGTACGAAGCCTCCTCGCCCATCCGCAGTCGCGCCGCCGGGGCGAGCCCTAGCCAACTATGCTTGAGAAGAACTTGGCCCTCATCGGGTTCCCCCACAGGCCCATCGGAAAGCTCGAAATCATCAGGGCGCGGCATGCCTACAGGCCGGCGCGCCAACACGATCTTCCGGTTCATAGCTGCGGCCCCACCTGGCATCGACCAGCCCGACCAGCGGACTCAATGACGCCGCACTTTGGCACCTCTTGTGATCTCGCTGTCGACGGGGTCATCGCCCACTGCGCCACGACGGCCTCAGCCATCCAAATTCTCTCGAAGAAGGTCATATCTAGGCTTCGCGTTTCAGAGGCGACCGAGCTGACGCAGACTGGGTTCCAGGCTGGCCAGGGTTCCTCGATAGGGTTCCAATTCCGACGTCTCGGCAATGCAGGAACAGGCATCGCCGATCAAGTCGATGTCGAGAGGGCCCCCCGGGGTCGAGCAGCACCCGGCGTGCAAACACGCAGCCCATACTCACGTCCAAGGCAAGTGCCCGTGTCGGCGACGCGCGCAACCCGGTCATCCAATCGCACCATTGCAGGTTGTCTCAGTCAGCGCGGACAAACTTGCCCGATTTGATCTGCATGATGACGATGGCTTCTTTGGTCAGGCCTCGATGATCATCAGGTCGTACCTGGCGACAGCCATTCGATCCGCACATCCTCACCGTCTCAAGCGCAGCGCGCAGGCTCTCCCTGCTCAGCGGACCCTTCAAGTTCTTGACAGCCGCCTCGAGCAGCAAAATGGCATCCAAGCCATGGCCCGATGCCTGGTCGGACACCAAGCCGGTCCTATCCCTGTACAGCTGGTTGAACTTCAGGAAAATTGGCTTGCGCGGATCTTCGTCGGGCAGCACTTCGGGTGCGACGATGGGTAGCGTGGCAGCATAAAAGCCCTCAGCAGCGGTACCGGTCTGCTGAACGAATCCCAAGGTCGCATTGGCCGTGCTCACAAAGAACGGCTTCTTCAGTCCCATCTCAAGGGCATTCTTAGCCACAATGGTCGGGCCGGGGTTGGCCGACCACATGATGACTGCGTCAGGATTCTGTTCACGAATACGCAGCAACTGAGGGGTCATATTCGTGTCTTGCGACGCGAAGGTCTCGACGCCTGCAAGTTCCAAGCCCATCTTCGGCACAAGCTGTTCCGCAATCTTCCCCCCAGATTGACCGAAGCCGTCGAGCGAGTAAATCACCGAAACACGCTTCCATCCCCGCTGCTTGATGTAGGAGACGATGGACTCGATCATGATCCGATCCGTCGGCGGCAAGGCGAACATGTAGGGCGTCACGGGACTCGTGATGGCCTCTGCACCGCCATAGCTGACGGTAGGAACTTTCAACTGATTGGCTATCGGCAGGATCGCGAGCGACTCACCGCTGGTCGACGGTCCGAAGACCACATGGGCCTGGTCGGTTTCCACCGCACGCCGATACAGCTGCGCAGCTTTCGTTGAGTTCCCCTCGCTGTCGTAGACAACGAGTTTGACGGGATGACCATCTATCGACTTATTTGGAAGATTGTCGATCAACACACGGAGCGCCTTCTCGGCCGGCGCGCCGTAGATCGATGCCGGGCCACTGGTCGCGATGACTGCAGCGACGTTAATGGTCTCCTGAGCTAGGGCAGCCGATACCCCCACGTGCGCGATCAGGCCAACCGCGAGATGTGCAAGCAGTTTCATTGATGTTCCGTTACAGGGATCTAGTGAACCAATGCAGACTCGGACGTCTGCGCGCGAGTCGGCCCGATGGCCTTGGACTGGCCTAGGAAGGCCTCCACCGTAGCTGAATCAGCGAGCAATTCCGCCGATGTCCCGCTAGAGGTGATCCTGCCGTTTGCCAGCACATAGCCGCGGTCTGCCAAGGCCAGCGCAGCACGTGCGTTCTGTTCAACGAGAAGGATCGAGAGATCCATACTTATGCGCAGCTTGCCCAGCGTCTGGAAGATCTCTGCAATGACCAGAGGCGCTAAGCCCATTGAAGGTTCATCCAACAACAACAATCTGGGCTTCGCCATCAACGCTCGACCGATCGCAAGCATCTGCTGCTCTCCTCCAGACATAAGACCAGCGAGCTGCGTCCGACGTTCCTTGAGTCGAGGGAAGAGCGCAAACACCGATTTGAGCGTGTCGTGGAAGCTGCCAGGCTGGCTATAGGCCCCCATCTCCAGGTTCTCCATAACGCTCATGTCCGGAAACACAAGGCGCCCCTCAGGAACCTGGACCAGCCCGCTGCGCACGATCCGGCTGGCTCGTCGACCGCTGATGCGGGTCCCCAGAAAATCGACATGGCCGCCGCACACGGGAACGACGCCACAGATCCCGTTGAGCATGGTGGACTTCCCTGCGCCGTTTGCTCCGATGAGGCAGACGATCTCGTTCTTTCCCACGGTGATCGACGCATCCTCGAGCGCCTCAATGGCACCGTACCTAACCTTCAGGTCTCTCACTTCAAGCATGGGTCGCCTCCACGACTGTGTCGGACCCGAGGTATGCGCTAATGACATCCGGGTTCTGCTGCACCGCAGATGGAGTCCCCTCTGCGATCTTCCGACCGAAGTTCATGACGACGACCTTTTGGGAGTAGCCCATGACCATGTCCATGTCGTGCTCAACCAAGAGCACAATGAGTCCACCATGCGCGAGGTCATGGATCAGTTCGGCCAATTCGAGGGTTTCGCGGGCATTCAGGCCTGCGGCCGGCTCGTCAAGGAGGAGCACCTTGGGCTGCATAGCCAATGCCCGCGCTATCTCCACCCGTCGTTGCAAGCCGTAGGCCAGATCTGTTGCCGGACGCTGCAGAAGCGATTTGGGCAGCCCAACCCTGGCAATCGCCGCGCGGGCCCGGTCCTCGATTCGACGTTCGTCGTCGCGAGACTTGTTCAGCCTGAGCATCGAACGAAGGAATCCGCAGGAACCCCCTAGATGCGCGCCGACCATGACGGTTGACAAGACATCCATGTCCTCGAAGAGTTGCGGGCTCTGGTAAGTACGCGTCAATCCCAGCGACGCGAGCTCATGGGGTGTGCACGCCGAGACCTCGTGATCAAAAAGCTTGCACCTCCCTGTGTCTGACCGAACCACTCCACTTACAAGGTTGAGCAAGGTCGTCTTACCTGCCCCATTCGGGCCGATCAGGGCTGTAATCTCGCCCGGCGAAGCCGTAAAGCCCACGCCGTCCACGGCGCAAAGCCCGCCATATCGCTTGGAGAGGCCGTCGATCTGCAGTGTCATCGTTGCCCTCCTTTTCGAACTATGGCCTTAATGCTGTCCAGGACGGCCTTTCCGAACCCATCTGGCATGAAGATCATGACCAGCGTCATGATGGCGCCGTAGATCAGTAGCTTGTAGTTGTCAAAGTTTTCCAGGAGGCTCGGCAGTATCGTGACCAGGAGAGCGCCGAACAATGCGCCCCACACCGTCCCTACAGAACCAACGACGACCATGATCAACAATTCGATCGACAAGCCCACGCTGAACACACTCGCATTGAATGCGCTCTGAAAGTGCGCAAACAGAGAGCCAGCCAATCCTGTAAGTGCGGCGGCGAGAGTAAAAACGGCCACCTTGTACCCGACCACGTCAACTCCAATGCCTGCTGCGGCAACCTCGGAGACTTTTAGCGCTTTGAGCGCGCGCCCGATTCGACTGTGCGTAAGATTGACAACGAGGAGCATTACGAGACAGAGAAGGCTTGCAACAAGCCAGTAGAAACGCTTTGGCTCGTCAAGAACCCAAGGGCCGATCTGGTAAGGTGCCAGCCCCAGGATTCCAGGATCAAGTCCCCCCGTA
>Ga0306920_100007040_pt1 | contig 14764 bp, 16 predicted proteins | sample flu12Cox44000170_FD_204666 | JGI IMG/M metagenome (GOLD analysis project Ga0306920, IMG submission 204666) | Lab enrichment of tropical soil microbial communities from Luquillo Experimental Forest, Puerto Rico - flux4day.12C.oxic.44.000.170 (v2)... | ecosystem: Environmental > Terrestrial >... | reverse complement strand
GAAATCTATCTCAATCGCGTCTATCTCGGAGCCGGCACCTATGGCGTCGACGCCGCGGCGCACCGTTATTTCGGCAAGTCCGCACGACACACCACGCTCTACGAGAGTGCCGCGATCGCCGGGCTGCTGAAGGCGCCGGCGCGGTTCAACCCGACCCGCGACCGCGAGAAGGCTGCCGCGCGCACCGCACGGGTCCTCGCCAACATGGTCGAAGCAGGTGTGATCACCGAAAGCCAGGCGGCGACCGCCAGCAAACAGGGGGCGTCGCGCCCGGTTGTCGCTGGCACCCGACCGGGGGCTCGCTATTTCGCCGACTGGATCGCCGAGCAGCTCAGCGATTTTGCCGGCGGCGGCGGCCGTGACCTCACCGTGACGACGACGCTCGATCCCACTCTTCAGGCCGAAGCCGAGGCAGCCGTTGGCGAGACCCTCGCGCGCGACGGACCGAGGGCAGCGGTCACCCAGGGAGCTCTGGTGGCAATGTCGCCCGATGGCGCGGTGCGCGCCATGGTCGGTGGCCGTGATTACAATGGAAGCCAGTTCAATCGGGCGACCCAGGCGCAGCGCCAGCCGGGTTCCGCCTTCAAGCCGTTTGTCTATCTCGCGGGGCTCGAAGCGGGCTTGCGGCCCGCGGACCAGTTTGTCGACGCGCCGATCCGCATCGGCAATTGGCAGCCCCGCGATTATACCGGCCATTACCAGGGCGAGATGACCTTGGCAGAAGGGCTCGCGCAGTCGATCAACACGATTGCGGTGCAGGTCGCTCAGCGCGCCGGTATTCGCAAGGTCATTTCGGTCGCCCACCGTCTCGGCATTTCCTCCGATCTGGCTCCGGAGATGAGCCTGGCGCTCGGCACGGGCGAGGTGAACCTGCTCGAGCTGGTCTCGGCATACGCCCCCTTTGCCAATGGTGGCATGGGGGTATGGCCGCACGGCATTGCCGAGATCCGCGACAGTGACGGCAATGTGGTCTTCCGGCGTACCGGCTCCGGTGTCGGCCGGGTGATGAGCGCCGAGTTCGCCGGCACGATGAACGAGCTGCTGAGCGGTGTCATCGGCCACGGCACCGGCCGCAGCGCGGCACTCTCCCGCCCTGCCGCGGGCAAGACCGGAACGACGCAGGATTATCGGGACGCTTGGTTTGTCGGCTATACCGCCGACCTTGTGGCTGGCGTATGGCTCGGCAACGACGACCATTCACCGACCAACAAAGTGACCGGCGGCTCGTTGCCGGCGCAAACTTGGCGGCGGTTCATGCTCGCCGCAACCCAGACAATGCCGGTGCGGCGGTTACCGGCTGCGCCGGCGCCTCCGGCGCAGGTGGTGGTCGCGACGCCGCCCGCTTCCGGGGGCGGGTTGTTCGACAATTTCTTCGGTCTCTTTGGCCCCAGCCAGAGATGAGGTCGTCTCCTCGAGAGCGGGGAGAGAGGATCAGAAGCTTTGTTACCGCAACGGTGAGAACGACGCCGGGACGACGAGCATATTCTCCTGCTTGACGAACATGCCGCGGGTCGCCGGCGGCCATGTGCCGTCCTTGCGCGATTCCTCGCGAATGCGGGCCCGCTCGTTGGCATCCTTGTAGGCCCAGATGTGGATCCACTGATTGAGTGGCCCAAGCTCGGTGTGGCCGGCTGCTGCCAATGGCGAAAGCTTGACCCGGCCCGGGATCCGCTCAGCCCAGCGCTCGATAACCTGCTGAGCGACACCGGGCTTCATCGTATAGGTGCGGATTTCATAGAGGTTGCCGTGCTGGCGCGGCGCGAAGGGCGGGCAGAACGGCGCCGCATTGAAGATCTTGCTCTCCATCTCGACGATGAATTCCTGGATCTTTGGCGGCCAGTTCGCGATGGACTGGGAACGCACCCGGGTGCGGTGCCGGAGGTCGTCATAGGGCCAGATGTGGATGATATGGTTGAGCGGCCCGACCTCGGTGTGAAAAAAGGCGCCGAGCGGCGACACCTTGACGCGTTCGGTCAGCGCCTCGCCAAAGCGCTTTTCGGCTTCCGGCACCGATCCTGGCTGCAAACGGTAGGTCCGCATCTCGAAGATCATCGACCTGCTCCTCTTGGATTTTTAGCGTCGAGCATCTTATAGGGGCAGCGCGACGAGGCAAACCCGAGAGGAAAGCAGCGCCTCCTACACCGCTTTGCGCCGGCGATATGCCACGCCAATGCCAAACAGTCCGGCGGCGAGAAGCGCGAGAGACCCCGGTTCCGGTGTGGTCGTCGTCGCGGGTGTTCCGAACGTGCCGATGGTGGCGCCCGCCGCGTTGACGTAGAAGCCTACGACCGTGCCCAGGTCGTTGATGCCGTTGATGGTCGTCGCGGTCGAACCAGTCGGATCGAGCATGGTGAACATACCGGCGTTATCGAGAAAGCCGTGCATCACTCCACCGGCGTCGACGTAATCGCCGACGATCTCGCCGAGATTGTTGACACCAAGCGCCTGGGTAGAGGCAGACCCCGGAAACTCAAAAGGTGTTATCGCGCCACCGACGTCGCTAAATGCCGAGAAATTCCCGCTCGCCAGCTGGAAGAAGCCGACGACCTCGCCACTGTCATTTACGCCGGTCGCCTGGCTAATGTTTGACGGCAAGTTGATGTTGGTGAAAACCGGGCTCGTAAACAACGGACCACCCGAGACCGTTATCGCCTGCTGGTTCGCCATGCCGGCCGGGTCGGTGGACGAATAGCCCGCCGCGGTTGTGCCCGATGGGTTGATGCCGAGAAGCTGGGTAAAGGCATTCTGAAGGATCGGAGTGAACACACCCGCGGTGCTCACGAACCCGCTATTGACCCCCGCTCCACTGACGGAGAACCCGTCGGTCGTCAAACCGTTGGCAGTGATGCCGAACACCTGCGTCCCGCCGGTCTGGCCTGGGACGTTCAGCCGAGTGAAGACGCCCGGTGACGGCGGGAATACCAACTGGAACCCGTTGAAGATCGTCATGTTGCCGTAACCGACGATCGCCCCCGCATCGTTGATGCCAAGCGCCTGGGTGAATGGCGGGTTTACCGGATCGATGATATCCTGGAACGTGTAGGTGACCGCATGCGCGGGCACCGCGGCCGAGGCAAGTGCGACCGCCGTAGAGGCACCGAGTGCGAACTTAAGGCGCGGGGACGACGCCACGAGGCGGCGAGAGGAGGCGTTTGCAGGCTTCGAAATCATGATGTTGCCCCATTGGCTAAAATAGCGTGGTTAGGCTTTCAATTCTTGGCCTTCCTGGCAAGATTCATCCCAAGTAGCCACAAAAAATTCATTTAGCCGATGCAAAATCGCCACGATCGAGCCAATTTCCAATTCAAATTGCCTCGAGATTGTAACCTGAGGTACCTTTGTATAACTGAAGGTAACCGACCGGTTTGACGGTTTGGATTAGGGCAGGCACGCCAACCTTTCCGTCATCAGATCATAGAACCCGCCGGCGTCGACCGTATTCATCAGCCGAAGATTGGCTTTTCGGCCGGTGACGCCCCACCAGTCGGCGACCGTCATCCCCAGGGTCAGCGGACTCTCCGTCTCGATCGCGACATTGATCTCACGCCCGCCGAACAGTGCGGGGCGCAACAGATAGCCGATGACGCACGGATCGTGCAGCGCCCGGCCACGCGCGCCGAAGCCGCCGCGGCGCCGCCTTCTTTCAAATGCGCCCAGCAGTGCTGCGACCGCCGAGCCGCAACGGTTGCCGAGTCCGCGCAGCGCAGCGAGCCGCTCTGGCGTCGTCAGCACTTGATGCGTGACGTCGAGCGGGATCATCGTAATCGGAATGCCGCTGTCGAGGACGATCGCGGCAGCGTGCGGGTCGACATAAATGTTGAATTCGGCGGCGGGTGTCACATTGCCGAGCTCGGAGCAGGTGCCGCCCATGACCACCAGCTCAGCTATCCTTTCGGCGATATCGGGTGTCTTGACGAGGGCCATCGCGATGTTGGTCAACGGGCCCAATGCACACAAGGTGACCGTGCCCGCTGCCTCGCTGCGCAACGTGTCGATCAGAAAGTCGACCCCATGTTGCGGCCGCGGCGCCATCGTTGGTTCGGGCAGGAGCAGACTGTCGCGGGCGGTTTCGCCATGAATACGTTCGGCCGTTGCGAGCGGGCGTAGCAGCGGTCGCCCGCAACCGGCGTAGATGGCGATATCGGTACGCCCGCCGAGTTCGCACACCCGGCGCGCATTGCGCTCGGTCAGCGTCAGCGGCAGATTTCCGGCAACCGCAACGACGCCAAGAACCTCCAGTTCCTCCGGCGCCGCCAACGCCAGCAGGATCGCCACGGCATCGTCGATGCCTGGGTCGGCGTCGATGATGATCCGGCGCCGCGTTGCCTGTCTCAATGCGGCGCGAACGGGTTGAACACCTCGACCCCGAGCGGATCGAAATGGCGCTGGTTGAGGGTGACCACCACCAGCTCGTGCGCCTTGGCGATGGCGGCGATCGCGACATCGGCAAAGCCTGGATGCCGACCCATGGCTTGGGCGGCATCGCCGAGCGCGCCTGCAACCCTCGCCGCAGCGAGATCGAAAGACAGCACGCGATCGGCGTAAACAGCGACAATGCGATCGAACCACATCCGCAGAGTTTCTGCGCGCCGAGTGGCGCCGGTGCGAAAAAGCTTGGCGATGCTGGCCTCGATCTCGGCAGCCGTTATCGCCGACAGGTACAGTTCGTCGGTGCGATCGTCGAACCAAGCAGCGGCATCGGGCGGTATCGACTGCCTTCCAGGCGCGAAAGCACTCAGCACATCGGTATCGAGCAGCCAGCCTGTCACAGATCGGGCACCCGCAACGGTGATGGGTCACGTTCGAACTCGATATCCACCGGGATGCTCTTTAACAATGCCACAAAGCTTGGCTTGTCGATGGGATAGAGACGCCTCGCGTCATCGACCGGCACTACGACCGCCGCCGGCCGGCCGTGCTTGGTGATCGTCGTCGCCTCGCCCTGCTCGGCCGCTTCGACGACCGCGGAAAGGGAGGCTTTCGCATCACGCAAGCGGAGTGTTCTCATACCCGACCTCCATGTGACTACATGTAGTCACATGTGGTGCAGGCGTGTGATCCGCACAAGTATGCGGATGCCCACCATTATTCCGGCATCCGCGGACGTCTCTATCGCCGCAGCACCAGCAACTTTTTGATCTCGGCGATGGCCTTGCCGGGGTTCAAGTTCTTCGGGCAGGTGCGTGTGCAGTTCATGATCGTGTGGCAGCGATAGAGGCGAAACGGATCTTCGAGCTCGTCGAGCCGCTCACCGGTCGTTTCGTCGCGGCTGTCGGCGATCCAGCGATAGGCTTGCAGCAGCACCGCCGGCCCTAGATAACGCTCGCTGTTCCACCAATAGCTCGGGCATGCTGTCGAGCAGCAAAAGCACAGGATGCATTCCCATAGCCCGTCGAGCTTTGCGCGCTCCTCTTCCGACTGCAGCCGCTCGCGGTCCGGTGAGGGTGGGCTTGCCGATTGCAGCCAGGGCCGGATCGATTGGTATTGGGCGATGATGTGGGTCTGATCGCCGACGAGGTCTTTGATGACCGGAAGGTGCGGCAACGGATAGATCCTCACGCCACCTTCGATGTCGGCAATTGGCGTTGTGCAAGCCAGCGTATTGACCCCGTCGATGTTCATCGCGCACGAGCCGCACACGCCTTCGCGGCAGGAGCGGCGAAAGGTTAGTGTCGTGTCGATCTCGCTCTTGATCTTGATCAGCGCGTCCAGCACCATTGGGCCGCAATCATTGAGATCGATCGCGAAGGTGTCGATGACCGGGTTTTTCCCGTCGTCGGGGTTCCAGCGGTAGATCTTGAACTCGCGCACTCTGGTGGCCCCGGGTAGAGCCGGAACGGTCTTTCCGGTGCCGATCTTCGAGTTCGCCGGCAGAGTAAGTTGAGCCATCCCGGACCCTCAATGCCCGCCCGGTGCGATAACGTCACCCTTGCGAAAGCAAGGGTCCGGAGGTGGTGACGCTGGCCCTTGCGAAGCCTGGATTCCCACTTTCGCGAGAATGACGAGCGGAGGAGGAAGCCCCAGCATGATGTCGGATTCGGCCTAGTAGACCCGCGCCTTGGGCGGAAAGGTCTGCACCTCATTCGACAATGTGAAGAGATGGACCGGCCGGTAGCCGATCTCAACTTGACACTCGCCATCGAGCCAGACGAGCGTATGTTTGAGCCAGTTCGCGTCGTCCCGCTGTGGATAATCCTCGCGCGCGTGAGCGCCGCGGCTCTCGGTACGGTTCTCCGCCGAGTGCAAGGCGACAACTGCCTGCTCCAACAGGTTCTCCAGCTCCAGCGCCTCGGCAAGGTCGCTGTTCCAGATCATCGAACGGTCCGAGATGCCGAGATCGGTGAAGCTATGCGCGACGACATCGATCCGGCTGACACCCTCCCTCAGCACCTCCGCGGTGCGGAAGACGGCGCAGTTGTTCTGCATCACGCGCTGCATGTCGAGACGGATCTCGGCGGTCTTGCGGGGACCCTTCGCGTTCCGCACCGTATCGAGGCGATCAATCGCCGCCTCGCCGGCGTCGTTCTGCAGGGGTGGATGGGGCGTGCCGGGCCGTATCAGCTCGGCAGCGCGCTGTGCCGCGGCGCGGCCGAAGACGACGATGTCGAGCAGTGAGTTGCAGCCAAGCCGGTTGGCGCCGTGCACCGAGACACAAGCGGCCTCACCGACCGCCATTAGGCCCGGAACGACCGCGTCCGGATCTTGCTCGGTCGGCCGCAGCACCTCGCCGTGATGATTCGTCGGTATGCCGCCCATATTATAGTGTACAGTTGGCAAAACCGGGATCGGCTCGCGCGTGACGTCGACGTTGGCAAAGATCCGCGCCGTCTCGGAGATCCCGGGCAACCTTTGATGCAGCACCTCGGGCACCAGATGCTCGAGGTGCAAGAGAATGTGGTCACTCCTCGGCCCGCAGCCCCGGCCCTCGCGGATCTCGATTGTCATCGCCCGGCTGACGACATCGCGCGAGGCGAGATCCTTGGCATGCGGCGCGTAGCGCTCCATGAAGCGCTCGCCCTCGCCGTTGGTCAGATAGCCGCCTTCGCCGCGCGCGCCCTCGGTGATCAGGCAGCCTGCCCCGTAAATGCCGGTCGGATGGAACTGGATGAACTCCATGTCCTGCAAGGCCAGCCCGGCGCGCAATACCATCGCATTGCCGTCACCGGTGCAGGTGTGGGCCGAGGTGCAGGAGAAATACGTCCGCCCATATCCGCCCGTGGCGAGGACCACGACATGGGCGCGAAAGCGATGCAATGTCCCGTCTTCGAGGTTCCACGCCATGACCCCGCGGCAGACGCCCTCGTCGTCCATGATCAAGTCGAGCGCGAAGTACTCGACAAAAAATTCGGCATGATGGCGCAGGCATTGCTGGTAGAGCGTGTGGATGATCGCGTGCCCCGTCCGGTCGGCGGCGGCGCAGGCGCGCCGGGCCGGATCGCCTTCGCCGTAATCGCGCATATGGCCGCCGAAGGGCCGCTGGTAGATCCGCCCGTCCTCGGCGCGCGAAAATGGCACGCCGAAATGCTCGAGCTCGATGACGGCAGGGATCGCATTGCGGCACATGTACTCGATCGCGTCCTGGTCGCCGAGCCAGTCCGAACCTTTGACCGTATCGTACATGTGCCAGCGCCAGTCGTCCTCACCCATATTGCCGAGTGCGGCGCTGATGCCGCCCTGCGCCGCAACGGTATGGCTGCGGGTCGGGAACACCTTGGAGATGCAGGCCGTCCTGAGGCCCTCGACGGTGGCACCCAGGGTCGCGCGCAGCCCGGCTCCGCCGGCGCCGACGACGACGATGTCATAGCTGTGATCGGTGATCGTATAGGCCCGCGGCATCACGGAACCGCAGTCAGCTCGACATTCCGACAGCGATGCTGAGCACCGCGAAAATGCCGGCGACCGCAAAAGCGAAGCACACCAGACGGACGGTGATCACGAGGCCAAGCTTGGTGAGCTCGGCGTGGACATAGTCCTCGATCACGACCTGCAGCCCGAGCGCGGCGTGATAGAAGCTCGCGATCAACAGCAGCACCAGAAGGATCGCCGGCAGAGGGCGACCGACCCAGTATCCAACGGTGTCGACATCGGCACCGACCAGCCGAATGATGGCAATCACGAACCACAGGCTGAGCGGCACCAGCGCCACGGCAGTGATACGCTGAAGCCACCAATGTTCTACCCCTTCCTTCGCCGAGCCCAAACCGACCGCGCGGCCGAGCGGCGACCGCATCCGCGTTGCCGTCATTTCAGGAGGCCCAGCTGGAAATCCCGGCGACCCAGGCGATCACTGTCAGCAAGGCCGTGCCGCCGACGACCAGCCAGCCACCGAGATAGGTCGACTTGAGGTCGAGCGCGTGCCCGGTATCCCAGACGAGATGCCGGATGCCGTTGCACAGGTGATAGAACAGCGAGACGGTCCAACCAAATAGCATTAGAAGCCCGAGCCAGGAACCAAGAAAGTCCGCGACACCATCATAGGCGCCGGGTCCGGAAGCAGCGGCGACGAGCCACCACACCAGCAAGATCGCACCGGCGCTCAACGCCACGCCGGCAGCGCGGTGCAGGATCGACAAGACAGAGGTGAGCTGCCAGCGATAGATCTGAAGGTGCGGCGAGAGCGGCCGGTCGGCGGATCTCATTTAGGGCAGTTCCGGCATTGACATCCCAGGCGGGCGCGACGGCGCATCAGCCGTCGCGCGTGCCGCGGTGACTTAGACCGAGGGCCGGGGAGTGTCAACGGAGGTGATCCGGTTGATCTCCTCCGCCAGCGCGAGCAGCCGGCGCGCATTCTCGACGTGAAGACCCTCGATCAGCTTGCCGTCAACCACCACGACACCCTTGCCGGCGGCGCTTGCCTCGGCATGGGCGGCGATGACGCGCCGCGACCATTGGATTTCTTCCGGGCTCGGCGCGTAGGCAAGATTGGCCGGCGCAATCTGCTTGGGGTGAATCAATGTCTTGCCGTCGAAGCCCAGCTCGCGCCCTTGTCGGCAGGATAGGGCGAAACCCTCCTCATCGGACAAATCGAGATGGACGCCGTCGAGGATCGCCAGCCTATAGGCGCGGGCGGCGAGCATCGCCAGGCCGAGCGAGGTGATCAGCGGCAGGCGATCTCGGGTAACAAGAGCGTGTAGCTCCTTGGTTAGGTCGGAGGTGCCGAGCACGAGCGCCTCAAGGCGGGGGCTCGCTGCAGCGATCTCGCGCGCCGCGAGAATGCCGACCGGCGTTTCGATCATGCACCACACGGCTAGCCTTTCCGGTGCCCCCAGCGCGTCGAGCAACGATAGGGTCAGCTGCACCCGATCGGGACTCTCGACCTTGGGCAGCAAGACTGCGTCGATCGGCATTGTCGCCGCGGTGGCAAGATCGGCGTGGCCCCACGGTGTGTCGAGCGGATTGACGCGCAGCACCAGCTCGCGGGGGCCGTAGCCGCCGGCTGCTAGCGCCGCCGAGACAATTGCACGAGCCCCCTCCTTGGCGTCAGCGGCTACCGCGTCTTCCAGATCGATGATCAGCCCGTCAGCCGGCAGGATGCGCGCCTTTTCCAAAGCCCGCGGGTTCGAGCCTGGCATGTAGAGCAGGCTGCGGCGCGGGCGGAAGACAGCAGACATCGGCCTTCTCCGTTCAACATCCTGTTATATCGCCGCTAACGCTCATTTCGATCGAAATGCGCTAAAGTGGCCGCGGTGATGGATACGCGCATGGACGAGACGGGTCGGACGCCGGACGATGCCGAACACGCTTTTTGGTCGTGGCTCGGCTTTTGGGGCCAATTCCTGATCCTTGCGGTGCTCGCCGTGATCGGCGCCTTCGTCGCCAGCGCCGACGCGCGGCCCGGCGACTACCAGTGCGGCCTGCTGCTCAGCCTTGGGGCGATTGCGCTCGCTTTTCTGCGACTGAAGCACCGCCTCGACGGCGGCGCCTTGGGCTGGGGCACCTTTCTGTTGGTCGATGACATGAAGCACCTCGCCGTCGTGATCCCGCTGTTCGCGATCATCGGGCTCGTCGGGCTGCTCATCGCCCATGCGTGGGAGAGCGGTGCGATGCATGCCGCGGGACTCGGCCTATTCGTCGTCAGCGGCGCGATTGTCTTCCTCAACATCAAACGCGTGTTCGACCGGATGAATTCGGGCGGTTCCTGACATGCCGACCGTACTTTCCGTCCAATCCTGGGTCGCTTGCGGCAATGTCGGCAACACGGCAGCGCTGTTTCCGCTGCAGCGCCTCGGCTGCGAGACTTGGTCACTCAACACCGTCGCCCTCTCAAACCACACGGGCCACGAAAAATGGCGCGGCGACACGGTGCCGGCGAGCCAGATCGCTACTCTCTTCGACGGGATCGCCGAACTGGGCGTACTGCCGCGCTGCGACGCGGTGCTGTCCGGCTATCTCGGCGAGGCGGAAACCGGCCCGGTGCTGCTCGACATCGTCGCCCGCGTCAAAGAAGCAAATCCACGTGCGCTCTATTGCTGCGATCCGGTCATGGGAGATGTCGGGCTGGGCTACTATGTCCGATCCGGCATCCCGGAATTCTTTCGCGACCACGCGCTGGCGCGCGCCGATGTCGTGACCCCAAACCGTTTCGAGCTCGAATGGCTGAGCGGTAAGCCGGTGCGCAACCTGCCGGAGGCATGCTGCGCAGCTGCGACGGTGCGGCAATGCGGGCCGGCCATCGTGCTGGCGACGAGCCTCGAAACCGATGCGGAGAGTGTTGCTGCGATCGCGGCCGGGCCGGACGGTGCGTGGGCGGTCGAGACGCCGCGCCTGCCGATCGAAGCGACGGGTTGCGGCGATGCGGTAGCTGCGCTCTTTCTGGGCTGGCTACTCAAGGGCAAGCCGGTGCCGGAAGCGCTCGCCGCTACGATTGCCGCGATCTACGGCGTGATCGAGGCGACCATCCATTCCGGCGGCGGAGAATTGGCGCTGGTTGCGGCGCAAGACGAGCTGGTCTTGCCGAGCCGGCCGCTGTCGGTGCGGCGACTCTAAAGCGAGGAACGACGAGATGGACACTCCAGCGAAGATCGCGGTGGTCACCGGTGCGGGGAGCGGTATCGGGCGCGCGAGCGCGCACGCGCTGCTGGAGGCTGGCTGGGTGGTGGTGCTGGCCGGCCGGCGGCGTGAGATGCTCGAAGAAACCGCCGAGCTTGCCCAAGCCCGCCCGCCGCGGAGCTTGGTCGTCCCAACCGATATCCGAGATCCCGCGGCGGTCGCCGCGCTGTTCGACCGGGTCAAGCAGACCTACGGCCGTATCGACCTCTTGTTCAACAATGCCGGGACCAGCACCCGCGGCATCCCGTTCGAAGACCTGACCTTTGAGCAATGGTCCGAGGTGGTCGCGACCAACCTGACCGGCTCGTTCCTGTGCGCCCAACACGCCTTCCGCATGATGAAGAGCCAGGAGCCGCAGGGCGGGCGCATTATCAACAACGGCTCGGTCTCGGCCCATGTGCCGCGCCGCAACTCGGCGCCATACGCCTCGACCAAGCACGCACTGACCGGGTTGACCCGGTCATTGTCGCTCGACGGGCGCCAATACAATATCGCCTGCGGCCAGATCGACATCGGCAACGCTGCGACGACGCGCAACGAAGACACCGCGCGCGGCCGGTTGCAAGCGACCGGCAGGGTCGAAGCTGAGCCGCGCATGGATGTCCGCGACGTCGCCAACGGCGTCGTCTATATGGCTTCGCTGTCGCTCGAGGCGAATGTCCAGTTTATGACCGTGATGGCGACCAAGATGCCCTATATCGGCCGCGGTTGAGCCTCAGACCGCGTACCGGCTGCGCCAGGCGAGCCCCGTCACGGTATCGCCCAGAGGGTTGTACTCGCAACAGATCCAGCCGGTGTAGCCGAGCTCGTCGATGCGCCGGAAGACATAGTCCCAGCCGATTTCACCGGTGCCGGGCTCGTGGCGGCCCGGCACGTCGGCGAGCTGCATGTGGTCGATCACCGGCATCAGCGCCTCGAGCCTTCGGGTCACGTCCCCTTGCGCGGTCTGGCAGTGGTAGATGTCCAACTGCAGCCCCAGCCGGTCGCGCCCGATTGCCGCGACAATCGCGGCACCCTGCTCCTGGGTGCGCAACAAATAGCCGGGCGCGTCGCGCGGGTTGAGCGGCTCGATGACGAGCTTGACGCCGGCGGCCAACGCCTTTTCCGCCGCCCAGGCGAGATTGGCGGCGTAGAGTGCAGCGGCAGTGTCGTACGCGATCTCCTGCGGCGGAACGCCGGCCATCACGTGCACCATCCTACAGTCGAGCGCGACCGCGTAGTCGAGCGCTTGGGCGACCCCGTCCCGGAAGGCGGCGACGCGCTCGGGTATGCACGCCATCCCCCGCTCGCCCGCCGCGCGGTTGCCGGCGGGGCTGTTGATCAGCACCTGCGTGAGACCGGTATGCCGGAGCCGGGTGCGCAGCTCGCTCGCCGGATGGTCATAGGGTGAGGCGTACTCCACCGCGGTAAAGCCGGCCCGGGCCGCAGCGTCGAAGCGATCGAGAAACGGCACTTCGCAGAACAGAAACCCGAGATTTGCGCAGAACCGGGGCATGGCACAGGTCCTCTCAAAGCGTGACAGAGCACTATATCGGGGGTCATATGCATCGCAAACTGCGGCTCTGGAGAGAAAGGCTCCGCGTGCCCAATCTCATCATCTTCGATTGCGACGGTGTGCTGGTCGACAGCGAACTCATCTTCGCCCGCATCCTCGCGGAATGCCTTACCGCGGCCGATTTCTCGACGACGATCGACGAGGCCATCATCCTCGGCTTTGGCGCGAACCGCGACGCTCTCTCTGCCGCCGTAGCGGCCCGGTTCGGGCGAGCGCTGCCCGACACGTTTTTCGAGATGTTTGCCGCCCGCTCGGCTGCCGCCTTCGAGCTCGAGCTGTCGGCGACGGCAGGGGTGGAGGATCTTCTTGCCGCGCTGCCGCTGCCGCGCTGTGTCGCTTCGAACGGCCATCTGGTCCGCGTCCGCCAACGCCTCGCGATGACCGGGCTTCTGCCGTTTTTCGACCCACATGTGTTCAGCGCCATCCAGGTTGCTCACGGCAAGCCGGCGCCGGATCTCTTCTTATTCGCTGCCGAGCGTTTCGGTGCGGCACCGGAGGGCTGCATTGTGGTGGAGGACAGCATTCCAGGGGTCGAGGCGGCGGTTGCCGCCCAAATGCCGGTCGTCGGCTTCTGCGGCGGCGGCCACTGCCCGAAGGATCACGCCGAACGGCTCATCGCGGCCGGATGCTCGCAGGTCTTTGCCCGGATGGCGGATCTGTCGGTTTTTCTGGGCGAGGAATGATGCGGATAGCCCAGATCTCGGACACGCATCTGAGCCCCGGCAAGGCGCATTTCGCCGACAATTGGACGCCACTCGCCGACTGGATCGCCGAGCAGCACCCGGACCTCGTCATTCATACGGGCGATGCCACCGTGGACGGTGCCGATATCGAAGAAGATCTGCGGTATACCGCCGAGCTGATGCGCGGCTTGGGGGTGCGGTTTCGCGTGGTCCCCGGAAACCATGACGTCGGTGATGCTGGGCACAGGCATCAGCCGGTGACCGAGGTGCGGCTTCAGCGCTGGCGCACCCATTTCGGCCCGGACCGGTGGATCGAAGATGGCGAGGACTGCCGGCTGATCGGGTTTGATGCGATGTTGCTCGGCAGCGGCGAGCGTGAAGAGACGCTCCAGGCCGAGTGGCTCGAGGCGGTCATGAACGATGCCGGAAACCGGCGCATCGCTTGGTTCCTCCACCTCCCGCTGTTCCTCGACAACCCAGAGGAGGGCGATACCGGATATTGGTCGATCAAACCGCAACCGCGGAGGCGCCTGCTCGATCTTGTCGAGCGTCATTCCGTCGCTCTGGTCGGCAGCGGCCATCTCCACAAGGCCCATGATTTCGTGCGCGATGGCACTCGTTACATCTGGGCGCCCTCTTCCGCGTTTCTCGTCGGACCAGCGATGAAAGCGCCGCCGATGCCCGGAGAGAACCGGCTCGGGGCGGTCGTCTACGAGATCAACGGACGAGCAATCGAGGTCAACATTACCGAAGTCCCCGGTCTTTCGCGCCACTGGATCGACGACGTCGCCGAAGAAGTCTACCCGCGGCGTCCCGCCAAATGAGTCCTTCGGGCTTGCGTAATCTGTAAAGCACGTGCCGCTTCAGCGGACCTTCCGGCATCCGCGGGTGGTCGAAATCGTCTTTCGGGTCTGCACGTCGCGTCATGCCTAGGCGCTCCATCACCCGACGCGAGGGCCGATTGGCGGGAACCGTCAGGGCGACGACCTGGCCGAGACCGAGCTTGTCGAAACCGTAGTCGAGCGCGGCTCTCGCCCCCTCGGTGGCATAGCCACGACCCCAATGGGGCCTGGCGAGCCGCCAGGCGACCTCGATCGCCGGGGTGAACGGCGCCTCTTAGGCGACGACGCCGAGACCGACGACACCGATAAAGCTCGCCTCGCCGAGGAGTTCGACGACCCATTGCCCAAAGCCGTACTCCTCCCAACGGGCGCGGGCCCGCGCCTGCCGGCGGCAGGCACTGCATTACGCCGGGGTCGGCAGACATCTCGAGGAACGGAGCGAGTTCCTCGTTACGCCATGGGCGCAGCAGCAGGCGAGCGGTCCGCAGCGAGACGGATACGGCTATTTGCGCTTGCCGCCCGCGCCGCCCATCCGTGACAGGAACATCTCCTGCAGCTGCTCAAACCCTTTCAAGGTGGCCGGCAGCCAGGTCTTCAGCATCGCCTCGGGGTCCATCGCCTTGATGTTCGCCGAG